>Ga0172380_10007171_pt1 | contig 12636 bp, 6 predicted proteins | sample Leawe162metaG_FD_119747 | JGI IMG/M metagenome (GOLD analysis project Ga0172380, IMG submission 119747) | Leachate microbial communities from a municipal landfill in Southern Ontario, Canada - Leachate well 162 metaG | ecosystem: Engineered > Solid waste > Landfill > Unclassified | place...
CAAGGCCCTTCAGGCATTGCTCCCTCGCCAGCGCCTTGCGGATTTATCAAAATACACGATGTCGTGGTCAAAGTAATTTACGGATAAGCTCTTAGTACCTGCACCGGGGTGTGTTTGTGTCGACATATAAAGTAACGTCTGCTACAAAATAACCATGCGTAACATTCTGCTCATTACGGCCGACCAGTTCCGCTACGACATGCTCGGGCACCTGGCAAAACACCCGGTTGAAACGCCCAGCCTCGACCGCCTGGCGCAGGACGGGATACGATTTGACAACGCCTACTGTCCGTATCCCATGTGCGTGCCCGCACGGGCCTCAATCATGACCGGCCTGCGCTCCTGCGACCACGGCGTTTATTACAACGACCAGGGCTGGGCCGACGGCCTGCCGACCCTGCCGGGGCGGCTGGCTGAAAACGGCTACTACACCACTGAGGTCGGCAAGACGCATTTTTTGCCTAAAAGGCGGCACGGCGGCTTCCACCGGGTCTGGGAGACAGATCTGGCCTATATCAAGGAATTGAACGCCCGTGGCCTGTCGCGTTTCGATGCCAAGGCCCGCCGCGGTAAATATGGCTCGGCCTTTAAGACCACTCCGACCCATCTGCCGGATGAGCTTTATCCTTCCATCCGCACGACCGACCTGGCGCTGGAAGAGTTGCGGGTAATAGCCGACCGGCGCCGCTGCCGCCAGTTCGGCTACGAGGCCTTTTTCATGTGGCTCTCTTTCTTCAACCCGCATACGCCCTGCGACCCGCCCGAGCCTTATTTTTCCATGTATGACCGGAACAAACTCGCGCCCTTCGTCCGCAGCGAGGCCGAGCTTAAGAATTTCAGCAAGCCCCTTCTGCGCTCGCGCGAAGAATGGCGTTTCATGGATGACGAATGGATGGCCAGTATCCGCGCCCAGTACATGGGCGACGTCACGCTTATAGACCATCAGATCGGGCGCGTTCTCACAGCGCTTGGCGACCTGGGACTGCGCGACAACACCTTGATTATCTTCACAGCCGATCATGGCGACTATTTGGGAGATCACTGGCTGCAGCAGAAGGGTTTCTTCCACGAGCCATCCGCGCGCGTGCCGATGCTGTTCAACGGGCCCGATGTGGCCCCGGGACAGACCTGCCGCGAGCCGGTCTCGCTGCTGGATCTGTATCTCACTCTGCTGAATTACGAGGATTTGTGGATGCCGACCCTGCGTACCCCGCATGGTCGGCTCGTTTACCAGAATGCCGAGGATAGACCTGGCCGCAGCCTCCTGGGGGCGTTGACCGGCCAGGAAAGATCGGATCCGGACCGCGTCGTCGTTTCCGAATCCGCGATTTACGGCCGGCACCTCATGCTCCGCTACCGGAACCTTAAATACAGCCACTACTTCGACAGCGGCGAATGGGACGTGTTCGACCTCGAAAAGGATCCTCAAGAATTGAATAACCTGAAGGCGGAAATGCGCCTGGAGGACCTGCCCGCCCCGATGCAGGCCTCCTTCAGGGAGGTTGACGATAAAATGCTGAAATGGAAGGATGGCTTTTACTATTTTCAAGACAAGCTCAGGCCCATGTTCACCTGAAATGCAAAAGCGGCCGAACATACTTTTAATTATTACCGAGCAGCACCGCGGCGACTGCCTGGGATGTGACGGACACCTCGTGCTCCTGACGCCGACCATGGACGAGATCGCCGCCAGCGGCGCAAGGTTCCGGCGCTGCTACTCGGACTGCCCGATCTGCATGCCGGCGCGCCGCACCATCCTTTCCGGACAGTTCCCAGCCACCCACGGCCTGCTCACAAACGTGGAAGGGGTTGAATGGCAGCCCGAGGCAACGCTGCCGCAGGTGCTCGGAAAACACGGCTACCAGACCCGCTGGATCGGGCGCAGCATGCACCAGTTCCCACGACGGGCCCGGTTCGGATACGATAAGGTTGAAAACGGGGGTTTCGGGCCCGGCGAAGATTACACCCGCTGGTTCAAGGCCAACGCCCCCCGCGATTGCGGCGGGTGGTTCGGCGGCGGCGTCATGCACAATGACTGGACCGCGCGTCCCTGGCCGCTCCCGGAATATTTACACAACACCAACTGGACCGTCGAGCGCTCTCTCGCTTTCCTGCGGAACCGCGACCCCGCCCGCCCGTTTTTCCTTACAATGTCATTCATCGCCGCGCATCCGCCGCTGCAGCCGCCCGAGTTTTATTTCAACCGCTACCTGCGCACCGGCGTCCCGGCGCCGCACATCGGCAACTGGGCCAGGGCGCCCGGGCGGACGTTCGGCATTTCATCCAGGCACGTCAACCTCAAAGGTGAGGCCCTATTGAGCGCACGGGCGGGCTATTACGGCCTGATCAACCACCTCGACGACCAGCTGCGCCGCGTGCTCAACCCCGTCATCGGGCTGAAGCAGTGCAAGGACACGATCGTATGCCTGACAAGCGACCACGGCGAAATGCTGGGCGACCATTACTGCTGGGCAAAAAGCCTTGGCTACGAGGGTTCCGCCCGCATCCCGTTCCTTGTGAGCGCGCCGCGCGACATGGGCTTGGAACAGGGCAAGGTCATTGATGCGCCCGTCACCCTCGCCGACCTGATGCCGACCCTGCTCGACATGGCCGGAATAAAGATTCCAGGGTCCGTGGATGGGAAAAGCCTCCTGCCGCTCCTGCACGGCAAGGGCGATTTTGACCGCAAATACGTGCATATTGAATGCGCCGGCCTCACGCAGGCCCTGACCGACGGGCATGAGAAATACATCTGGAATCCTTCCAGCGGCAAGGAACAGCTTTTCGAACTGGACAAGGATCCGAACGAGCTCCGCAACCTGGCCGGTGCCGCTTCCAGCCGCAAGCGCGTGGCAGCCTGGCGCAGACGCCTCGCGGAGCGCCTGCGGGGCAGGCCGGAAGGGTTCACCGAAGGCAAGCGCCTGGCGGCCGGGCTTCCCAGGGTTTCATGCCTAGAGCACGCCGGCCGCCGCACGCAGCACGAGAGGCAAAAATTCTTCACCTGATGGCGGGTTAACATAAAAAGAGCAGGGTTGTTATTACCGAATACGGCCGCAATTACCTGATTGGCGTGGCCGGATCAACAAACGACACGAAAGCACAATATGAAAACTATGACGGTGAACGAAACATTCATTCAGGGGGCCCTTTCGGTCAAACGCGCCGGCAACACGCTTTATCCTTGCCGCCTGCCATACCAGCGCCGCGACCTTTGCTTTGCGGAGCATCTCCTGGACAGGGCCTTCTGCACCAGCGGGGTGCGCCTGCGCCTCGAGACGGATGCCGAAGCCATTGCCTTGAGCTTTGCGCCCCTGCCGCCGCCGGGCGCAGCCATCAACGGCCATGCCTTCGACGCGGTCATTGATAACGAAATAGCCCAGGCCGTATTCTGCGGCAAAAATTCCACCGGGGTAGTTTTCGACCGGGCCGGGCAGGGGCTGCGCACGATCGAAATCTGGCTGCCGCCCAGCTGCCGGGTTGGCTTGAAGAAAATTAAGGCCCGCAAGGCTTCGGTCCTGCGGCCTTTGCCGGACCGCCGGCCAACGTGGGTCACATGGGGCAGTTCTATCACGCATTGCGTCCGCGCCGGCAGCGCGGCCAGGATCTGGCCGGCCACCGTCGCCCGCCGGCACAACCTTAACCTGGTCAATATGGGTTTCGGCGGCGCCTGTCTCCTCGAGCCGGCCGTGGCCATGGTGATCCGCGATTTGCCGGCCGCTTGTATCTCTATGAAGCTGGGCATAAACGCCGTCGGCAACGGCTTGAGCGCCCGCACTTATCCGGCCCTGGTGGCGGGCGCCGTGGCCATAATCCGCGAGAAGCAGCCCCACACGCCCATTGCGCTCATCTCGCCCATCGCCAGCCCGCCGCGCGAACGCACTCCTTCCCAGACCGGTTACACCCTGGAAGGAATGCGAGCTGATATGGAAGCCGTTCACCGGAACCTGGTGATGGCAGGTGACATGAACCTCTACTACATCAGCGGCCTGGACCTTTTCGGCCTGAAAGAAATCAACCGTTATTCGGATGATAAACTTCATCCGGGCTCCGAGGGCATTGACTTGCAGGCGGAGCGGTTCAGCCGGCTGGTAATGCCGCTGCTGCTTGGGTCAAGTTCCGGCGCTGTCCAGCACCCGTAAGCCTTGCCGTTTTTCCGGAACCTTTCTCAATATTGGCATGAGTGTGGCACACTGAATCCGGGCGCGGCGTACGGCCGGGGTTTTGAACCATGCCTGGAAAAAGACAGCATCTTCAAGGCCGGCATTAAACAACTATTTATACTGTTGACAAGCCGGGGTAAAACCATGATTATAAATGCCAACGATGGCAATATGCGCAGCATGTGAAGCCGCACGCAAGCCGTGCAATAAAAGCAGGAGACAAAAATAATGACAGGCAAGGTTTTTAAAGTTGTTTTGATGATGATGCCGGGCTTGATTATGCAGCACGGCGCCGGGGCGGTGGAGCTGGCGATTGCGGAACAGGGCGGGAGCCTGGCGCCGGTTATCGTCTTCTCGAATGCACCGCCCTTTACCAGGCAGGCGGCCGGTGAGCTCGCCCAATACATTGAAAAGATCACCGGGTCGAAGCCGGATGTCATCGAGGGTTTGCCTGATCCCGCGCCGAAGCACGCTATCTGGGTAGGCTTCCAGCCGAAGCTGAAGGAATTGTTCCCGAACATTGATTTTGATTTCAAGCACCCGGAGGAAATCCTGATCGCCTGCGACGGCAAAAACCTGGTCATCGCCGGGCGCGACCGCTGGGACCCCGGGCGCCTGGTGGTGAAAGGCCCGCGCAACACGGTCAACGGCATCCAGCAGGAATACGGCACCGCAAACGCGGTCTATACTTTTTTGCAGGATTACCTGGACGTGCGCTGGCTCTGGCCGGGAGAACTGGGGGAGGACATAATCAAGAAGGATAAGATCGCCTTCGCTCCCTTCGAATATTGCTACCACCCCGAGATCCGCGCGCGCGCCGGGCTCTTCGCTTTTTCCGTGCTTATCCGCCACAGCGCCTACGGCCATTCGGAAAATTGGGTGCGCCTCCAGCGCCTCCAACTGGACTCGCTCTACGTCCACCCGGGACACGCTTTCAAGACCTGGTGGGAGCGTTTCCATGAAACGCACCCGGAATATTTCGCGCTCCAGCCCGACGGCACGCGCGGCGGCGGCGGGAAGCCTTACCCGAGCGCGGAAGCGGTCAAGATGTGCGAATCCAACCCCGGGGTCTGGACCCAGTGGCTCGCCGATGTTGATGTCCAGATCAATGAAAACCCGGGGCTCACCTGCTTCAACGCTTCCCCGAACGACGGCTATACCAGCGGCCATTGCGTATGCACCAACTGCCGCGCCTGGGACCAGCCGGGCGCCGACCTGCGCCCCTTCATGTGGCAGGGCCTGGCCCAGAATTACGTGGCCATGTCCGACCGCGACGTCACCTTTGCCAACACCCTGGCGCGCATGCTGAAGGAACGTTACCCGGACAGGGATTACCGGGTCAGCATGAACGCCTACGGCAACTCCCGGCCGGCGCCCCTGAAGGCGATCCCGGACGATAACGTCGTGATAAGCGATGTCGCCAATATGTTCTGGGATGTAAACACCCCTGACAAGGACGGCCAGAACGGCAAAACTTATGCTCAGGAATACGCTGGCTGGGGCAAGGTGACAAAGAACCAGGTCTGGCGGCCGAACACCGGCAACCCGGCCGGCTGGCAGAACGCGCTGCCGGATATTCCCATCGAGCGGGTCATGGAGAGTTTCAGCTTCGCGGTCTCGAACCATTGCATCGGGATCATCGTGGACAGCATCTGGGAGCAATGGGCCACCCAGGGGCCGCTTTACTACGCTCTCGCGCAGATGGCCTGGGATCCGTCAAAAAACTGGCGGGCTGTGATGGAAGATTACTACCAGCGCGGGTTCGGCCCGGCCGCCGGCGAGATCAAGGAGTACTGGAAGCTCATGGAAGAGGCGCGCAACCGGAAGGTGGATAACTATCCCGGCGAGGCCAACGGGTATGAAGAGGTCTACAACCATGAGTTTTTTGCCAAGGCCTGTCAACTGCTTGACCGGGCGGGAAAAAAAGCGGAGGGAAAGCCGGACAAGTATAAAAAGCGCGTGGAATTTGCAAGAGCCGGGCTTGACCACATGAAACTGCTCTCGGAACTGCGCCGGCTGAGCATGCAAATGCTGCAGAAGGGCGGGGAGGACGCCGGCGCGGCCGACCTGGTCAGGGCCAAGTGGGACGAGGTCAAACGCAACTGCGAAAAAATCCCCCATGCGCTCTACTGGCCCACCATCCGGCCGGGCGAGCGGATGGCACGCGGCGGGCTTTTCCATCCTGACACCATGAAGTCCGTTAAATCCAAGCAGGTTGCCCAATGGAAGCAGCCTGCTGCGGCCGACGCGCCCGGTAAAGCTGCCGGCCTTGAGCCTGCGGAAAAAGCCGGCTGGGAGCTTGCGTTCAGCGACGATTTCAAGAGGAAAGAACTTGGCAATAACTGGCAAATTCTGGAAGGAAACTGGAAGGTCGAGGACGGCGCGCTGCGCGGCAGCGGGACCCTGGTCTCGACACTGGGGTTCCCGGGCGACAATTCGCCGGCGTTTCAGCGGATGGAATTCGAGGTTGTATCCGATGTCAGGCCGGAAGAAATGCTGGGGCAGAAATCCGCTGAGCCGCTGCCTGTATCCGATTTCAGCTCAATCCTGCATGGCAAAGTCGACGCGGACAAACCTGACCTGCTCGGATCTGGTTACTTCTTCCAGTTCGGCTGGAAAATGAACAAAAGGAACCGGATCTCCAGGTCCGGGCAGCCGCTCATTGCCGATGACAATCCCTCCACCCTGATCGTGCCGGGCAAAACCCATAAGATCGTCGTCGAAAACGACGGCGGCGAGCTGCGCATGTTCGTCAATGGAGAGCTTGCGATCGCTGGCCGGGATGCGCAGTCCATTCACGGGGACGACCATGACCGCGTGGGATTATATTTTTTCACCGCCGCCAAAGTGTTCAACGTGAAAGTGTACACCAGGCGGCTTTCGGGCGGCCTGGACCTGGAGTAGGGCCACCGCCCGCGGCAGTTTTTGCAAAGATGCCTGCATATCCATCAGCTGAAGGACAGGCATGAACGGCTCGGAAGGGACGCCTCGCCCTGCCAAAATATTCTGGTAGAGTAAAGCCTTTGGCTGAGCCGAAGGAGTTTTTCAACAGCCACAGAAGATTAAACCAGGTACAATGGAATAAAATATGAATGCCTGTCCCGCCCGCTGCCGGAATGCCTGCATTATGATTGCCTGCGCGTTGTTCGTCGCCGGAACTCTGCCCGGCCGGGCCGGGCTCAAGCTGCCGGGCGTTTTCCAGGACAACATGGTGCTGCAGCGCGACATGCCGGTTCCAGTCTGGGGCCGGACGGACCCGGGCGCGAAGGTGACCGTGAGCTTCAGCGGTCAAACCAGAACCGCCACGGCCGACACCAACGGCAACTGGTCGCTCAAGCTCGATCCCCTGTCCGCCGGCGGGCCTTTCCAATTGACCGTGGCGGCCGGCCGCGAGGTTGTGTTCACCAACGTGCTGGTCGGCGACGTCTGGCTCTGCAGCGGACAGTCCAACATGGCGAGGTCTTTGCGCGGGGCCAGAAACGCCGAGGCTGAAATTGCCGCCGCTAATTATCCCTTGATCCGGCTTTTACCGTCACCGGTCAGGAACGTGCCTGAGCCGGCCGGAAACCTGCAATACGAGGGCAGGCCCTGGCAGGTCTGCGCGCCCGAAACGGCCGGTGGTTTTACCGCCGTCGGCTACTTTTTCGGCCGCGCGCTGCACAAGGACTTGAACATTCCCATCGGTCTGATCCAGGCCAGTCTGGGCGGCACGCCCATCCAGCTCTGGATTGCGCGCGATTACATGGAAAAATCCCCGGTCGCCAAAAAGAGCCTGGATGCCTATGACGCTGCCCTTGCTGACCCGGAGCTGCCCAAAAAACTTGAGCTGTTCCGTGAAAATGAAAAGAAAATGATAAATTACTTTCAATCCGTGCCCAAAAGCGAAAAGGGGCCTTGGGCCGGCCCGGAGCTTGATGATGCATCGTGGGTAACGATTGATACGGCCAAGCCTTCCGCGGAAGGCTCGTCTTGCGCACTCCTGGAGCTGCGCCGGACCGTTGATATTCCTGACGCCTGGAGCGGCAAGGAATTGATGGTCTCCTTGTACTTCACCCGTGCGGACGGGATTGCCGCGGCAGTTTTCCTGAACGGCGCGCCGGCTTCTCGACAGGCCGCTCCGCCGGACAGGAACTGGGTTAAGTTCGCGGTGCCGGGCGAAAAGGTCCGGCCCGGGAAAGCCTTGCTGGCGGCGCGCGTTTTTGCACGCTGGTATCACAGCCTGTGGCAGTCGGATTTCGGCCAGTCCGAAATCACGGCTGAGGGCGGCGATGGAAAAATATCCCTGGCCGGTCAATGGCGGGCGCGGGAAGCCGACCGGTTTGCCGAGCCGGTCGAGCCGATGCACGCGGGCAACCGACGCCGCGCGCCATGCGGGCACTTCAATGGCATGATCAACCCGCTCATGCCATTTGCCATCAAGGGCGCGGTCTGGTACCAGGGCGAGGCCAACGCCGGCGACGGCTACGGCTACCGCGAGCTGATGCCGCTCATGATCAAGTGCTGGCGGGACAAGTGGGGCCAGGGCGATTTCCCTTTCATGATCACGCAGCTGCCCAATTTTCGCCAGCCTTCCGCGCTGCCGGGAGAATCCGCATGGGCGGAGCTGCGCGAGGCGCAGGCCCTGACGGCGCAGAACACGCCGAATTGCGGGGTGGCGGTGACCATTGAGCTCGGCGAGGCCGAGGATATTCACCCCAAAAACAAGCAGGACGTCGGCGCGCGCCTGGCGCTCGTGGCCCGGAAGGTCGCCTATGGCCAGGACATCGTTTTCACCGGGCCCACATACAAGTCCATGCGGGTCGAGGGCGGTAAGATCCACCTGGCATTTGACAACGTCGGCGGCGGCCTGGTCGCCAAGGGCAACGGCCCATTGAAAATGTTTGCCGTGGCCGGGGCCGATAAAAGATTCGCATGGGCAAACGCCGAAATCAGGGGCAACGAAGTCGTGGTCTGGAACGATGCGGTCAAGGAGCCGGTGGCCGCACGCTACGCCTGGGCCGACAACCCCGAAGGCTGCAACCTGTATAACAAGGAAGGCCTGCCGGCCATGCCTTTCCGGACTGATGACTGGCGGCAGTGAGAGCGGGCGAGAGTGCTTGATAAGGTGCGTGAGTCTGTGCGTGTGGTCGGAAAGGAGGGCGTAAATGAAAAGGATTTTGTTCGCGGCCGTGTTGTTGATGAGTGGTTTGCTGGCGTGCGTGTCTGCCCGGGCCGAAATGTTCATTGTCAAGGATGGGCGCCCGAACGCGGAAATTGTCGTGGCCCCGAAGCGGCCGCGCATGGTCGTCATAGCGGCGCTGGAGTTGCGGCATTACATTGAAAAAATGAGCGGCGCGCGCCTGCCGATCGTGACGGAGCCCGGCACCAACCTGCCATTTAAAATATACGTGGGTAAAAGCGCGCACACTGAAAAGCTGGAGATTATGGCTCGACCGGGCTCGCCACAGGCCGACGAGGATTTGAAAAACGGCGCGTTCCGAATGGTATCCGGCCCGGACTGGCCCGCCCGAAATCCGTCCAAGGCGGATAACGTGGCGGGCTGGCTGGTGCTGATCGGCAGGGACTACGATTTCAATTTTTCAAGGTTTCCATGGCCTTTAAGTCGCAAGGATGTCCCGAAGGCCGCCGCCGAATGGGACGAAGCCACGAAAGGCAAGACGGACAGCGCCTGGGGCTTTCCATTCGCGGCAGGGTTCAAGGGGCTTTGGAACCCGAAGGATTTCGATGAAATCATGTCGGAGCGCTACGGAAAGGATTTTGAAGCGCTCTGGACAAAAAAAGAAGGACAGCCGAACGGTTTCTGGAACCAGGATGAAAGCGGATCGTTAAACGCCGTGTGTGAGTTCCTTCGCCGCCTGGGAATTCGCTGGTATATGCCCGGAGATATCGGCGAAGTCGTTCCCGGGAAAACTTCCATCACTGTCGGGGCTTTCAACGATACCGTGAAACCGGATTTTCCGTACCGGACCTGGATGTGGTACAACTATTCGGGGTTCTCTTTCGACGACGTTATCTGGGCCAGGCGCCTGGGCATGAACTCCGGCCACGAGCAGCTCGGGCCAGCAAGAGGGCCCCATGGGCTTGTGCATGTCCACGGAACCGGGGCGATGCAGAAGGCTCACCCGGACTATTACGCGCTCATCGGCGGGAAAAGGGATACCGAACATCGCAAGTACGGCACCGCTTGCTTCACCTCCGAGGGACTTGAGAAAGAGACCGTGAATTATATAAGGTTCCTTTTCGACAAATACGACCTTCCCAGCGTCGACATCTGGCCGGGGGACGGCCTGAAACTGTGCCAGTGCGAAGGATGCAAAGGGCAAACGGCTTCCGAACTGGTCTGGGGCTTTGCCGACCGGGTGGCGCGTGAGGTTTACAAAACCCATCCTAAAAAACGCATAACCTGCGGGGCCTACACGTCCTACATTGATGCCCCGGATACGATTGAGAAGTTCAGCCCGAACCTCTGCGTCTGGATCGCCAATTCCGGCCGCCCGAGGATGGTGGACCCGGAGCACTGGGCGCAATACTGGGCGCGCGTCCAGAAATGGCAGGGAAAAATGGCGCCCGGCAACATCCTGCGCTGTGAAAACAACCGCTACCACATCTGGGGGATAGAAGACGGCGTCAGGGGTACGCCAATCTCATATCCCGTTATTCATCCGCGCGCCACGGCCAGGGACCTGAAGGCGCTTAAGGGCATATCGCTCGGGGACACCGGCGAACAAAGCCAGTTCAGGGGCAAGTGGAAGGTCATCGGCCTGGAGCACATCACCCTTTACGTCCAGTCCCGCTTTCTCTGGGACGCGGACCAGGACATTGATCGGGTCCTTGACGAATATTGCGACCTTTTCTACGGCCCGGCGGCGAAGCAGATGAAAGAAGCCATCACCTACGCCGAGCAGAACCTGGCCCTCAAGGACCAAAGCCGCGGCAGGGGCAAGGGGAACCCGATGAATGTTTCGCTGGCCACCGCCCTTGAGTTCAGAAAATTGCTCGACAAGGCCAAAGAGACGGCGGGCGATACTGTATACGGCAAACGCGTCCAGGCCGTCATCTCGGACCTCCAGCCGCGGGAGGACCTGGTTGCCAAATACGAGCAGAAGGAAGCCGAGCTTGCCGGGCTGCGCGCGAAAACCACCCTAGCGGTCGGTGTCGCCGGCGCTGACCTTGGCGCGGCCACCGCCTGCAAATTGAAGGACAACAAGACCGGCAAAGAGCCGGCCGTGGAAACCACCTTCCGCACAGGCTGGGACAAGAACACGCTAATTTTTGACATTACCTGCAAGGAGCCGGAGATGAAAAAACTGAACGTCAGCGATGACGTCAACAGCGGGGATCATGTTGCCGTATTCCTGGAAACCCCAAACCATTCTTACTACCACATCGCGGTCAATCCGGACGGGGCAATCGCGGAAGGCAACCCGGGGCAGGGCTGGAAGTCGCTTGCGGATGTCAAAACCTGGCGCGGAACGGATTCCTGGCGGGTTCAGCTCATGATTCCGGTCGTCGGCGACAAGGAGGCCGAAGCCGACCCGAATCACCGCGTGGCCGGCGCCAGGCCCGACGCGGAGGCGCCCTGGTATTTCAACGTCTACAGGCAGCGCGTTTGCGGCGGGCAGCAGGCCGAACTCCAGGCCTTCTCTCCGACCGGGGCCGGGTGGCACGTTCCGGAAAAATTCGGCCGACTGGAAATAAAGTAGGTTTTTTTGATTTATATTCAATCGCATGAACCGGCACTCTTGTCCCGCGTTGGGCGGGAGAACGCCGGCTCTAATTTCAAACGAAAGGACTCCATGACAAATAACTGTCACGTCCAAATCGTTGCGCGGGTTGGCGCGTTTGCGTTGAGCATGATGGCGGCCAGCGTCCTCCGGGCGGATCCGTCCAACAAGGGAGAGGTGATGCAGGCGCAAACACAGTCCGGGGCGACGAATCCATCGGCGGAGGTGGTGCTGGGCCAGCCGGTGGTGGCCGCGGTGAGCGAGCCACGCGAACAGCGCTGGGGCTTCTGCCAGTTCCCCGCATTGGCGCGCCTGCCGGACGGCGCCATCCTGCTGGTTTGGGCCGATGCCGATGACGCCAGCGAAGCGCACGGCCACCCGGCGCAGGCGCTGGTCTCCCGGGATGACGGCCGGACCTGGCAGCCATATACGGGAACGCCCCGGCCGCTGCGCCCGCATTATTCCGTCTCGGAAGTGCTGGATGGGGAGTTTTTGACCGTGCCCGCGCATCCCTACCTGAATATCAAAAAGGAGGGCGTGCGGCTGCCGGCGCCGGCGGCCGAAGCCAAGGTCTACGGGATTGTGCGATCCTACCGGCTGGCGGACATGCCGCCGGCCGTGCGGAATTACATCCACCAGTTGCCGGCCATGCGCTGGACACCCGCCGCCGGGCAATGGAAGGATGAAATCGTGACCTACGACCAGCGCAACCAGCTGGCCACCTTGCGCGAGGGCAGCGAGGTGATCACACG
>Ga0172380_10007172_pt1 | contig 12636 bp, 13 predicted proteins | sample Leawe162metaG_FD_119747 | JGI IMG/M metagenome (GOLD analysis project Ga0172380, IMG submission 119747) | Leachate microbial communities from a municipal landfill in Southern Ontario, Canada - Leachate well 162 metaG | ecosystem: Engineered > Solid waste > Landfill > Unclassified | place...
CCATAGTGCAGGACCATGGCGGAAGGGTCCAGCTGAAACGGCCCGTACGGCATAATTCGGACATCATGCCATCCCTGGACCACGCTCCAGTCGGCCACCAGCATGCGGTCGCTGAAATGCCGGCCAAAGCCGAGTTCCGCAGGGTTTGTGCATTTTTGTTTTCTTTGCTCTGCCAAGAGCGGTTCAATCCGCAGTTCCATGACTCTCCTCCGTAAATCTATTTTGAAGGATCTTACCATTGCTCCTGATGTCCGTCTAACTCGTAAAGGACACAAATTAGCTTGAAACGGACATATCCGGGGCTTATAGTAGCAGCATGTTCAAAGAACTGTCCCAGACCGAAACCCTCGAACAACTGGACGCCAGGGGGATCAACACTCCTTCGTTGCAGGCGTTTGCCTATCTTGACAGCGATCAGAACATCCGCTACGACTGGCACGCCCATGATCGCCACCAGCTGATGTACGCCTTTTCCGGCACGCTGCGGCTGGAGGCGGAAAACGGCTTCTACCTGCTTCCCCCCCAGCGGGCGGCCTGGATCCCGGCAGGGGTCCGGCACCGGACAACCATGCACAACGTCCTTTCCGGATCGGTATTCTTTGCCCCCTCCATGGTCGCTGCCGAGCAAACCGGCGTACGCATCATTTCGGCCGCGCCCCTGGTCCGCGAAATGGTGCAGTATGCCCTGTGCTGGCCACCTGGCCGCAACCCGGATGATGCGCTCGCTGACTCATTCTTCAAGACCTTGGGATTGCTGTGCGTGGAATGGATCAAGGAAGAGATGCCGTTTCGGCTGCCTGCCGCAAAGAGCGGGCAGATAGCCGCTGCCATGGAGTATACCCTGAATAACCTGGAAAGCGCTTCTGTCGAGGGTGCGGCAGCGGCAGCGGCCCTGTCGCCCCGCCAGTTCCGCCGCCGTTTCCTTGCCGAGAGCGGCATTGCCTGGCGGCAATTCCATTACCAGGCCCGGATGCTGCGGGCCATGGAATTGCTGGTGTCGCCCCGGGCAACGGTCACCGCGGTTGCCTACGGGGTGGGTTTCAATAGTCTCAGCGCCTTTGCCAAGAGTTTTACCCGTTTTACCGGGCAGTCGCCCCACGAATTCCAGCGCAGCGGAGTCGCAGTCGCTGCTTCCGGCATTGCATCAGGCAAGGACGCTCCCACTTTGCTGCCGTAACCGCTCCATGTCCCGCTGATAACCCTTGGCATTATTGTAGCCGCGCTCCCCGAACGGTTGCAGTTTCTCCAGCCAATATAGCTCCAGGGCCGCCAGCAGTTGCTCGGCATTTTCTCCCGCCTCGGGCCTGGCCAGGACCTCAAGCACGGAAAACTCGAAACTGTCTGCGCCATAACGGTTCAAGTCCTCCTGCAGATCCCGGTTGAAAACTATCTTTCCCATCCTGAGCTGGAACAGCCTGCTGTTGCGCGTCCCCTCCAGGTTTTGGCTGCTTTCCACGAAGACCTTGCCGTTCACCTTGTTCCTGAGCTGATATATCCCCATGTCAGGCCTGTTCTGCTTATAGACCCGCTTGATCTCGGCTCGCTTGGCATCCTTTCGCACACACTCCGATCCTTTCCCCACCTGCGGTGGCGCAACCTGCGGCTCTGCCTGGTCGCCCGGTTTCCCTTCCCGCCAGTAGGCAGTGCCATCCCTGCGGATCATCCCCTCGTCCACCAGCAGGCGGCGGATGGTGCAGTAGTCGTCGAACAGCGGCATGATGAGCCCGGTGACTTCCTGTTCGCTGTAGCGCTGTTCAGGCACGAAGCGCGCGGCAAACTGCTCCAGCACGATGAGCCGTTTCTTGTGCTGGGTCGGCAGCTTCTCCAGCCTGCCATGGCGAAAGAATGTCTCCAGCACCTTGAGCTTATACTCCTCCATCCGGCCGTTCTGAAGCTCCCTGCCGCCCGGCAGCGCCGACACGATCTCACGCAGGGTGGTGTCGAACAGGGCGTTGTTGGCCTGGATGACGACGTAGTACTGCTCTTTGTGGCTGCTGACAAGGCCGGCCAGCTCCAGCTTGCGCAGATGGAAGGATACGGTCGATGGTGCAAGCGCGTGCCGTTTGGCGATCTCCTCCACGTACTGGGACCGCTCCAGCAGCGATTTGACAATGGCCAGCCGGGACTGGTCCGCCAGGGCCTTCATGATGGCAATACTTTGTTCGGGTTTCATAGGATGCTCCTGATTCGATATTTGTCGAATCAGAATAGCCAATAAAATATCCGAATGTCAATTTGTTTTTATGTATGTCGAATTATATTATTGGTGAGATGTTGTCCGCCAGGTGTTTGCGGTTGTATTAGTTGCAACTAAAAATTAAAATGACAGTATTGTTTGCGAAGTTGTATAACGCCTCATGGTTTGATATCGAATTCTTCATACATGGATAAACCCTCATGCCAAGCCTGAAACAGATTGCTCACGTGTTCACCAGATACGGAAATCTGACGTTCGGTGGCGGTAGCGCCACAATTGCGGTTTTGCATCAGGAGCTCATCGAGCGTCGAAAATGGTTGCCCGAAGAGCAGTTTGTTATGAGTTTTGCGCTCTCCCGCCTGACGCCCGGAACGAATCTACTGGCCTTCTGTACTTCCATTGGGTGGCAGCTTCAGAGATTTGCAGGTGCGACAGTCGCTCTGTTGGCAGCATCAATTCCTTGTGCCGTTATCGTGATTCTGGTCACCGTGGCATTCAGCCAAATGCAATCCAACTCTATCGCTCAAGCCGCAATCCATGGAGCAGTAGCTGCTGCGGTCAGCATCACCGTGAATACATGTTGGACCTTGGCCAAACCTCATTACAAGTATGGCTCGCGCCTGCGGGTTGCCTTCATCGCCGTTATTGCCTTTGCGCTTCATGTTGCTGCGGGACTTCCTGCCGTTCAGGTTCTGCTGATCGCTGCGGTGGCGGGGTTCTTGATGCCGGAGAGACAACAATGAAAATACTTGTGCTCTACCTGATCTTGCTGAAGGCGACAGTTACTAGTTTTGCCGGCCTGGCATCTCTTCCCGTGGTGCGTGACGAACTGGTCATCCAGCGCCATGTATTGACCGATAAACAGCTTAACGAGGCGGTAGTGATTACACGGAGCAGCCCTGGTCCTGTTGGCCTGTATGTGGTGAGTGCGGGCTATTTTGTTGCCGGGCTACCCGGCGCTTTTGCCGGTTGGCTGGCCATGGTCACACCTGCGCTGTTGATTATTCCGCTGCTTCTGTTTGCAGGGCGCAGAGCAGAACATCCCCGTGTGAAAGCTGCGTTACAGACCGTGGTAATAGCAAGCGCCGCCCTGTTGCTGGCTGCGGCGATCCCCCTTGCAAAGGACGCGTTGGTCGATTATGTGACGATAGGTATTGCAGTTGCCAGCTTGGCTCTTCTGCTTAAGACCCGGTTAGATACGCTATGGATAATTTTGGGGTCTGCTGCGGTCTCAGTTGTTATCTCGTTCCTGCCATTATTGAAAATGGGATGACAAAAATCACGCATGTGCTAACGCCACGGTGCGTTTCACCTGCCCGTTTCAGGCCAAGCCAGATATGGACCATCCATTGCGCATTCACTCTGCTAAAGGTGCCTGTCTCCGACCCGCCCATGCCCCAACAATAATCCCAAGTACCACCAGCAAACATCCGGAAAGTTGCGCGGACGACAGCGGCTCATGGAGCATCAGGGCCGACAGCAGCACGGCACTGGCGGGCATGGCGGCCGTGGTGATGCCAGCGGTCACGCCGCTGACCGAACCGACCGCGCCGGTCCAGAGTATGTAGGCCACTGCCGTGGCAACAACGCCATAGTACAGTATGGCCAGGATGTCGGCAGTCGTCGGCGCCACCGGGTGCTGCAGGGCATCCAGCAGGGCCAGGGGCAGGACCGTCACCAGGGCGCAGAAGACCAGCACCGCAGTATTGGCCGTGGCGGACACTGTAGCGGCAATCCGCTTGCGCCAGATCGAAAACAGCCCTTCGCTGACCACCGCGCCGAATACCAGGATGATCCCCCACGGCATGCCGCTGGCAATTGTTCCTCCCGTGTCCGCCCAGGCAAGCCCGGCAGTCCCGCCGATGGCGCAGAGCACGCCAATACCCGACAGGGCCGACGGCCGCTCCCCCAGCATGAGCCATGAGAGCAGGGTAAGCACGGCCGGCGAGGTGCCGGTGATGATCCCGGCCTGGGCCGCGCCGATCGTGTGCAGACCGCTCAACAGTAGCACCCGGAACAGCACGATCCCGCAGACCCCCTGCAGGAAGAGATAGATCCACTCTCTCCGTTCCAGGGCGCGGATCTCCGCCCGTTTTTGCCAGGCATGGGGCAGCATCACGAGCAACGCCACCAACAGCGTGGCAAAGGTGGTCAGAAAAACCGGCAGGCTGTTGGCCAGAGCCTTCCCCACAACCACCGAGCTGCCGGCCAGTGTCATTGCCGCCACCAGTTGGGCCGTTGCCACCCTGTTTTCCCGATATTTCATAGCTATTACTCCAATCGCCTGCTTGACCATAGGGCAACAAAGTGGTTTTATACAGGTCCAGTTCAACATTATCTCGTGGTGCCACTTGGAGCCCCCATGATCCATATTCCCCTTGAAAAGGCATCGACTACCCCCTTGATCCGCCAGATCTACGAAGGCATACGGGCGCAGATCCTTTCCGGCGGCCTGTGCGCGGGCAGTCGTCTTCCCTCCAGCCGGGAGTTGGCCGAACAGTTGGGGGTGTCGCGCAATGTGGTCATGGAATCCTATGAAATGCTCTATTCCGAGGGATTCACCTCGGCACGCCACGGTTCCGGCACCTTTGTGGCGCCAGGGGCAAGCCGCCCAGGTGCAAGTGTCGCGCAAGGCATCAAGGCGGAAAAGGTGTCCATGGGCTATGAAAGTCCGCAAGGGATCATCAATTTCAAGCCAGGCACGCCAGATCTGCGCGAGTTCCCGCTACGGGCCTGGTTGCAGGCCGTGAAAGCGGCCTACCTGCATCCCGTGGAAGACGCCATGGGCTATGGGCGGCCCGAGGGGCGGCGGGAACTGCGCCAGGCGATCCGTGATTACGTGGTTGGCCAGCGGGGGGTGGCATGCCACCCGGACCAGATCATCATCACCGCCGGGACCACCCAGGCCATCGGCATTGCCTGTCATCTGCTGTTGGGGGATCGTCGCGACGTGGTACTGGAAGACCCGATCACCCGCGATATCCAGCTGATTGTCCAGGGTCAGGGGGGAGTCATCCACCCGGTAACTGCCGACCACAACGGTATGGTGGTTGACGAGCTGCCGCAGGGGATCCTGCCGGCCTTCATCTATGTAACCCCGTCCCACCAGTTCCCGCTGGGGGGAACTCTCCCCATCCAACGGCGGATCGCCCTGCTGGAGTATGCGGAGCGCACCGGCGCCTATCTGATCGAGGACGACTATGACAGCGAATTCAGGTTTGACGGGCCGCCGCTCAGTTCATTGCATGGCCTGGCCCCGGAACGGGTAGTGTATATCGGTACCTTCAGCAAGATCCTCAGCCCGGCCCTGCGCACCGGCTACCTGATCCTGCCGCCGGACTTGATCGGCCAGGGGCGCGGCAGGAAATGGCACTGCGACCTGCATAACGAGACCCCGACCCAACTGGCCCTGGCCCATTTTATCGCCCAGGGGGGCTATCTACGCCACCTGGCGCGGATGAAGAGGCTCTATGCCAGAAAACGGGCAGTTGTGGAACAGGCACTGCGCGAGAATTTCAGCGACAGGATGGAGATCTTAGGGAGCGCCACCGGGCTGCATCTGGCAGCCAGATTCGCCGGGGTCGATTTCACAGCGGAGTTGCTTGCTGATCTGGAAAAGGCCGGGGTTAGGGTCTATCCGGCAGAGGCCCATGCCATCAGGCCGGGGCGGTTGAAAGATATGCTGATCATCGGCTATGGGAATTTGAGTGAGGGGCAGATTGAGCGAGGGATAGGGTTGTTATACAGCGTGCTGGAGCGGACGGCGCATGCTGGTGCTAAAACGGCGCGAGATCGTTGACAACGATGCTGCAAGGTGCAATAAGAGTGCATTATCAGGTGGTTTTCAAGGCTGGCGCCTGTGCCGTGTAAATTCTGCTTCCTTAACTGACCTTATGTAAATTGGTTTATTGGGATATGCACCAGTGAACCGGCCAATAATATGTTGGCCTTGGACATAATTGAATATCGGGAGGTGATGCTATGGACCACATTATATTGACGTTACCGGAATACCGCGCTTTAGTTGAGCAGGCTCCCATATTAATCTGGAGAGCCAATACAGACTCGCTCTGCAATTATTTCAATGAGCGCTGGCTTGCATTCAGGGGGCGAACTCTGGAACAAGAGTACGGCAATGGCTGGGCCGAAGGCGTGCATCCTGACGACTTTGATCGCTGCCTCAAGATTTATCTGGATAGTTTCAATAATCGTGAGATCTTCGAGATGGAGTATCGTTTAATGCGATATGATGGAGTCTACCGGTGGATATTTGACAAAGGGGTGCCCTATTACAAAGATAATGGAGAATTTGCCGGCTATATAGGTAGTTGCATCGATGTGACTGAAAGGGTCGATGCTCAGGAAGCTTTGCGTCTTAAACTGGAAAATGAACTCCGTGTACTGAAAGGCATCATCCCTATCTGTATGTATTGTAAAAAAATACGAGACGACAAGGAAAGCTGGCAACAGTTGGAAGCTTATATAACAGAGCATTCAGAGGCTCTTTTCAGCCATGGGGTATGTCCGAGTTGTTATGAAAAGTGCAAAAATTCTACAAGGTAATTTTGGGTGTGATTAATACCGAACAGGAGGTGGAACCATGACTTTATGGGAAAAAGCCAAAGCGGAACTATTGGACATAATCGAATGGACCGACGATTCCAGCGACACAATGGTCTGGCGGTTCCCGAGGTACGAAAATGAGATCAAGTACGGCGCGCAGCTGATCGTGCGGCAATCACAGGTTGCCGTCTTTGTGAACATGGGTGAGATTGCCGATGTGTTCACATCCGGGCAACATCGCTTGACTACTAAAAACCTCCCGGTCCTGTCCACCCTTTTGGGCTGGAAATACGGGTTCCATAGCCCCTTCAAGGCCGAGGTCTATTTCGTCAACACCAGGAATTTTACGAACCTCAAGTGGGGGACGAAAAACCCCGTCATTCTGCGCGATCCGGAATTCGGGCCGGTCAGGCTGAGAGCATATGGAACCTATGTCGTCAAGGTGAGTGAACCGGCTAAATTTATTAAGGAAATAGTGGGCACGGGCGGGCATTTCACCGTCGAGGAAGTCTCAGAGCAGTTGAAGAACCTGATAGTGACCAGGTTCTCGGACATGCTGGCGGAAAGCAAGATCCCGGTTCTTGACCTGGCTGCCAATTATAACGAGCTGTCCAACTACCTGACCGGGAAGATTGCGCCGGAATTCCTGGAGTACGGTATTGAAGTCACAAAGCTTCTGGTTGAGAACATTGCCCTGCCCCCGGAAGTCGAAGAGGCCTTGGATAAAAAGAGCAGCATGGGGATCATCGGCAACCTGGACAATTTTATGAAATACCAGAGTGCGACCGCCATGGAAGCGGCGGCGCGAAATCCCGGCGGCGAGGCTTCGGCCGGGGTGGGGATGGGAATCGGCTTTGCCATGGCGAACCAGATGGGGAAAATGGTGGCAAACACTCAGGATGCTCCGCAAAGCGCCGCTGCGCCGCCTCCGCTTCCCATGGCAGAAGAATGCCGCTATTTTGTGGGGAAAAACGGCAAGCAGGCGGGGCCATTTGATAAGGATGCGATCTGCGATTACATAAAAAAGGGTGCCATAACAAAGGAAACCCTGATGTGGAAGCAAGGGATGGAGGGGTGGAACGCTGCCGGGCTTTTTGCCGAATTTGAGGCTTTGCTCAAGGCAACGCCACCGCCAATGCCGAAGTAATCGAGGTTTTGAAGTTACCCCCCCCTTTGAAAAGTGAAAAGGGGGACCTGTCCACATAGGAGTCAACGTGGCTAACTGTTCCAACTGCGCGGCGCCTCTGCCGCCAAACTCGATCAAGTGCGAATATTGCGGAAGCCGGAACGATATCGACCTTAAAGGGGTCCATTACAATACGACCCACGAAGCCGAGTCGGAGCGCATCTGCCCGCGGTGCGGCATCAGACTGGAAACCATTGACCTGAAGATAGACGGCAAGTTCCTGGTCGAGAGATGCGAGCAATGCCTGGGGCTTTTTTTTGATCCGGGCGAGCTGGAAGCGGTGCTCCAGGCAACCGTTTCCAATGTGTTCAACATCAACAGGAAACAGCTGGATGGCATCAATGCCGCACTGTTGTCCAGCGAGTACGGCGTCACCTACATCAAATGCCCGGTCTGCGCAAAGATCATGAACCGCGTCAATTTCGGGGTGAAGAGCGGCGTAATTGTTGATCGCTGCAAAGACCACGGGGTCTGGCTCGACGGCGGCGAGCTCAGGCACCTTTTTGAATGGATGAAGGCGGGTGGCAAACTGCTTGATCAGGAAAGGCAGGAGCAGCTCAAAAAAGAAGAGGCAGAGCGACTCCAGGGAATACGTCGTACCGGCGCTGATTCGAACTGGTCTGCCGATAGTTCGGTCTTCAACGATTATGGTGGCGTTTTGAGGAGCGAAGATCCCGATCTTTTTGACATTGTGCTGCGAGCTATCCGGGTGTTTATGAAATAGAAGAGTTGTTTTGATGCAAGGATGCCTATCCAGGGGCAGAAGACCGAGTTTACCGCGATAAAAAAATGATCCCCCCGGTTTTCCGGGGGGATCAAGTGCTGTCGAATGTGAAGATTTGAATTACCGCCTCCAGGAATTCACGTAGCAAATCCCTTGGTAATACAGTTAATCGTCTCCACCGCCGGAATGACCGCTGCCGCCAGAAGTGGTGAGGTAATCGGCAATGGACTGCAACTGGGCCGTGGTCAGGGAAGCAAGGGAGCTCATGCGGCTCTCACCCTTTATGGCTGACTGGATGCTCGATAAGGAAGTGCTCCCCATATTGCCGTGGCAGCTGGCACAGTAGGTGCCGAACAGGGTGGCGCCATCGCTTGCCGTTGTTCCCGTGCCGGTGGTTGTCCCAGTGCCCCCGAGAGCGGTTGCGATAGCCTGGATGTCGGCCACGCTCAACGAGGAGAGGGAGCTCATGCCGCCGCTGTTGCCGCTGATGGCGCTTTGGATGCGAGCTGTCGTTGCTCCCAGCTTGCTTGATGATGCCAGGGCTCCATGGCAACCGGCGCAGTCACTGGCATAGAGGACAGGACCATTGGAGGCCGTGGTTGTAGGGGTGGTGGTTGGGGTTGTCGTCGTGCCGGTTCCAGAAGTGGGAGTTGCCAGGGCAGTGGCAATGGCCTGCATCTGGTTAAAGGTCAGTGAGCTTGCCAAAGAGCCCATACCGCCGATATTGCCGCTGATTGCGGTCTGGAGACTGGCGACGGTTGCTCCCAGCTTGGAGGAAGTGGCAAGGGGGCCGTGGCATCCGGCGCAGTTCGTTGTATAGAGTGCCGTGCCGTCAGGAGCTGTAACAGCACCACTCGCATTGCCGGTGACCGAGGCCAGAAACGGCGCGATGGCCTGTAACTGAGCGATAGTCAGCGAGCCGCCGATGGTCTGTATCTGGGCGGGCGTCAAAGCAGCGGTATAGGCCTGCAATTGGGCCGGGGTCAAGGAGGATGCATAGGCCTGAATTTCAGCCGGGGTCACTGTGGACAGATCTACCTGATTCGTGCTGCCGCAACCGGTCAGCGAGAGTCCCAATGCTGCTGTGGCGAGGATAACGATAGTGCGGATTTCCTTTTTCATGTCTATCTCCTGTTCGTTGTGATCGTTGTGATTAAGGTGCGGTCAGAACTGCGGCAATTGCCTCGAATTCGTTCAGTGATTTCACTATCCCACATCGAAAATTTTTTTAGGGTTAAGAAGGGTAAAGTCGGGTAAAGTTTTGTAAAGTTCGCTTGGCCCTGTTTACATTTCTTTACAACCGGAACAGCGATCATCGGCTATACTCGATTGCAATACGGGGAAGGGTCGTGGCAATGAATCGAATCCTGGTGATAGACGACGATATTGACCTTTGTGAACTGTTGAGCGACTACCTGACAACGGAAGGATTCATTGTGGAGGTAGTGCACGACGGAGAGCAGGGCGCGGTGCAGGTGCTGGCCGGCAATTATGCCCTGGTAATCCTGGATGCCATGTTACCGGGAATCAACGGTTTTGAGGTGTTGCGGCGGGTTCGGGCCGCTTCGGCAACGCCAATACTGATGTTGACCGCTCGCGGAGACGATGTGGATCGGATCGTCGGGCTGGAAATGGGTGCCGACGACTATCTCGCCAAGCCGTTCAATCCGAGGGAGTTGGTGGCGCGCATCCGGGCGGTGCAACGCCGGACAGCCGCGGCACCGGCAACGGCTCCGGCTTCGACGGAAACGCTGTCTGTCGGTGATGTGACCCTGGATCTGGGGTCGCGGACCGTGCTGGTGGGAGGGGTCCCGGTGGAATTGACCTCGGTGGAGTTCTCCCTGCTGGAGGTGCTGCTCCGGCTGGCTGGGCAGGTGGTAAGCCGTGAAGAACTTTCGTTGCAGGCGCTTGGTCGGGAACTGAATGCCTATGACCGGAGCATCGACGTGCATGTCAGCAGCCTGCGCCGCAAACTTGGCGCCCTTGGCGAAGAGGGCGAGCGGATCAAAACGGTTCGGGGGGTTGGCTACTTTTATGCCCGTTCTTCCGCAATGCCCTGAGGAGTGGCCCGAATCCGGGAGGAACATGTTTCATGCGGTCATTATTCATAAAAATATTACTTAGCTTCTGGCTGGCCATGGCCCTTACCAGCATTGCCTATTCCATCCTGGCACTGAGCACGCAACTCGGCCAGGGGAGCAAGCTCCGCCTGAACGTGCTGGCAGAGCGGCGCCAGCTGGCCGGGGCAATGCTGGCCATGTTCGGCCGGACCGCCCCTGTGTCGTATGAGCGGGAAGGAGCATCCTCCCTGGGCCGATACAACGGGAAAACTGCGGGCTCCGGCGAGACCCAGGCATACCTTTTCGACGCGGCCGGCAGACCCCTTGCCCCAGACAAGGGAATTCCCGCCCTCATCCAGGCGGTGGCGGCCGAGGCGGCACTCAGCGGCGGCCTGAAAAGCGGCAAAAATACAAAGTATATTTCCCTTGCCCAATCGGTAACCGGTCCATCAGGGCGCGTCTATATTGCCGCTGTGGGCATGGAGGCGTTGCCTTCCTGGGCAGTGCAGCACTGGCAGCCGATAGTGCGCTCGTTCGGCATCAGGATGGCGATATCTTTACTTTTTGGGGGCATAGTCTGCTATGTCCTGGCCTGGTGGTTGACCGCACCGATTCGGAGACTGCGCGCTGCTGCCCAGCGCCTGGCCAGCGGCGACCTGTCCGCCAGGGTCGGCGCGGCAGACGGGAAAAGGGGGGATGAGGTTGCCGACCTGGGGCTGGACCTGGACATGATGGCCGAGCGGATCGAGGCCCTGCTGGAGTCCCAGAAGCGTCTGGTGCGGGATGTCTCCCATGAACTGAGGTCCCCCCTGGCCCGCTTTAATGTGGCCCTTGGGTTGGCCCGCCAGCATTGCACCAGTGCTGCTGACAGCTATTTTGACCGGATCGAGCGTGATGCCGGGCGGCTTAACGAACTGATCGGAGAGTTGCTGACCCTCTCCCTCCTGGAAAGCGGTGCCGAGCAGCTGGTCCGACAACCCCTGGAACTTGATTTGATCGTGGCAAAGGTGGCCCAGGACGCCAACTTCGAGGCCGAAAGCCGTGGGAAGAATGTCGCCGTTATTGCCTGCGAACCTTTGTTTGTGACAGGGAACGGCGAACTGCTCCGTCAGGCCCTGGAGAACGTGGTGCGCAATGCCGTGCGCTACACCCGCGAGGGTACGGCCGTGGAGATTTCCCTCCGCGAGGTTCGGCGGGAAGGCGGCGAGTTCGCCGCGATTACTGTTCGGGACTTCGGCCCAGGGGTGCCGGAGGCTGCGCTGGACAAGCTGTTTCTCCCCTTTTACCGGGTGGCTGATGCCCGCGACCGGCAAAGCGGCGGCACCGGTATCGGCCTTGCCATCACGGACCGCGCCGTGCGGCTCCACAAAGGGATGGTGGCCGCCAGGAATGCAACCGATGGCGGGCTGGTGGTCGAGATCCGCCTGCCCATCACAGGCGATTTTACGGGATAAGCCAAACGGGGGTCCTTTTCTGATCTGCCATGGAAATAATCGAAATTTTCCCTTGACCCGACTATTGCTTCACGGTTTAGCGTTGTCCTTGTCATGGCCACGACGACTATTACACTGTGAAGGGAGATAACAATGAAAAGCACCGTGAGCGTAGAGGAATGGGTTGCCCGCTTCCGGGCCATCGGCCTGGATGATGCGGCAATGCACAAGTGGCACCGGTTGTTCGAGGAGGAGAATCCGCAAGGTCACCAGTCCTTCCTGGAATGGCTGGGGCTGCCGGCGGAACGGATCGCGGAGATCCGCAACAAACAGGCATGATTGACAGCGCCCCCGGCTCTCAGTCGGGGGCGCCCGTTTCCGGGGGACACTATGTATCGCATCGGAGAACTGGCGGCCCTGAGCGGCCTGTCGCGCAGCACCCTGCTTTATTATGACCGGATCGGGCTGCTCTC
>Ga0172380_10007173_pt1 | contig 12636 bp, 11 predicted proteins | sample Leawe162metaG_FD_119747 | JGI IMG/M metagenome (GOLD analysis project Ga0172380, IMG submission 119747) | Leachate microbial communities from a municipal landfill in Southern Ontario, Canada - Leachate well 162 metaG | ecosystem: Engineered > Solid waste > Landfill > Unclassified | place...
ACACTGGACTCCCAGCCCTTGGCTGGTCCGCCTCTGGCGGAAAAATCCAGCGGTGGCAACACCATGAGGGTTCTCCGCCGGAGGCGGACCCGCCTATGGCGGGAACTCCCTCCCCCGGCACTCTTTCAATTGCGGATTTGTGATTGCTGATTTCGGATTGCCGAATTCCGAATGCGGACCTGTCTGTCGCCGCTCTGCCGAAAGCGCAGAGATCGGGGTCAGCCCTTCACAATACACTTTGCGGAATTATTTAATGACCATGAGTGCTTATTCAGGCCGCCTACTTGCGTCTCGGTTTCTCAAGTCGCCCCTCGGCCTGCTGGATCAACCTGAGTAGATGCTGGTCATCGGCCAGCTTGCGGATGTTTTTGCCACAGCTTCGCATTGTTTGCAAAGTGTATTGTGAAGGGCTGACCCTAATAACTGAACACTACTCGATCCGTCGCTATGTTGGCAAGAGAAATCGAAACCGCGCGCCAGGCGCTACTCGCGCTTGGCCCCATGCATCCCGGCAGCATCTCGCGCCAATATCAGGTCTGTGGACGCCCTGGGTGTCGATGCATGAACCCGGAGCATCCGCACCGTCACGGGCCGTATCACAAACTGGCCTATGTTCATCGTGGCAAACCCGTCTGTCGCTTCGTCCGTGCCGACTGTATCATCGCCGTCAAACAACGCCTTACGGTCTACAAGACCTTCAGGAAACTGATGGATCGATGGATCGAGCTGTGCATCCAACAAGGCGAGGTGGAGTTCTTCAATAGACCGGCTGCCGCAAAAGTCAAACCCGCCCTCGCAATGCACGCACGCAATCAGGGGAAGAGAACCTTCCGTCCTTAGCCGTCACCCGGCGAACAAGCCGGGAAATACCCCCGCAGAAGTGCAATGCGCCCTAGGGATAGTCTGCTTAAAGTAATATATTGACACTATACCGACCAGTTGGTATAGTAACATCCATAAACAAAAAAGGAGGGAAAGGCATGAGTTCGAGATCATCCTCGCGTGAGCGGATACTGGTCGCCGCCGAAGAAGTCGTGCTGAAGGAGGGCGCAACGCATATGACGCTGGACGCTGTTGCCAAAAAGGCGGGCGTCAGCAAAGGGGGGTTGATGTACCATTTTCCGAGCCAGCGCGATCTCCTTCAGGCTATGGAGAAAAGATTTTCCGACTACGTGGAGGCTCGCATAGCAAAGTTCCGCGAAACACTGCCGGCGAGTCCGGTTAGAGAGATTAAAGCATATATCCTGACGTGGTTCGTCATCGGCGCCGAGTATCGGCGCGCCGCCACGGCTTTGCTGGCAGCTGTGAACCGTGAGCCGGAAATGCTCGATGCCGTCCGCAAAAAGCACTTAAAGACCATGGCAAGAATTTTCGAAGCGTCGTCGAATCCTGAGCGCGCGATGATCCTGGCGCTCGCCACAGAGGGCGTTTGGATGTCGGAGTTGCTTGGTATTTCAACTTACAGCGATAGCGAGCGCAGGCGTATAAAACGCGCTCTCCTGCAGCTGGCAAATGAATGGTTGTGCGCGCCTGCGACGAATGCGCCGCCAAAATGTCCGCGCCGTCAAAGAAAAACGCATAATAACATTTCAAGATGAATTTCGTGAAAATGGTGTCGCCGCATCGGCGATAGCTTCCCGCGCGGGCGATGGCAGGGGGCAAAATCAAGCTTCGTCTTAAACGATGAATGCAGATCAAGAAGAATGGCAAGAAGCCGGCCTTGATACTATACCGACCAGTCGGCATAGTTATGTCGGAATTAAATAAACAGGAGAAAAGTCATGAGTGGAAAGTCGTCGGCGCGTGAAGCCGGGAAAAGACTTGTTGCCGTTGTTGGGGTTTTTGTCGTTGGGTTGATGTTGACCGGTTGCGGAAAGTTCGGAAAAGCGGGCGGTCCTCCGCGAGGCTCCGCCCCCGAAGTCGCCGTGATGGTTATTCAGCCGGAACGGTTGACGCTCAACGCGGAATTGCCCGGACGAGTATCCGCTTACTTGGTCGCCGAAGTGCGGCCTCAGGTGAGCGGCATTATTCAGAACCGCCTATTCGAAGAGGGCGGAGACGTCAAGGCCGGCGACCTTCTTTACCAGATCGATCCGGCCCTGTACGAGGCGGCGTTGGCCAAGGCCGAAGCCAACCTGGCCGCCATCCGGTCGCGAGCCGAGCGGTACAAGGAACTGGTTGCGGTCAAGGCGGTGAGCCGGCAGGATTACGACGACATTACCGCCGCGCTCAAGCAGGCCGAGGCGGAGGTGAAATCGACGCGCATCAATCTGGCATACACAGGCATCGCCGCGCCGATTTCCGGGCGCATCGGCAAGTCGTCGGTGACCATCGGCGCGCTGGCCACGGCATATCAGCCCGTCCCCTTCGCGACCATCCAACAGCTTGACCAGGTCTATGTGGATGTGCCCCAGTCCAGCGTCAATCTTTTGCGCCTGAAGGCGGATATGGCGAGCGGCAATCTTAAGAGTGACGTTATGAACCAGACAAAGGTCAGACTGCTTCTGGAAAACGGAACTTCATATCCGTTGGAAGGCGTTCTTAAGTTTTCCGATGTCACCGTTGATCCGAGCACCGGCTCGTTTATCCTCCGGATGGTCTTCCCGAACCCGGACCATATTCTATTGCCGGGAATGTTTGTTCGCGCCGTTATTGAAGAAGGCGTGATCGAGCAGGCGCTTCTTGTCCCACAGCAGGGGGTCGCCCGCGACCCGAAAGGCAATCCTGTCGCGCTGATCGTGGATGCTGAAAGCAAGGTCCAGCAACGGATGCTCACGCTGGATCGCGCCGTGGGCAATAAATGGCTCGTTCCGGCAGGTCTCAAACCCGGCGATCAGGTTATCGTCGAGGGTGTGCAAAAAGCGAGGCCCGGCGCTTCCGTGAAGGTTGTCCCCTTCGACGCCGGTCGAAAGGATGGTCCCGAGGCAGTCAAGGCGGTCCAGCCGGCTGAAAAAGCAAAATAACGGAGGCGCGCGATGTTGTCGAAATTTTTCCTGGAACGTCCTGTATTTGCCTGGGTCATCGCCATTATCCTGATGGTAGCGGGTGGCTTGGCGATTTTCAATCTGCCCATATCTCAATATCCGCCCCTTGCTCCACCGTCCATCGCCGTTGATTCCTACTACCCAGGGGCCTCGGCGGAGACGGTGGAAAACAGCGTGACCCAGATCATCGAGCAGAAGATGACTGGGTTTGAAGACATGCTGTATCTCTCCGGCACGAGCGATTCGGCCGGGGCTTCTCGTATCGAATTGACCTTCAAGCCGGGAACCGATCCGGACCTGGCCTGGGCCAAGGTGCAGAACAAACTCCAACTCGCCATGTCGAGTCTCCCGGAAACGGTCCAGCGCTCAGGCGTCATGGTCAGCAAATCCACCAAGAATTACCTGATCATTGTGGGATTGGTCTCCGAAGACGGCAGTATGGACGGCAACGACTTGAGAGACTACGCTCAATCCAATCTGGAAAAGGTGTTGGCGCGCGTGCCGGGTGTCGGCGAGGTCCAGAATATGGGATCTCAGTATGCGATGCGTGTCTGGCTGAACCCTGACAAGCTCACCGATTACCACCTTACCATTGAAGATGTTATCCGGGCGCTCAGGGCTTACAACGTGGAGGTCTCCGCCGGGCAGTTCGGCGGGGCGCCGGCGGTGGCGGGCCAGCGCCTGAACGCCTCCATCATCGTCCAGAGCATGCTCAAGACCCCCGAAGAGTTTGCCGCCATCCCGCTTCGCGTCAATCCGGATGGCTCCATCGTTCGAATTAAGGATGTGGGACGGACGGAACTTGGGGCCGGGTCCTACGATATCGAGGTGCATTTCAACGGAAAACCTCTCGCCGCACTGGCCATCCGCCAGGCTGCAGGCGCCAATGCGCTGGATACCGCGAATTCCGTCAAGAAAAAGATGGAGGAAATGAGCCGCTACTTTCCGGCTGGGATGAAAGTCGTGTATCCCTATGACACAACCCTCTTTGTCAGGGAGTCCATCAATGAGGTTGTCAAAACCCTTTTTATAGCGATCCTGCTGGTCTTTCTGGTCATGTGGCTTTTCATGGGGAATATGCGGGCCACCCTGATCCCGACCATTGCGGTGCCGGTGGTGCTCCTTGGGACCTTCGCGATGTTGGGGCTATTCGGGTATTCCATCAATATGCTGACCATGTTTGCCATGGTGCTGGCCATCGGCCTGCTGGTGGATGATGCCATCGTGGTGGTGGAGAACGTGGAACGGATCATGGCCGAGGAAGGCCTTCCTCCCAAGGAGGCCACCGCCAAGTCCATGGATCAGATCTCCAGCGCCCTGATCGGCATCGGTCTGGTGCTTGCGGCGGTGTTCGGTCCCATGGCGTTTTTCCCCGGCTCTACCGGCGTTATCTATCGCCAGTTTTCCGTGACCATTGTCGCCTCCATGCTGTTGTCGGTGGTCGTGGCCTTGATCCTGACGCCGGTGCTTTGCGCCACCTTTCTCAAGCCCGTGTCGAAAGGGCACGAGCCGGCGGAAAACGCGATTTGGTTCCTGCGCCCGTTTTTCCTTTTATTCGATCGCGCCTTTTTCCGCTTCCGAGACCTGTATGTAAGTCTGGTCGGGCACTCGCTTTCCAGAAAACTGCGCTATGTCTTCGCTTTCCTGCTGATCGTGGCAGCGATGGGATTCCTTTTCCTGAGGATGCCCAAGAGTTATCTCCCGGATGAAGATCAAGGGATCCTTCTGGCCCAGATCATCATGCCGACCGGCGCCACCCTTGAACAGACACAGGCGGTTTCGGACGAAGTCCAGCGCTATTTTCAGGAGAACGAAAAAGAGGCGGTGGAAACCTGCATGACGATTACCGGCATGGGCTTTTCCGGGAGGGCGCAGAACAACGGCATGGTGTTTGCCAAGTTGAAGAATTGGGAACTTCGCGACCGGTCGGACTTGCGGGTCAAAGCCATCGCCGGCCGGGCCATGGCGGCATTCTCGCAGATTCGCGGCGCCATGGTCTTCGCTTTCGCGCCGCCAGCGGTAGTCGAGCTGGGTAGCGCGATCGGCTTTGACTTCCAGTTGCTGGACCGCGGCGGATTGGGACACGAAAAACTGACGGCGGCGCGAAACCAACTCCTCGGCATGGCGGCGCAGGATCCGAGATTGACAAAGGTTCGGCCAAACGGCATGGACGATGTGCCTGAATATCGGGTTGACGTGGATTGGGAAAAGGCGGGCGCTTTTCGCCTGCCCATAACCTCGATACACAACACCATCGCGGCGGCCTTTGGCAGCGCTTATGTCAACGACTTTATCCAGGGCGGCCGTGTCAAACGGGTCTTCATTCAGGCGGACGCTCCCTACCGCATGTTGCCCAACGATCTTGAAAAATTGTATGTGCGCAATGCCGAAGACAAAATGGTCCCCTTTTCTGCTTTCGCGGCCGGCCGCTGGACATTCGGTTCCCCCCGGCTGGAGCGCTACAACGGTTTTCCATCCATGAGTATCTGGGGAGAGTCGGCGCCGGGCAGGAGTTCCGGCGAGGCCATGGATGCCATGGAAGAGATCGCCTCGAAATTGCCGCAGGGGATCGGTTTTGATTGGAGTGGGCTTTCCTATCAGGAGCGGATGGCCAGTTCGCAGGCATCCTTGCTGTATGCCTTCTCGATTCTGGTCATCTTCCTTTGCCTGGCGGCTCTTTATGAGAGTTGGCCCATCCCTATCGCGATCCTGCTGGTCCTGCCTCTCGGGGCCATCGGCAGCGTCATCGCTTCGAGCCTGGGTGGATTGTCCAATGACGTCTATTTCCAGATCGGGTTTTTGACCACCCTGGGGTTGACCACCAAGAACGCCATCTTGATCGTCCAGTTCGCCAAGACCCGGCTGGAAGAAGGGATGGGGCTGATCGAGGCGACGCTGGAAAGCGTGAAGCTAAGACTGCGGCCAATCGTTATGACCTCGCTGGCCTTCGGATTCGGTGTCCTGCCCCTGGCCTTGAATACGGGCGCGGGAGCAGGGGCCATGAATGCCATCGGCGCCTCTGTGCTTGGAGGGATGATCACCGGCACTATTCTCGTGATCCTGTTTGCGCCGCTATTCTATGTGCTGATCGAGAAGACCTTTGGCAAACGCAGCCGTCATCAAGCGGACGGGACATCTGAGATCAATCCATCCGGAGACAAATTAAATGAATAAATACATGTCTTTTTTATTGGTCGGCATTGCCGCCGCGTTGGCCGGATGCTCGACTACCCTGATGCCAGACTATACGCGCCCTGCGGCGCCGGTGCCGGCCGCTTGGCCAACCGGCGCCGCTTACAAGGCCACGGCCGCCAACACAAACGGTCCGGCCGCCGCCGACATACCCTGGCGCGGATTTTTCGCCGATGCCAAGCTCCAGAAAATAATTGAGCTGGCGTTGACCAATAACCGCGACCTGCGGGTGGCGGCGCTAACCATTGAAAAAACAAGGGCCATGTACCGCATTCAACGGGCCGATCTCTTGCCGACGGTGAATGCGGTGGGGTACGGCGTCAAACAGGAAATATTCGCCAATGTCGCGGCTTTCGACAATACGGTGAATCTCGAGTATTACAGCGTCAGCCTGGGATTAAGTTCCTACGAGTTGGACTTTTTTGGGCGAGTCCGCAGTCTCAAGGCCCGTGCCCTGGAGCAGTATCTTGCCACGGAACAGGCTTGGCGCAGTCTGCAGATATCCCTGGTGGCCGAAATTGCCGGCGCTTACCTGAACCTGGCCGCCGACCGCGAACGGCTGAAGCTGGCCCAGGAAACCCTTGATAGTCAGGAGTCAACTTATGAGCTGATCCGGCGGCGTTTTGAAGTTGGCGGCTCATCCGAACTGGATGTGCATCAGGCACAGACCCGCGTAGACTCGGCTCGGGTGGATATCGCCAAATACACCGGCCTGGCGGCCTTGGATGCGAACGCGCTTAATCTTCTGGCCGGGACACAGGTGCCGGAAGAACTCCTGCCCCGCGAGTTGGGGACAGTCACGGCGCTGAAGGATATAGCCGCTGGATTGCCGTCGGAGGTGTTGCAGCGCCGTCCCGATATTCTCCAGGCCGAGAACCAGCTTAAGGCCGCCAATGCCAACATCGGCGCGGCGCGGGCGGCATTTTTCCCATCCATTATTTTGACCGGCAGTTACGGCACAATGGACGGCCAGTTGTCCGGACTCTTCAAAGGCGGTTCGGCAGTCTGGAACTTTATGCCGCAAATCACACTGCCGATCTTTGACGCCGGCCGGAACATGGCCAATCTGGATGCGGCCAAGGCTGATCGCGATGTTTTTGTGGCGCAATACGAAAAAGCCATTCAGACGGCCTTCAGGGAAGTGGCTGACGCCCTTGCGCAACGAGGAACCCTTCTGGATCAGATGGAGGCGCAGGAGTCGCTCGTGGAGGCCACGGACGCGAGCTATAGGCTCTCCGATGCGCGCTATCGCAATGGAATCGACGCTTACCTGACCGTTTTGGACTCGCAACGTTCGCTCTATGGCGCGCGACAGGGGCTGATCGCCATCCGCCTCGCCCGGCTTGCCAATCTGGTAACGCTCTACAAGGTTCTGGGTGGGGGGTGAGTTGGTCGCGCATCGAACTGGTGATTGGAAACAAACGGATAAACAAGACGAAAGGAAAAGTCCATGAAACAAAGTCTTAAGCGCAAGCAAGTGACATTCACATTTAAGCATGACCCCGGCAAAAAAGTATTCATTGCCGGCTCATTCAACAACTGGGATCCAAAACACGACAAACTTACGGAGACGAATCAGCCCGGGATATATACCATTACGATTATGCTTGCAAAGGGACGCCACGAGTACAAATTCGTTACGGACAATGTTTGGCATGCTGATCCGGCGAACCAGGAGTTTGTCGCCAATGAGTTCGGATCGTTGAACAGCGTCGTAGTCGTTTGACGCGCTCATATTGAGATCGAAGAATGGTAAAAAACGGCGTTGACACTATGCCGTATAGTCGGTATGGCGAAGCGCCTGCGGCAACGCAATCCTCGTGATAGGCGCGCAAATGGCGATCAAAAGATCGAAATTATCCGATCGAGCAAGAACATTGGTTGTTGTTTTTCTGGCCGTCACGAATCGCGTCTGGGCGCAAGAAGCTTATATTCTCGGCGGAGTCATTAAGAATACAGGAACTCATGCAAATTCATCCGCATTACAACTTGAATGTTTGGAGAGATTGGGAGACACATTCGCATTGAGTATTGCCTACTTGAACGAAGGCCACTTCTCGGACCATCACCGGGACGGTGTCGCCGGTCAGCTCTGGGTCAGCCGCGACATGCTTGCCCGGCAACTCTCCATTTCGGCGGGAATTGGCCCTTATTTCTATTGTGATACGACGTCTGATTCAACCGTCGAGTACATGAACGATCACGGAATTGGAGCTATGACCAGCCTTGCGGCAACCTGTCCCCTGGGAAACCGCATGCTTTTGCAGTTACGCGGCAACTGGATTGCGGCCGGCGATATAAATACCGTATCCCTCCTGGCGGGGGTTGGTTATCGGTTCGGCCCTCCATATAAAACAGAACCTTTTCCTAAATTGTCGTTGCAGGAAGAAACGCCTCCCCGCAACGAAATCGCTGTGTTCGCCGGAAGGACGATCGTGAACAGCTTCGGTTCCGAACGCTCGGTTCCGCTGAGTATTGAATACCGGAGAAAACTATGGCGGCACATAGAGGGGACGGTTGCAGGGCTTTATGAAGGCTATAACACCAAGATCAATCGGTATGGTCCGGTTACACAGCTTTGGGCGGTCAAAGCGTTTTTTAACGATCGATTTGCATTGGGCGCCGGCGCCGGATGCTATTACGCTTTCGACAGAAAACAAGACGCTCCCTATGATGGAACTTTTTTTGCCGGAATTGTCTCGGTAACAGCCCGTTACCAATTCCAACCGCACTGGAACGTTCGCATCACTTTGAATCGTATTTTGTCCGATCACAACCGCGACAGCGATGTATGGCTTGGCGGCATCGGTTACCTTTTTTGAAAATATTTATAAACACAGGATTTCCCTATGGATTTAATCCATATAATCATACTTTTCCTGCCCTGCCATTGATCCGCTGTAGCGCTTTATCAAAAGGAGAAGCCATAATTATGAAGATGGTCATAATTGCATTCAACGAGGACATCGACGAGGAAGTCCACGACATGTTGAAGGTCTGTGTTCAGGCGGAGTACACCAAATGGACGAAGGTCATGGGCTGGGGGCAGCATAGCGCGCCGCACCTTATGGATCGGGTTTGGCCTCATGGGAATAATGTTCTGATGATGTGCGTCGAAAACGAGAAAGCCGCGAGAATAATGCAAGGCGTCCGCGATCTGCGCAAGACCTTAAGACAAGAAGGGGTAAAGGCTTTTCTCTTGCCGGTGGACGACGTGACGTAGGGACAGTCCGTTCATGCACACGCAACCAAAAAAACGTCTGACATACCCGATGAAGCAACTACGGCAATCGAAGCAGTTGATCAACAGATCAACTTGTTCCATGGCGCAACGACTGAGCGAAGTTCTGCCTGAACTGATGGAAGCATACTATAAACGGGCTCATGCGGAGCTGAGTTCCTGTCACCTCACCATGCAACAATTGCGGGCATTGGAATCCGTCCGTCATCATGACGGGTGCACCATGAATGAGCTTGTCGAAGCACTTGGGAACTCCCCCTCAACATTAACGAGCCTCGTGGACAGGCTGATTCGATATGGCTTGCTTGCCCGTCATTCCAGAGAAGCCGACAGAAGAACCGTTCGCGTTACCACCACGAAAAAAGGCCGGCAAACCATCCGGCGAATAGTCGCCTGCCGCACAAAGGCGCTTCGAACCCTGTTCGAAACTCGCCATCCGGCTGAGCAGGCGGCCTATCTGAAAATCACGAGGGACTTGATCGATTATCTTGCCGTGGGACGAAAACATGGGACATATATGTGAGCCTCATAAACACGGCCAATATGCAGCCTTGCAGACCTGTCGGCCGGGCGGTCTTCCGTCACGTCGCTCGGCATCCTCTTGGGCTCTTCCTCGCGTGTCTGATAATTTTTGGGTCTCGAAGCAGCGGCCTTGCGCGTGATGACAGCGACAGTTTGTACGACAACATCGGGCTCGGATATCTGACCGCCCCGTCACTGTCTCCTGGTCACATCCTTCGGCCTTCTTCCCTTTTTGTTCTTCCCGCGGGTGGTCCCGAGGGGTCGCGCAGGATTGACTTTGACGTTCACTGGGCAAATATCTGGAACTATGAGCCTGACGAATACCTGATTGATGGCGAATGGGTTCGCAGCAACATCCGATTCTCGTATGCTCTGAAAGATACGTTGTCACTTGGTGTCGCCGTGCCGATCATTGGTCGAACCGGCGGGTTCGCAGACCCTCTCATCGAGAATTTTCACAACACCTTCCATTTCGGCAATGCCAACCGGGATGAGTTCCCCCAGAACCGGTACTTGATCAGCGCTTACACCAATGGCGGGAGCCGCACCATTGTTAAAGGGGATTCCTGGGGAATTGGGGATGTTTCCCTTTTCATGGCAGCTCGTATTTCGGAAGGCAATGGCATTCTTCCCGCCTTACTTGTGCAGGGGCAGATTTCCTTGCCTTCGGGTGATGAGTATGAACTGCGGGGGCTTGGAGCCCCCTCGATTGCCATAAGCACTGTGGCGTCGAAACGTCTGGGCGGGAGTCCGTTCATCCTATTCGGCGGACTTGGCTTCCAATACTGCCCGGCGGATGACATAAACGGCCTTGAGCTGCACAATGAGGAATGGGCGGGACTTGCTGGTCTCGAATACCAGTATACCCCTGCGTTGTCCTTGATTGCCCAGTGCCTCGTTAGTTCGCCCGTTGCCAAGGACTACTACGCGTTTTCGGACCCGACTCATGAAGTCAGTGTGGGCTTCAAATGGCGCGTCACGCGCCATACAACAATGGAGTTTGCGGTCGTCGAAAATATTTTGATATTCAATAATAGCGCGGATATTGGTGTCCATCTCTGTTTTGGGAGAAACTTGTGAGATTCGCAGTGATTCGATTCCGCTTCGCTTTAACTGGGCCATGTTGGCAACTGTATTTCTGACATTGTGAAGTTTGCAGAGTAGGCCGACATGGTGTGGCGCGAACTTGTGCCGTGGTAATCGCGCCAAACTGTATCGGGCAGATTCGGGTCAGATCCGAACGCTTTGGCAACGCTTTATCCAAGGGTCTTGGCCGTTTCGGCCAACTGCCTCATAATCGGCAGGTTATTCGGGCATTTCGGTTCGCACTGGCCGCATTGAATGCAGGCATCGGCGCGCTTGCCGGCTTCCTTCGCCGCATACTGCGTCCGTGCCCAGTCGGTCATGCCATAGACCTTGGCAATGTTATAGAGGTGGAAGTTGCCGGGGATATCCACGCCCTGCGGGCACTCTTTGCAATAGCCGCACATCGTGCAGAACTTGTTTCCCAGCGCGTGGAATTCGTCCAGTATCGCGTCCATCCGCCGGAAGTCTTCGGCCTGGGCGCCGCGGAAATTGTTGGCCGTCGCCAGGTTTTCGCGCAGCATTTCCAGCGTATTCATGCCGGAGCAGGCGGCGCTGACATTTTTGTTTGCCAGCACGAATCTCAGGGCCGCCTCGGCGGTGGTCTTCGCGCCGCCGGGGATGAGTCGCTGTAACTGAGGCGAAGGACTGGCAAGCATCCCGCCCGCCACCGGGCACATGGCAATCACACCCACGCCCAGTTCGCCGGCGCGCTCGATGGTCGGCGCGTAGGCGCGGTTCAGCATGCTGTAGGGCACAGTCAGGCTGTCGAACAGGCCCGTCTCGATGCATTTGGTGAAGTTTTCCGGCGAATCGTGCCCGGTGAATCCGATGTGGCCGATGAGGCCCTCGCTGCGGGCCTTGTCCAACGCCTCCAGTGCGCCGCCCTTTTTAGTCAGAAACTCCATCTGTGCCAGGCTGAACCATCCGACTTGGAAGAACTCCAGATAGTCCACGCCCAGAATCCGCATCTGCAAATCTATTTCCGCGCGGTAGCCGGCGGCGGTGGTCTCGGCGTTGACGCCGGCCTTGCCGGAGACTATCAAGCCGCGGCTGCGGCCCTTCAGCCCGGGCGCGGTCAGGTGCTGGCACTTGCCGCCAATGTACCCGCGGGTTGTCTCGAAATAGTTGACTCCGGCGGCGATCGCCTCGTCCACGATCTGTTCCGCCAACTCCGGGTTGTTCGGATCGAAGCGCATGCATCCCAGCGCAAGCGCCGAAACCTTCAGCCCGGTCTTGCCCAAATCGCGATATTGCATGGGTGTTACCTCGCTGTTGTAATGTGTAGGAATTTCAATCTTTTGTAGCCGCGAGACGACCCGCCTGCAGCGCTATGCGCAGCATTGCGGGCAGGTAGGCTCGCGCGGTTGGCCGAAAACGCCAGGCTTCGCCGGAGCGCTTCGCCCAGGCGAGTCGGCCTATCGTCCGACGGCCTGCCCGCAGTGCTACAGCGTTGCAGGCGGGCTACAGCAAAGTAAAAGATGCCCCGCTTTGCGGGGCCTAACTCGATGTTAAGGAATTTCAATCCACACGGCGGCAAGCGGTTCTATCGAACCGCAACTACACCGGCTCGTTGTAGCGCCGTTCGAGAGAACGGCAAAGTCGCGGCCTTTG
>Ga0172380_10007174_pt1 | contig 12636 bp, 21 predicted proteins | sample Leawe162metaG_FD_119747 | JGI IMG/M metagenome (GOLD analysis project Ga0172380, IMG submission 119747) | Leachate microbial communities from a municipal landfill in Southern Ontario, Canada - Leachate well 162 metaG | ecosystem: Engineered > Solid waste > Landfill > Unclassified | place...
GAGATCCGCTCGGGGCACGAGCACCGGTTCCCGCAGGTCAGGCATAGCGACCCCGTTGGTGCCATGGGCCGGTTGATCGGGTCAGGGTTGGTCATCTGGTCTGGTCTCCTCAGATGGACTGGACGGGGATGCGGGTGATCGCGGGATCGGACTCGAGGTGCCGCAGCGCTTCGTTGAGGGCGGCGTCACCGGTGCAGACCGAGTCGTGGAGCAGCTGGTCTTTCCCGTCGTCGCCCTTGCCGTAGCCGCGGAGGCGCCACCGACGGGTGGCCGGGTCGCCGCTCATGACCGACCGCAGGTCGCGAAGTGGGGCATGGCCAGGTACTCCACGGGTGGGGAGTGCTGTTCGTCCTTGCCGAGGACCCGGGCTTGGAGGCGGCCGGCGTGACCGGGTTGGACCGCGACGTTCCCGGCCGGGTTCTCCACCGGGTCCAGTGGCATCGGTTTCCCGCCCGGCCCGGACGGCTTCGCGACGGTGACAGCCCACACGATCTGGGCGCGGCACCTGGTGCACGTCACGAGGTCGCCGGGGAGGTGTCGGAGCTCGGTCATGCCGATTCCTCCCAGGTCGGGTGGAAGTAGCGGACGTGCACGGCGAGAGTCCGGTGTCCACGCGCCCGGTCACCACAGACCGGGCAGCGAGGACCGAGCATCACGTCGGCCAGCCACGCCAGGAACGGGTTCATGCGGGCACCGACGCGAGGAGCGCGTCGTAGAGGCGGCGGCCGCGGCCCTCACGCTCAGGGGGCGGGCCGACGTCTTCACCGAGCCACGCGAGGACGTCAGCGAGGCCCCGGCGGACCAGGTAGCGGCCTTCCTCGCCGGCGTACTCGACGTCGGTCAGGGGCCGGGTACCGATGAAGAGAACCAGGTCCCCGACGAAAGCCCCGCCGAACCAGCCGAACCCGGCGACCGTCCAGCCGTCGCGCATGAGCGGGTTCAGGTAGACGGGTGCCCCTCCGAACGCGGGCCAGCGAACCGCTCCACCTACCCGGCCCGCGCCCCACGTGCGAGGGCCGTGGGTGCTCACGCGTTCTCGCAGGCGGCACGGTGGGCCGCGAGGCCCAGCAGGGAGAACGGCTCGTCGAACTGGGCGACACCGCGGGCGGCACGCCGGCGGTTCACCTCGACCATCCGGGCCCGGAACACGGCCGCGGCCCGGGCCGCGAGCTCGGCCCGCGCGGGTGTCAGCGTCAACGGGCCGCCGCGGCGGAGCGTGGCGCTCACGGGAGGCTCCAGGGTGTCGGGACCGCCACGGCAGGCAGGTACAGGGGGTGACGGGGCGCACCGTCCTTCGACGTGCCGAGAGCGGTGAGCTCGGCACCGACTGCCTTGACGAGCTCGAGCACCGCGGCAACACGCGGCGGCTTCGCGCCCACACCCCACGCCGCGATGAGCGGCGAACCGAGCCGGGCAGACCGCTCGGCCGCCAACGTGAGGAAGTGGTCAGCCTCAGGGCCAACGGGATCGTTCGCTCGCCAGAGGTCGGCGGGCTTGGTCGCGCGGTAGGCGTAGAGGTTGACGACCGCGAGCCCGGCACAGCCGAGCGCTCGAGCGAACCCGACACATCGGCGGATCGTGGGATCGTCGAGGTCAGCGTCGGCGGTGCTGGGGTTGAGCATGATGAACGTGCACGGCCGGTCCCCGGGCGTGCCCTGCCACCGGCGGATGAGGGCGTACCGGTACATCCCGTCGTCGGAGAGCTTGGCCGACCGACGAACCTCCACGCCCGCCGGGTAGACACCGCTCGCCCGCTGCGACCTCGGTGTGGGTTCGTCGTTGACACCGTGGGTGAGCCGCGGGTCCGTGGGGTCGTCGGTGAGGCCCATCAGGAGAACCTCGCGGGTCCGCGCTGCTGGGCGGCTCGGCGGAGGCGATCGCCCAGGGACCCGGGGTCCGGGTCGGCTGATCGGATGGCCCTGAGTTCGTCGAGCTGGCGGTTGCGGGCGGCGAGCTGGCGCCGGAGCTCCGCGACGAGGTCCTCGGCGCGCTGGGCCCGGGCCTGGAGCTCGAGGACCTGGCCTGCTTCGGAGTCGGCGCGGACGAGGCGGGCGAGCTCGTAGCCGAGCTGCGTGTCGAGGTAGGGGACGAGGGCCTGGAGGCGCTCGTCCGCCGAGGTCACGGTGAGGTGTACATGCCCACCATGGTGCAGGCCCGAACACCCGTTCGATTGGCGACACGCCCACCCGAAAACGAATAATCTACGTTATCGGACAACCGATCCACGCTCAGGGCGTAGCCTCCCGGCCATGACCTCTCATCTCGTGACGGACAAGAAGGGCAGGCCGATCAGCGCGACGATCTCGATCGTGCTGGCGGTCCTGACCCTGGGCTACATGCTGCCGTGGATGGTCGCGGCGCTGCGCGGGAAGTCGAACCACTGGGCCGTCATGGCCCTCAACCTGCTGCTGGGCTGGACCGTGATCGGCTGGATCATCGCCCTAGTGATGGCGCTGACGTCGCACCAGGTCGCTGGGGTACGCCAACAGTCCTGATCTGGACGGTGGCTCCGGCCCGGTGCGCGAACACCGGGCCGGAGCTCAACGCAAAAGTACGCCCCGGCAACCCCCTCATTCAAGGGGGCGCCGGGGCGTGTGTGGAGGAGCGGGCTAGCTGCGGTCGAACGGGTGCTCGTGGGCGAGGAGCGCGGCGGCGATGCTGGTCAGGGGGGCCCCGATGAGTGCACCCAGGCCGAGGAACACGACGGCGATCTGGGGCTTGCTCATGGCTACCGGATCCGCTTCACGTCGTGCTGCCAGATCACCCACAGGGCGGTGATCATGAAGGTCTTCACGAGGCCGACGAGGCCCAGCCCGAGAACGAGGCCGACCCGGACGTCCATGGGTCAGGCTCGTGGGTCGTCGACGGGGGTAACCTTGTGGCGGGTCACGGCCGCGACGACGATCGGGGCGAGCACGGTGACGACTCCGAGGATCGCCGTGCGCTCGTCTCCGGACAGGTCGAGCCCGAACGCGACCAGCAGGGAGAGGACGGCCGTGACGGCCGCCGTGATCGTGGCTCGGGTGAGGAGGGGCTCACGGTTCATCGGTTCTCCTTCGAGGGTGCGGTGATGCGGATCCGGGCGACCGCGACCAGGTGGTCGAAGCCCTTGTCGGCGTCGGTGCGGGGCAGGACGTCGGCGTCGAGGACCTTGACCGTGCCGGGGGTGCCGGAGCCGGCGAAGATCCCGGAGATCAGGCGGTCGCCGTGGTCGCCGCGGGTTGCCTCGTGCTGGGACCAGACACAGTCGAGGTCGAGCTGGTGCTCGAGGTAGGTGCGCCACTTCTCGACGAACATGTCGAGGTTCTCGTCGCTCAGCTCGAGGAGTACCCAGCCGGGGTGGCGGCGCTTGTTGCGGCGGTTCGTGTGGCCGCGGCGGCGGTCGCCCTCGACGTGGGCGTTCACGCGGGGGCCCTTGTCGGACCAGTCGTGGCCGTGCTGGACCGACGCGGGGGTGTGCTCACCGCGCGGCCGGACGACGACGCGGGTGGTCCGGTGGCGCAGCTTCGCGGTGGCGGCCCGGTACCCGTCCTTGCGGCCGCCCTTGCCGGTGAAGTAGACGATCGCGGACAGCACCCGGGCCCACCCGCCGAGGCCCTTGAACGTGCCGGTGGCCCAGGTGATGACGATCTCGCCGACCCGGAACGACCGCCACCCCGGTGTGCGGAACGCGGGCGCCTGGTCGCGGGTGACCTCGGTGCACACGACGAGGACCAGGCCGAGGGCGCGGAGGCGGGCGAGGCGTGCCATGACCTGGCCGCGGGTCGCACCGTGGTATCCGCAGGCGATCGCGACCTTGAGCTCGGCCGACCGGGCCCGCGCGGTCATGGCGTCGGTCAGCCTTCGCCGGCGGTGAGCTCGTCGACGAGCTGCTCGAGGTCCGCGAGCGCCTTGGGGGTGTCGTGCTTGGCCTGGTCGCGGATCGCGGCGAGCCGCTTCATCATCCGCTGGAACCTGGCCCGGTCGCGGGTGAGCTGCTGCTCGAGGCGGAGGTTTGCCTCCTCGGCCGCGGCCCGCGCCGCGTGGGCGTCGGCCTCGATCTTGTCGAGCTGGTCGGCGTACTGGGCCATGTCTTCCTCCTGCTGCTGGTGTGCCCACGCGATGCCTTCGCGCCAGGTGCGCCCGGAGAGTGGGCGAGGACCGGGGTCGGGGGCGTCCCCGACCAGGCCGTCTCCGTTGTGGTCGACGGCCCACTCCTGGGCCAGGGCCTGCACGGTGCGGTGAGGGCATCCGCGCAGGCCGGAGTGGATGTGCTCGCTGCCGCCGTCGTGGTCCCAGTTCGGGCCGCGGCGCCAGGTCGGGTCGGCGCCCATCTGCCGCATGACCGCGACGGCCTGGTCGGCGGTGTGGCCGGTGAGCCAGAAGTCGGTGACGCCGCCGCCCTTGCGTAGGCCGGCGCCGTTGGGGTCGCCGTGGGTGCTGCCGGAGGCCTCGTAGAGGCCGATCAGTTGGGCGATCGCGAGGTTGCCCTGGATGATGCCGAGGCGGCGGAGCTCGATCTCGAGCTCGGGGATCCAGGCGACCTGGCACGGGCAGGCGGGGAGGCCACGGAAGTCGACGGCGTAGGGCGGGGCCATCAGGCCACCAGCTGCCCGTCGCGGAGGAACCCGTGCCAGTTCGGAGTCTGGATGGATCCGGCGCCGGCTGAGCAGGTGACGCCGTTCTTGTCGACGGTGACGTGGCACTCGCGGGGGTCGCCGTGGCGCACCCAGCAGCGGTGGACGTCGTCGTCCGGGAGGCCGCAGTTGCTGGCCCGGGAGTCGACGCTCCAGTCGTGGCCGTCGGGGCAGCGGACCATGAGGTAGATGCCGTCGGCGCCTCGGGAGAAGGGCATCCACCAGGCGTCCCAGCAGACGCCGGGCTCGGCCGAGGGAGCCTCGGGTGCAGGTGCGCTCTGGTGGAGCACCCGGAGTTCGCCTGTGTCGGTGCGCCGGTAGAGCAGCTCGGTCCACCGTTGCCAGTGGTCGTCGTCGGTGAACTCGTAGCCGCACAACTGTGCACATGTGTGAGGCCACCGCGGGTCGCTGTGGTCGACCTCGGCAGTCCCGTTCGTCCGCACCTCACGGCCGTCGCGCTCGTCGTACTCCGCTGGCTCTGTGCCGGTGTAGACGAGGGCATGGTGATGCCCGTGTGCGCAGTCGAAGCCTCCGTCACCGTTGGTGTAGCGGCGAAGGCCGACGGCGACCTGGTCGGTGCGCTCGAGCCAGAACGTCTGCGTCACGGTGGTCTCCTGGGGGCGCGGTGGTGGACCCGCCGGGGCGGGCGGGCGGTGGGAGGGGCGGTCAGGAGCGGTGTGAGGGCTTGCGGTCACGCCGCTGTGCGTCGCGGAGCACGAGGGTGCGGATCACCATCGCGGTGAGGATCACGTCCTGGGTGACGACGATCAGGACGTCCCTGCCTGGGTAGTAGCCGAAGTTGCGGAACAGCACCACGCTGATCTCCTGCAGCGTCAGCCCGACCGCGAGGAGCATCAGCGACCGGCCGAACCAGGTGCGCCACCACGGGTCGCGGGAGTAGATCCACATGAACCACACCGACCAGGCCAGGGTCATGACCGCGACGTTCGCCTGGACCCGTTCGGCGCCGAACAGGAACGCCGTGGTCGCCTGGACGCCCAGCAACGCGGCCAGGCCAGCTGTGCCGGCCACGTGCCGGACGCTCATGGGCGTCTCCCTGCGTTGAACAGCTCGGTCAGGTGGTTGTGCTCGTAGCGTTCCTGGGCCCACTCGCCGACCTCGCGGGCCTCGGCGACGAGCATGTCGATGAACGGGCGGAGCCGTTCGGTCCTGTCGATCGCTTCTCGGGCCTCCGCGATCCGGTGGCGCCGCGCGCGCCTGCACCGGAGCATCAGCCGGCCCCGTCGTCCTCGGAGTCCAGGGCGGCCTGGATCGCGAGTTCGGAGATCTTCTTCTGCAGCTTCCCGACCCCGGTCATTCCGGCGAGGGTCTGGATCAGGGTGGTCCGTTCGGCCTCGGCGGTCTCGGCGCGTTTGATGTAGGTGTCGGCCTCGCGGCGGGTGACGAGCCACCGGCCGGTGATCAGGCCGAACATGCACAGGCCGAAGAGCATCCACCCGCCGGACGCGGCGGTGACGGCTGGCCAGGGGATCCCGTCGAGGCTGTCCATCAGCCGGCTGGCCTCTGTGCGCGGTCCGGCATCGGGCCTCCCTGAGCGGTCGGTGCGGGGGTGTCAGGACTTTCAGCGTCGACTGCACGCTGCAACTGGGGCGGCGGTCTGCTTTGTCTACCGGTTCGGTAGGGGACCATTCCGGGCAGGATGCGCCGCTAGACCGTGCTCTTGGTGAGCAGCTTGTAGCGGTTCGACCCGCACCACATGTAACCCGCGTGGATGACGACGGCGAGCGCAGTCGGATAGCCGATCCCGCCCGGGTCCAGTAGGGCGAAATCGCCGCCCTTCTCCTTGAGGTAGAACAGGCCAATCACCTGTCCGGCGCCAGAGGTGTCGCAGGCCGAGCAGTAGTAGATCCCCGTGTCGGGGTCCACTGCGCCGTGGAAGGCGTTTGCGCAGTAGAGGTGCGCCCCGAGATAGGTAGTCGGCGTGCCCAGGTTCCCCGACGCGCTGTTGATCGCCTGAGACTGCAATGTCGCGGCGGTCTTGCTGGTCGTCGTCGGCGCGGTCCCGCCGGTCAGGGCCGAGGTTGTCGCCATCTGCGCCACGTTCCCCATCGTTGACGGGAAGACGATGGTGTACGTGCTGCTGGCGAGGGTGACGGCGATGCCCGAGGTGCTGAACGCCGCGTTGAGGGCGGTCGCCATCGCGGCGGCCGTGATGTTGTGCGCGAGGCCGGTGGCTGGGCCAAGGGTCCACGTCCCGCCCGTGGGCGACCCGCTGATGGTCGCGAGTTGGCTCACCGAGACGATGTAGGCCCCGGGCTGCAAGAGCCCGTTCGACTGCACGTAGTGGCCCCGGTCGTCCTGCCGGAACCCGGCTGTTGCCGAGGAGACGATGGCTGACCCGGCGGTCGTTGCGAGGTCGGTGATCGCGCGGTAGCCATACCCGGCGCAGTGCGGGGGCGGGATGTAGTGGTGGTAGTTGTTCCCGGCGTTGCGCGGGGTGAGGGTGGCGCGGTCGAGGACGTAGGCGGTCGCGCGGGAGGAGTCACGAGCGAACCAAATGTCGGTCTCGGTGCCGCTAATCTGGACGGCCTGCCACGCGCCGGACGCGACGACGATCTCCCAGGTCAGCCCGCCGTCAGTGGACCGCTGGATGGACTTGCTGATGCCGTCACCGCAGCTCATCCATACCTGCTGGGCGACGAAGGTGTCGGGCCAGACGTGGTGGATGTGGCGGATCGTGGAGTCCGGGCCGTAGGTCGCCGTCCATGTCGTCCCGTCTGTTGACCGCCAGATCGTGGCGGCGTTGACGCCGGTGATCTTGGGGTCTCCGTAGGTCGAGAGGAACAGGGCGTCGTTACTGCCCCACGTCGAGACGGTCAGGGTGAGGGTGGACAGGGAGGACGATCCGGCGGTCATGGTGTGGAGCGCCGAGGACCAGCCCGACCAGTCGGAGCCCTGAGCCACGATGGGAGCGCGGTAGATGCCGAACACCGAGGAGACGATGGCCAGCATGTAGACGTTGCCGTCGAACTCGACCACCGAGGCGACGTTGCCCGCAGTGACCCCCGCTGGCAGGGTGCGGTCGGCGGAGAAGGTCGCGGCTATGTCGTCGGACTGGACGATGCCCGAGGACCCGGAGATCGCCCGCCCGAAATACATCCGCCCGGCGACCGTGTCGGTGCCATCGGTGCCGATGCAGACATAACTGGTGGTCGTGCTGCCGGTGCGGTTGCCGAGCCCGACAGTGAACTGCGAGGGCTCATCAAGGATCGCCTCAGCCCGCTTGTAGCGGTCGTCGGCCTGCGCGCGGGAGTAGCCGGGCGCGTCGAGGATGCCGCCCATTAGGCCACGACCATCGCGGGGACGTTGGTGGCGGCACCGGTGGTGTTCCTGGTGATCGCGGGCTGTGTGAAGGTCAAGGTCGTGGTCCCGTCGTCGTAGGTGACGTTGTAGGCGGTCACGGCGTCCGTGGCGTGGCGGGCGGTGATTGTGAGGACCCCGGTCGCACCGTCCGGCCATAGCACGGCGGCGCTGGTCACGAGGTCGTCCACATCGACGGTGATGGCCCCGGTAATGAGGGTGTCGGGGCTCTTGGCCCACGCGGTCAGCCTTGCCAACGTGGCCAATAGTGCGGCCCGCGTCAGGCTGGGCGTGGTGTCGTTGACCAGCGCTGTGACCGCCGTATCGGCCGCGGTAGTCCCCAGGAACGTTCCCGGCGCCGTCGGCTTGTAGGCGTTGTCGACGTCAGACCACGCCAGGACGTGCCCGTCACCTGGTTCGACGTAGCCGGGGTTCCCGCCGATGGTGTACCTCGTGACGGTCTCCGCGGCGCCCTGGTCGCCGTTGAGGGTCCAGAACCCGTCGGGGGCCGCGGAGGCGTCCAGCAGGTCTCCAGGGCCCGCGGTGAACCCCAGGGTCGGGTAGTCGTACTCCGCGGTGCGGGTGTGCAGCCAGATGCTCACGTGAGCTCCTCATCGGGGTGGTCAGACGTCGCGGACATGGGCCCGGCCATCACGAGGCCTCGTACTCGAACGCCACCGCGAGGGTGTCGCTGGTTGTCCACGTGAAGGGCGACGTGTTGGTGAGGACCTGTCCGGTGGTGCCGGTGACCAGTTCGATGTAGCGCACCGACGCCGACGTCGTCATGTACGCCACGCACCCGGCCCGCGATCCGATCCCGACCGAGGCGTCATGGATGATGCCGTGGCCGATGGGGATGAGGTCCGCGGCCAGCACGGGCACCGGTGGGGTGATGAAGATGTCGGCGGCGGCGAACGTGGTCGACGAGCCGAACACGGCGTGGATCCAGCCGCGGACCCACTTCCCCGACTGGGCGTAACGGGCGGTGACCACGGCGTTCCCGATCGCGGAGACCCCGCCGGCCCACACGGGGGTGAACGCCGTCCATGGGTCACCGATGGTCTTCAGGTTGTCCCGGACCTGCTGGTTGAGTTCGGCGGCGGTGACGACGTCGCCGGCGACCCAGTCCTGTGGTGCGGTCCACGCCATTGGGGGTCCCCTCTCAGATCGGGATCGTGGTGGTGTCGAGGAGCGACTTGGTCGCCGAGTCGAGGACCCAACCGAACTGGGTCTCGGCGGGGGACAGGTTGAACGTGATGGTGTGCTGGGCGTACCCGACGTTCTCCTCGATGCCCTCGACGAAGAACCGCATCGTGGCCGTTGGCGCCTGCGACGGCAGGTCGGTGAGCTCGATCAGCGACGACACGTCGAGTGCGAGCAGCGCGGTGGTCTGGTCGTCTGGGGAGTTCAGGACGTCGACGGTGACCGACGGCACCCGGAAGTGGGGGTCCTTGCGGGTGAGCACGGTCAGCTCGGCGGCGCCTTGGAGCTCGTCGTGGGCGCTCAACCACAGCGCGCTGGTGTCCGGGTAGGGGCCGTAGTCGTAGTCGCTGGTGGTGTCCGTGGCACGGCCCACGATCACCGCGGTGTCGTACGACGACGACACGGTGGCGTCGTTGACCATCGCGAACCTGTCGTAGGTGGGGGCCAGGTCGGCGTCGACTTCCTGGGCGGCCGCGGACAGCGAGCAGGCGACCTCGGCCTGGGGCCGCACGCTGCGGGTCTGGAATACCAGCGACCCGTCACCTCCCTCGACGAGCAGACCGCGTTCGGCGTTCTCGAACGTCTGCAGGATCTCGAGGGCGTTGCGGCCGTTGCTCATCAGCAGCGGCATCGACCACGCGAGCCCTTGGCCCTGGGTGGCGTACTCGACGTTGGCGTGCCCGGCGAACCGTGCCCACCGTGAGGCGGTGTCCTCGTCGACCCACCCGGTGAGCGCGGCGTCGGCAAGGGTCGCTACCTCGGCGTCGGTCAGGGGCCGGTCGTAGAGCCCGACCCGCCCGTAGACGCCCCCGGACAGGCCGGAGGCGCTGTTCAGGCCCGTAGACGCCGAGCCCTGCACGAAGAACTCGTTGAAGTTCGTGTCGATGTTCGTGAACGCCGCGCTGGTGTAGGACAGGACCCCGTCGACGTAGCACCTGGCCACCGACGTCGTCGCCCCCCGGGTCAAGGTGATCGCCAGGTGCCGCACGACCACCGGCGGGTCGAGCAGCCCGGCGATACCGGTGTCGACGGTGGTCACGGCGGCGGTGCTGCGGTACTTGAACCCGAGGTGGTCGTTGGTGGCCACGAACCCGAACTCGAACGCGTCGGGTGTGGTCACCACCCCGACCTTGCGGCTGTTGATGTCCTGGAGGCCGCACAGGGTGAAGAACCCGGTCGAGATCCCGAGCGTGTCGCCGGCAACGACCATGTCGATGCTGAACCCCGCGTCGGCGGTGGTCACCAGCGATGTCGTCGCGGTGGTCGCGACCGACGACCCGACCCGCCCGGTCCACTGGCAGTCCGTGGTGTCTCCGTCGAAGTAGGTGTGGTCGGCGCCCACGAACGCCTGCTCACCGTCGATGTAGTGGTCCTCCCCGGCGGCGCACCCGGCGATGGTGAGCCGTAGCGCGAAGTACGGGTGATCGGTTGTCGGGGTGAACGTGACCGCGTACTCGGTCCACGCCGCGTTGCTGTCGTTGGTGACGGTCCCGACCGTGACCTCGTCGTAGCTGCCCTGCCCGGCGAGGTAGCTGACCCCTGGCGGGATCTTGTTGCCGGACCACACCGAGATCGCCTCGAGCGTCACGGACCGGGCGGTGGTGCCGGCACGGACCCGGACCTTCGCGACGGTCTCGACGCCGGGGGTCATCTCGGCCATCTTGTTGCCGCAGTAGTCGGCGACCACGACGACGTCGCCGCCGGCGGACGCCCGGGCACGCAGGCTCTTCGTCCCGGTCCACGCCACGGTCGCTGACGTGGACAGCACAGCGTTGCTGGCGGTGTGCCAGCTGGTGTCGACCTCGAACGACGGGTTCGCGCACCGGTTGAACAGGGCACCGGTCCAGTCGGGGTTGGTGGCCGGCCACACGAACGGGTTCCCCGACGCGGTGACACCGGCGCCGAGGTCGGCCTCCCACGACGAGCACGACGCGGCCGGGTCGTCGTCGGTGGGGATTCCGGCGACGGTCCCGAGGCTGAGACCCACCACGGGAACGTTGTCGTGGCCTGACACGTCGTACGCGATCGACAGTGCGTCGTTCACGTCGCTGGCCTGCTCGCTCAGCGGGAACAACGCCACCGGGGCGAGCGCCAGCTGCTCCATCGTCAGGATCGCCTTCAGGGTCGCCAACGCCAGCCGCGGGTATGAGGTGGTGGCGGTCAGTGAGACCGTCGACCGGGTGGCGCCGCCGTCGGGCCACGCGATCGGCCAGCCCTCGACGTACCCGGTGAACCGGTAGTAGTCGACGGCGTCGAACACGCACCGGATCCGGATCGGCACCGACGCCTTGACGTCCGGGTAGTACGGCGACGCCGCATTCGTCGGGGTGAACCGGCCGTCTGTGTTGTCGAACTCCACCGTCATCATCGCGGGCTGCACACCGGAGAACTCGTCGCCGCGGCCACGCTTGATGTTGGCCACCGACTGGGCCTCCACGTAGTCGGTGACGTCGGTCCACACGACGTCGCCCAGGGGGGTGCGCCACCCGGACCCGAACCCGATCTCCACGGTGACCTCGGCGTAGCTCACGCGATCCCCAGTGGGGTGCCGCCGTTGAGTCGCTTCAGCTCGAGGAGCGACACCTGGATCGCTCGGCTGCCGATCGCGGGGATGTTGATGATGGTGTTCCGATCGCGCTTCTCCATGAGCCTGTCGACCTCAGCGGCGAAGCGGTCCGCGAGCTTGAGGTCACGCTCGGCCTGCTTGATCTCGTCGCCCCAGATCTCGTTGGCGGCGTTCATCCCGGCGGCCAAGAGCGCAGCGTTGGTGGCGGCGTTGTCCTGGTTGAGCTGCTGGATCTGACCGGCGTTCGCCTGCGAGGCGAGGGTGTGGATGTTCTCGATGCCGGACTCGCCCTGGGCCTGCATCTGCTTGATCAGGTCGTTCGACAGCCCCATCCCGAGGAGCTTCTCAACGTCGCGCTTGAGCCGCTCGGCCTTCTCCCGCTGCTGCTCCTGGAACTTCAGCATCTGCTGCAGCGGGTCGCCTGTGGAATCCTCGGGTGCCTGGAACCCGAACACCGAAGACTTGAAGTTGAGGAACCCCTCAGCGAACGAGTCCCGGGTCGCGATCAGCGCCTTGAGCTTGTCGGCGGCCTTCTTCACCTTGGCGATGACCTTGGCCATGGCGTCGTCGACCTTGGCGCTGCGCGCCTGGATCCCGCCGACGAGCCCGTCGATGATGTCGTGGCCGATGCCCTTGAACACCTTCGACGGCGACGAGATCCCCAGGGCCTTGCGGACCGGGCCGGGGATCTTGTCGATGACGTAGTTCTGGATCGTGGTCACCAGCTGCCCGGCCATCGACTGGATGCCGTGGATGAGGCCCCAGATGATGTCCTTGCCGACGTCGAGGAGCAGCGACGCGAGGTTCCCGACCGCGTGGGAGATCTTGCCGGGGATGCCGTTGGCGAGCTTCACGGCGTCGCTGATCTTGTCCTTGATCATGTCGACCAGCGCACCCCACGCCTTTGACGTGAGCGTCTTCAGCGCATCC
>Ga0172380_10007175_pt1 | contig 12635 bp, 22 predicted proteins | sample Leawe162metaG_FD_119747 | JGI IMG/M metagenome (GOLD analysis project Ga0172380, IMG submission 119747) | Leachate microbial communities from a municipal landfill in Southern Ontario, Canada - Leachate well 162 metaG | ecosystem: Engineered > Solid waste > Landfill > Unclassified | place...
CACGGCGATCCAGAAGACGTTCTGGCATGTCCAGTACCTGTTGGGGGTAGAAGGCTACCTGCCCCAGCCGCTGGACGAACTGCTGGCCCTCCCGGAAGACGCCACGCTGGCCAGCCAACTCAGCATGGTCCGATGGTTCCGGAACGAGGCCGGCAAGATCGTGATCGAGACGAAGCTGCAGTTGCAGAAGCGGTCTGTTCCCAGCCCCGACTTCGCCGATGCCCTGATGTTGGCCTATCTGGAGCCCGTCGAGGAACAGGGCCTTGGCGACCTCTCCGGCATGGGCGGAGATGACTTTGCCCGGGCCAACCCGTGGGCGGTTTGAGGGGTGGTTTCGGAGGGTTCAGGCCGGGAGTATTCTGGCCCTGCTGATCCCTAGCCCCCGTTCGCCGTGCAAGTCCCGGCGCCGATGGTCCGGGGAGGCGACCCCCCTCAAATCACAGGAGAGCCGCATGTCCGTGCGCGCCAAGTTCCGTTGCCTCAAGGTTGAGGACTACGGCCAATCCAAGAAGATCAGCCTCAGCGTCGTGACCAGCGGCCCGTGCGGCGGCGACAGCGCCGAAAACCGCAGCTTCACGCAGTGGACCCCGTCTGGCGAAATCTGGATGACGGTCGATAACCCCCACGCCTCGGTCCAGTTCGTCGAGGGCCGGGAATACTACGTCGACTTCAGCGAGGCGTCGCAGCCGGCCGAGGCCGAGTGATGTCGGCCAATCCGACCGTGATCGGCGTTCGGGTCGCGGATGAAGTCGACCTGTTCGAAGAGTTGGGCGCGGCTCCGGGCACGTTCCAGTTCATCAGTTGCGTCATTCCAGGCAAGAACCCGGACAGCCTGCCGGTCAATACCCTGCCGGACGACTGCTACCATCTCGGCGGCCTGACCTGGCTGTGTCCCGGCGGCTGCGGAGCCGAGTCCACCATCGTCTTCCGTGGCCGATGCGATGGCCATAACCGTCCATCATGGGAGTGGAACGGGTCGCTGGACAAGCCGACGCTGACGCCCTCGATCCTGTCTCTGGGGTGCCGCTGGCACGGCTATCTGACGGATGGGGTCTGGAAGCCATGCCCGGACAGCGCTTGCCGGCCGCGCGCATAAAGCTCACCACGTCTCTATGCGCGCCTCCGGCCTTGAGGCATACTCCCCAAGAGGCTCAGCCGGAGTAGCGCCCGGCCTCGCATCAGTTTCCCGCCCTCCCATGGCGGGGTTGGCCTAGCCGTTGCTTTACAGGAGACGGCATAGCGGATGAAAAGCCCGCCTCGGGTTCTCCCCGGCAGCGCCCTCGGTTCCGCCACCGGGGGCGTTTTGCTGCCCAGACCAGCCCCCCTGCCATCTGGCCCGTCGCGGCGGTATCCATGACCATCAGCATGGAGGCGACGATGCGCGCTACTGAAACGATCATCGGTGACGGCGGAACCGAGTTTGTCGAAGGGTGGGGCGGCAACGCCTAACCCATGGCCCGTTCCCCCGCGACACCCGGCTCCGCAGCCGTTGATACGAACCCGCTTAGCCAACCCTTCGTCGAGATGGGCGCGACAGGGCTGCGCCAATACGGAGGATACGTTAGGACCGAATGGCTCCGCGACCTCCAAGGCTGGCGCGGCATCCGCGTCCTCAAGGAGATGCGGGACAACGACCCGATCATCGGGGGGATATTCCTCGCGATCGAGCTGGTGCTGCGGAATATCTCGTTCCGGATCGAGCCGGCCGACAAGAACGCACCCGCCGACGTCGAGGCTGCGGCCTTCGTGAACTCCTGTATCGCCGATATGGAGCAATCCTGGCCCGATCTGGTCGGGGAAATCCTGACCTTCCTGCACTACGGCTGGAGCGTGCATGAAACCGTGTTCAAGACCCGCAAGGGCCGGACCCGCGAGCCGAAGTCCAACTCGAAATACGACGACGGCCTGATCGGGTGGCGCAAGTTCGCGGCCCGGTCGCAGGACACGCTGCTGCGTTGGGAGTTCGACGAATCAGGCGATGCGGTCGCGATGGTGCAGTTGATCCCGACCGGGTCGCCGCTCCTGACGGTCCCGCTGGCCCGGTGCCTGCACTTCCGGACCACCAGCGCCCGCGGGTCACCGGAGGGTCGCTCGCTTCTGAGGTCCGCATATACCAGTTGGTATTACGGCAAGCAGATTCAGCAGATCGAGGCCGTGGGGATCGAGCGTGACCTCGCCGGCCTGCCCGTTGCGTGGGTTCCGCCCAAATACCTCTCCAGCACCGCCAGCGCCGAAGACGCGGCCACCTTGAACATGTTCAAGAAGATGGTCCGGGACACGGTCCGGAACGAACAGGAGGGCTTCGTCCTCCCGCTGGCCTATGACGCCAACGGCAACAAGATGTTCGACTTCGCGCTGATCAACTCGGCCGGAAAGCGCAACTTCGACACCTCCGCGATCGTCAACCGCTACGACCAGCGCAAGGCCATGTCGATGGTGGCCGACTTCATCATGATGGGCCATGAGAAGGTCGGGTCCTTCGCCCTGTCGGACAACAAGACCGACCTGTTCGAAGTCGCCATCAATGCCTGGCTGGACGTGATCGCGTCGGAGTTCAACCGCAAGGCCATCCCGGACCTTCTGGAGATCAACGGCATGGAGGGGTCGGTGCAGATGCAGCACGCCGATGTTTCCAAGTCGGATCTGGAGCAACTCGGGGCCTTCATCGAGAAGACGACCCGGGCCGGGGCGATCACGCCGGATGACGGGCTCGAGGCGCATCTTCGGGATGAAGCCGGATTGCCCCCGCAGGAAGAGGCTGGACAGCGCGCGCTCAACGAAGGAGCGGACGCTTCGGAGTCCGGCGACGAAGAACCCGAGACGGACCGCGAGGAAGAGCCCGAACGCGAGGCGGCCTGATGTGCGCGCCCGTCAGGTGGCCGGCGCTCAAGTCGCTGGGGGCCGGAACGGTCATTCCACAGGTCTGGCGCTCGCCTGTCGCCAAGATCGACGCTGACGAGGCCGAATGGCTCCTGACCCTCGCCGACAAGGCCCGTCCAAAGGTCCGGGACGCCTTCCTCCGGGCTGTCGAGAGGGTCAGGGGCACACCGAAGGAATATGCCCTCAGGGCGGCGCTGGAGAGCGGCAGCGTCGAGCAAGTCATGCTGGTCCTGAACATTCAGGCGAGCATGGAGACGGCGCTACAGGCCGAGATGGTCCCGGTGATCGAGGACCTGTTCATCGCGGTTGGACGCGCGGCCCCGGAGGCCACGATCCCGAGCCAGATTCTGTCGTCCGGCTCGCTGGGCTACCGGTTCGACATCTCCAACCCCAATACCCTCGTCTATCTGCGCCAGCACGGCGCCAAGATGGTTACAGGCATCACGGACGAGACCCGGTTGGCCATCCGGGGAGTCGTGACCGACGCCTTCCGGTTCGGCGGCCATCCTCGCGAACAGGCCCGCACGATCCGGACCATGATCGGGCTGACGCAGCGCAGCGTGAGGGCGGTAGCGAACTACGAGGCGGCCTTGCGCGAGGAGAACCGGCCGGCCGATCAAGTCGAGCGCATGGTGGAGAAGTATCACCAGCGTCAGCTCAAGCTGCGGGCGACAAATGTGGCGAGGACTGAAACCATCAACGCCAGTGCGGCGGCCACACAGAGTGCCTGGAACCAGGCCGCCGACAAAGGCCTGCTGAACCGCACCACCCTGCGTCAGGGATGGGGGGTCACGGCCGACGACAGGCTTTGCCCAATCTGCTCCGCCATCCCCGGCATGAACCCCGACGGCGTGCCTCTGGGCGGCGACTTCAAGACGCCGAAAGGTCCGAAGAAGGGGCCGACCGTTCACCCGTCCTGCCGCTGCTACCCCTACATCATGAGCTTCTGACCATGCCCAGCATCCGCAAAGCCGAACTGTGCGACACGACCGGGCTGACGGTCGATCTGGTCAACACGCTGGCCCATATCGGGGTTGTCTACGCCACCGAGTGCGCGAGCGGAGCCGGCGACGTGATCGCGTCCGATTGGGATACCGCCGAGGCCGTGGCCACGATCAAGGGGCGAGGGACGGTCGTCGGGCAGATTGTCGAGGTCGGCTAGGTCTCCGCCCCTTCGTTCAGGATGGCGTCAATCACCGACTTGAAGGCCGCCGCCGCTTCGTCTGGTTCAAGATAGGGCGTTATTATACTTGCCATACCCACTATTTCGGGTAAGATAGCTTCATCAAGGAGTTATCGCCGTGTCCGCACTTTCCGCCCCTCATTTTCACAATGAAGAAGCAGCCTACGCTTACGTTGAATCGCGCATCTGGCCGGAGGGTCCGGTTTGCCCGAAATGTGGGGGCGTCGAGCGCATCGGTTTGATGGGCGGCAAGAGCACCCGTATCGGCTTGTACAAGTGCTACCAGTGCCGCTCGCCGTTCACTGTGAAGATCGGGACCATCTTCGAGGCGTCACACGTCCCGATGCGTCTCTGGCTGCAAGCCATCTATCTGATCGCTTCGAGCAAAAAGGGCTTTTCGTCCAACCAGCTTCACCGGACCCTTGGCGTGACCCAGAAAACCGCTTGGTTCATGTCGCACCGCATCCGGGAAGCGATGCGGACTGGCGACCTGTCGCCCTTCGGTGCCGAGGGCGGCGTGGTTGAGGCTGACGAAACCTACATCGGTCGGGAGCCGGGCGCTCCGGTCGGCAAGGGCGGCGCGCACAAGATGAAGGTCCTGAGCCTGATCGACCGCGAAACTGGCCGCGCCCGTTCCATGGTGATGGACCAAGTGAACAGCAAAACCGTCGCTGCCGTGGTCACCGAGAATATGGCCGTTGAAGCCCGTCTCGTGACCGACGAAGCGACTTGGTATCTCCGCGCTGGCAAGACCGTGGCTAACCACGGCGCGGTCAACCACGGGAAGGGCGAGTACGTCTCCCGCTGCGACCGGACCATCCATACCAACACCGTTGAGGGCTTCTTCTCGATCTTCAAGCGCGGCATGAAGGGCGTCTATCAGCAGTGCGACAAGAAGCATCTGCACCGCTATCTGGCCGAGTTCGACTTCCGCTATTCCAACCGCATGGCGCTGGGTATCGGTGACGTGGCCCGCGCTGATAACCTGCTGGCCGGTGTGGTCGGCAAGCGGCTCACTTATGAAACGGCTGGTGCGTAAGGATGACCGACAAGAAGCCCAAGAAGCCACCCGAGACGGACCCGGACCAGTCGGAGCGGTTCCGAAAGGCCGTGCGCGATTTAGAAGCCGCTGGCGAACTAAATCCCACCGAAGCCGATAAGGCTCTTGGGCGCATCATTGCGCCGCGCCCCAAAAGCGGCTGAACAGGCCTATGCCGAAGCACCAGAGAACGCGCGCAGAGCTAGAGCAGGAACTTGACGATCAACTCCATTTTCTCAGGGAGTCGGCGCGCCTGTATGACCAAGGCTCTTTCAGGGAAGCAAAGCGGCTCGCAACCTATGTCTATACGCTGCTTCATGATGGAACAGGCAGAACCGAATCGCTACTTAGACAACTCAATATCCGATCCAAACTGTCCTTTATTAGCACTGCGAGGCAGCCGCCCGAAGGAACCAGCACCTGGATACCGTTCTCTCCACCCCTGACAGTTCTTCAGATGAGCCGCGAGGGCTCGGTGTTTGTTCCCAATTGCCAGTCAGCACCGGATAAACTGCCAAGCTGGTCCCGACAGCTGAGTTTTGCGAAGTGGTGGGATGAGCCTGTATCCAACGCGGGCAAGCGACAGCTTTCGCGGAAGGGGTTGATCTGGATAGTCAGATCCCGCGACGGTGGAGCCCACGTCGACGGCTCATTGAACAGCGATGAATACGTGGAGCTGATCCACGATCCACTTTTGCCGGGCACCTCCGTTCATCATGGTGATGGAACGGCCTATACGCCCGCCAACTCCCATTGGGCGAGCGTTAGGCAGATCGCGTGGGAGTTGGACTACGCGATCAAGCAGTTCGGGCTTTAGAGGCCGCTGCAACTACCCGCCTAAGCATTTTGCGGGCTGCGCGATTGTCACGGCAGTCAATCTCGTACGGCGAGGGGAAGGCGCGCCACAGCGCCTCCAACACAGCGGCGTCCGCCTGCAAAATGCGGCCCAGCGCTTCCGAATCTTGTTCTCGTCTCGTGCGGTCCATTGCGTGGGTATGCCATATATAATCACGCCCAAGATAGACGTTCTCTTCCGGTTCGTCGCCGGTCTGGGCGAAACCGATAAAGCAGGCGTCTGGATTTGCGAACAGAGACGCGTCCGGCTCCCGTATGGCCAGAAGGACAGCACGGGCCACGGCCAACCCGCTGATCTCGTTCCGGGGGAAGTTTGCCTGAAGCTGTCTGGCCTCTTCCGCGACGGCGGCCGACGCCGCCTTTTCCAGCATCGTGTTCATGGGGTGGGGTCCTTCCAATCTGCAGGGTCGATCCTGACCGCCTCGCTCGCGGCTCCGAACGTCTCCAGCTTCCGGGTGTCGTGCTTCGCCTGTTTCGCCGCCGTCCACTTGGAGGCTACAGCATCGCGGACCCCGGCTGAGTGGCACTTGGCCGCCGCCTTGGCGTACCTGGCCCTCTTGCTGCGCGCCTTCACTTCCCGCCCCTCACATGGTCGATCAGCCCGGCCCAGAAAGCGCGCGCCTGATCGTCGGTGACATAGCTGTCGGCCGTGTGGCCGCGCCTCGCTGCCTCTCGAAGCATAGGCATCATCCCATCTTCCGGCTCACGCAGTTCAGCCAGCAGCGCGTCCACAGCATCGCTCGCTCGCGACCAGTTGCCCGGCGTGGTCACCGGATCGGCCTCGCCATCATAGCGGGCGCCCACGGCCCGGCACAGCCTCTCCCACATACCGGTCATGACGCCACAGCCTCCTTCGCAGGTTCAGCGGATCGGGCGGTGTGGGCGCGAAGGATGGCGATGCAGAGGGCGAGCGCTGGGGTGGCGCCGTAGCCCAGAGCGTCGCGCGGGTCGGAGACGTGCAGATACGGATGGAGGGCCGCGAAGTTGTGGTGGTGCTCCTCCCATGCCGGGTCTTCGGCATCGGGGAGGAAGCCGAGACTCCAGAACATCTCCGGCAGCACCCGTTCCGCCAGAGCCAGAGCGGCGTCTAGGGATGTGGTGAATGGCGGCGCGCTGATGCCAGCCATCATGCGGATGTATTCCGCCTTCTCGGCTTTGTCGTACCGGTGGCCGGCGTAAATCAGGCCGCGAAAACCGCAGATGCTGTCCACCTGTTCGGGCTCAAGAGCACGCCAGATCAGCGCATCGATCTCCCGGCTCCCCTCTCCCGCCCCCTCCAGCCGTGCAATCAGGTCTTGGGTGGTCATGGCTTCACCTTCTTCTGTCTCGCGTCAGGATCGGGCTCAAGAACCTCCAGCCCATCGGGTGGAAGCGCCCCTCGTAGATAGACCTCGACCAGAGCCGATACTGGCCCGCTGATCTTGGTTGTTCCCCGCTCGTAGTCCCGGATGCTCGCACCAGGATCACGCCCGGACAGCCGGAGCGCCCGGCCCATCTCGCTCATGTGGAGCGGGCGGCCGAGGCCCCATAGCTGGCCTAGGGTCTTGCGGGCGGTGCGGAGTTCTTCTCCGGTCATGCCGCGGCCTTGGGGGCCGGGCACTCGCACAGCAGGTAGCCAGCGCCAGAGCGCTCTTCGCCACCGCAGACCGGGCACGGCTCGGGGTCTGTTCCGCCCGCTGATAGGGGGATGAAATCAGCGCAGGCATTTCCAAGTTGCCGCATGTCCTCAGACATCTGAGCAGCAGCGTTGTGGACGCCCTCGGGAAACCAGTCGGCGACGCGGCGATGAAGAAGGTCGCAGCCGAGATCGAAAATGAAGCCGTGCGCCCTGACAACCTCGGCCCGTGCTTCGGCGAGTGCGCGTTCGGCGAGGCAGAGCGGCACGAGGATGTGCGTTCCGGGCTCAAGGTCGCCGGTCCACTGTCGAATGTGCATCCCGCCGCTCACAGGGTCCGGGACCAGCGTGACGGTCATTCCAGGTTCGTCCAAAAGGTCGCTCATTGCCCCGCCTCTCCGGTAGCCTTTGCAATGGCAGCTCGGCCGAGTTTGGTCAGGTGCACGTCCTGCCCGAATCCGTCGATCAGCCCGACCTCCCGAAGAGACGGCCCGGCTCCGCGATGTTCCGAGAACAAGAGGCTGTGGATCGCCCCGCATTGGTCGATTTCAAGCAGGAGGGCGGCCTGCATCAGCGTCAGCCCCGCCGTATGAGATTGAGCGGTCATTGGAACGCGCTCCGATTAAAAACCACGCCCGCGTTCATGGCGGCCTCGATCACGTCGTGATGTGCCCGGTAGGTGGCGAGATCGGTATCAGACCGTAGCCCGCTTCGCCCCGCGCCTCGCTCAAGGAAAGCCTCGCGCTCCAGTCGCACACATTCTCCGTAGCTGTGATCCTGTTCGGGGGTCGGGGTCATCTGCCTGTCTCCACTGAGTGGGGCGCTGCCCCGTTCCAATGAGGCGAGACTACAGGGATTATCCGTATGTGCAAGCGGAAAGTCTGTACATAACCTCCGCTATCCCGGTACATCGCCTGTAACAGCCGCCGCCAACTCGATCACCACGAGTTGAAGCGCAGCCAGCGCCGTCGCGTGAATCCCCGATGGATAGGCCAGCTTCATCGCCTCGATCTGGCGGTGCAGCCCGGCCAGCAGTTCCAGGAACGCCCGGTCTTCATCCGAGAGCGCCTCGACCCATTCGGGAGGGGTGGTTACGGGGCCTATGGCCATGCGGTATTTCTGGCCCTCATGACCGCCCTGTCATTCCTCGAAGCGCTGTCCAAGGCCGACCCCGGTCCGGTGGATGTGCACGTCCCGGCGGCCGGCATCAAGGGCAAAGGTCCCCGCTCGTTCAGGGAGATCGTCGGGAAGCTGTCGGCCAGCGACCGCAAGAAGCGCGAGCGCAGGGGCGAGGCGTTCGAACGGCTGGACGAGTTCGACGACATCGACAAAGCCGCCCAGCCTCGCGCGCTCAAGGCCATCGACGACGCCAACAGCCATACGCCCTTCCCCCATGACGCCGCCGCGTTCGCCAATCTGCGGCAGGACCAGATTCCGCGGTTCCTCGGGGCCCTGACGGATGCGGAGAAGCTGGAGACGAAGACCATCCGGCTCGGCGCCCTGACCGCGATGCAGGACCGGGTCGAGACCGCGAAGGTCGAGGGGATGCGGGGCAAAGACCTCGGGGACAAGCTCCCGGTCGTGGTCCGGATGGGTGGCCGGAGCTACATCGCGGATGGCCATCACCGATTGGCTGCCGCATGGCTGGATGGCGCAACGACGGCTGACGTCCGGTTCAAAGATCTGACGGCCAAAGATCAAGCCCTCAAGGCGATGTCCTTCACCGTCCCGATCACCAAGACAGACGAGGCCCAGAACCTCGTCTTCGGCTGGGCCAGCGTGATCGAGGAAAACGGCGAGCCGGTCTATGACCATCAAGGTCACCGGATCAGCGAAGACGAGATGGAAAAGGCCTTCTACCGCTACGCCGAAGAGGCGCGGGTCGCGGGCGAGATGCACGACGACTACGGCGAGCACATCGGAAAACTTGTAGAGTGCATGGTCTTTTCAAAGGCCAAGCAAGAGGTGCTCGGGATCGACCTCGGGAAGGTCGGGGCCTGGGTCGGATACCGGGTCAGCCCGGCCGTGTTCGCCAAAGTCAAATCCGGGGCGCTCAAGATGCTGAGCATCGGAGGCCACGGCCAACTGGAGGATGACGAATGAACCCGCCGAAGAAAAACCTCACCGACATCACCCTCAACGAGGTCTCGTTCGTCGATGCCGGGGCCAATCCCGGCGCCCATCTGATGTTCTGGAAGCGGAAGCCCGACATGACCAAGCCCATCACCTTCATGGCGAAGGTCGCCAAGCTGTTCGCCACCGCCTTCCCGACGCCTGAGATCGCCAAGCAGCAGCTCGCCGACCTCGCCAAGGAAGACGACGCCAAGTCCTTCGATCAAGTCGTTGGAATGTCGGAGGTCTGGACCGCGATCTGGCAGGCCACGGACGCGCTCAACACCTCGATCCGGTCCATCCTCGACAGCGACGAGGCCGAAAAGCAGCCCCTCTTGAATCGGTCCTTGGACGAGTTCAAACAACACCTACTGGATGTGGTGTCCTCTTCGGCAACGAAGACGCCAGATGTTGAGAAGGAAGCCGGTGAGATGTCGGAAGACCTGAAGAAGTCCCTCGGCCTCGCCGACACCGCGACTGACGCGGACGTGGCCTCGGCCGTCGCCAAGGTGCAGGCCGATCTGGCCAAGGCGCAAGCTGACGCCGCCTTCGCCAAGATGTCGGAGCCGCATCGTGAGTACGTGGTCGCCAAGGGCCTGAAGGACGACGACCTGACCGCCTTCGTGGCCAAGTCGGACGCCGACCGGGAAGCGGTCATCAAGACCGAGCCCATCGCCAAGTCGGCGAGCGACGTCGAGATCGAGAAGCGCGACCGTGAACTCTCCGATCTGAAGAAGAGCATGGCCGACCTGCAGAAGCGTGACGCCGTCTCGGCCATCGCCAAGCGCGCCGAAACCGAGATGTCCGCCGTCGCCAAGGCCGATGACCTCGCCGACCTGATCTACGACGTGACCAAGCATGACGCCTCGCTCGGTGAGCGTCTCGAGAACGTCCTCAAGACCGCCAACGCCCGCATCGAGAAGGGCGGCCTGCTGAAAGAACTCGGCTCCGGCCACCGCGGCATCTCCAAGGGCGCCGACGCCATCGAGGCCGCCGCCAAAGAACTGCAGAAGTCCAACACCGGCTGGTCGATCCAGAAGGCCCGGACCGAAGCCCGCAAGCAGAACCCCGAACTCGCCGCGCAGGAGCGCACCGAAAGCCGCCAAGCGGCCTAACCTTCTTCGCCGCGTCGCGAGACGCCGCACCGCCCTTCGCAGGAGACCCCCATGGCTTGGGAACGCCCCGTCCTCATCATCCCCGGCCAGATCGCGGGTTCGGACTTCCGCACCGGCAACGGCTCCGGTTCGACCGGTCAGTATCTGCTGGTCAAGCAGACCGCCGTGGACAACACCCACGTGCCCTGCACGGCGGTCGGTGACCGTCCGTCCGGCATCTCGCAGGACAAGCCGAACACCGGCGAGGCCCTCGGCGTGATGTCGATGGGCGTCTCCAAGGTCGTGGCTGGATCCGGCGGTCTGACGGCCGGCGACGAATACGGGACCGACACGCAAGGCCGCGCCGTCACCAAGGCCAGCTCCGGCACCGGAGCCAACTTCGGACAGTTTGTTGTGGGAACCGTGCTGGAGGCCGCCGCTGAAGGCGCCTTGGCCACGGTGACCGTCGGTGCGCCGTATCGCACGAACTAATCCAGCGTCGTGATGACGCCGGTCTTCCCACGGGGTCCGGGTAGGACGCCAAGACGGAGCCGGGTTGGGGGCTAGAAACCCCCGCCCCGGTACAATGACAAGGCCCGTCGAGAGACGCGCCAGGCCCTTGAAGGAATGACTAGATGGAACCGACCCCGAGGGACGTCCATATCGATGCCGCGCTGACGGACTTCTCGATCGCGTACATCCAGGACGCGACCAACTTCGTCGCCGACCGGGTCTTCCCGCGCGTGCCGGTCCGGCACATGACGGACAAATACTGGATCTTCGACAAGAACGACTATCGCCGCGACGACGCGGTGAAGAAGCGCGCTCAGGGCCAAGCCGCCCCGCGCTCCGGCTTCCGGCTCTCGCAGGACAGCTATTCGGCCGACAGCTGGTGGACCGAGATTCCGATCTCGGACCTGCTGACCCGCAATGCTGACCCGGCGATCCAGTTGGACCAGATCGCGACCGAGGTCGTGACCCAGCGGATGTTGATCCGCCGCGAGCGCCTCTTCGCCTCCGAGTTCTTCACCACGGGCGTCTGGGGCACCGACGTCGTCGGCGGCACCGACTTCACCGTCTGGAGCGACTATGCGTCGGACCCCCAGAAGAACATCGACACCGCCAAGGAAGCGATCCTGGTCGAAACCGGCCGGATGCCGAACAAGCTGACGGTCGGCTACAAGGTCCACAACGCCCTGAAGCGCCATCCCTCGATCAAGGACCTGTACAAGTACACGTCCGCCGAATCGATCACTGAGGCCATGATCGCCAACGCACTGGAGCTGGAAGAATACATCGTCGCCAAGGCGAGCTATTCGTCCAACCAGGAAGGCGCCGCGGCCGTCGAGGGCTTCATCACCGGCAACAACGCCCTGCTGACCGTCAGCGACAATGCCCAGTCGATCATGCAGCCCAGCGCCGGCGCGGTCTTCGACTGGTCGGAACTGAACGGCGTCTCCAACTTCGGCGTCGGGATCGACCAGTACTACGACCAGAAGACCAAGGACGACATCATCCGGGGCGAGTTCGCCTTCGACATGAAGGTCACCGGGGCCGACCTCGGTTACTTCTTCTCCGGCGCCATCGCGTAAGGGGCTGACCATGCAGGCCACCTGCCAGAGCGCATTCCAGTTCGCGGGCGTCCAGCGTCGCCCCGGTGACGTGCTGACCGCCGAAGACCTGGCCCTGACCTCGCGCTCCGTCATCGACGCGATGCGGGGTCAGGGTCTCATCCTGCTGGACGGCGATATCCCGGCGGGTGCGCAGGGACCGGACTACGGTCTCCTGCTGGCCAAATATGAGGCCCTTGAGGCCCGCATCGGCCGCATGGAACAGACCCATGTGGAAGAGGTCGAC
>Ga0172380_10007176_pt1 | contig 12635 bp, 9 predicted proteins | sample Leawe162metaG_FD_119747 | JGI IMG/M metagenome (GOLD analysis project Ga0172380, IMG submission 119747) | Leachate microbial communities from a municipal landfill in Southern Ontario, Canada - Leachate well 162 metaG | ecosystem: Engineered > Solid waste > Landfill > Unclassified | place...
AGCATGATGCCTATGGCCGGCAGCAGGGTTCCCTGGAAGACCATCGCCCCGGTGATATTGCCGAAGGCCAGGGTGTCCTTGCCGCGGCGTATCCAGAGGATGCTGTTCACCTTCTCCGGTAATTCGGTGGCGATCGGGATGATGAGGAGCGACAGCAGCATGGCCGAGATACCGAGCAGCCTTGAGGCGCTCTCGACGCCGTCGATGAAGCCCTTGGCACCGAAGATGAGCAGCCCCACCCCGACGAGCAATTGCAGCAAGATGGTGGCGAGCGTGGTCGGCAGGCCCAGGCGGGCCAGGAACATTCTCTCCTCGGCTGCGGTACCGTGCCCGCCGGCGACCAGTTGCGCCGAGGCGCGAATGGTGAGCAGGGTATAGATGAAATAGATGAGCACCAGACCGGCGGCCAGGGCGCCGCGCGCGTAGGCCGCATCGAGCGGCACGAACATGGCGATGGCGGCCAGAGTGAACGCAGCCAGGAAGAAATCCAGGTCGCGCGTGAGGCCCGTGTGCTCCGGGCGTAGGTGACCGCGCAATCCCCGGTGGCGCAGAACGGAGAGCCCCATCAGGCAGGTCGACAGGGTAGACAGCATCAGCGGCGCGCCGAGTATGGCGCCGACGCCGATCTCCTCGTTGACGATCGTATTGCTCGTGCCGGCGAAGAGCGCCAGCAGGGGCACCATGGTCTCGGGCATGGCTGTGGCGACCGCGGCGAAGAGGGAGCCGGTGACCCCCTCGGAGATTTTCAGCCGCGCGCCGAGATGTTCGAGGGCGTTGGTGAACAGCTCGGATGCCACGAGTATCACCAGCAGCATGAGCAACAATTGAATCGCGACTGTAATCATCTCCGCCTCTCCTCATCCGGCCTGCGCATTATACATGGCCAATGCCGCCGCGGCGACGAAAGCCAGCTGCTTGGCTTGCCGGAGTCTTGCGGAAAATACTGCGCACGCCTTGGCGCTTTCTCGGCTGATCGATTAAAATTTCCTGTCGCAGCAGCGAATCTTGCCAAGAACCAATCTGACTCAACACACCATTTTAGGGGACTGAAAAGTGGCCACATCAACCCAAGGCGGAGGACCGCGCGATGGACAAAACATCAAGCTCGATGGATTTGTCCCTTGGCCAGAGGCGTTCCGCCGACTGTATCGCGAAAAGGGCTACTGGGAAGATCTGAGCATAGCCGACGTGTTCGAGCGCTTGGCGGCCGACCATCCCGACCGGGAAGCAATCTACGATGGCACTCGGCGCACCAGCTACGGCCAGTTGTGGGCCGCCAGCGGACGGCTGGCGGTGGGTTTCGTGCAATTGGGCTTCAAGCCCTCGGACAGGGTCGTATTCCAGTTGCCGAACACCGCCGAATTCATCATTGCCTTCCTCGCGCTGATGCGCATCGGGGTGATCCCGGTCATGGCCTTGCCACCGCATCGGCGCCACGAGATCCAGCATTTCGTTCTCGGGACCCAGGCAGTCGGCCTGTTCATTGCGCCGCGACTGGGAGACTTCGATTATCGCGCCATGGCCGAGGAGATCCGCCCCAATGCGCCGACCCTGCGCCACGTCTTGGTCCTGGGCGAAGCGCAACCGGGCCAGGTGTCTATCCCCGAGTTGATTGCGCGGCCGGTCGCGGACGCCGAGGTCGCGCGTGTTCTGGCGCCGCTGCGGCCGCACGGCGACGACGTGGCGCTCATACTGCTGTCGGGAGGCACGACTGCCCTGCCCAAGCTGATCGCGCGCACCCACAACGACTATGTCTACAACTTCAAGCAATGCGGCCGCGTCGCCGGCATGGACGCGGGCACGGTGATGCTGGCCGTGCTGCCCATGGGCCACAATGCCGGACTCGCTTCGCCCGGTGCCCTGGCTGCGCTGGCGCATGGCGGGCGGGTGGTCATCGCCCCCAACCGTGACATCGAGACGTCCCTCAAGCTCATCGAGCAGGAGCGCGTCACGGCCAGCCTGCTGACCCCGCCGCTGGCCATCGGCTGGCTCGATTCGCCGCTCATCGACCGCTTCGACCTATCCTCGTTGAAGAATGTCGTCTGCGGCGGCGCGCGCATGCCTCCCGAACTACGCGCGAAGTTCAGCCAGCGCTTGGGCTGCATCGGCCAGGAAGGCTACGGCAACGCCGAGGGACTGCTCAGCTTCGTGCCCCTCGACGACACGCCGGAGCACTTGCTGGAGAGCTCGGGCAAGCCGATCTGCCCCGACGACGAGATCAAGGTGGTCGACGATTTCGGCCGCGAGGTCCCCGACGGCGAGGCGGGCGAGTTGCTGACGCGCGGCCCCTACACCATCCGCGGCTACTTCAACAACCCCGACGCAAACGCCACGGCCTTCACCGATGATGGCTTCTATTGCACCGGCGACGTCGTGGTCAAGCGCGGCCGCTACATCTACCACCAGGGGCGCAAGAAGGAACTGATCAACCGGGGTGGCGAAAAAATCAGTTGCTCCGAAGTCGAAGACCATATCCTCGCCCACCCGTCCGTCGCGAACGTGGTTCTGGTGGGCATGCCCGACCGGAAATACGGCGAACGGGCTTGCGCCTTCGTCATCCTCAGGGAACACTGCAAACTGACGCTCGAAGAGTTGAACGCTTTCTTGATGACGCGGGAGATCGCCAAGTTCAAGCTGCCGGAACGTATGGAGCTGGTTGAATCATTTCCCTTGAGTCCTGCCGGCAAGGTCTTGCGACGCCAACTGCGCGAGACGATCGAGGCGAAGATCGAGGACGAGAAAGGAAGCGAAGGCTGAGCCGCACCCTCTACGATTTGGTCGGCGCCGACGGCAGTGGCTGGAGTCCGAACTGCTGGCGCAGCACCATGGCGCTCGCCCACAAGGGCTTGGACTGGACCTCCCGGCCCACGCGCTTCACCGAGATTGCGCAGATCGCCGGAGGCGGACAGAAGACCGTCCCTGTGCTCGATGACGCAGGTACCGTGGTCAGCGACGGTTGGAAGATCGCCGAGTACCTGGAATCGGAATATCCCGACCGACCGTCGCTTTTTGGCGGCGAGATCGGACGGCGACTCGCTTGGTTCGTTCAGCAATGGGCGCGAACGCAAGTCCAGACGCCGCTCTTTCCATGGTCTCGACTTCGCCAAACGGCTACAAACCGTTGCTATGCGTTGGACATCAGCACAAAGCGTTCATAAATAGCGGTAGTCGGGATAAGTCAGAGACCCCGCTGCCGGATGCTCGGCCAATAGCTCATCGACCCCAGGGACAAAGACGCCGAACCCGCCTCATTTTTCACCACCAAAGGCACGTACGAGTCGTTTTCGTTTGCGCTTCCCTGGCCGAGATTGCCGCGAAATCCTTGTCCCCAAATCAGCAGGCTTCCGTCGCTCGTCAGAGCCAGCGAGTGTCCATAGCCTGCGGCCAGGGCACTGACGCCGCCGAGTTGCGCCGTGCCGGCCGTGCTTACCACCGCGTCGGGCAATGGCGATTCATTCACGCGCGGATGATTGGCGCCATCACCCAGCTGTCCGTGTTGGGAATAGCCCCAACTGTAGACATTACCGCTGCTATCGAGCGCCAACGCATGAATACCACCGGCGGCGACCATCGTGATGCCGCTCAACGTGCTGGCCCCGCCCGGCGCCTTTACCAGTATCGCGTTCGGGTAGGGGCTAACCCTGTCGTCTTGTCCGAGTTGCCCTTCATCGTTGTGACCCCACGCAAAGATTTGCCCGGAGCCGTTCAACGCCATGCCGAAAAGATAGCCAGCCGAGATCGCGACGGCGTCGCTCAACGGCTGACCTGAGCTCTGTGCGAGCACATAGCTAGGCAAGGTGCTGTTGTCGAAGCCCCATGTGACGACTCGACCGTCGGCCAGCAGCGCAGAGCTCCAGTTCCACCCCGCCGAAACCGCCACCGCCTTTCCCAGCACGCCGCCACCCGACACGGCGCTGACCGTGCCCGGCACCCGCGTACCCCCCCCTCCGGAATAGTAGCCCCAAGAGTAGATGGCGCCGTCATCGGCAAGCGCGATGGCATTGCTGCTGCCGATCGAGATAGCCACGATGTGTTGTAGTGTGGAATTGCCGCTTGGGTCGACGACCTTGCCCGGTAGCGGGTCGCCGTTGATCGCCGTGCGGCCCAACTGGTTATAGCTGTTACTGCCCCAGGAATAGACTTCGCCGTCTTCGGTCAACGCCAGTGCCGATAGATCGCCAGCAGAGGCAGCGACGATGCCCTTGAGCTCGGCCGAGCCCGAGCTGTCCTTCACCGCCGTTGGCAACGACAGGTTGACCAGTACGGTAGCCGACTTGCCCTGACCGAGCACCCCAGAGGGGTTCGCACCCCACGCCAGCACACGTCCGCCGGTCGTGACGACGAGGTTGTACTGCCCGCTACCGTAGGACGACGCCGCGCCGTGCGAGGCCAGTGCCTGCGGTTGCGGGATGACCTTGACCATGGCCTTTGCGCTCATGCCACCAGCGGAGACGGTGACGGTCTGGTTGCCAAGGCGGTTGCCGGTGATCGAGGAGCAGTCTGCGGCCACGGTCAGCGTCGCTGGCGAATCGCTGCTGCAGGTGAGCGAGCCGACCACGATGGCGCCAGACGAGTCTTTCAGTAAGAACTGTGATGTGGTGGCTAGGCTCCAGGGTACCTTGGCGGTGCTTGGTGTGGCCACCGCGGCCATTGGTGTTTTGCCGGCCGCAGTCTTTAGCCAGAAGCCATCCGAAGCAGAAAGAGCGTTGCTAAACGGCAGGTAACCATTGTTCGCAATATAGTCTGCCAGCACCGTCCCACCCTGCGCGTCCAACGAGGGTGCATAGAATTTCCATTTTGCATTGCTTACATCCCACGCCCAAACGGATTCGATTCCCTCACCCGCCGCGTTGAGGCTGCTGCTCAATCCTTGACTCATTTGCAACGGGGTGCTGTTGTCGGCACTACCCACCAGATTCCAGCCCGGTTGCAGGTCGCTGACGACAAGCGTCACTCCGTTCCCCGCTGGGCCAATCAAGGTCACAGCCCTTGAAGTATTCACCCAGAAGCCTTCCTTTGGCGCTATGTCGCTCAAAACCTCATATCCCTCGGCTTGGGCATACGTCGTCAAGGCATCAGGCGTCATCGAAGGCGCATAGAACGCCCACTTGCTTGTTGTCTTGTTCCACTTCCATACACTCGTGATCTTGGCTGCGTCGCCGAAACTCGTTAGCACGTTGATCGCTTGATCTGTTGGATTGCCCAACAAGTTCCAACCCGAAACAAGGTTGTAGCTGACATCTGCCTGCGCCTGCCTGGATATCAAGATCACGAAAACGGTGAGCCACGCGGTGAGCAGCCGGCGCAGGTAAGAACTCGATATCGCAGCAAAAGGGCGTGATGTGATCTTCATCGTGGAGGAAGTCCCAGAAGAGGAAAATGCAAAAAATAATATGCCATTATCATCGCCGAAGCAATAGGGGGTCGCCGTCGCCACGATCGACGAGCGACAGGTCTCTGAGGCACTGCAACTGTTCCTCGAGCGTATAGAACGTGACGACCGGCTGATTCTGAACCGGTCGTTGGTCAAGCCGGCTTTGGTCCGTGCCATCGTGGCAAAGCAGATGGTTGACGCCGGGTAAGTAATGCGCTAGTTTGAATAATTCGATGGGGAAGACGCTCATGGACAGGAGAGAATTCATCCGACGTGCGGGTACAGCCGGTGCCTTGTTGAGTGTCCGGTCTGCCGCTTTTGGCCAGTCTGCGGTCGGCAATGAACCGGATCCGGAGCCGCTCGGGCCGGGAAAGCTGGACGTCGTTTATTCCGGCGCGGACGGGCGCGTCATTGTCTCCGACTCCACGTCGTATCTCGACAGCAGGATAGGTCCGCAGGACGTCGTGATCGCGTCTTCCTATGCCGGGGCAACAATCGTCGGCCAGGCGCTTGGCGCCGGATTCAAAGCGCTGATCGTGCAGGATGCGGGAGTAGGAAAGGACCAGGCGGGCATAAGCGGTTTGCCGTATGGTGACAAATACGGCGTCCCAATCGCTGCGGTCGCTGCCGCTACGGCGACACTTTCCAACGGCAACTCGGTCGCGCGAGGAAAAATCAGCCACGCCAATGACGCGGCCTCGAAATTGGGCGTGCGCCCGGGCCAGACGGCGCGCGAGGCAGCGCAGTTGCTGCTCAAGGCTGGCGCCGGGCGCAAGATCAACGCGCTCGCGGACAGCGACAACACTCTCTACGAGATGGAGAAGACCCCCAACGGCCGCATCCTTGCTGTGTGGACCCTGTTCTTCCTGGGGGAAAACCGTTACCCGAACGACGTGTTCGCGCTGGCGACCCATAGCGCACGAGTGGCCGCCGAGCACGCCTTCAGGTGGAACGTCAAGGGATGGATCGCCAACGATGCGGGACCGGGCAAGAACAATTCGGGAATTTCCGGACTCGCGATTTGCGGCGAAAAAGGCATGCCGGCGGCATCGGTTGCGGCGATGTCGGCCCGAATCGGCGATGCCCTGAGCACCTACAACGACGGCATCATTTCGGCGGCGAACGAACCCGCAAAGAGCCGGGGAATCGTCGTCGGAATGACGGCGAAGGAGGCGCTCCGCCGCATGCAGGCCTGATTCCTCCTTCAAAAGTGAAGCCGCGTTGGCGGCAAGTGCGTTGTGGTGAAGCCGGAGCACTACGAAGAATGGTATCGCTCCGCCCGAGGGCGATGGATCGGGACCGTAGAGTACGGCATTCTCAAGTCCCTACTGAATGCTGATCCCAACGCTTCGTTGTTGGATATCGGCTGCGGCACAGGCTATTTCACCCGCCTGTTCGCTCAGGACATGAGAGGCGAGGTGGTGGGTCTCGACCCCAATCTGGAGTGGCTAAACTACGCAAATACCCGTTCAACCAAGGGTGAGCGGTACGTGGCAGGTGTCGCGGAGGTGCTGCCCTTTCCTGAGCGCAGTTTTGACTACACGGTATCGGTAACCGCCCTTTGCTTCGTCAAGAACCAGGAAGATGCGCTGCGGGAGCTAGTGCGGGTCACACGAAAACGGTTTGCGCTTGGGCTGCTCAACCGTCACAGCCTCCTCTTCCGGCAAAAGGGTCGAGGGGAAGGTACAGGCGCATATCAGGGGGCACATTGGCATACCGCCTCAGAGATGCGGCGGCTATTGGCCTCACTTCCGGTCATCAATATTCGCATGTGCACAGCAATCCTCTTGCCACAAGGCGGTTGGATTGCCAGGGTAGTGGAACAGTTCTGGCCACAAAATATCTTGCTTGGCGGCTTTCTGGTCGTGACTGGTGATATTGTGGAATCGAGGAGAAAGGTTCTTTGACCGTTGACCAGCCAGATGGTCGTGAACTACGACTGTGAAATGAGAGATATCGGACTCGATCAATGACCCCGACTCATAGCGTCCATTTCTTCGATAAGAAGTTTCAGCAGCAGGCGAAGGCTGGGGACTTCCATCTGAATCCGTTTGAGACCGTCACCCTGAATTACCTGCAAGGCCGCGTGCTCGATTTCGGTTGTGGGATGGGCAATCTCTCATTTGCGGCGGCTCGTCGAGGCTGTTCTGTCTGGGCGCTTGACGCTAGTCCAGCCGCGATTCAGCATATTCAGCAACGAGCAAGAGATGAGCGTCTGCCGGTATACGCAGAGTTGGCTGACCTGCGGAACTATGGCCTCGACGGTGAATTTGATGCCGTCGTTTCAATCGGCTTGCTGATGTTCTTCGATTGTCCAACCGCGTTGGCGACGTTAGAGAAACTGAAGTCGCATGTTCGGGAAGGCGGAATTGCCGCGATCAATGTATTGATCGAAGGAACGACATACCTCGACATGTTCGATCCTGATAGTCATTGCCTCTTCTCACGAATCGAGATCGAATCGCGTTTTGCGGACTGGACGATCCTGTACTCCGCATTTAGCGACTTCGCTGCTCCAGAGGGACGGAACAAGGCGTTTGCCACGGTGATTGCACAGAAGCCGTGCATTCCCCCCAAGGAGTTGGCATAAGAAGGTGGAAGCGGTCCACATGGTGGGTAAGGAGATTAAGGCAGCTCACCAGGACGCTCTGAAGACCGCCGCCACGATGCCGGTATTCTCTTGCCGCAGACTGCTTTGAAACAAGAGAAGCGAGCGGCTGGATCAGTCTGGATCTGCCGCTCAAGCAAGGAAGCTCACAGGTGCCGCCCTTTCACTCACCTCATCTGTGGCCGTTCATGCTGGCCACGTTGCGGACGGAAGCAACACTGCTCGTCACGGACTCCCGCGCGACTCGGCCTCGAGCCTGACGTCAGGCATGCGCAGCGTTATCGCCAGCGTTACCACAGCTGCGGCCACAGCACCCCAGAACACGCCGTTCAGGGCGGCCGCCAGTGCCGCGCGCAAGGCATCGCCTGCGGGACCGCTCAGCAGCGCAGCAGCATCGGCTCCGCCAGCGATGTTATGCGCATCGCCTCCGAGAAGTCCCTGCACGCTATCGATGGAAAATGTTCCCGCCAGTCCGCCTGCCGCGATGTTGCGCTGGAGCAGGAAATTGAGCACCCCGCCGAATAGCGCGGCGCCGAGCGCGTTGCCGAGAATGCGCATCAGAATGTTTGATGCTGTGGCAGCGCCGCGCTGCGCCCACGGCACGATGGTCTGTATGGCAACGATGAAGGTCGTGCTCAGTATCCCCAAGCCGATACCGAGCAGAGCCGCGCCGGCGGCAGCGGCCGGCGGACCGCTCGCAGCAAACAGGGCGATCACCAACGCCCCGGCAAAAACTACTGCGCCGCCCAGGCGCGAAAGGCGACGCGTGCCCACCCTCACCAGCACGAGACCCGTGGCCGTGGAGGCCAACGGCCAGGCGAGCAACATGGCCGACAGGGTGAGCCCGGCCACAAGCGCATTAACGCCGAGCGCTCCCTGCACGAACGTGGGCAGGAAGGTGATGATGCCAATCATGGCAATGCCGCTGGTCAGCGTGGCGGCGTTGGCCAACGAGATCAGCGGGCTCTTCCACAGCGCCAGGTCCATGACCGGTTCCGGGGCGCGGGCTTCCTGAGCGAAAAACAGTCCGGCGCTGACCAGCGTCAGGGCGAGCAATCCGCCGAAAGCACCCAGGCCCCAGTCGGCGGCGTGGGTGAGCGCCAGCATCAGCGACGCCAGCGTGACCAGCAGCAATGCCGCACCGAGATAGTCGATGTGGTGCTGCTTTCTCCCGACCCCTTCGTGCAGGTATACGCTGACCAGCACGATGGCCACCAGCCCGAACGGGATATTCACCCAGAATATCCATGCCCAATCGACATACTGGACGATCAAGGCGCCGGCCAAAGGCCCGACGATTGAGGCAATGCCCCACAAGCTGGCGGTGTAACCCTGCACGCGTCCTCGCTCCTCCAGCGTGTAAAGGTCGCCGATCAATGTTACCGCCAGCGGTTGCACCGCTCCTGCACCCATCCCCTGGATGAAGCGGAATGCGATCAAGGCCTGCATGGACCAGGCAAATCCACACAGTACCGAGCCCACCAGGAAGATCGAGACGCCGAACATGAACACGTGCTTGCGGCCAAACAGGTCGGAGAGCTTGCCGTAGATCGGAATGGACACGGCCTGCATCAGCAGGTAGGACGAAAAGACCCAGCTGTACAGCGAAATTCCGCCCAGCTTGGCCACGATGCTGGGCATGGAGGTCGCGACGATTGTGGCTTCCACGGCCGCCATGAACATCGCCATGATGATGGCGACGAAAACGTATGGACGATGCGTGCGGCTGACGGATGTCGTCGCGTTACTCTCCTTGCCGGACGGGGGATCTTCAGCCATTGGGCCAGTTGCTCACCATCGTGCGTCGCTCGCTCAGGTCAGAGCGCTGCGCATCTCGTCGTTGAGTTCCAGAGCGCGCTGCCGCTGCGGGTCATCCAGACGCGGCACGACGAAGGCGCGGACCTCGAAACCCTCGACCAGAAGATCGCCGTCACGTCTCAGAAGATGCCTGATGCGAAAAGCCTTGCGCGCGCATTCGACGAGGCTGCTCTCGATCGCGAGACGATCGCTGACGGTCGCCGAATTTATAAACTTGGCTCCGGTTTCCAGAACGGGCATGCTGACCACCCCGAAATCGTCGCGCAGCCTGTTCCAGCCGATACACTCCTCAATGAGGTGGCAGCTGGATGCATTGAACCAGCGATAGAAGTTCGGATAAAAGACGATGCCGGCCGGATCGCAGTCGCCGAACTCGACCATCAGGTGGTAGATCGAAGTGCGCATGGTGGGTTTAAGTGAATGGAGGAATAGTAGAGGCGCTTAGGCCGTGGAGGGTATAGCAGCAGGAATCACGGCATCGCAGTCGGCACCGCCGCCGGATGTTTTCCGGCGGCGGTGCAGTGACAAGCGATTATGTTCTAAAGAGGTAGGCCACAGTATAGCGGATCTTTCCGCAGCGGCAGCCAGCGGAGAGCCGGGAGCTTGATAATGTGAGCAACCATGAGGCCGCAGCGAGAGCGTTGAGCTTCGCGCTCGCGAGCAAGGCCTGAATTGCCGCTGCCCGTTTGCCGGCGCGCTCGGAACGCGCGAAAAGCCGGTGTTTCTTTGCGCCGGTACTGGGCCGGATGGCCTGGCGTATCAGGGCATCCGAGCTGTGCAGATCATTTACGGATAAAACGGACCAGGGGGCGTAACGGGGGCCGTCTCCGGGTAAATCGCAGCCGGGGTACCCGCGGGGTCGGCACATCCGGCCATGGTCAGGAAATTTGTGACGGGTCCGATATCGAGCGGGATATTTCCGGTGATAGGCCCTAACCCCCAGAGATGATCGTCAACCGAGGAAGTTCCCAGGTAATTGCCGGTACCCGAGTAGAAGCGAAAATAATAGGGTGCGGATGTTGCCGATGCCGGCCGGGCAGGAGAAAAATATTGCGGATAGCTGCGCTCCGCCCAGTTGAACACACAATCCACTATAGCACCCGTGGCACCGGCAAAGTTCGTCGGCGCGGTAGCAGTGGTGCGGCCGTTGCGATCCAGCGCGTGTATGCCATCGGCCGGGAAAGCGCTATAGGTGACGCTATCGACGTCGGCATAATTGACGCTGCCGCCCGCGAGAAACAAGAAGCCGTTTGCCACGACGTAGTCGGGGGAGACGATGCCAAGGTTGGCGAATCCTTGTGTGCCGATCAGGAAGGAATGACCACCCGTCGCATCACCGGGCAGGTCATTGGGAAATGAATATGTGTGGGAATTGCCGCCTTGCGCTGCCGTGATCGCGTGGCCACCCAGAAACTCTTCTCCGTCCTCTGAGTCTTGCAGGACGACGTACTGTATCGTGCCGGTGGCGTTCGAGTAGAGTTCGCTTATTCGCCATAGGTGAAAACTCGCGCCGGCCGTCTGCGCGGCGAGGATGGCGGCAAGCATGACGAGCAAGCGAAAGGTCTGAGAAATCGCGCGTTGATTTTCCCATATGGTAGTTGCTTTCATGATGAGTCTCCTTACGCATGTTGGGGGGAGCGAACCCGTGAGTTGCATGCCCGTACTCGCGTAAACACGCTGTAACCGCTGTTATTCCCGGGTCGGAGATATTTTTTAAGACTCTGCCATTCGTCGCGCTGCGAGGATCGGCAGTTCGGCCTAGGAATTCAACTCCCGATACACCGTCTCTGCCAGGGAGAGCAATTGTTCGCGGGGCAATTCGCCGCTCAGCGCGTAACCCAGCGTCCCGTCTATCCAGTAGAAGACGCCGACCTTGCCTTCCTGGGCAAAGCGAAAGGCGGTCACGGTTTTGTCCGCGACCGTGTCGCGCACATAGAGTGTCAAGCGACGTCCGCTGCTGTCCTGGTACATGAACTGGGCGACCGGGCCGGCGTCACCCGGGAGCAGGCGGCCTCCGACCAATGCATATCCCTGGGCGCCGAGCTTGGGCGCCCGTATTCGCTTGTCCAGGCGCTTGGAGAGCCATGCGACAAGGTGCGCCTCCTGGTCCGCGCCGACCTCGACCGGGTGGCGTACCTCGGGTGCATAGACGGCGTAGGCGATCGCCGCGCTGCGCGCCAGCGCTTCTCCGGGGTCTGGCTCGGCCGTCGCCTGACCACGCACGAAGTAACCGATGACGATCCCGACAGACAGCCAGGCCACAACCGCGGCGAGCGCCCAGGTATTTCTGAGATCCGGACGTGGCGCCGCAGTGGCAAGCAATTGCCGTGGCAGCGGCTCAAGCAATACAGCATCGAAGCATTCGTGCAACAGGCGCCGCTGCTGCCGCCAGACGTCCACGTCCTGTTGCTCGAGCGGATGGACAGCCAGCCAGGCTTCGATGCGCTGGCGCTCCGCGGCGTCCACCTGGTCATCGGCGTAGCGATGCAGGTCATCCTCCCGCACCAAGGGATCATCTTGTCTCATGGCAACCTCGACTGCACCAGCTTGAGCGCGGTAGCAGCACCGTTGGTTCGCGCCGATCCGTCGAGCAGCGCGCGCAACTCCCGGCGCGCCCGCGACAGGCGCGACATCACGGTACCAAGGGGAAGGCCCAGCGTCCTGGCGACGTCTTTATAAGACATGTCCTCCAGACTGACGAGCAGAAGAACCTCACGCTGTTCCTCCGATAGCGTAACTGTTCAGCCCTTAACCAAAGCGTGGCTGAGGGACATTTCCCTGTAGTGCTTGGACGAGGGAATGGTAGAGGTTGAAGTTTTGCTTGTGGAGAGTGGC
>Ga0172380_10007177_pt1 | contig 12634 bp, 9 predicted proteins | sample Leawe162metaG_FD_119747 | JGI IMG/M metagenome (GOLD analysis project Ga0172380, IMG submission 119747) | Leachate microbial communities from a municipal landfill in Southern Ontario, Canada - Leachate well 162 metaG | ecosystem: Engineered > Solid waste > Landfill > Unclassified | place...
AACCATTTGATCCGTTGAAATATTATTTGGTCAAGTTGCGTGATGGGGAAACACCCCTAAGCATCACGAATTTTGATCAAAAACACAGCTTTTCCCATCAAGATAGTTGATCACACTCAATTAAGCCGGGAAAATTTTGTTCTTGGGGTACACTATACTTTAATTACTCCCGCAACACCGCCAGCGGCGGATGGTTCAGCGAGCGGCGGCAGCCGACCAAGCCGGCTGCGCCCACCAGCAGTGCGGCTACGGGCGGGGCGAGCAGCAGCCAGGCGTTAAAGGCGTAGGGCAGGTGAAATATCCCGGCGCTTAAGCGCCATTCCAGCCCGCTTGCACCCAGTGCGGCGACGCTGCCCGCCACTAGGCCGATGCCGGCGAATTCGGCGAACTGGCTGGCGCGGATAGTGCGCCGGTTCGCGCCCAGTGCGCGCATCAGCGCGGCTTCGCGCACCCGCTCGTCGTTGGTTGCGGCGATGGCGGCGAACAGGATGACGAAGCCCATCGCCCAGGTGAACAGGAACACAAAAGTCAGCGCACCGGCGAGTTGCGCCATGATGCGCCGCACCTCGTTCATCACCGCCGCCACATCCACTACGGTGAGATTGGGGAAGGCGCGCACCATCTCGTCGAGCAGCGCCTCCCGCCCGGCGGGGAGGTAAAAGCTGGTGATATGGCTGGCCGGGAAATCTTCCAACAGGCCGGGTGCGGCGATCACGAAAAAATTCACGCGGAAACTGTCCCAATCCACCTTGCGCAGACTGGTGACCGGCGCGTGGAACGGCGCGCCGACAACCTCGAAAGTCAGCACATCGCCGAGCCGGATGCCCAGGGTTTTGGCGATGCCTTCCTCAATGGAAAGCTGCGGCGCGGGCTTATCCTGGCTCCACCATTTCCCGGCGACGACGCGGTTGTCCGTAGGCTTCATTTGCGCCCAGGAAAGATTGAATTCGCGCTCTATCAGGCGTTGCGCGCGGTCGTCGTCGGGGTAATCGGCGGCGCCGACCGGCTTGTCGCCGATAGCCGTCAGCCGCGCGCGCACCATCGGGAACAGCGCCGCGCCGGCCATGCCGTGCTGCCGGAAAAAGTCTTGCAAGGGCGCGACTTGATCGGGCTGGATATTAATCACGAAGCGGTTGGGGGCGTCCAAGGGCAGGGCGGCCTGCCAGCTTTCCAGCAAGTCGCCGCGCACCACGGTGAGCAGCAACATCACCATCAGCCCCACGCCGAACGCGGCTGCCTGCACCACGCTGCCGCCGGTGCGCCGGTGGAGATTGGCAAGCCCTATGCGCCAGCCGCCGCTCCCGCCGCGCAAAGTCGCCAGCAGCCGCGTCAGGCCATATGCCAGCCCGGCAGCCGCGGCAGCCGTCAGCGCGAGTCCGGCCAGGATGATGGCGCCCAATTTGGCATCGCCCGCCTGCGCCACCACCAGCGCGGCGAGGGCGGCCACCCCGAGCAACAGCGCAGCCAGGCTGGAATTGTTGCTCAAGCCGATCTCGCGGCGCAATACGCGTAGCGCCGGTGTTTTTTTGAGTTGCAGCAAAGGCGGCAGGATAAAAGCGAGCAAAACCGCCATCCCCGCCGCCATCCCCTGAAGGGCGGGCAGCGCCGAAACAGTGGGCAGTTCCATCGCCAGCAAATGCCCCAGGCGTTGCGCCAGCAAATGTTGCGCCGCATAGCCCAGCGCGCAGCCGGCCAGATTCGCCGTCAAGCCGAGCAACAGGAACTGGGCGAGATACAGCCGCAATATCAAACCTTGCGATGCGCCCAGGCAGCGCATCACCGCGCAGCCGTCCAGATGCCGTTCGAGAAAACGGCGCGCCGCCAGCGCAATAACCACCGCCGCCAGCACCAAGCTGGTCAGCGCCGCCAGTCCGAGAAAGCGTTCGGCGCGGGTCAGCGCCGCGCGGATTTCGGGGCGCGCATCGGCTACGCTTTCCAGCCGCTCGCCACGGGCGAGGCGCGGCGTCGCCCAGGCGCGATAGGCCGCCACCGCATTTTCGTCGCCCGCCAGCGACAGGCGGTAAGTCACCCGGCTGCCGACTTGCAGCAGACCGGTCGCGGGCAGGTCGGCGCGATTCATCAGCAAGCGCGGCGCGATGTTAAACAAGCTGCCGGCCTGATCCGGTTCGCGCGTTAGCGCAGCGGCCACCGTCAGTTGGCGTTCGCCCACCGTCAGCGCGTCGCCTGGTTTCAGCCCCAATTGGCGCATCAGCCGGGGGGCGAGCCAGACCGCGCCGGGCGGGGGAATGGCGCGGGTTTCCCGCCCGTCCGCCTCGACCTTGCCGCGTAACGGATAGCCCTGGCTCACCGCCCGAATATCGGCAAGCTGGATGCGCCTGCCACCCTGCACCATGCTGGGAAAAGAGAGTATGCCGTTATGCGCCAGACCGCGCCTTTGCGCTTCCTGCTCGAACGCGGCTGCGGGCGGATGGTCGGATGCCAGCGCCAAATCGCCGCCGATCAGAAAACCGGCCTGACGCACCAGCGCACGGTTCACCCGGTCGGTGAAAAACCCCACCGAAGTGACGCTGCCCACCGCAATCACCAGCGCCAGCATCAACACGCGCAACTCGCCGGCGCGCCAATCGCGACGCAACAGGCGCAGCGCCAGATTCAGGGCGTTCATTCCGGGATTAGTCTCATAAGGCTTCGTTCCTCACATTTCATCGGCGAATATTTTTTTACCGCAGAGACGCTTCAGGCGCGGAGGAATCACAGCATCTCAGCGCCTGAAGCGCTTCTGCGGTAAAACTTTTCCAGCCGGGTTTCACGCCACCGTTTCCAGCTCCAGCGCGCCGTTCGCCAAATGCAAGCGCCGTCCGCAGCGTCGCGCCAGCACTTCGTCGTGAGTAACCAAGAGTAGCGTGGCGCCATGTTCGCGGTTGAGGTCGAACATCACATCGATCACCCGTTCACCGGTGGCCGGGTCGAGATTGCCGGTCGGCTCGTCGGCCAGCAGCAGTTTGGGGTTGGCGACGAACGCGCGGGCGATGGCCACGCGCTGCTGCTCGCCGCCGGAAAGTCGGCTGGGCAAATGCTGCAACCGGTGGTGCAGCCCCACCCGCTCCAGCACCGCCTCGGCGGTGGCGCGCGCGTTGCGCCCGCCGGCCAGTTCCAGCGGCAGCATGACATTTTCCAGCGCGGTCAGCGCCGGCAGCAACTGAAAGGACTGGAACACAAAACCGACCAGCCGACCGCGCAATGCGGCGCGGCCATCCTCATCAAGCGCGAAAATATCCTCGCCGTCGAGGTAAACTTTGCCGCTGCTGGGCAAATCCAACCCGGCCAACAGCCCCAGCAAAGTAGACTTGCCCGAACCGGAAGCCCCAAGTATCGCCAGCGACTCGCCCGCGCCGACTTCGAGATCAAGCGCCGCCAAAATAGTCAGCAGCGCACCGCCGGAACTGACTTGCTTGCCGAGGCCGACTGCCTGCACAATGGGAACTGTCATGATAAGATTATTGCTACTGTTAGGGTGCTTGTGGTTTTGCGCCGCCGCCAACGCCGCTCCCGCCATCCTGGTGCTGGGCGATAGCCTGTCGGCGGAATACGGCATCCCGCGCAACTCGGGCTGGGTCAGCCTGCTGCAACGGCGGCTGGAACAGAGGAATTCCGATTATAGCCTGATCAACGCCAGCCAGAGCGGAGAAACCACCGACGGCGGACGGGCGCGCATCGCAAGCCTGCTGGCGCAACATCGCCCCGCCATCGTCATCCTCGAACTTGGCGGCAACGACGGCCTGCGCGGCCTGCCGCTGACCGCCACCCGCGAAAACCTCGCCGCCATCATCCAATCATGCCGCAACCACCAGGCGCGCGTACTGCTGATCGGCATGAAAATGCCGCCAAACTACGGCGTCGCCTACACCCGCCAGTTCGAAGAAAACTACCGGGAACTGGCGAGCCGTTACAAAATCCCCCTGCTGCCCTTCCTGCTCGAAGGCCTGGGCGAAAAACGGGAATGGTTCCAGGCGGACGGCCTGCACCCCATTGCAACGGCGCAACCGGCAGTATTGGAAAACGTCTGGAAAAAACTGAAGCCGATGCTGAATGACAAGTAAGGACTAAAGTGGACCCCACAAGGTAAATTTGTTCTCGGCACGGAAAAAACCGATTCACCGCAGAGGACGCGGAGGAAGAGCATAAGGGTTTTCCTCCGCGTCCTCTGCGGTGAAAAAGGTTTTGTCTTTAATGGTTGCTGCCACTCAAAGGGCTAACAGTGGATGCAACGCTGGACACTGCCGTCTGTGAAAAGGGCGTCAAGGTGTCCGACCAGTTCGGTAGGGTGGGCACGGTTTTATCGTGCCCACCCGGTTCAACGCGATAATTTCTAGCCCTTAGCCCCTAGCCCCTAAGCCGGACTAGCCGGAACCAAAAAATTTACCGCAGAGACGCAGAGGCGCTGAGATTTCTCCGCGTCTCTGCGTCTCTGCGGTGAAAGCATTTTAGCTGGAGAACCGCACCAGTGCTTGATATAAGACACATTCTTCGCAAACAATGTAAAGACTTAGCCGATAAGTTATTAACCTCTAACCCCCAGAATCCACCGCTGGTAAACCGTGCGCGCGGTCTGGTTGAGTGTAGCCACATGCTGCACCAAATCGGCCTGCATGGCTTCCACCGTCTGCACCGCTGGGCTGTTCGATGCCACAGCGATTTCATCCGCGCCGACTGCGCCCCACTCCTTGACCATTTCCGCGGTCATTTCGATGTGGCACTGCATGGCGAGATGCTTGCCGTCGAGCAGGAATGCCTGGTTGCGGCAATGCGCGCTGGACAAGAGCAGTTGCGCGCCGGGCGGCAGCGCGAAGGTTTCGCCGTGCCAGTGGAAAACCTCAAAGGTTTGCGCCGCGCCGAACCATGCCGATGCATCCGGGCAATCGGCCAGGCTCACCTCGCCCCAGCCGATTTCCTTGACCGGATTGCGTGCCACGCTGCCGCCCAGCGCCTTGGCGATCAACTGCCCGCCCAGGCAATGGCCGAGCAGCGGGATGCCCGCTTGCGCCGCCTGACGGATCAGCGCAAGCGTCTGCGGGATCCACGGCAGATCGTCGTTAACGCTCATAGGGCCGCCCATAAACACCAGACCGGAAAACCCGCGCACATCATTTGGCACGGCGTCGCCGGCATCTGTCTTGAAAAGTTGCCGGGGAATGGCCTGTTCGTCGAGGAATGTGGCAAAATAACCCGGACCTTCGGTGGGCGCATGCCGGAAAATCGCTATCGGTTTCATCTGCGGAGATACTCCATGAAAAAATCCTATTTTATGCCAGCCATCCTGCTTTGCCTAATTCCTATCCCGCCGCCGGCCTGGGCGACGGAAGTCAGTGTCGTCGCCCTGTTCAACGGCAAAGCGATGGTGTCGATAGACGGCGCCAAGCCGCGCATGTTGAACGTCGGCCAGAGCGCCGCGCAAGGCGTGAAATTGGTAAGCGCCGATTCGCGCGAAGCGGTGCTGGAAATCGACGGCAAACGCAAAACGCTGGGCATGGGGCTTTTCCCCTCCTTTGCTGCGGCTGCGCCCTCCGGCAGCAGCGTCAGCCTGACCGCCGACGCGCGCGGCCATTTCGTCACGCTGGGCAGCATCAACGGCGCCACCACCCGCTTCCTGGTGGACACCGGCGCCAGCTTCGTATCGCTCAGCGCGGCGGAAGCCAAACGCCTCGGCATCGACTTCACCAAAGGCGAACGCGGCATGATGAACACCGCCAACGGCGTGATGACCGCCTACAACGTCACGCTGAACAGCGTCAAAGTCGGCGACATCACCGTAAACCAAGTGCAGGCCTCAATCAGCGAAGCCCCCATGAACGTAACGCTGCTCGGCATGAGCTTCCTCAACCGCGTGGATATGAAACGCGAAGGCAGCACCATGACGCTGACCAAGAAATACTGAGAATGGTTCGTGCAGGAGCAGATTTACCCGCGATCTAACGGTGACACTTGGTTAACGGATGAATTGCGGCGCTTGCGCTTCTTGGGTAAAAGCGCGTTTTCGCAAAGCGGTTTGCCTCGTAGCGGAGGAGCCGGATTCCACAGCGCCATATCCGGGTTAAAGTTTTGTTCATCCGCCATGATGCCCGCGATTGATGCGTTTCGTGCCTCAACATATCCTGCTGCTTCACCCTTTAAACCAGGGTAAATTTGTTCTCGGAAATTCATGATGAAAATCAATGATGCCTAGCATTCATGAACCTCTGGCAAGTCGTAGGGTGGATAAGCGTGAGCCGCATCCACCTTTCTACGCCGATTCGGTGGATGCGGCTCACGCTTATCCACCCTACGCTTGCCCGAGAACAAATTTACCCTGACCCTTAAACATTGTCACGTTGTCAGCATGATGGTATTAGTGTAGAGTCGTAAAGGTTCCCATAAAAGTCATGGAACTAATTCCAACCACGGACTAACAGGAGACTCCAATGCATACTCTATTGCCGCACCGCACCACGCTTTTCCCGCTTGCTGCCGCCTTACTGGCTAGCCTTCCTGCCGCCGCAGCCCAGCCGATCGACGACCTTGTTAAAGCCGAAGTCCAGCCCGGGTCGCCCCATCCAATCTCTTGACCGTCCCAACGATGTGGGGCGGGGTCTGCCGCCCGGCGCCATACCGATTGAGAGCACACGCCGCGTCCTGCCCGTCAAGCCTTTCAGTACACTACTCGGACCCAACGCCGTTCCCGGCCAAGTCATCGTCAAGTTCAAGGAAGAAGCAGAAGTCCGCCTGCGTGGTAAGGAGTTGGCCGGCCAGCATCGCGACATGGCTGCCGCCAATCATTTGTTGCAAATGAGCAAGGTAAATGTCGCCCGTTTGATGCGCGCGTCCGAAGCCGCAGTCGAAGCCAGCCACGCCCAAGCCAAAGGTCGCGGCGATGCTGCATTGGCCGATCTCAATGCCTTCTATCTGCTCAGGTTGCCGACCGACAGCCGCAGCGACCAAACCAACCTGATCGACGCCTTGAACCAGCTTGACGTGGTCGAACTCGCCTACGCGCCGGGCCGCACCGAATTGAACTGGGTGACGACGCCACCTGCGGCGCCCACGGCGGTTTCTTACGAAGCCGATCAACTCTACCTCAATCCCCCTGGTTGGGGCGTGAATGCTCGATACGCCTGGAATCGGGGAATCAAAGGCGCGGGAGTGCGTGTGCTTGATGTCGAATACGGTTTGAACGAGCAGCACGAGGATATCCACTTTGCCGGCAATTACCTGAAGAGCGGTACGAATTTCGCATCTTATGCCTCTGAACATAACATCCCAGCATTTAACGATTATACCCAGCATGGTACGGCCGTTGCCGGCGTCATCATCGGCCAGCACAACGGTTACGGCATCTCGGGGCTGGCACCCGAGGTCGAGTTTGGTCTCGTATCACTTTTTGAGACGGCTACCACTGGTGGGGCAACAGTGGTGCCGGCTATTGGCGTCAATGCCGCAGCAACGGACGGCATATCCCGCTATGGGGATATCGTGCTTATAGAAGTAAATAGCACTCTCCCCGAAGTTGATCGCACTGGTTGCGAGAAAGCTTTCGGTCCAGCCGAAATCACTTTGGATGGGCACTCCGCCGTCCGTGCCGTCTCGTTGACGGGAAGAATCGTAGTTGAGGGTGCCGCCAACGACGGCCAACAACTGGAAGCCTGTTTCCCCGAAGCCGACTTTCAAAACCGCATCAACCGCAACGCGCCGGGCTTCCTTGATTCCGGTGCGATCATGGTCGGCGGAGGCTATTACAATCCGTTCAATATTTCCGAACCGATCGGGATTCCGTACTTCATGGGATTCAAATACAATTATGGCAACCGGCTTGATGTGCATGGCTGGGGTGCTAACGTCACCACAACTGGAGGCTATCTGTTTAGCTTGTCCGAAAAAACGGACATCGACCCAAACCAAGCTTATACCAAAAAATTCGACGGCACCTCGGCTGCCTCCGCCGTTGTTGCCGGCGCTACGGCGCTGGTGCAGGGCTATTACAAGACATTGACCCGCCCGTACAACCCCTTCCAGGGTCTGAACGGTTTCGAAATGCGGCAACTGCTGGTCAACACCGGCACGCCGCAGCAACCCGCTACCGGCCCCCAAAATAACCAGTCCATGCATATCGGGCCGCTGCCCAATGTCGAAGCGGCGATGCAACCATACTTCACTGATCTTATCTATCCGATGATTAAGGCCAACGGGTTGCGCAACAATGTTAATGACCCGAACGACCCGAACTGTCAGCCTTGTATCAAGATAGCGCGGGGCAGCACGGTGAACTTGGACATGTCATTGTGGGACGGAAAATTCACCGGGACGCCGGTTGACTGGTGGTTCTCGGTCAATTGGAACGGCGCCTCGTACTACTATACCATTGATCAAGGTTGGATTACCCAGCAGAAGCCCTGGTTCAAGAACGCATATGGACTTTTCGGTTTTTGGGACTGGCGGTGGGGTAGCATGCGCTTCGATTACCCAGGCGTCTATACCTTCTTTTTCGGCGTCGACACCATCCAGAACGATACTTTTATGGGCAATAACAACGCTATCAGCCCGTCGTTGTATTACGACTACGTCAAGATCGTCGTGCAGTAAACGGCCACTGCCCGGTGGCTTGAGCACCGGGCGGTGCTACGCAGGAGAAAACGATGCGCAATCCTATAATCCGCGCGATGGTGCGCGCGTTGCTGGCAGCGAGCGCGGGGTGGTGCGCCCTGTCGGCGGCGGCGACGCCGGATGTGTTTTTTCAACCGATCCACTTGCCGTATGATTATTCGGGATTCCTCGCCCTGACCGCCGATGGCTCGGCGCGCAGTGGAATATGGCATCCAAAATATGATGTGTTTGCTAATTTTAGCGGCGTTGAGGATTGTTATCGATCCCTCAGCGATCAGGTCAATGTACCCCGCGAAATAGCCTGGCCAGTCAAAGGGCGGTACACTGCGGTCGCGGCAACATCGATAGTCACGGAATCGTTGCTTCGCATCATGACGTCGCACCCTTTTCGCGGAACTCCCGCCGGCACGGCTTTGGATGCCGATGGTCGCGTGTGGGTGTGGTATCTAGTCGGTTACAACTATGCCACGCAACTCCTGCCCTCGGCAGCAGTCCCAATACCGGGTGTCGCTAACGTCAAGGCGGTTGCCGGCTCGCTGTTGCTCAAACAGGACGGCACGGTTTGGCGCTGGTTCGAGCGTGAAACTACCGGCTCATCTGACATTTGCATGCAGCGCTTTGTGTTGACCGCCGAACCGGTGGCCGGCCTGGACCGGATTGTTGCCATTGCCTCGAAAGGGGGCGCCGAGTTTGCGCTCAAGGCCGATGGCACACTGTGGAGTTGGGGCAACAACTATTATGGGCAATTGGGGCTGGGTGACCGGGAAGATCGCGCCACCCCGACCCGCATTCCCGGTATCGACGGCGTCGTCGCGGTGTTCCCACTAGGCTTAACGAACTATGCTGCTAAGGCCGACGGCAGTCTATGGGGATGGGGATATGACATAAAGTACCTAACTTCCGGCGTATCTGGGGAGGCAAGCCCAGTGCCGCAGCTGATCCCAGGAATCGATCAGGTCAAGCAGATGGCTGCGGGGCCGGGTATTGTCGTCGCCCTCAAGCACGACGGCACTGTCTGGGCATGGGGCACGAGTTGGGGCACGATTTTTTGTGGGCAAATCTGTGCGGAAGGCGATGACCCGTGCCCGCAGCCGCCGTTGGCATTCACCCCTCCGGTCCGCCTGCGCGGCATCGGCAATGATGTGATCCGGGTGGCGGTTGGCGGCACCGTTGGCACGGCGCTTCTTGGCGACACAACCATCCAAAAGCGCACCATCGCCATCGTCCACGCCGATGGTTCGATTACCGTCATTGGTGCGCCGCTGCCGGGCGTCCACATCGACTACGGCGCCAGCGACCGGAAAGTCTACGCTCTGGGTCGCGTGACCGATCTGAACCTGCTCAAGCCGCCGTCGCTTCCGGACACCGACCGCATTCTCGACTGGTCCGAACAAACATATCCGGATACATTCTCCCCCACCGGTTCGGTGACGCAGACGGCAGACGGCTATACTTACCGCTATTACCGCGACAGCAAAAGCTACCTGGGCGCCAAGGATGACCGACTATGGTATTTGAAGCCGGGTGCCGCACTCGATCATGTGCAGGATGTCGGCTCGCTCGCTGAAAGATTGGAGGAGGCGAAGCGGGCAGGATATTGAGAGCAAACCCGGATATTCCCGTCCACCTTCTTGAAATTGGCGCCGACATTCTTCATATATCCCCCCGCTTGTCAGTGGTTCTGGATTCCATGTGGCAGCTATCCGGACTACTGCGCTAGGCGGCACACGCAGGAGAAAACGATGCGCAATCCTATAATCCGCGTAATGGTGCGCGCGTTGCTGGCAGCGACTGCGGGATGGTATGCTCTGTCGGCGGCGGCGACGCCCGATGTGTTTTTTCAACCGATCCACTGGCCGTTTGAGTACTCGGGGTTCGTCGCCTTGAGCGCCGACGGCGTGGTGCGCAGTGGCTTATGGCTTCCGCAAGATTATGACCGGTTGCCCAATTTTGGCAGCGACAACCCCTGTCACCGATCCTACGGCGGTCAAATCAACCTGCCCCGCGATACCGCCTGGCCAGTCAAGGGGTTATACAGCGCAGTCGCGGCGGCGCCGCTTCCGCTTCCTATGTGGTCACCTTACGCCGGCGCCGCTCTGGACGCCGATGGTCGCGTGTGGCCATGGTATCTGGTCGCTTACAACGACGGCACACAGGTTCTGCCCTCAGCGGCGGCCCCAATACCGGGTGTCGCTAACGTCAAGGCGGTTGCCGGTTCCCTGTTGCTCAAACAGGACGGCACGGTTTGGCGCTGGTTCGAGAGCGAAATCACCGGCTCGCCTGACATTTGCATGCGGCGCTATGTGTTGACCGCCGAGCCGGTGACCGGCCTCGACCAGATTACCGCCATCGCTACGGAAGAAGGCGCCAAGTTTGCGCTCAAGGCCGATGGCACGCTGTGGAGTTGGGGCAGCAACTATTATGGGCAATTGGGGCTGGGTGACCGGGAAGATCGCGCCACCCCGACCCGCATTCCCAATCTCGACGACGTCGTCGCGGTGTTCGCGCTCGGCTCATCGAACTATGCGGCTAAGGCTGACGGCAGCCTGTGGGGCTGGGGGGTTAATAGAATGCCCCTACCTGACGGCGCGTCTGCCGGGGAGGTAAACCCGGCGCCGGTGCTGATCTCAGGAATCGATCAGGTCAAGCAGATGGCTGCGGGGCCGGATATTGTCGTCGCGCTCAAGCACGACGGCACTGTCTGGGCTTGGGGATCGGACTGGGGGGCGGGTTGGTGGGGGCAAATCTGTGCGGCAGGCGACGACCCGTGCCCACCCTTACCGACGGCATATGCCCCCCTGGTTTACACCCCGCCGACACGTCTGCGCGGCATCGGCAATGACGCGATCCGTGTGGCGGTTGGCGGCACCGTTGGTACGGCGCTTCTTGGCGACACAACCATCCAAAAGCGCACCATCGCCGTCGTCCACGCCGATGGTTCGATCACCGTCATTGGTGCGCCGCTGCCGGGCGTCCACATCGACTACGGCGCCGGCGACCGGAAAGTCTACGCCCTGGGTCGCGTGACCGATCTGAACCTGCTCAAGCCGCCGTCGCTCCCGGACACCGACCGCATTCTCGACTGGTCCGAACAAACATATCCGGATATATTCTCCCCCGCCGGTTCGGTGACGCAGACGGCAGACGGCTATACTTACCGCTATTACCGCGACAGCAAAAGCTATCTGGGCGCCAAGGATGACCGGCTATGGTATTTGAAGCCGGGCGCCACACTCGATCATGTGCAGGATGTCGGCTCGCTCGCCGAAAGACTGGAGGAGGCGAAGCGGGCAGGGTATTGAGAGCAAACCCGGATATTCCCGTCCACTTGCCGTATGATTATTCGGGATTCCTCGCCCTGACTGCCGATGGCTCGGCGCGCAGTGCAACCTGTAGGGCGCAATAACCAGGGTAAATTTGTTCTCAGCACGGAAAAAAAAAACCGATTCACCGCAGAGGACGCAGAGGAAAAGTATGAGGGGTTTCCTCTGCGTCCTCCGCGTCCTCTGCGGTGAAAAAGGTTTTGTCTTTTTAGTCACGGGTTGGTGCAATGCGCTATCGCTTATTGCAGCCTACCTTCTGTCGAAGGGTGAGCGGATTAAAAAATAAGGTGGGTTGTCGGGGTATCCTACGCTACGGCTTTTTCCCGCCGGTCGAGGTCGAATTCGGCGCGCAGGTCGGCAGGGTGCCACAGGCGTTCGGGGTGGCTCGGGTCTATCAGCCAGAAGGTTTCCAGGCCGTGGTCATCGGCGCGGTAGCCCATTTGGTCATGACGCCAGCACATCCAGCCATCGCGGGAGGGGAAGAGTTCGACGAGCAATTTGCCGGAAGCTAAGTCCCAGAGGCGAGCGGAGTTGTCCGAGCTTGCGGTAGCGATAGATGAACCGTCCGGGGAAAAAGCGACGCAGTTAACCGGGTCACCATGGCCGTCGAAGCGTCGTAGCTCCTTGCCGGAAGCTAAGTCCCAGAGGCGAGCGGAATTGTCATAGCTTGCGGTAGCGATAGATGAACCGTCCGGGGAAAAAGCGACGCAGTTAAC
>Ga0172380_10007178_pt1 | contig 12633 bp, 13 predicted proteins | sample Leawe162metaG_FD_119747 | JGI IMG/M metagenome (GOLD analysis project Ga0172380, IMG submission 119747) | Leachate microbial communities from a municipal landfill in Southern Ontario, Canada - Leachate well 162 metaG | ecosystem: Engineered > Solid waste > Landfill > Unclassified | place...
ATTTCTAATCTCTGCGTTTATGCAAGCGGCAACTTCCTCGGCAAGCTTCCTAGATAGTTTCTACCTGATATTCCTTTTCTACATAGCGGCAATGAGTGGGTTCTTCGCTATCACGAAGCCGCTAGCCAAACAATATGGCAAAAAGTCCGCCTTAGTAGACTGTATACTAGCGCTAATCTTTGGCTTTTCTGCGCTTGTGATGCTGTGGATTCAAGCGCTCTAACTCTCGACCGACCCGAAGGAAATAGTCGACACCCCGCCGCAACAGGCGCGTCAAAATAAAGCGTAAAATGACAAATTCGGAGTATTTTCATCTGTTAAGGGTTAGACCCTGGGTTAATCACTGGGTCGGCGTAGCGATTACGGCACAGTGAGGCTACACTTCAAGGATAACTCTATTTTTAGCTTAAAGTTCGTTGATTCACCAACACGCCTTGCAAAGTTGCTCCACCAGCTCTCACAGGCCGCTGAAGCGAATGTTCAGAGTGCAGATGAATACGAAGTAAGACAGCAGGAAATACAGACCCAGGAGGCCAATGAAAGAAAGCTGAAGTTTGATGAGGCACTTAATAGAACTGGCAAATGTCCCCGTTGTGGAAGTGAAAATCTGCAAGTTGTTACCGAAACACGCACAAGAGGAGTAAGTGCTGCGAGTAGTACCGCTGGTTGTTGTATGTTCGGCCCAATTGGTATGCTGTGCGGTCTACCAGGAACTGGAACATCATCAAGCAGTACAAAAAGAATGTGTCTGAATTGTGGTAAGAAGTTTTAACAATTATATCCTGCGAACAGTCTACTCGTTCACGCTGAAGTACGGGCACTACATGTGCCATCAGCTTGAAGAACGTTCATTATTTATTGGTATAAGACAGTTTCCAGTTTGTGCAAGATGCACAGGTATCTATATAGGCTTCATCTTAGGGCTTATAGCGGGCTTTTTTCTTATGCCTAATCCGTTGATGTGCATTGCGTTCATCATAGCTATGGTTGCCGATGGTTTAATTCAGCTCAAAACACGGTATCATTCTACGAACATGCGAAGGCTTGTTACTGGTCTAGCATTTGGATATGGCATTGCATCAATCCTTGCTCTGATTGCTCAAATAGTGTATTGAGGAGTTCAATTTATTACAATTACTATCAATTGAGCTACTTGCTTAATCTTAAAAGGATGTAATTATTACATATCTGAGGTATGATGGATTATAAATATGCGAGTTTCTGATTCCAGTAAAACATTCCTTGAAGCCTTTGAGGAGGTGTCGTGTATTGATATTGATGAGTATGGCAGAAAAAAACTTAACATATACATGATGCGGACTAATGCAAATGAGTTTGCTTATGACGCCCTGATAGACAAGCTAATAGAACCAATGGTGGATTTTTCAGTATCTCGTGTAACCAAAAAGAAACTTGCGTCTGTCCCTGGACACCTTGTGAAAAAGGCTCGTGAAGAGTTTAGGAAGATAGAAGAAAATAAGGGTGAATTAGGTGAGCTATTAGTATACTGCTTCCTTGAGTCGCACATGAATGCACCAAAAATATTAACAAAGTACGAACTAAAAACATCATCGAATATGTATGTAAACGGTTCTGATGGGATACATTTTCTAAAATTACCCAACGGTAACTATCAATTAATATTCTCTGAGTCTAAGATGTATCAAGCGATAGGCTCTGCTATATCGGATGCGTTTGAATCGATAAGCTTATTTAAGGCAGAATTGTCTAAGGATGGAAGTTACAAACCTGGTATTGTTTTTGAAAGGTCACTTTTGAATAGCCATCTGGAAAAAGAAACATTCTCTTCAGAGGATACAAGATTTCTTGAACGACTGATATACCCATCCAAAAACGATGACGAAGAGGAGTTGGTCGTAGATGACGCCTTCGCTATTTTTATTGGCTATGAAATCAAGATAGCAGATGAAGAGAAAGCAAAGCCAGCTGATGTATTTCGTGCTGAACTCAAGCAAAGAATAGAAAAGTATGTCACAAGTAAGAAGGACGATATAGCGAAAGCTATTGCGGATAATGGTCTGGTTGGCCATGACATATATTTATACATCGTACCGTTCACTGATTTATCCGACGCAAGAGAAAAAGTATTTAGGGGCTTATTGAAGTGAGTCTTCTTGAGAGACTTGCCAGAGGTGTATTAAAAGATTCCTATTTTATAGAGCTATTTAATAAAATAGAAGACATTTACTCAAAGAATTATTTTGGAGTTATTCCGTCTGAAGAGCAATTGACTAATAAAGAATTTTATGACTTGCTTAGGTTCTCGGACATAATGTCGTATGGTTCTAGCCCTGATTCCAGGAATTTATCGTTCAAGATACTAAGTTTGCTGCATCAAAACTACAAGGAGAACTCAGATTATATATTCCATGCTAATGGGATACTAACTCGTTTAGGAAATTTTCCTTCACTTTCCCTCTTAACCAATAACGAGTCTCAATATGAGACATTAGATACTTTAGTAGATAAGGTTGTGAAGTATGATATTCAGAAAACGCCTGGGGGTAAGGGGGTCTTTACCGATAGCCAGTACGAAGTGTTCAGTAGCCTTATAGATAGTAATCATTTCAGCTTCTCAGGTCCGACTTCATTCGGCAAATCTTTCATTATGGATGCATATATAAAATATCTCACAACCGAGAGGCCTGGGCTTGATAATATAGTAATTTTGGTTCCAACTCGTGCACTTATTAATCAGGTAAGTTCACGTCTAAGAACTGAAATTGATAGCTCTCAATATGCCGTCTTAACGCATCCAAGCGTTCCACGTTTTTTTAGTGGTGCGAGTAGGAAATACATATTTGTCTTTACCCCCGAAAGGCTTATATCTTATTACGCTAATCAAAATAATCCTTCAATTCAATATATGTTTGTCGATGAAGCCCAAAAAATTGTTCAAGACAACGATTCCAGGTCGCCTCTTTATTATCACGCTATTTCTATGGCGGATAGGAAAAGCGTAAAGCTATACTTTGCATCTCCAAACATTCCAAATGCGGAAGTTTTCCTGAAGATATTTGATAAAAGTACAGATGAGACACTTGCGATAAAAGAGACACCTGTCGCTCAGAATCGATTCTTTGTAGACCTTGTTGAGGAAAGACAATGGACATTTCATGACTTAGATGATGAACCTGTTTTAACAAACTATAGTAAAGCCTATGACTTCAATGACTTACTTTTTAAGCTAGGAGGAAATGACAAAAGTATCGTTTATTGTAACAGTGTCCGGGATACTATAAATTATGCATTGGATTTCGCAGAAACTCTACCTGACATAAATGACCCAACAGTAAATGAGTTAATCCAGTACATTAAGCAGTCCGTTCACCGAGAGTATTATCTGATTGATTGTCTCCGAAAGGGGGTCGCTTTCCACTTCGGTCGCCTTCCTCAACGAATCAGAGAGCGTGTTGAAAGTTTATATAATGATGGTAAGATTAATCAACTATTCTGTACCTCGACTATGCTAGAAGGTGTAAACTTACCAGCAAAGAATATATTTATACTAAATAATAAAATTGGCCTCTCAAGCTTTACTAAGATTGATTTCTGGAACCTCGCTGGTCGAGCGGGCAGGCTTAATAAAGAGCTAAGCGGCAACATAATATGCGTTCGTTGTGAAGAAAATAAATGGACTATAGATGACGCAACGACCGTGATGGAGAACAAGGGCGAAGAGAAACTTAAACCTGTTATATTAACTGGTCGTAAAAATTTTTATCAAAATGTGACTAGCTCCCTAACAGGAGCCGACTTTACTAGAAAAAACACCTCTAAAGATGAGCAAGAATTCCTTAATGGATTTGCTAACATATTATATTCTCATGAAGCATCTCACACGGACTCTTTGCTAATGAATAACTTCATGAAAAATACCGCCGATGGCAAACAAGTATTGGCAAAGATTAGTAAGACAAATCAAGTACCAGCATATATTCTTGAGCAGTCCATTGCTATCAAGCCAGTCTATCAGAATAAGCTCCTTCAAAAGATTAAAGATTCTGACGTTAAAGATTTTTATCCTCGCAGCATGCAGTATAAGGATTGCTTAGCGTTACTTGAGCATTTATATAAAGTATATAACTGGGCCCAAGAAGAGTCTACAGGAAGCAAACCTATGGTTAAAACTAGTGAGCGAGTGAGGTATCTTGCTGCATTAATGTCGAGCTGGATGAATTCAGTACCTTTAAATCTAGTTATTCGCAACATGCTTACTTACTACGGTAACGAAGGCAAAATTTGGATAGCGAATAGTCGTGAATACGAAACATTTGACAAGAGCGACAGAGACCATATTAACGAAGTAATTAATAATTTAATTTATGATATTGATAATTTTTTGCGATTTAGAATAAAAAACTACCTATCGAATTACGAATTACTTGTAACTAGCGTTAAGGGTGATGTGGTAGCGTCATGGTCAAACTACATTGAGTACGGCACCTCTCAGCCTGAGATTATTGCACTACAAGACATAGGATTATCCCGTCATCTCGCCATGTTTTTATTTGAAAATCACAAAGATAGTTTTGAAATTGACGGGAATGAGGTTATATCATTCGATTTGGCTTCAATACTCAAAAGTATAGATATTAAAGAGTTTGCTGATGAGAAGGCCGAGTTGGAGGAGATATTTATGGGAGTTAGCGTGAAAGCGGATGAATAACGAATATTTAAATATGCTGCACAATTAAGCTATAACATGGAGGCGAGATGCCATACGCTCAACATCAACGAATTAAACCGACGGTATTCAATGTATTGATTCTAGACATAGCCCAGACTGATATAAGCTCTATTCTGACTTATACAGAAATGCTTCACGATTACTTAGATAGACTGGGATTAACCAACAATAGAATAAGAATGCATGCAGCGGTCACAACTAGGACCGCCTTCTTAAACGCTTTAGCTCAAACCAACAATCTTTTTCTAGTTCACGAGATTGATATTGAATCAAAAGATGCAATACTTCAACTTGCAGAAGCACAGGACATTGATATTATTCTTGACGAAGTAGAGAGGTTCACTAAGAGGGAGATTCATCAGCATAGAGAAAATGTTGCTATTGTGCACTGGTACAACCAACAATTTACTAATTTGCTGAACGCTATATGCACAGGCTGGGGTGTGGTTTGGAATTTTCGTGAGCCCGTATTTAATGGTTCTTGGGTAACTAAGTACCTCGAACCAAACAACCTTGCGAGAAATCTTTTTGACTTTATGGGAACTGGACAGAGCCAAGGATACACATCTGAACAGGTTAACTTTATACGTTCTATGTCAAATAAAGTTTCTCAGTTAAATCATTCAAAACAATTACTTGAATTCACGCTAATTCTACATAGGCACGCAAATAGGCATGAACTCAACACTACTGACTTATTGTTTGAGCATTCTTACAACTTAAATAATTACTATATTTTAATGTCTAGCACGCTTGATGTATTCAGTAGGCTAATCAACAGTGTATATACTTTAGGATTTGGTCAGTTTGTGCCTTACACATTAGACAAGCCTAGTTTTTTAAATGCCTTGGATTTAAAAAGGAAAGGTCTATCTAGTATTATTCGTCTAAAGAAGTACCTGGACTGGATAGACTGGCTTCGTCAAAGGAGAAATATTTTCGCCCACCAATCCCACGTCGGTATGAGTGAAGTTATCCAGCGAAAAAGAGTTCAGCTCACGGAACAAGAACTAAACCAGAAGGTTGAGAGCTCGATGGATTGGGACTACATGGCATCCGTTGGGATAGGTACCGATGCAATTACAGAGATGAAAAACATGAATCGGTTTCAAATTGACTTAGAAGAGAATTACGAAAAAGTCGTCAAAGACATCATGACACTTGAGATAAAGGAACGTATATCTGGAAATGTGAAACAAGTTATCTATTTTCCACTAAGGGCAATCGATGACGACTACGAGATATTTAGCACTCTGATTAATAGGCTCGTAAAGAATCTAACAGGTGCTAGAAGAATTCGGTGAAAATGATTTTCCCTCAGCTTGCTAAAATCAGTATTCTCAGCCGCACGACCAACACCAAGGCACGTATGCTTGAAATTAATAAATAATTTTAGCTTTACTAGGATTTGGTTTAGGCAACTTAATTGATGTATGCTCTTCGCAGTAAATTAGCCACTCTAATAGTTTAAGCAGGTTCTGTAGATGTGCACCAATTGAAGGTTATTATTCTATATGTCTAAACTGTGTCTCTAGCCTTCACTGCTATAATCATGAATAATGATAAAAGCATTTCTTTTTGACTATGACGGAGTAATAAGCCAAGGTGTCGACGTAACGCTTCCAGCGAAGCGACTTGCGCATAATGTTGGTATTTCGGAGGTTCGTGCAGCCGAAGTTATAAAAAGTATTTGGAATGACTATTCTACGGGCAGGTCATCGAGCGACGAGGTCTGGAGCAGTATCGAGGATCAGCTAGGTATGAACATTCCTGATGAAAAAAGAAACATCTGGCACGCACGGGAAGAGTTGACGCCGCTTCCATACATGCTGGAGTTTGTGACCGGGTTGAAGTCGAAGGGTTATCGGGTTGGTTTGTTATCGAATGTCTTCAAAGATACCGCAGAAATGATTCGTGAAAGTGGCGGTTACGATAGCTTTGATTTCACTATTTTGAGTTGCGAAGTAGGCGCTCGGAAGCCAGATGCTAAGGTGTATGCTATGGCGATGAAAGAGCTTCCGGGTATTCAGCCGGATGAAGTGCTATTTTTAGACGACAGGGAACACTGCATTTTAGGAGCAAAGGAATTTGGACTGCAGACCGTTCACGTCACAGGCCATAAAGCAGCCATCGAGCAGGTTAGTCGCGTAATTAGTTGACTACAACTTAATTAACAAAACATCAATTGGATTCACAGAGACTCGTCGTAGTTTTCAGAAAAAATAGAGCTCAACATTGAGCTCTATTTTTCGTGCGAAGCTGCTCAGCTTATTCGTACCGAAGCGCTTCTACTGGATCAAGCCGGGAGGCCTTTAACGCAGGGAATAGCCCAAAGATTATTCCAATAGCGCTTGAGACTCCTACGGCTATGAGGATGGTTGTCATATCAATAACGACCTTTGCTTCTGAGCTTCCACCACTCATTGGTCCACCAAACCCGGTACTTATAAGGTTGGTAGCATTAGAGCCGAATAGGATACCAATGGCTACGCCAACAAGGCCACCGATGAGCGTAAGGAGCACTGACTCAAGCAAGAACTGGTAAACGATATGACGGCGTTTTGCTCCGAGGGCGCGACGCAAGCCAATTTCGCGAGTACGCTCCGTAACGGTAACAAGCATGATATTCATGATGCCGATACCGCCAACTACAAGGGATATTGCGGCAATGCCAGCAAGAGTCGTCGTAAAGCCGGATGCAACACTGCTAACGGTGCTTAGGAGGTCTTTACTTGTCGAGACTGCAACATCTGCATCATCTTCTGTTATGTCGTGGTTTGCGTAAAGTTTTTGCTCGATTGTATTTGCAACTGTCTCCACCACGTCTTCGCTCTCGGCTTTTGCCGTTACGGAACTCAATTTGTCTTTATCGGCAATATTTAGCCATGTTTTGTATCCGGTTACGAAACTGCTCGTTGCTCGGCTAACACCACCAGGGAGGCCGCCTTGCGCGCCTTCTTGGCTTTCACTCTCGGTACTTTTAAACACACCGATGATCTTGTATTTTGTGTCGTCTAGGTAGATAGATTTTCCGACGGGCGACTGCTCCTTGAATAGCTCCGTAGCAGCTTCGCTACCAATCATTACTACCTTGTCCGAAGATGTAATTTGCGCGCTACTCAAATTAGTGCCAGACGAAAGCTCGAGATCTTCAAGCTCAAAGTAGTTAGCGTCAACGCCATAAAGCTGATACTGGGATGCCGTATCGCTTGAAGATGACTTCGTGACGGCAACCTGGGTTGACTCATTTGGCGACGCAGACGCTATGCCATCGAGGTTCTTGATGTAGTCGTATTCGGCTGGGGTAATTGTAGCAGTCGTACCACCTCCGAAACTAAAACCTCCTCTCATTTCGCTACCACCTCCTGGGCCACCTCCTGGGCCACCTCTTTGGGTCGAAGTCCGTTCAGTGGTTTGCCGTTCTGGGTCTTGCGATCGGATGGTTATGTCGGTTGTACCTAGGCTACTGATGTTATTTGTTACATTGCTCTGCAGGCCTTTTCCTAGGCCAACAAGCGATATGACGGCGGCAATGCCGATTACGACACCTAAAATCGTGAGAGAACTACGGATTTTATTTGACCATATACTCTTAAAACTTTGTTTTAATAATGCGGTAACTTTCATCGTGAATTCTCCTTTTTGAATTGACCATCGTAGAGCGCAAGCTTACGGTTGGCATAGTCGGCAATATCATCTTCATGCGTAATGAGGACAATTGTTGTGCCCAGCTGGTTAATCTTTCGGAAAAGATTCATTATTTCATGGGCTGTCTTATGGTCGAGGTTGCCGGTGGGCTCATCTGCAAGAAGAATAGAAGGGTTCATCATAAGTGCCCTTGCAATCGCGACACGTTGCATCTGGCCGCCCGATAATTGGTTGGTGTGATTGTTAATGAATTTTTCGAGTCCTACCTGCTTGATCGCATGCAACGCTCGCCGTTCATCAGTAGGACTACTTTTATACATAGTCGGTAGGAGCACATTCTCAAGAACAGATGTACGTTTGAGTAGGTTAAATTGTTGAAATATAAAACCGATACTTTCACTGCGGAGCTCTGATAGCTGGCTATCTGATAATGTGGTTATTTCCTCGCCGTTCAGGCTGTAGGTACCGTCAAAGTGCCGATCGAGTAGCCCTATGATACTCATAAGACTCGACTTGCCCGATCCACTTGCGCCCATGATTGCGACAAAATCTCCCTCATTTACCGTGAGGCTTACGTCTTGAAGCGCTTGTGTTTCGATACCAGCTGTCGTTTTGTAGACTTTATTTATGTTTTTTAACTCTATGACTGGCTGACTAGCTTTCATTCGATGACTCCGTCGTTATACCAATTTCTTTGTTTAGAGCATCGGCTTGCTCTTGGGTAATATCTCCATCTTTCACGGCTTGGTCGACCTGTTCCTTGATCATGTCGGTGAATCGTGAGCTTGCTCCGGATGGCATGCGACTTGTTATTTCATCGACTTTATCTGTATCAACTGATCCGTCGTCCTTAAAGAAGCTTTTAATATCTAAGGTCATTCCCGGCCCGTTTCCCCTAAGGCCCCCTTGGCCATTTACTCCTTGATTGGTAACGCCATTGGGCAAGTCTTGCGTGTTCGATCCTTTGCTGACTGCCCATATCAGGCTACCACTCGCTATAAGTGCAAGAACAATGGTTGCTATGAGGAGTACTGAGCTCTTTTTCCTCTCCTTCAGATAGAGCTCCTCGAACTCATCTGATTGCTGCTGCTTTGTAGTCATATAATCCTTCCCTTAGGTAGTTATTCTTGTGTCTGCATTAGTATGGAAGAACAATCATTAAAAGTTACTTAAAGGTTTGTATGGAATGTCTTAAGCTGCGCCTAAGTTTGTTTAAACGTTCATTGTTCATAGTGCTTACTAGTCGACAGGACAATAAGCAGAGGAGGGTAACCTACATGGAGCAATTAGTACCGACGATATCAATTAGCGATGCGCTTATATTGCAATGGCTTGATGAAACCGGAGAAGAAGAGCTAGACTTCATCGCAGAAGAATTGCATGAACCATATGGCCACATTATGTCTCGGCTTATGCTGCTTAAACGGAAAGGTTTGATACATGTGCGCAACAAGTACGGTGAGCTTCTTGTGAGTTTAACCGTACAAGGTAAGCAGGCTGTGCACTATTTATGGCCTGAGGTGCATGAATATAGTTTTAAGTAATTTTTAAGGCTTTAAGATATAGTCTAGTAAGGATGAGATTGTTAGTAGTTGAAGATGAACACAGGGTTGCCCAAGCCATCAAGGAGGGTCTTGAGCAGGAGTCATATGCTGTTGACGTTGAGTATAACGGCGAAGATGGTCTTAATGCTGCTACTAGCGATGAGTATGACTTGATTATTCTCGATGTCATGCTGCCTGTAATGAACGGGCTTGATGTTTGTCGCCGTCTACGTGAGGCAGGTAGCAATACGCCTATACTCATGTTGACGGCTAAAGATCGGGACAGGGATGTAGTTTCCGGCCTTGATAAAGGTGCTGATGACTACTTAGCAAAGCCTTTTGCCTTTGAGGTATTGCTCGCACGTGTCCGTGCGTTGCTGCGGCGTCCTCATGACACTATTGACAGTATCTTGCGGATTGGAGATTTATCGCTCAATCTTACGACAAAACGAGTTACTCGTAATGGTCAGGATATAAAACTTACAGCAAAAGAGTTTGCTATCCTCGAGTATATGATGCGCAATCCCGGAAGGATATTAAGCAAGCACAACATCATGACACATGTATGGGACTTCGATGCAGATATCTTACCGAATAACGTCGAAGTATTCATGACGTACCTGAGAGCAAAAGTAGATAAGCCGTTTTCGGGTCAAAACTTACTACAGACAGTCCGAGGGTTTGGCTATAGGATTGGTGATAGTGATGTCTGATAGGCAAAAACTAGCATCCTTTTTTAGTACACCGACAGCTAAACTAGCGATGACGTATCTCGCAATCATTATGCTGATGAGCATTAGCTTTAGTGTCATCTTCTATAACACGTCTGCTCGTCCCCTCGATCGACCAATACGTGGTTCAAGCCAGTTCACGTCACCATTGCAGGACCGTGAAATGTTTGATTCTGAACTACGGCGCGTCATTGAAGAGCGATTTGACGAAACTCGGAAAGCGCTAATGATTCAGCTTGTGTGGATTAATATCGGAACGCTATTCGTCGGGAGCGCTATAAGCTATGTGCTTGCGCGGCGATCGCTTCGGCCGATTGAAGAAACAATGGAAGCGCAGACACAATTCATATCGGACGCTTCACATGAGCTACGTACTCCCTTGACTGTCCTGCAGACCACGAACGAAGTCGCCCTTCGTAAAAAGAAACTGTCAATCGCTGAGGCTAAAGATTTGCTTGCTCATAATGTGGCCGAAGCTAAGAAGCTACGAGACCTCTCAAACATGCTGCTTGAACTACTCAAAGATGATACGAGGGAGGTAACGCTCACATCGGTTGGTGTACAAGAAGTAGTCAGTGCATCACTCGAGAGTGTTGTGGGTATGGCGCAAGAAAAAGGGATTACCGTAGAAGACAATGTGGGCCGGCTTTATGTTCAAAGTAATATGGCTCTTCTCGGACAGATACTCAGCGTATTACTTAACAACGCGGTTAAGTACAGTAAGCCAAATGGCGTGATTACTCTATCGTCTAAGCAGGAAGGCAAGAAGACCTATCTGAGCATTACTGATAGAGGGGTTGGCATTCTCGCTTCTGATGTACCGTATATCTTTCAACGGTTTTATCGTGCCGATAAGTCAAGAACGTCAAATGAAACATCGGGTTATGGGCTTGGTCTTGCCATTGCCGATAAAATAAGCAAACGAATCAACGTCGAAATTGAGGTCCAAAGTCAGCCTGGTACAGGATCTACATTTACACTTGTGATGCCTGCTAGCGAGAAGAAGTCGTAGGGTCTAACGGGTCTGCAGGTGAGTCGAATAGTTCTACACGATAGGTTTAGCTATCGAGTAGCGCCTTGACATTGCGAACCATGCTTTTACCGACTTCATCAGTGAGTACGACAGCAAACCTATCTGGATTTGATGTCAGCTCTTTTTCAAGTTCATCGATATCAAACGTTTCAAAGCCTGCGCCATCTTCATCTTCAACTTTCAGATCGCCAGCAGTGCCGTCGAACTCATAAGCGAATAGTCCACGCATCGCATTACTCAAATAATCGCCCTGAACATAATCTGCTCTGACGACTCCTAAGCTCTTCAGATCTTCACTGGATACGCCAATGCCGGTTTCTTCGCGCGTCTCTCGAACAGCTGCTTCAAGATATGACTGGCCGCTGGCCACATGGCCGCTTACTGTCGTAGTTAGCTTACCCGGGTCGTTCTTTTTAATATCGCTTCGCTTTTGAAGAATAACTTCTCGATTGGCAGTGTAGAAACAAACATATACAAGGCGACAGACTAAACCTTCGCTGTGAACGCGGTCTCGTTCGGCTTGTCCGATAACTTCATCGTTGTCGTTGACTATATCTAGTATTTCACTCATAACGTCAGTATATCACCCCGTGCTTTGCAGCTACCCGTGCTGTCAGGTCAGTTATTCATAGTTACTACTCGCGCCTGTGTGATTTGTGTCATTGATTGTTCATCTATGCTATCAGTACGGTTAGGGTATGAATAAAAACTATATAAGTAAAGTAATGATATACCTAACGATAGTAATTTCTATCTTGGTAGTTGAGGCAAGCGTATTTGGCTTGGTAAGTTCGGCTCCGTATATGCTCGAGACGCAAAACTGGTTGCTGCAGGCCAGGGGCCAGGACATTGGGAATCTGATTGCTGTAGGCACCCTTTTGGCGTGTGCATACATGGCCGTGAAAGGATCGAAACGTGCGTATTTGGTGTGGCTCGGTACGCTCTTCTATCTGCTCTATGCATATA
>Ga0172380_10007179_pt1 | contig 12632 bp, 18 predicted proteins | sample Leawe162metaG_FD_119747 | JGI IMG/M metagenome (GOLD analysis project Ga0172380, IMG submission 119747) | Leachate microbial communities from a municipal landfill in Southern Ontario, Canada - Leachate well 162 metaG | ecosystem: Engineered > Solid waste > Landfill > Unclassified | place...
TGAAAAGGCTGGACCGCAACGATATATCATCGACGGCGGTCGTGATATTGGTCCTCTCAGATAACAATTAGCACAAATGTCAGGTGTCCAATTATCCCCCGGTAGGGACTCAAATGGGAGCGACCGTAAGGTGCCAATGCCCGTAGGTTGGGGAACTACACAGCCTGACTCAACATTATTTCCTCTGGAGAATTGAATGCCTTCATTTCGTGCGAAACCTGTAGTCATAACTGCTGAACGTCTCATTAAACCGTTGATTATCCAAACCCTTGAGGGTGACATGCAGGGTAATATAGGGGACTGGCTTATCAAAGGAACCAACGGCGAATTCTATCCATGCAAGGATGATATATTTCGTAAAAAATATGAACCAATCGACAAGGACGGCGTTCACGCTTTGACGGCTACGGGTCCAGGAGAAGAGTATGATGGACCCGCGACTATATCGTTTCCTGTTCGCAATGCAGTGGAGTTAAAATAATGGGGTGGGCAAGTGGTTCAGAATTGGCAGAGGATGTTTGGAACGTGGTTCGTCCCCTAATACCAGGAAATAAACGAAAGAACGCTGCGGCCTCAATCGTTGAACTCTTCGAGTATTGCGACTGCGATACTTTGTATGAGGCTGAACAATTAGTCGCGGATTCTGGTTTGCCAGGATACGCTAGGGAGGATGTCGAATGAATTTACCAGGAGCAAAACGGTTGACGTTTATGATGCCCAAGGAAGTGGCGGATCAGAATACAGAAGACCTTCTCATTATGCTTGAAGGTTTTCCGATGCCAGAACCCGATGAATCAGGCATCATTCAATTCGATTTCGTTGGCAGGGATATTTCGTTCCAGCCAATTGTCGATCGCATCATGGGTACGCCAGGCGTCAGCGTGTTTCCAGTATTTTGACAAATGGAAAATTGCACTGTAGTTCAGTTGGTAGAACACCGCACTGTTAATGCGATGGTCCCTGGTTCGAGTCCAGGCGGTGCAGCTTGCGTCGGAAAGGATGGGGACTGCGGCTCTAGCCGTGATGGAGTGCCTCATCCGTCCGACGTTTTTTCGTCTCCAAAGGTGACTATGGAACGGCTTGCTCGATACGATGTTTATAATGTACCACTTGCTGATATTTGGATTGATCCAGATTTCAATTGCCGAAATGCCTTTACCTTCCAGTCTGTTAAGGGACTGGCGGATAACATCGAACAAACCGGACTTGAGATTCCAGTTATTCTTCAACGACGAGAGGATAGTCAGATAGAATTTTCGGAACCATTCCGTTTGGTTGCCGGTTTTCGTCGTTTGGCAGCCGTGAAGACGTTTCTGCATTGGAATTCTATTCCTGCTAATGTTCGAGAAAACTTGAATGACCGAGCAGCAGAGATTCTAAATCTAACAGAGAATTTGGAACGCGAAGACCTCAATCCGCTGGAACAGGCACAAGCACTCACTCGTAGATTTCCGCCTGGAAGTTCGTTACGAACGATCGCTAAGGAGATGCACCGGGACGCGCATTGGGTACACCAACGCCTGCGGATTATGCAATTGCCAGAGGAGTTGCGTGAGAAGGTAGCGGCTAAGTTGCTCACACTCTTGGACGTAGACGTACTCGTGAAACTTCCACCAGAGGAGCAAATCGAGGCAGCCAAAGAAATTATTATTGCCAGAGGAAAGCGAACACGAAAACTCAACGTCAATCCGAAATTTCGGCGAAAGTTTAAGTATCGTCGTGGAAAGGAAGAGATCAATTTTAGAATTGGTCAACTGATGGAGGCGGGATTGAGTGGCCTCGTAACACGATTCGGTGCCTGGTGTGCGGGTTATATCAGTGATGACGAGTTCGATCAGGATATTTTGCAAGAAACACATAAAATATAGACCAGATTTCACCTATTTTTACGTCGTCCTATTAGAGGGCCGATGTGGATGGGTTATCTTGGAACGACTCCCCACCCGCACAAACTTGCCCTCTTTTATGGATGCCGTAGTTCAGTTGGTAGAACACTAAAACCGCTGACCAACCTTTGCCCTGCAAGGGCCAAATGGAAAGCGTTATCACCTGTTAAGTGAGAGGTCGCGGGTTCGAGTCCCGCCGGTATCCGTTTTATGTACGTTGTAGCTCAGCGGTAGAGCACAAGTCAAAGAACCGCTTTCAAGTTTCTTGCCCTATGGGCCGAACTGAAAGCGTTATCAACAAGGAACTTGTGGTCGTGGGTTCGAGTCCCGCCAACGTGCTTTGGGTGTGAAGCTCAATTGGTTGAGCACCCGTTTTCACCATTAACTCGAAAGGGTCGAATGAAAATGGTTATCGTAGGTTCGAGTCCTATCGCACCCGCTCCGGGCCGATGCTGATTGGTTATCACATCTTTATTGTCAAACACCAATCGCACACCTTGCCCGGCAATATACTTGGACCGTGGAAGTTCGTTTATTGACGGCCATTTCCGAAGTTGTACTTTAGAAATGGCCGCCCATAACGATTGTCCAACTTTTTGTCCAAGCCTTGGATATTTGGGCCGTCGCTGAATCCGTTATCTATGTCACTCATAATGACTCCAGTATCCCGGACCAGCACCTTTTGCCTGAGTCATTGAATGTGTGGGCCGACGTTCGTGGGTTATCAGGCATAAGACACCCACGGCAATTTTCTAGCCTAACCTTTGGAGAAAACATGAAGACTTTAGCCAAGCACGTTTCAGTTCGGATTACTCCGCAGACTCGACCGATTCCTGGAAAGAATCAAGAGCAGAACAACGCAGGTGGGTATACGTTCGTTCTGGATTGTTGGGGACGACTTCAACGGTTTTTGATTCTCGGTTCCGAGGGCGGGACGTATTATGTCGGCGAACAAAAGTTGACGGAACAAAATGCGTCCGCCGTTGCTGAATGTGGTGAAGAAGACGCGGCCAAAGCCGTGGAGATGATCGCCTCGATCAGCGAATCGGGCCGTGCTCCAAAGAATGATTCTGCTATTTTCGCCCTGGCACTTTTGGCGAGTCAGGCGGACGATACTGTTCGACGACTGGCATTGGCTGCGTTGCCGCGTGTTTGCCGCACGGCTACCCATTTGTTCCAATTCGTTGCGAACTGCAAGGAACTGCGCGGTTGGGGCCGTGGATTGCGTGAGGCGGTCGCCGGCTGGTACAACGAGAAGCCGGTTGACAAACTCGCCTATCAGGTGACGAAATACAGGAACCGTGCCGGCTACACGCATCGGGATATTCTCCGGCTTAGTCATCCGAAGACGGGCGATTACGAACGAAACAATCTATACCGTTGGATTACGAAGGGGACTCTCCCAGACGAAATCACGGTTGCGTTTAATCCGTTGGCTTTGATTTTTGGCTTGGAAGCAGCAAATGCTCTTTTGCCTACCGACGTGAAGGGGATGATCGGACTGATCGAACTTTACGGGTTGACTTTGGAGCATGTGCCCAATCATTTCCTTAGCAGCCCGGCTGTATGGGAAGCCTTGCTTCCGAATCTGCCGCCCACGGCAATGATCCGAAATCTGGGTAAGATGACCAGCGTCGGCCTTCTGAAACCACTATCGGTATCTGCGAATATGGTTTGCAACGTGCTGACCAATCCCGATCGCCTTCGTGGTGCTCGCGTGCATCCACTATCCGTCTTGATTGCCACCGACACATACAGTCAAGGCCACGGCGTCAAGGGGTCGCTGACATGGCAGCCGGTGGGACAAATCAGGGACGCCCTTGAGGAAGCATTTTATTCTGCCTTCGACGCCGTGGAGTTGACGGGTAAACGACATTTGTTGAGTCTGGATGTGTCCGGTTCGATGGGCTGGTCGTTACTTGCCAACACTAGATTGAGTGCTGCCAAGGCCGCCGCTTGCATGGCGATGGTTACGCATCGACTTGAGCCGCAAACTCATGTGATGGGTTTCTCCAACGATCTGGTTCCGATCGACATTTCCAAGAAGGAACGTCTCGATGCCTTGGTAACCAAGATTGGTCGTATTCCGATGGGCGGAACTGATTGTAGTCTGCCCATGCTCTACGCGGCTCAACAGAAGTTGGACGTGGATGCCTTTGTGGTATACACGGATAACGAGACTTGGGGTGGGAAGATTCACCCCATTCAAGCTCTCAAGATTTACCGTCAAGCGAGCGGCATCAACGCCAAGTTGATTGTCGTCGGAATGACCGCCAGCCAGTTCACGATCGCCGATCCTTCTGATGCCGGCATGTTGGACGTTGTTGGTTTTGACGCTTCCTGCCCAGCCGTAATGGCTGATTTCGTTCGTTGATTTAGCGGGGCTTCGGTGTGTGCAAAAGCACTGAACCTATAACCGCACGGTTGATGACTAGGACTGCCTCAGCCAGGCTGTAACGGTAACATACGCAATGGCAATGCGAACGCCGTGCGGAATATACCGAAGCCCCGCGTTTTCTTAGAAGGCGAGTTGCACCGCTGATGTTTCAACAATATGAAAATGACTTTCAATTTCGTATTAAACTCCCAAATGGGAAATTCATCTATCGGTTGGAAGAGGATGAGGCTGATGCCGTCAAGGAAGCAATAGCCCAGAAAAAATCAATTCCGCCACCGAAGTATCGTCGTCTATTGCCGTTTGGCGAAGGCGTCGAAGTTGTGGGCGATCGTATTTTTGCCTACTACAAAGGTGCTAATCTTGGAATGTTTCCCACGCTCAAGAAAGCCCTCAAGGCTTGGGATGGCGCGGAACGGTACGAGAGGTTTTCTTTGGAGCAGGAAGCCGAACAGCAAGCCATTGATAAACGCTACTATTCGGATTTAACTTTTGATGAGAATGGGTACAAGATTTTCAAGCCGAGGCCAGCACCAACACCATGAGTAAAGTTTATCTTGATACAGAGACATGCGGCCTGCATTCGCAGATGGTCTTGCTCCAATATGCAGAGGAAGATGGACCAATTGTTCTGCACGAGGTTTGGCGTCGTCCAATCCACGAGACCCTGGCTATCATTGAATGGCTTTGCCAACATACGGTCGTCGGATTCAATCTGGCATTCGACTGGTTTCACATTGTAAAATGCTACACCACGTTTCGACTTGCCGATCCGAATTGGATTCCATGCGAACACATCGAAGAGATAGCGATGCTGGAACCCAAGGGTCAAGATGGACCTTGTGTGAAGCCAGCAAGTGCTCTTGACTTGTTGCTTCATTCCAGGAAGGGTCCATACCAAAGCCTGATGGCTCGTGAAGACATCAGGATTCGGAAAGTTCCCGCCGCACTTGCTTATGCTTTGGCACAGGAACTCGAAGGCCGCATTGAACTTGATGCCATCTACTTTGCCAAGAGTGCCGACAAGGATGCTCCGAAGTGGCAGGTATTTGATCGTCGAAATAATGACGGAACCGTGGATGCCACGTTCAAGGATGTATGCCTACGATTTAATCCGGCCGGAGGGTTGAAGTTTTTGGCTGAACATGCAATGGGATTAAAGCCAAAATACCATTACAAGGATGTTGAACCTGATCCGACATGGCGACCTTACGAAGTTGGATATGCTCCAACCGCCCTGGCTGTCAGCAGTCCTGAAAAGAATTGGGAAGTTTGGATCGAGAAGGATGGAAAACAGAAACTTGCCGGTCGCGCGTGGCCTGCGGTCATTAGCAAATTCATCGACCACTGGGCGACTCGACCAGACGCCCGCGATTATGCCTCGGACGATATTGTCTACACGCGAGCACTCGATAAACATTTCGGTTGCCCCACACCTGGCGATGATGACTCGATTCTTGCTTGCATGGTTCCGGTGATTCGATGGCGTGGATTTACGATCAACATTGAGGGAATGAAAGAACTGTTGGAAAAAGCCAAGGCGGTAGTTGCTGCCTCGCCGGTCAACATCAATAAACCCGCCGCTGTACGATCCTACATGCTGGAGGTCATGGATGATACTGAAAGCCTAAAGATTCAGGAATCAACGAAGAAACAGAATCTTGAGAAGGCTGAAAAGTATCAAGTCAAAGCCGATGAACTGATTGACGAGGATGAAGAGGACATCGGCACCGCCGGCACCGAGAATTGGGATGGAATTACAGTCCATGAATTCTGCCTCAAGTGCAATGGCACTGGAAAATTGGAGACTGGCACCTGTTTACGATGCGAAGGTCGTGGCTTCCTAAAGCCGGGTCAAAAACATCCAGCGTCCATTCGGGCGAAGCAATTGCTGGACGTAAAACATGCCGTGAAGGAAGTGGAACTTTATAAGAAACTAATCTTTGCCAAGAAATTTCACGCAAGTTTCAATATCGTTGGCACGTTAAGCAATCGCATGAGCGGCGGCGATGGATTGAATGCTCAAGGAATTAAGGGGTCGGATGAAGTTCGGTGCATGTTCCCCTTGGCTTGGCCGGGGTATACCTTATGCGGCGGTGACTTTGATTCATTCGAGGTTACGATTGCCGATGCAGTATACAACGATCCAGAGTTGCGAAGGACTTTGGTAACGAAGACGCCATGTTATGATTGTGGTGGAACTGGAAAATGTGCAGATAAGAAGTGCAGAAAATGTCATGGCACTGGAACGCATGAATGCAAAGAATGCGATGGCACCGGCACTGCAACGAAAAAGTTACACGCTCTGTTCGCAATGATTCTCTTCGAGTGTACCTATGAACAAGTCATGGCGGACAAGGAGAAGTACAAGAAGGGAAAGGGTGGTGTGTTCGCCGAGATTTATGGTGGCAATGAAAAGACACTTGCCCGTAACTTGAGTATTCCTGAATCCATTGCAAAGAAGGCGCACGAGGATTGGGCAAAGAAATACAAGGGAATCGGAAAGGCTCGTGAACGAACCATCAAAAGGTTTTGTTCGATGAAACAGCCGGCCGGTATTGGCTCACAAGTGATCTGGGATGAACCGGACGACTTTGTGGAAAGTTTCCTTGGATTTCGACGGTACTTCACCCTGGAGAATAAGATTTGTCGGGCGTTGTTTGATCTTGCCCGGAAACCTCCCAAGGGCTGGCGTGATAGCAAGATCAAGGTGAATCGTAGTGCATCACGAGTGCAGACCGCCGGCGGTGCCGTTGCCAGTGCTTTGTATGGTGCGGCATTTCAGATTCAGGCTGCAAACATGCGTGCGGCTGCTAACCACGAGATTCAATCTCCTGGTGGACAGATAACAAAGCATGTTCAACGGGCAATCTGGGATATTCAGCCAATTGGAGTTCACGAACTTCTGGTTGGACCTATGAACGTGCATGACGAGTTGATGTGTAGCACTCATCCCACAGTCATTCACTTGGTTACGGCGGCAGTACGCCAAGTGGTTGAATCCTATCGAGACAAGGTTCCTTTGATCGGCATGAGTTGGTTTGAGGCAATGGACAACTGGGCCGAGAAAAAAGACGGTGCCGAGAAGGTGAAGATTCGTGCTCCAGAAATGATGTAACAGTCTGCATTGGTGACACATGACAGTCTTTAAGTTACAAGTTTGGCTTGATGCTCAAAACGCCTATGACGGCGTGCAGTCATTTAGTCCAGATTATGTTTGGACAGTAGAAAAGATTTGGCGGCATTGGTATTGCCCGTGGCCGCGAATCGAAATCGGCGTCATTGAGAACATGCGTCCGGCTGAATTAAAGGCTGCCCGCATAGCGATTTTGTATGGACGTATTCGTCGTCGCAAACAGAAGGTTCGCGTCATGCGGGTTACAGAGATTGATGGTAAAGAGACAAAGACAGTGGTATGGGATAACGGAAAATATCTTGATACCACGATCCTTCCTTGGTATTGGCGTCTGCTCCGATGGATTTTCGTATCGAAGCCAGCCAAGAAAACTCCAGAGAAAACTCCAGAGAAGAAACCGGAGAAGAAATGAAAGTTCGGATTGAGAAGGACATTGTTATACCGGCGGGCATGATCTTGAATGATGCTCCCCGGCGAAGTGTGAGGTATGAACCCTTTGGCGAAGCCTTGATTGGTTTTGGCAAAGATCATACCGCGAGATTCACCATTGACCTTGACGCCATCAAAGCCCACCCCAGGCAGTTCAAGGTTATTGAAGAGTGAAACGAATCCGGCGACCTAAGCACGGGCCGGAATGGTATATCCAGCGCGATCTCATTTCCTATCTTAAAACAAGGAAATGGCTCGTTGAAAGAATGGTAGGAAATGCCTTTCAATTCGGCATACCTGACCTCTATTGCCACCATCCAAAATGGGGCGGTCGCTGGATCGACGTGAAGAATCCTGGAAAGTATAGCTTCACGCGAGAACAAAAGATTAAGTGGCCCGTGTGGGAACAGTTTGGTTGTGGCATTTGGATTCTTACCGCTGCAACGCAAGAAGAATACGACAAGTTGTTTGCGCCGCCTAACTGGCGCGAGTTCTGGAAAGAGTCTTGGGGTGACGTTCCAGATATTGATGAACTACTTGATGAAATCAACCGTTTGGAGAATGAGCGTGAAACTGCAAACTCAGAATGAACGATGGCAATGTGTGGTTACGGCCGTCGCAATGGTCTTGAACATCGAAGTCCAAGATTTAATCCGCCTGGTGGGTCACGACGGAAGCGAGATTGCTTTCCCTGATCTTCCTGAGCCAGAGCGGAGACTAGGACACAACATCTATGAGATGATTCGGGTAGCCGTAAACCTCGGCTATGCGGTCACTCCTATCCCGCTTCGGCCGGCAACCTATCCGGCTAACAATCCTTCGCGGGAAATAGTCATTGGTTCTGTTGAAGGAAATTGGAATGATTTCAGCGGTCAACTTCAACATTCGCGTGGCGTGATTGAATGTAGTGGTCCCTACGGATACCACGTAGTCGCCTACGATCACGGACGCATTTATGACCCTCGCGGACAAGAATTCTCATACACGCGCGAGACCTGCGAACAAAAGAATCTTTACACCTATCGCTTGTGGCGGGTAGATCGGATTACGCCATGAATCTAATGAAACCTAGCGATTCAGTTGGCCGTGGTGAACCATTTACAATAGAACAGAATGATGAAGTCTACAAGCGTTTAGTCGCTGGTGATATAAAGGCACGCGATGAAATGATGGTAGGCAATGTTGCCTTAGCGATTTACCGTGTTGAGGCTTATCTACGCGGCGCATCACAGATGTCTTATTATAGGGATGAAATGATTTCGGCCGGCATATTGGGACTTTGCAGTGCAGTCGAACGTATGCAGAAAAGGGGCATAGTTAAAAATCCGAAACCGACAGGTTGTATCACAAAGGCAATTGATAGGTATATTTCGCATTGTGCGGATGAGGCCAACACGATTGTCGTATCAAGTCGTGTTCAACAGATGGCAAGAGCGGTAGGTGAACCCATAATTCTGCCACATACGGTGTCGGAAAAGACACTGATTAGCGTTGATGATACTTCGATTCGTGATAGGGAAGAAGTATCTGAACTCAAAGAAGAAGCGTTGGCATGTTGCAAGGATGAAGTCGAAAAAACAATTGTAACCATGCGAGTAGATGGATATACCGATGCACAAATCGGAAAATCACTTAATCTTGTAAGACGGCGCGTCTCCCGTTTACGACAGGATATTTTTAAGCGTTTCAATGAACGCTGTCCTGAATACAAAGAAACGGAACGTGCCAAAATCAAAAGACTGACTAAAGAAACCTACGAAAAGGCTAAACGAGCGACAAAGAAATCCGTCAAGGAGACTGCCAAATGATTGACAATGTTCTGCTAGACATAGATGGAGTTTGCAACAGATTTCATTATCATGTCTTCAATCATTTCGGACTTCCGTACCATGACGACTCGTATTATCCAGTGGAATGCGGTTGGGATATGGTTGCCGCTGCGAATAAGTTAGCTGGGTGTAATCGGTTTACGACAACCAGTTTTTGGAAGTCGATTACGCGAGAGGTTTGGGCGACCGCTCCGGTATCCGAGGAATTCGATCTGTTACTCGAATGGTCTAAAGATCAAGTGGGACAGGAACATATCTTCTTTCTGACCAGTCCGACTCTTGATGCCGATAGTGTCGCCGGGAAACTCGAATGGATTCAACGATGTGCCCCAAAATGGATGCACCGTCAGTACATGATTGGCCCGCCGAAGCATTTACTTGCTAGATCGAATGCGTTGCTTTTTGACGACAGCGACAAGAACGTGAAGGCATTTAAGGAACATGACGGCGAGAGCGTCTTGATTCCTAGACCGTGGAATTCAATGCACGGTAAAAACGTAATTGAATATCTCGAAGAAGTTTTACCTTGGTTCTAACTTAATTCATAAGGTCTAAAAATGACAAAGAAAAATTCTCCGTTGGTTTTGACAAAAGCGATTCGTGATCGTTTCACAAAGAGTGCAGAGTCTAAGGCTTTGCGAGATGAAATAGCTCTGGCTCGTTTTGCCTTGGAGTCTCTCGTGAACACAGCGGACAATGGGCACAATTTGTATATGAGGGCATCTGCCATTGACAGTTTGCTCAACACCATCCTAAGACTCGTTGAAGCAAACGCTCGAATTGAGAGTCGGCAATTCCTCACAAAGAAATAATCATGCCAATTCAACGAACGACGAAGAATGGAAAGCCGGCGTATCAATATGGTTCCGAAGGAGCCAAGTATGCCTACATTCCTGGAAACCCGGCAAGCCGCAAGGCTGCCAAAGCGAAGGCTATTAAGCAGGCCCTTGCGATACAGAATCGCTCTGGACAACCTGCACATTTTTAACCCATAGGAGTGCTAAACATGGCACCGAAAGCGACCGTGAAGAAACCGACCAAGGGAACGACCAAGGGAACGACCAAGGGAACGACCAAGGGAACGAAGGCTACCAAGGGCGGCATGAAGGCTGGCGGCAAAGGCTGTTAGTCAAGAAGGCTACTAAGCAGACCCTTGCGGTACATAACCGCTCTGGAAAATCTGCACATTTTTAACCCCATAGGAGTGCCCAGAATGGCACGCAGTACGAAGACGGCGGGCAAGCCCGCCACCAAGAAGGCCACCAAGGCCACCGTGAAGAAGTCCACCACGAAGAAGTCCACCAAGGGCACCAAGAAGGTTACCAAGGCTCGCACGGCGAAAGTCGCCACGCAGTTGCCTCCGGCTTCGATGGCCAGTGCTGGCATGATGATCTAAATCGTCAAAGCCAGCGTACCTCAATTGGATAGAGCCGCTGACCTCTAATCAGCGCGTTGTAGGTTCGAGTCCTGCCGCTGGCTTCTTAGGAGAATTCTAATGGATATTAAAGCAGAAGTGTTGATGCGCAACATGCCTGATGACACGTTACTGGAAAATGTTGAGTATGTACTTAGTAGGGCAGCGGCAGAGTGGCTTGACCTGGATCATCATCCACAGGATTTGGAAGTTCGAGTAAACACGAATGTCCCATTGCTTGGTCAAGCCTTGAACACGATAGAAAAAGGCGTTGATCTGAGACCGCCCCAGAAGGCTCCGATTTATGCAATCAGCGATTTGCACATGGGGGACGGTGGGCCTCGTGACAATTTTTCCTATTATGGATTACGCGAGAAGTATCTGATGTCCTTCCTCGATTTTGTTGAGGAGAATAACGGACAACTTGTGATCTGCGGCGACTTATTCGAGTTGTGGCAGAGCAATATAAGCAAGGTACTGACGAAACGTATTTGGTTACTCGATCGTCTGGCAAGGATGCAGGCTATCTACATTCTTGGAAATCACGACGCCGATCTTCGATATTTCCTTGGACAACCAGGTTGGCTTACGCATCCGTTCTTCGAGCGAATGTGCAACGGTTGTCATCTGAATCTTGGTGGCAAATCATTCGAGTTTATTCATGGGCACGAGGCTGATCCATATTGCGTCAGTGATACGCCGGGGTTGGGTCGAATAACAGCCATCTATTCTGGACTTGCCGAAGACCGCAACGGCGGCCCGATGTTCGATGAATATACCACAGTAGAACAGAAGGTAATTGGTCCTCTGGAGCGAGTCGTAAGCGTGTTGAATTGGTTTCGTGGAAAACCTGACCGATTCACAGAGATCAATCGCAATCTTCGAGACCTTTTGGTATCCGACGTTTTGATTTGCGGGCATACCCACCATCCTGGAAGAATTGCCGGTTGGCATTACAACTGTGGCACTTGGGCTGAGGAAACGAATAGTTTCCTTTGCATCCAGCGAGACGGCACCGTTGGCGCATTTGATTGGAAAAACAATCAGGCAATTCCAAATGATTCGGAGCTTCCGATATGACGTTGTTTATTCTTGCCGTAATTGGCATGACTCATATTGTCGTTGACAGCGAAATTATGGAACCAGTCGAAACTTGGGCAGAGGATTGGCTTCCGTCTAAGTTGCACTATGCCTTGTTCAACTGTTATCAGTGTTCAGGATTCTGGTGCGGCGTGATGCTAGGATTGCTGATCGTAAGTTTCAATCCATTTGTTGTGTTTGCCTGTGGATGTGCTGGCAGTTTTCTTGCGGACTTTAGCGAAACCATTTTTCAATCTCTTGAAGGATTACACCATGCGTCGTGAGTTTCTCCAACTGGCTGACACTTTCAATCCAGCCAAACATAAGATCGCCGGCTACCTCGTGAGCGAGAAGTTGGACGGAACAAGATGCTTTTGGGATGGCGGTCTGAGCCGTGGCGTGAAGACAGAACAAATACCGTGGGCGAGTATCACAGACCCGAAAACAGGTAAGAGAAAATCCA
>Ga0172380_10007180_pt1 | contig 12631 bp, 14 predicted proteins | sample Leawe162metaG_FD_119747 | JGI IMG/M metagenome (GOLD analysis project Ga0172380, IMG submission 119747) | Leachate microbial communities from a municipal landfill in Southern Ontario, Canada - Leachate well 162 metaG | ecosystem: Engineered > Solid waste > Landfill > Unclassified | place...
AGGACCGTGAAACGAAACCGCGCCGATGATAGTGCACTTCCCGTGTGCGAAAGTAGGTCACCGCCAGGCTCCCCCATAAAAACGCCCCCGAAGCTAATGCTCCGGGGGCGTTTCCATTCATACTCAACAATCCTAATGCCCAGAGAAAGCACTAATTCAGTGCAAACGGCCCGGCATTGTGCAGGGGGGTGACCGTTGATGGCTCAGCCGACGTGTCAGCTTGCGGTGAATGCCAGTAGGTCCTGCGTGAAACGTTCTCGTTGCCATTGATGTGGTGAATGATCCGTCCCGGCGTAGATATGAAGAAATGCACCCGGAATGCAGTCCCGCACGTAATGTGCGGTAGCACTACGGTAAAAATTGCTTTCACCCCCGTAGATCAGCAATGCAGGTATATCGATCGTCTCCAGAACCTCGCGATAATCTGCTTCCGTCAGGCTTTGCCAGCAGGCAATCAGCGGACGGGCATCCAGTTGCTGTAGCCAAGCACGCGATTTTCCCCAGCCTTTCGCATTCTCCAGGTACTTTGTCCGCGCACGGGTATTCAGACCCAACGCACCGAGCCGTAATACAGCTTCGGCAAAATTCTGCTCCAATTCAGTGACGAAACTGCTTGCGCGAAAGGTGTCAAATTCGCCGTAAATGCCGTGCTCCCATTGATCATCGGTAAGCAGTTTCGGCGATTGGTCTATGAAGCACGTTTTGCTCAGGCGCTTGCAGCCATTGTCCTGAATATATTGCCAGATTGTCAGGGCGCCCATGGAATGCCCGACGACGCACGCCTTGTCGATGTCATAGTGATCCAATAGATTCGCAAGATCCTGTGCCATCCGTGCAACCGTTGGCAGTGTCGAGGTCAGCAGTCTGTGTCCGCCATGGCCTCTGGCGTCCCATCGGTAAACGGTGTGGTGCTTGCTCAATTCCACTAGAAACGGAAACCACTCCTGATGGCTGGCTGTCCAACCGTGGAGAAGTATGAGCGGAGGGCCTTCGCCGGAGATCCTGACGTGCAGCTTTTCTCCGTCATCGGTAAAAAAGTGGCTCATTATGTTTCGTATAGCGGAAAAACGCGCAGCTTGTCACAAGGCCGGGCCAAGAGCAACTATAATCGCCTCCTTCTTTCTGGAAGTGCGATGAAGTCAGAGATTTTTCATTACGCCCATGGCGTCAGCGCGATTGACTCGGGCTACGTCCGCCATCTGCACGCGGCCATTCATTTTGTCGTTGAGCAGGGCCGTGTGGCGATTGTCGATACAGGGACAAACGACTCTCTACCTCAGGTACAGGCAGCGCTTCAGGCCATGGATCTGGCTGAAGACAGCGTCGACTTCGTCATACTCACCCATATCCACCTGGACCATGCTGGCGGGGCCGGCGCATTCATGCGCGCTTTTCCGAACGCCCGCCTTGTCGTGCATCCGCGCGGCGCCCGGCACATGGCAGACCCAAGCAAGCTGGTAGCGGGAGCTGCCGCCGTCTATGGTGCCTCGGAAGTGCGCCGCCTCTATGGCAACATCCTGCCCATCGATGCGGGCCGAATCATCGAGGCCCCGCACGAAACGCGCATTCACCTTGGCGCCCGTGAACTTCTATGTCTGGATACACCGGGACACGCACGGCACCATATCAGCATTGTTGATCGGGGAAGCAACGCCATCTTTACCGGTGACACCTTCGGCCTCTCCTACCGGGAACTGGATACGGACGGCCGTCAGTTCGTTTTCCCGACGACGACACCGGTTCAGTTCGATCCCGAGGCAATGCATCAGTCGATCAACCTCCTGATGTCTTTTGCTCCGCGCGTTATGTATATCACGCACTTCAGCGAACTGCGCGATGTCGAGAGGCACGCAGAAACCCTGCATCGACTGGTCGATGCCCATGTTGCGATCGCTCGCCGCGAAGCGCGCCCGGGCCCGGATCGACATGCCCGCATACGTGCAAATCTGGCGCATTTGCTGGTCAACGAAGCCGAGCAATTTGGTTGCCGGCTGGGGCCGGCCGAGGTGCTCAAGCTGTGGGAAAAGGATATCGAGCTGAATGCCCAAGGGCTCGATGTTTGGCTCGATACGCTTTAACGCAGCAGACGCCGGCGCCAGAACAGCGCCAGCATTAGCAGAGCGACAGTGGTCATTGCCGCCAGCGCCATCCAGAATCCTGTCGGGGAATCGAGCAGCGGCATGCTACGGAAGTTCATGCCGAAAACTCCCGTTACCAGTGCTGCCGGCATGAACATCGTCGTGACGACCGTCAGCGCCCGAACCTCCATATTTACCCGATTGCTGACACTGTTCAGATAGATATCGAGCAACCCCGTCAGCAACTCACGCAAGTCGTCCAGCTGCTCGAGCAAATGCACGGTGTGATCATAGATATCGCGCAGGTAAAGCCGCGTCTCGTTACCGAAAAAATCTGACTGATTGCGCTGCAGCGTACTCATGACCTCCTGTAACGGCCAGATCAGGCGGCGCAAATGCGAAAGCTGGCGCTTCAGCGCATGGGCTTTCTGCAGGGCGCCGCGCTTGGGAACCCCCAAAATTTCTTCCTCCAGATCATCGCACTGGTCGCTCAGTCTTTCGATGATGCGGAAATAGCTATCAACCAGCGTGTCGAGCAAGGCATAAGCCAGATAATCGCAGCCCTGCTTGCGCATCGGACTCTTTTCAGCGCGCAGGCGTTGCCGGATGGGCTCGAAGGTACCAGTCTTGCGTTCCTGAAATGTCAGGATGAAATCGTGGCCGATGACGATGCTGATCTGGTCGGTTGCGAGATCCGTTCGTGGCCGCGACGGATCATAAATCTGTGCCACGACGTACAGATAATCCGCATAGGCATCGATTTTCGGTCGCTGGTCCGTATTGAGAATGTCTTCCAGTACCAGCGGGTGCAGATCGAAACGCTTGCCTATTGCTGACAAAAGCGACGCATCATGCAGGCCGTAGATGTTAAGCCAGCGTACCGGAAAGCAGCTTTCGTCAGAATCCAGTACCGAAATGTCAGTGAGATCCCGCTCAATCAAATCATTGGCGCCGCCGTATCCGGTCAGTGTCAAGGTGGGTGATTTCGTCTTGACTTCGCCGATGTGGACCAGTGCGCCAGGAGGCAAGCCAGATTTTTTTGAGCGCAGCTTTTTTTGCTGTGGCATCACGACTGCTCCGAAAGGTGTCGAAGGGCTGCCGACGCAGCAAACAAGCCGAAACTGGCAGTAATGCACACTGACGAACCAAAACCGGCACAATTAAGACCGCCAGAAGCTGGTGGCGAATATACCTGCGAACCAGAGGGCAAGCCGCAGGTCGATTCATTCTGCGGAGTGCGCAAGGGTTCTGTCGAGAAAACCGCCGTCACGCCAAATTTCTTTTTCGGATCCCGTGGGAACGCGTGGGTTTTCCGCAACTGCGAGCGAACTCTCGCCAGCAACGGATCCTGAACGGTTCGCGCCAGATCGCCGACTTCGATTTTCGTCGGATCAGTCTTGCCGCCCGCTCCGCCGGCGACCACGATAGGCAGGTTGTTATCACGACACCAGGCGATCATCGCTACTTTCGCCTTGACCTGATCTATGGCATCGACTACCAGATCGAAGTCACCGCCCAACATTGAGGCGACATTCTCCGGTGTAACGAAATCCTCGATTTCTGCCAAGTCGCACCCAGGGTTGATGCCACGAATGCGCTCAGCCATAGCCGTTACTTTCGCCTGGCCAAAATTGGTTTCCAACGCGTGAATTTGCCGGTTGGTATTGGATTCCGCGATATTGTCGAGATCAATCAGCGTAAGCGCGCCGATACCGCTACGGGCCAGCGCCTCCGCTACCCAGGAGCCAACGCCGCCGATGCCGACGACACAAACCCGTGCCTGCTGAAAGGCTGCCAGAGCAGCCGTGCCATAAAGCCGGCCGATGCCGCCGAAGCGGCGGTCGAAATCAGTGTTCATGGGCGATCAGGTGCCGGGTTGCCATCAGAAAAAACAACCTTCAGCCCTCAATCGTCCGGCGGATGACACTATTGAACGGACCGATCCACTCAGGGGCAAACTGGTTGTCGCAAGCATTCACTTCGGCGATGGCCCGCAGCACAGAGCGGTTCTTACCGCGATGAATGTGCTTGAGCATCACAGCTTCAAAGGCGTCGACGATTGCCAGAATCTTTGCGCCATCGCAGATGGCATCACCGGCAAGGCCCGCAGGATAGCCGCCACCATCCGGCATTTCATGGTGTTGCGAAATGATCCTGGCTGCTTCTTCCCAGCCTTCCATGCGCTGCACAAGTCCTGCGGCATAGCCCGGGTGGCTGCGTAGCGACAACTTTTCTTCGTCGGTCATGCGGCCAACTTTCAGCCAGACCGATTCCGGAAGAAGCATCATGCCGATGTCGTGGAGATAAACAGCCGTCTCCAGCTGAACCTGATCCACCTTCTTGCCACCGGCCTGGTTGGTTTCCAGCGCCAGGCGCAGGATACGATTGGTTCGCCCCTTGAACAAAGGCGAGCGTGCCTCTGACTGCAGGGCGATAGCGCGGAAAAAGCGGAGGTCATCGGCAACCTGCAGATTTTTTCGGGAACTGGATACGCCTTTCCCCTTTGGCAGGGAACTGCTTGCTGCCGCCTTGAAGCCTGTGACCGATTCGATCAATGCCGAAGCTGCAGCATCAATGCCTTCCGGCATCGAGCGGGACATTTTTTCCAGCCCCTGGACAAGCGGGAGCAAGCGCAAACTGTCGAGCGAACGGTGACCGATCAGTGCATCGGTTGCCAGCTCCAGCCGGTCGGTGGCGAGCAGGATGGCTTCAGCGGCCAGGTCGGAAAAAACCACTTCACCTGCGCGCAGGCGAGAGAGCAAACCCTCGATCGGATGGGCAATGGCTACGGCGAAATCCACCTTGCACATTGCCGCATCACCCTTGATGTTGTGTACGGCGCGGAACAGGTCGGCGACAACTTCGCGATCACCCGGAACATCCTTCAATCGCGAAACATCACGCTCTATTTTCAGCACGTGATCGATCAGCGCGTCAAAGAAGGTCTGCAGCCCTTCTGCGTCCTCGATGGTCGGCGAGATGAGCGAACGGATATCCATGGAACACCCCTTTGAATCCAATGTTCCAAGTTTAGCCGAAGCAGAGGTTGGTGGGCGTCCGATACGCGTTGCCCACCAACGAAACCTGCTTTATTGCGTTTTTCGCTGGACGACGAAGCCGCGCTGCGCATCCTCGCGATAAGCGTAATCAACGGCACCGTTGCGCACGATACCCATGACCAGCATGTTTCCGGTCAGGGCGTCGTGGTCGGATTTCGAGAACGGGTGGTTGTAGGTCGTGATGACGCCCGCCACCTGGCGATTCAGATTTTCCAGTGCAGCCTTGATCTTCGCCGGTTCAGCGCTCTGAGCCTGGTGCAGCGCGTAAAACAGCAGCAGGGCCGCGTCATAGCCCTGTGCGGCTGCCATCGGTGCGGGAATCACTGCCGTATTGAATTTCTGTTGATAGGCCGTGATGAACGCATTACGACGCTGGAAGCTCGCCTGCTGCACGAAACTGACCGCAACCAGTGCTCCCTCGCCGGCCGGGCCGGCCGCATCGATGAAATTGCGCCAGCAGAGGGGCCAGCTGCCCATCAGTTGCACGTTCCACTTCTGTTTCTCGATGCTTTTCGCCAGCACTGCCGCTTCCGGGCCGACCGTATAGCTGATCACCACGTCGGCGCCAGCCGCCTTGGCGGCTTTGACTTCCTCCGAGAGATCCTTGACGCCCACCGGGAAACGCTGCACCGAGACCGGCTTGAGTCCGCCTTCGGCCAGGGCCTTCTCGACATCGTTTTTTCCGGCCTCGCCGTAGCCGGTTGTGTCGGCAAACAGCGCCACCTTCTTGAAACCACGCTTCATCGCATCGGCGACGATGAAAGGTGCCTGCACCTCATCGCGCGGCGACACCCGGAAAATCCAGTTTTCCGGAGCACCGGCAAATTTTTTCGTGAGCGGGGTTCCGGTCGATACCGGCACGATCAGCGGTACCTTCGCGTTCTGGAAGATGTCGATCGTTGCCAGGCCGACGCCGGTGTTGCACACCCCCAGCGCAGCAACCACCTTGTCCTTATGCACCATCTCCTCGACCACTTTTTTGGCGAATTCCGGGTTCGCCTGGTCGTCACGTTCCACCAGTTCGATCTTCTTGCCATTCACGCCGCCCGCCATGCCGTTGATTTCTTCAATGGCCAGGCGAATACCGTTACGGGCTGAAATTCCCATGTCCGCCGAGCCGCCGGTGAACGGGCAGTAGACTCCGACCTTGATGGTTTCCTCCACCGCCTGTGCGGCAGCGGCGCTGGTCAGCCCAACTGCCGTGATTGTGGCCATGGCCAGCAAATTGATGCACGAACGATTCATTTCTGTCTCCTCATTATAGTTGTCAGGTCACCGGATTCTATGGCAACAACCGTGACTTTGCCAGCGGTCTTGCCAAGTCCTCTCCAGCGCCCCGCGGCCAGTCAAAAAATGCGCACGGATGGCTGTTCCTGCCCGGTCTCGGCTAAACTTCACTCCTTTTTCGACCGAGGAGACCCCCATGTCCGTTACAACTACCGCCAGCGGCCTGGTTATCGAGGAACTTGAGCTGGGCACTGGTGCCGAGGCCAAGCCAGGCTTGCTCGTTGTCGTGCACTACACCGGCTGGCTCACCGATGGCACCAAATTCGACTCCAGCCACGATCGTAACGATCCCTTCGTCTTCCCTTTGGCGCAGCGCTACGTTATCGCCGGTTGGGATGAGGGCGTCGAAGGCATGCGCGTCGGTGGCAAGCGTAAACTGACGATTCCGCCCGAGCTGGGCTATGGCGCCCGTGGCGCTGGTGGCGTCATTCCACCCAATGCCACGCTGGTCTTTGAAGTAGCGCTGATCGACGTCAAGGAATGAGCGACCAGCCTTCCAAGCCGGGGGCGCGTCCTCCGGCGCGGCGCATACCGGGGCCGGGCCTCGCGGCCAAGAAACCCCGTAGCGTCCCGCGCGCAGGTTCCCAGGCGGCGGCTACACCGGCCGCGCCGGCCGAAGGCGTACGCATCTCCAAGCTGATGGCCGAGCGCGGCCTTTGTTCGCGTCGCGAAGCCGATACCTACATTGAGCGAGGCTGGGTTTTTGTTGACGGTCAGCGCATCAGCGAACTGGGTACCCGGGCCCTACCGGAAGCCAAGATCACGCTTGCCCCCGAGGCGCGCGCGCGCCAGGAAGAACGGATCACCCTGCTGCTCAACAAGCCCATCGGCTACGTTTCCGGCCAGCCTGAACCGGGGTTCCAGCCGGCTGTATCGCTGGTCGGTCCGGATACCCAATGGCGTCAGGGCGGTGGCCCCGCCTTCAAGCCCTCGCATCTCAAGGGCCTCGCCCCAGCCGGCCGTCTCGACATTGACTCCACCGGCTTGCTGGTGCTGACGCAGGATGGGCGTATCGCCCGCCAACTAATCGGCGATGACTCCTCGGTGGAAAAGGAATACCTCGTGCGGGTCGAAGGCGACCTCGTCGAGAATGGCCTAAAACTCCTCAACCATGGGCTTTCCCTCGACGGCAAAAAGCTCCGCCCGGCCAAGGTCGAATGGCTGAACGAAGACCAGCTCCGCTTTATCCTGCAGGAAGGACGCAAGCGCCAGATCCGCCGCATGTGCGAACTGGTCGGCCTGCGTGTTGTTGGGCTCAAACGTGTCCGCATCGGTCGCTTGCGCCTTGGCGAATTGCCGCTCGGCCAGTGGCGCTACCTGCGCGAAGACGAGCGATTCTGACCGGCTGCAACAAGTTGTAAGGCTTTGTTTCGCTTGCCCCACAAGGGCTGCCGACAGGTTTATCTTGGGCACACCTCAACTCGATCCAGCAGGTGTGCATCATGAAAAAAACCAGACTGATTTTCCCGCTTCTTCTTGCCGGGCTTCTCTGCTCCACAGCTGCGCGTGCAGATGCCTTTGGCACCGCCATCGGCGGCGGGGTCGGTGCAGTTGCCGGGGCCGTCATCGGCGATTCGATGGGTGGGCGCAACGGGGCCATTATCGGTAGCGGTGTCGGTGGCGCTGTTGGCGCAGTCGTCGGCCAGTCGATCTCGCAACCGACCTACCGGAGCAGCTATGGCGGTGGCTACGCCCCTGCCTATACCTATCGTGAAGTCCATTACTACGGCCATGCGGATCATCGCCACCCCGGGCGCGGCCATGCCCGGGGCCACTACAAACACCACCACCATTCCCACTACCGCGGGCACGCACATCGCTAGGGCTAAGGCTTGATTTCCAGCGTTGGCCGGCCCACAATGAATTTCGCGCCGGCTGGCGTGCCCCATGGAGATTGCCTATGAAGAGATGGATATCCGCTGCATTGGCCGTAATGTTCTCTGTCGCCAGTTTCAATGCACTGGCGTGTTCGGGCGAAAAGGCCAAGGACGGCAAGGGTGAAATGAGCACCCCGGCCAAGCCCAAGGTCTGAAGGATCAATTTGTCCGATCCCACTAGACGCGGCGCAGGATGCGCCGCGTTTTTCTTATCGAGTTTCTTCTATGCCGCCACTGACACGCAGAATACTGTTGATTGATGACGACCCGATCGTTCGCGCGGCGGCCGCCATGGTGCTGCGAGACGAAGGGTTCGTCCTGCTGGAAGCCGAAAGTGGCGCCCAGGGCATAGAAATGGCATTGCGTTCGCCGCCCGATCTGGTTCTGTGCGACCTGCTGATGCCCGGGGTCGATGGCTTCGGTGTGCTGGCGCGCCTGCGTGCGGAACCGGCCACGGCTGGCGTCCCTTTCGTGTTTCTCACAGCCAGTACTGACAAGGAAGATTCGCGCGTCGGTTTCGGGCTGGGAGCCAACGAGTACCTGCATAAGCCGATTGACGGCGACGCACTGGTTGCCGTCATCGAAAGACACTTCAGCTAGCAGCCTTCGGACTTGAAGAGTCGAAGTGAAAGATGCGGAAATATGGGCCGGCCCCCCGCATTTTGCAGCCGATTTCCTTTAAGCCCGACAGGCTGCCAGGGTCTGCGGACATTCATTTGACGGTGTCCACAGGCCCTTGATGTCGAGGGCTGCACAGGTCGCTCTCGGCGCTCCTCAGCGACGCACAGTCCACCTACTCGCAGCTGGCCTTGCAAGCGGCGGCGTCGGTCTTGCAAGCCTCCGCATTTTCGATCCGGCATTCGGCATGGGTGCGGTAGGTGAAGGTCACGCCTTCATCATAGCTGCAGGCCAGACGGGTCATTTTCCCCTGCTTCGAAACGGCGATCGCCGAAGGCTTGCGCTCCTTGAAGCGCTCTCCCGGAAGGTCGCAGGATATGTAGGCCTGGAAATCCGTACCCGGCATTTCCCAGAGCACGATGTTCTTCAACTTCCGGTAACTCGCATAGCTGGTACAGACTTCCGCGCCCTTGCCGTAGATCCGGGCGTTGTCGCTGCAGTAACCGTTAAAGGTAAAAAGCAGTTCCTCTTCCGTCGGGCAGCTGCCCGCCTGTACAGCTTTAGCCAGCTCAGGGCAGGAAACGCTGGTGGCGGCCAGTGAGGTAGTCGTAGCCGTGCTCAGCAGCAGGGCAAGAACAAGTGCAGATACAGGTGCTTTCATGAACAGCCTCTCCATAGTGTCGCCTTGCGCATCGACGGCGCTCGTGCGGGTTGTTTCGTGCATTTTATCGTTTTGGCAAAAACAGTTCCGGGTCGACCGACGAGCCGCCGACAACCACCACCCAGTGCAGGTGGGGTCCGGTTGCCCGGCCCGACACGCCACTGGCCCCGAGTGGTTCGCCCTTCTTCAGGGCCTGCCCCGGCGTCACATCAATGCGCGAGAGATGTGCGTACAGGGTCAGTACGCCTTGACCGTGATCGACAACCACGGTTCCGCCGGTGAAATAGAAGTCCTCCACCGCCAAAACCGTACCCGACGAAGCAGCGCGCACCGTCTGCCCCGTGCCGACGGCCACGTCGAGTCCGGAATGCGGGGAGCGAGGTTCCCCGTTGAGTTCCCGCCGCACACCAAAACGGGCTGAAAGACGGCCCTTGGCAGGCAGCACGAAATCCGTATCCGGCAGCACTTTCGGCGAGAAATGCCGCTTCATGGCCGCGATGCGTTGCTGCTCCGCCACGATGCGCTCCTCCAGTTCCGGAGGCGGTTGCACCATACGTTGATCGGGAATGCGCAGACGCTGTGTCGGGTAGTTTTTCGGGCGGACCTCGAAGGGTAGCGGCTGCTCCTTGCCTGCATCCACCCCGTCACCGATGACCACCTGATGCCGCCCAGCGGCCGTGTCAAGCGGCAGGCCGACCAGCGCGAACCAATAATGTCCCTGCCGCACAACCGGCTGTGGAATATCGTTGAAGCGGACGGCGGGTGCAGCGGCCCCATCCGTATCGCTGCCAACCTTGATGACGGCAACCCCTCCTGGAACCGGCGTGTGCATGGGCATCGCCAGAACGTGACCGGCCGCCAGCAGCAGGCCAACGACGATGCCGCCCAGCTGTTGTAATGGCCGGCTACGCTTGATCGGGCGGCAGAGCGTGTTCAGGGGAGGCATGGCAGCCGGGTTCCTTCAATTTCATGGATGCTCATTGTGTCCTCAAAGCGGTCGCGCTGGCCGTGCAAGGCCAGCTTCTGGTAACGTGATCGTCGGTTCCGCCATCGCTGACAAACGGCAAGGCAGAGAATCTTACAGCACAGGCGCCTGTCGCCGGCCTGCTGCAGACAGGGAGAAAAATGGCAGATGAACTGATTCGCGGGGCCGGGCTGAATTTTCGTTTCGACCCTGAAGCCAAGGCACTGATTGCCTCTGTCGAACCCATGTTGGCGTCGGCGCCGGTCGACGAAAGCTGGCTGCGTGCACACCTTGTTGCTTTGGGCTACGACAAGCTGCGTTATCTCCCCCCGGCCGCGATGATCCTGCTCGCCAAATACAATGCGGGTGCGCCGGTTGCCGCCTTGCGTCTGGCCGAATGTGTCGACGCCACACTCGAACTGACGATCAGCACCGATGGCCTTTCTGCACTCCTCACGATCGTACCGGCACAGGGCGGTACGCCCGTCAGCAAGGAAGATATCCTCCGCGAACTGGCGACCCTGGGCGTGCTCGACGGTGTCGACCTGGTTGCAATCAACCAGGCCATCGCCGATGGCGCCGCCGACAGCCTCGTTGTCGCGCACGGTCGCTCGCCGGTGCATGGTGAAGACGGGTGGCTAGAAAAATTGCTGCCCGAGGTGCGAGACCGTGCGCCGAGAATGGATGAAAGCGGCCGCATCGACTATCGCGATCTCGGCGAGATCTTCGTGGTCCACCCGGGTGACCGGCTGATGCTGCGGCATCCAGCCAGCGATGGCGTTCCCGGCCTCTCGCTGCTCGGTCAGCCGATCCCCGCCCGGCCGGGCAAGGACATCATGTACGCGCCCAACCTTACCGGTGTCTCCTGCGCCCCTGAAAACCCGAATCTCCTGCTGGCAGCAATGGCCGGGCAGCCGGTACAAGTCGCCAACGGAATGATCGTCGAGCCCGTGTTTTCCGTTACCACCGTCAATACCGCCAGCGGCAATATCGACTTTGATGGCAGCGTGGTCATCAAGGACGATATCGCCGCCGGCATGACCGTCCGTGCCAGCGGGGATATCGAAGTCGGCGGCATGGTCGAGGCCGCAACGCTCGAAGCTGGCGGCAGCATCGTCATCAAGGGCGGGGTCGTCGGCAGTCTGGGGCGCCCCGACGCCCACGAACAGACGATCCGCTGCGCAGGATCGTTCAGCGCCGCCTACCTCCAGCAGGCAAAAATCGAAGCCGGTGACAGCATCTTCATCGACGATACCGCCATGCAGTGCGAACTCATCGCCGTCAATCACATCCTCGTCGGCAACAAACGGCGTGGCCACATCATCGGCGGCCGCGCGCAGGCAACCCTGTCGATCAAGGGCAAGGTGCTCGGCTCGCCCAATCGCGTTACCACCCGCTTTGAGATCGGTGTTGATCCCACGCTGCACAAGCAGGCGCTGGAGATTGCCAAGAACCGCGATGACCGCGAAAACCAGCTGCTCGAGATCAGCAAACTGCTCGATTTTGCATCCCACCACCCGGAGCGCATCAAGCCCGGCATGGTCGAGAAGGCACGCGCCAGCGCCCACGCCCTGAACGACGACATAGCCGCCATGCGTGCGGAAGAGCAGGCTCTGGAAAGAAAGATCGAACTGTCTCAGCAGTCCCGCGTCATCGCCGAGGAGGCGATTTACGAAGGGGTTGAAGTGTATCTGGGCAAACAGCGCTACCGTGTCGCCGGCGAACACGGCCCGGCGGCCGTTGCCATGGGCAAGGGCGGTCTGGGGCTACGGGCCATCGACGAGCCAGCCGCCTGACGCCGTCCTCTACTCGGTTCGCAACGCCTCTACCGGGTCGAGCAGCGCGGCCCGCCGTGCCGGCAACACCCCGGCCAGGAGGCCGATGACAATCGCCACCCCTTCTGCCAGCAGCACAAAGCTGAGCGGCGTGTGCACCGGTAGCGCCGGTACAGCCAGGTGAATCAACTGCGCCAGCCCGACGCCGAGCAGCAGCCCCATCAGCCCCCCCAGCGCCGACAGCGCCACCGCTTCACCGAGAAATAATCCGAGAATCGTCCGTCGCGGCGCACCCAGCGCCACCAGCAGGCC
>Ga0172380_10007181_pt1 | contig 12630 bp, 13 predicted proteins | sample Leawe162metaG_FD_119747 | JGI IMG/M metagenome (GOLD analysis project Ga0172380, IMG submission 119747) | Leachate microbial communities from a municipal landfill in Southern Ontario, Canada - Leachate well 162 metaG | ecosystem: Engineered > Solid waste > Landfill > Unclassified | place...
CGCGACCTGCGCGCCCGCGCCGGTATCGCCCAGGCGGCCCCGGCATCCCCGGCGCCCGCCGCCACGGCTGCCGCCCCGGCGCCCGTGTTCCGTGGCCCGGAGTTCGTCGCCCCGATCGTGGCGTACCTGCTCACGGACCAGGCGTGGAACATCAACGGCAAGGTGTTCCACACCGCCGGCGGCAACGTCTCGCTCGGCTACGACGAGACCCCGTTCCGCACGATCGTGAAGCCGGGCATGTGGACCGTGGAAGAGCTGAAGACGCTCGTCCCCGGCCAGCTCATGCAAGGCCTCCAGAACCCGGCACCCCCGCCTGCGGATCTGGACCTTCCGGGCCGCCCCGTCAACAAGGCGTAGCGCCCAGCTCACTTCAGCGTTCTCCTCGCCCGAGGACAACGGAACGGCCGCCCACATGGGCGGCCGTTCCGTTTCTAGTCCCACTGGCGCGGGCTGCTATCGCTGGTCGCCCTCGTCCTCGAGGTCTTCCGGGAAGGCCTCCATGTACACGAAGTCGTAGCCCCCTCGACTCAGGCGCTTCACCGGCGTGAAGCCCGCGCGCTCGAACGCTGCCTGTGCGCGGTAGTTCCAGGTCAAGGTGTGGAGGTACACGCGGCGCAAACGCATCTCGTCGAAGAGGTAGCGCATCATGCACCTGACCGCGTCCGTCCCAAATCCGTGGCCCCAGTAGTCGCGGTTCCCGACCGTGATCCCCAGCTCCGCCTCGCGCGCGAACGAGTCGTACCCGTAGTACATGACGTTGCCGATGTGGACGCCGCTGTCGAGGTCCTCGATCGCGAACGTGCGGCGATGGAGCGTCGGGTACTGGAGCTCCTCCGACATGGCCGCGACGAAGTTGGCGTAGCGGGCCGTCAGCGGTCGGGCCGCATCGTACGCGGCGAGCTCCGGATCGCAGCGCCACGCGTAGTCACGCTCGGCGTCGTCCAGCACCTTCTCGCGCAGCCGGACCAGCCGGCCCTCACCTACCACGCGGCTCTTCAGCGAAGTCACGCGGGCATCTTACCGATCCGCTCCAACGCGCGGTGGAGGATGTGCATCTGATTCTTGTGCGTCAGCAGGCGCTCGGCCTCCGCCATGTGGAACCAGCCCACCGCGTCGAACTCGTGGTCGTGATCCTCCAGGCGGCCGCCCACTGGCTCCATCAGGAACAGGTGGACCACCTTGTCCACCCGGTCTCCGCCCGTCTCTGTGAACCAGTAGCGCACCTCGCCCAGCGGCTCCAGGATGCGCGCTTCCAGGCCGGTCTCCTCCCGTACCTCGCGCAGCGCCGTCTGCTCCAGGCTCTCGCCCGGATCAGCCTTCCCCTTGGGCAGGGCGAACAGCACCGGCGAGCGCCGGCTCACGAGGACGATCTCCACGCCCTCCTCGCCCAGGCGGTACACCACACCACCCGCCGCGACAGCCTCCGCGCTCACAGCTTTGGGTCTTCCCCAAACTCGGGTGACCGTTCGTCCTCGTAGAACTCCCCGGTCATCAGGTGCACCTCAGCCAGCGCCTCGCGGATCGCCTCCTGGATATGCGGCTCGTGACGCTCCGAGAGCCAGCGGGACAGCACGCGCTCCGACTCGTCGTTCGCGATTTCGCCCAGCGCCAGGATCGCAGCGACCTGGACGTCGTCGTCCTTGTCCTCCTGCGCCAGCATGATCAGTGGCGGCACGGCGGCGTCCACCAGAAGCGCGCCGGTGGCCTCTGCCGCTACGGCGCGGACCTCTGGATCCTCGTCGTCGAAGTGATAGATCAGGAGGTCCAGCCAGCCCTCCGAGGCGCTGCGGCCCATGGCCCTCAGCGCTGCCAGCCGCATCCGGTGGTTCCCCACCTCGTACTGGTCGCTGATCGTCTCCGCGGTGCTCTCGTCCGACAGCGCACCCAGCGACTCCAGCGCACGCGCCCGGACCTCGTCCGGCTCCTCGATGTCCTCGATAACGTCACGGAGCGCCGCCACCAGCGACTCGCCGTCGTCGTCCGGCAGGAGCCCCAGCTCCAACGCCACCACGAAGCCGCCCAGGACCTCCGCCACTTCGGCGCGGACGGCCGGCGCCGGATCGTCGCGAAGCTGCGCCACCAACAGTCGCAGATACTCCGGGCGGTCCTCGTTCGTCAGGCCACGCACGGCGAGGATCCGAGTTGCCGCGTCAGCGTCACGCGTCGCGGAGAGCGCCAGCCGATGGAAGTCCAGCGTCGCGTCTTCCTCGGTCAACCGCTCAAAGGCCGCCAACAGCTCCCTGCGGCGCTCGACAGGCATCTTGGGCCACAGTGTGACCATCTGCCGGAGCACGGCGTCGTCCGGCTCGTTGAGGGCGCGCAGGCGGTTCGGCGAGAGCGGCTGCCCTCGCTCGATCTCAGCGAGCACCGTCGACGCGTCGGGAAGGTGGCCGGCCTCGTCGAGGCCGTCGTCAGGGTCGTATCCGTCCTGGGTCATTTGGGAGTCTCCAGCGTCCAGTGTACCAACCACTCTCGCCCGTCTAGAAGCCAGAGACGCCCGGTGATCTGATCTTATGTCTCATACGGACAGCCGCTGCGATGACCCTCAGCGCTCCTCGCGTGGATCACGCGCCATCAGGGCTTCCATGGCGCGGAGCGGGTGCAGTCCTTCGTACAGGACGCGGTGGAGACCGTCCGTAATGGGCGTATCGACGCCCAGTCGAGCCGCCAGCGCGCGCGCCGCCTCGATGGTTGTGGCGCCTTCCGCCGTCTCGCCAATCGCCGTCAGGGCGTCCGCTACCCCCGATCCCGAGCCGATCAGCTCACCGAGGCGGCGGTTCCGCGACAGCGGACTGTATGACGTCGCTACGAGGTCGCCCATCCCCGCCAGACCCTGGAACGTCAGCGGATCCGCGCCGGCGGCGACACCGAGTCGCGTGATCTCCGCGAGGCCGCGGGTGAGGATCGCAGCCTTGGCGTTGTTCCCGAATCCGAGCGCGTCCACGATCCCGGCGGCGATCGCCATGACGTTCTTGAGCGCACCACCCATCTCCACGCCCACGGTGTCTGTGGAGGTGTAGACCCGCAGCGACGAGGAGTGGAACGCCCCACGCAGCTGATCGCGCTGCCCGTGCGCGCTGGCGATGACCGTTGATCCCGGCAGCCCCTCCGCTACCTCGCGGGAGAGGTTCGGGCCAGACAGCACCGCAAGAGGACGCCCGGGCAGGCCGTCCTCGATCACCTCGGTCATTCGGCGACCGGTGCCCTGCTCCAACCCCTTCACGGCGCTGAGCACCACCGCATCCGCAGCCACGGAGGCGGCCACCGCAGACACGTTCGCCGCGAGCGTGCGGGAAGGCACGACGAGGCACAGCAGGTCCGCCTCGGCTACCGCCTCCGGCGTCCCGGCAACAGCCAGCGACTCCGGAAAAGGCACGCCCGCGAGGTGCCCCATGTTGGTGCGTCCGGCGGCCAGCGCGGCGGCTTCCTCCGGCGTGCGAGCGAGCAGGGTCGTCGGCTGTCCGTTACGGGCGAGATGGATGGCCAGCGTCGTGCCCCAGGCGGTCGCGCCCACCACCACGGCGCGCCGGAACGGCGCATCCGGCCGGGATGCACTCGGCGGGGACGAGGGCACGGGGACTAGGAGGCGCCAGCAGCGCGGCGACCGCCACCCTGCCCTAGCTTTGGCTCGGTGCCGGCCAGCAGCCGGCGGATGTTCTCCAGGTGGCTGAGCTCCACCAGCGCGGTCACCGGCACGGCGAACAGCGCGAGGTAGGCGAGGTTCAGCCAGCCGCCCGTCGCCAGCACGGCAACAGCGACGAGCGCAGCCGCCACGCCTGTCACGGACATCAGCGATGCATACCGGAACGTGAACAGGACGACGAGCGACACGGAGAAGATCACCAGCGCCACCACCGGGGACACCATGAGGAACGCGCCGAACGCGGTCGACACACCACGTCCGCCTCGGAAACCCGCGAACACCGGGAATACGTGCCCGAACACCGCGGCGGAGCCCGCAAGCGCCGCCGCCGGGGCGCCGTCGAAGAGCAACCGTGCGACTGCGACCGCCAGCACGCCTTTCAGGACGTCACCGGCGACCACCATGACGGCCCACTTCTTACCCATCGCCCGGAGAGCATTTGTGAACCCGGTCTTGCCGGAGCCGTACTCGCGAAGGTCTCCGACTCCGGCAATCCGCCCGACGATCAGCCCGACCGGGATCCCGCCCAGCAAGTACCCCGCGAGTCCCGCCATCGCGATTGCCATGATGTCGTTCACGCCGACTCCTCGAACCGGTCCTCGGACCGGCGACGGAACACCATCCGGATCGCCGTGCCCTCGAAGTCGAAGGCCTCGCGCACCCGGTTTTCGAGGTAGCGAAGATACGAGAAATGGACCAGGTCTGGGTCATTTACAAAGAAGACGAATGTCGGGGGTGAGACTTCAGCCTGGGTGACGTACATCACCTTCAGGCGCCGATGCCGGATCGTCGGGGGTCCATGCTCCGCCATCGCCTGGTGCACCACCCGGTTCAGCTCGCTCGTCTGAACGCGCCGCTGGCGCACTTCCCAGACATGGGCACAGAGTTCCAACAGGTCCTGGATGCCCTCGCCAGAGACGGCGGAGGTGAAGATCACCGGCGCCCACGGGATGAATCGGTATCGATGGTCGATCTGCTTCGCTACCTCGGCGCGGATGGAGCGATCCTCCGCCAGGTCCCACTTGTTCACCGCAAGCACGATGCCCTTGCCCGCCTCGGACGCGTACCCCGCGATGTGCGTGTCTTGCGCCGTCAGTAGCTCCGTCTGGTCGATCACCACGACCACCACGTCCGCGCGGTCGATAGCCTGCTCGGCCCGCTGCACCGAGTGGCGCTCAACGCCCTTCTCGACGCGACCACGGCGCCGGATGCCGGCGGTGTCCACCAGCACCATCTGACGGCCCTCGAACTCGAACGGCGTGTCGATAGTGTCGCGCGTGGTGCCCGCGATCTCGGAGACCAGCACGCGTTCCTCGCCCAGAATCGCGTTGGTCATGGACGACTTGCCCACGTTGGGGCGTCCAACGATCGCGATCCGGATGCGGTCATCCTGGACGTCCTCCACCTCGAGCCCGCCGATGTGCTCCAGGATCGTGTCCAGGAGGTCACCGATGCCCTGCCCGTGGATCGCGGAAATCGAGGCGGGCTCGCCGAGTCCGAGCGCGTAGAACTCCGGCAGGTTCAGGACACCGGCTCGCGTGTCTGTCTTGTTGGCTGCAACGACGACCGGGAGCCCCGCGCGCCGCAGCAGGTCCACGATCTCGTAGTCCGCCGCGATCGGCCCGGCGGCGGCGTCGACGACGAACACCACCGCCTGCGCCTCCGCGATCGCCTGTTCCACGCCTCGCCGTACAAGCGGGCTGAAGGGATCCACGTCGGACTCGATGAGGCCGCCAGTGTCCACCAACCGGAAGATCCGGCCGCTCCACTCCACGACGCCGTAGTTACGGTCACGGGTTGTCCCGGGCAGGTCCTCCACCAGCGCCTGGTTGCGCTTGGTCATGCGATTGAACAGGGCGGACTTCCCCACGTTGGGGCGTCCCACCAGGGCTACAAGCGGTGCGCGGTCGGCATGAGAGTTCATCTGGCTGTGATCGTAACCGTCACATTGCCCGGCTGCACCGAGAGCACTTCCACGCCGTCCGGCGGCGACACCTCAACCGGGAGCGTGTAGACCCCCGGCGGGCGACCGCTCACGTCGACCACCACCCCCAGGTCTGCCCCCGTGAGGGTGTTCAGCACCGGCAGCGGCCCTTCCAGCACGAGCGAGATGTTCGGCACATCGAAACTCGCGTCCAGCGCGGTACCCAGGCCTCCCGCAACCACCGCGACCGTGGTCTCCAGGGTGGATGGGATGGCCGTCACGGTGACCGTCACCGTCGCTCGCTCCGTATCCACGAAAGAGAGGCCCGGCGGCAACGGGATCGCCATCGAACGCACAATATCGGTGCGCGCTCCGTTCACGTTCACAGCGGGCAGGTCGATGGTGTCGAGGGCCTGTAGCGCCTCAATGGGCCCTTGCACCCGCACCGCCGGGGGCGAGGAGTCCACTCCGCTCACCCGGAAGCCAGGCGCGGGCGAGCCAATCACTTCCACGGACAGCGGCACCGTCCGCACGATCGTGCTCTGTGTGACCTCCAACCCCACGCGCAGGCTCACCGGCTCGATCCTCACGCCGCGGATCTCGGATCCTCCGGCGCCCAGCGGCTTCAACTCGACGGTCTGCTCCACGCCCACCGTGAGGCCGGTCACGTTGACGTCCGCTGCGGCAGTGGACACCAGCTGCACCAGGGAGTCCGGCCCGCTCACGGTGACCTCCGACTGGTCCGGCGTCATCTCACCCAGCTCGTAGCCGATCGGCAGCGTCCCGATGATCCTCGTGTCGACAGGCACCTGCTTGGTGACCAGGTCCTCCAGGTTCACGGTGATGGTGGACGGCTCTGTGTCCACCACGCGCACGCCATTGACGCCCTCGATCTCCACCTCGACCGGCACCTCCTGCGAGCGTGCGTCGAAGTTCGCCAGGTCCACCACGGCGCGGAAGTTGGCCACGGTCAGCTGCTCCCAGCGGTCGGACGGCGCGGACACTCGGACGGTGATGGTCGGTAGCTGGTTCGCAACCGCCAGCGACTCGTCCACGTTGACGGCGACCACCACCAGCGGCTGCGGGAAGCGTTCCACGATTGTGGGGTTCTCCGTGTCCGTCACGAATACCCAGAGCGACACCCCCAGCAGGACGGACAGCAGCAGCAGGCCGGGCGTACGTGCGACGGACGCCAGCGCTCGCCGCCACGCGTCGCGTGCCAGTTCCAGCGCCTCCGCGCGGCTCCCGTCGCCGAACATGCCGCTCAGGACGCCCGCCACTCACCCGGCACACCCGCCGGTTCGATCGGGTCGCGATACTCGATGTCGAACAGACGGTGGAGCTGCCGGCTCAGGCGCGTCTCATCGAGGTTCGGCACCATCCTCCCGTTGGAGCACAGCGAAATCTCACCGCGCTCCTCCGACACCACCAGCACCACCGCATCGGTGCGCTCTGTCAGGCCCACCGCCGCGCGGTGCCTCATCCCGTACTCCGCCGGGAGGGGCGACTCCGACAGCGGCAGCGTGCACCCGGCAGCCACCACGGTGCTTCCGCGCACCACGACTGCGCCATCGTGCAGCGGCCCGGTCTCCGGGAAGATGCTCAGCAGCAGCTCCACGGAGAGCACGGCGTTGATCGGGACGCCCGTGTCGATGACCTCCTGCAGGCCGGTCTCTCGTTCGATCACGATGAGCGCCCCAGTCGAATCGCGGGCCAGGGAGGCGGACGCGCGCGCCAGCAGGTTGATCGTGTCGTGCCGCTCCTCGCGCCGCAGCACGGAGTGCAGCCCTGTGCGGCCCAGCCGTTCGAGCGCCCGGCGGATCTCTGGCTGGAACACAATCAACATCCCCACCAGGAGCCCCGTCAGGGAGTTACGCAGGATCCAGCTGATCACCCGCAGGTCCAGCAAGCGGCTCAGGAGGAACGTCGCGATCAGCAGGACTCCGACGCCACGCAGGACGGTCATGGCAGTGGTGCCACGCACCAGCAGCAGAAGCCAGTAAATCGAGCCGGACACGATGATGATGTCGACCGCCGCCGAAACGTCGAAGCGGACGAGCACGTCCCGTAGCCCCGCAGGGATGTCGGGCACTCGTACTCCCCTCGGCTAGCTGTCGTGGAAGCGAACTACCCCCCGAGGATAGTCGCCAGCACCGCCTGTTGTGCGTGCATGCGGTTCTCGGCCTGGTCCCACACTGCTGAGCGCGGAGACTCGATCACGTCGTCTGTGATCTCCTCACCGCGGTGGGCGGGCAGGTCGTGCAGGATGATCGCATCGTCCGGGGCAGATGCCAGCAGCTCCGCGTTCAACTGGTATGCCCGGAATCGCTCCGCGCGCAGCGTCACCTCGTGCTCCTGCCCCATGGAGGCCCACACATCTGTGTACACCGCCGCACAGTCGCGGAGCGCCAGATGCGGGTCACGGACCTGCGAGACAGACCCGCCTCCCGGCAGCGTGCCAACGATGGCCATCACCTCGGCCGGGAGCTCGTATCCCTCCGGGCCCGTGATCGTCAGGTCTACGCCCGTCATCACCGAAGCGTACGCGAGCGACCGTGCGACGTTGTTCCCATCGCCCAGGTACGTCACCTTCAGCCCCTGCAGGCTCCCGAACCGCTCGCGGAGCGTCAGCAGGTCTGCAACGGCCTGGCACGGGTGCTCGTCATCAGAGAGCGCGTTGATGACCGGAATGTCGGCGTAGTCGGCTAGCTCCATGACCGTGGCATGGAGGTATGTGCGGGCTGCGATCGCCTGCACCATCCTCGCGAGGACACGCGCGACATCCTTCGCGGGCTCGCGGCGACCCATCTGCACCTCGCCTGCTGACATGTAGAGCGCGTGCCCGCCTAGCCGGTGCATCGCCATCTCGAAGGACGTACGAGTGCGCAGCGAGGGCTTCTCGAACACCATTGCCAGCGTCTGCCCGCGCAGCACCTGGCTCGGCCCGTCGCGCTTCATCCCCAGCGCCAGGTCCAGGATGTGCGTGAGCTCCGTGTCGGAGACGTCGAGGATAGATGTGAAATCGCGGCCCAGCACGGGCGAACTCCGGGGCTACTCGGCGGCGCTGGGAGGGCAGCCCGCGCAGCACCGTCAACACGCGGACCGCCAGTATACGAGGCCGTACTTCTTATGTAGAGATGCGCCTCACGGCACAAAAACATCGACCACCCGGAGGCGGTCGATGGATTAGGTACGAGTCAGCTGTCGGCACTCGAACGCTGGGTCTACGCCTCCGGGGGCTCCGGACTCGGGCGCGACGCAGGGGATTCCCACTCACGCGTCTCCGGTGCAACGAAGAAGACCGCCACAGCGCTGACAAATAGGCTGCCGAGGCCGAGGGCAATCAGTGCATCCAGTCCCATTTTGTATGTCCTTTGCTGTTCCCCGATGTGAGAATCCTACGAGCGCACCCGTGTATCCCAGACAAACACTCTGGCAGCGTCCGTAACGTTTCAGTGCCAAACATCGCGTCCCTACTCCTGCATCCTTGTCCGGCCGTTTACTCCTCCACCCACACAGGCGATACCATCCCGCGATGCAGTCGAGTTCGGTGCGCCCTCTTACTCTGCTGAACGCCCTGCTCCTCTTCCTCGCCGCCGTCGCCCTCGTGCTGCTCCTGGTGCGCTCGGACGCGTCCCCGGGCGTCGAGGTTGCCCGCGCCGATCCGCCACCAGGCGTCGATGAAATCCGAGTCCATGTGCTCGGGGCGGTGGCCACTCCCGGCGTAGTAAGGGCGGAACCCGGCGAGCGTGTCGAGGACGTCATCCTCCGAGCCGGGGGTGCACTCCCGGACGCCGACCTGGACGCGCTTAACCTCGCCCTGCGCGTCCGCGACGAAGACACGGTTGACGTGCCCCGCATCGGCGAAGTTGCCGCTTCCGCCCTCATCGACATCAACTCGGCGACGCAGGATGAGCTGGAGTCGCTCCCGGGCATCGGGCCGGCGCGCTCGCGCGACATCATCGAGGGTCGCCCCTACGGCCACACCGACGAGCTCCTGGAGCGCGGGATCCTCACCGCTTCCGTGTATGACGAGATCCGCACGCTCGTCGCCGCCCGATGACGAGCCAGGTCCCTTCGCGTCTCGGAGCCTCCGCACGCCACCTCCCAGCCCTGCCGCTCCTGGCGCTCGCCTACGCGTCTGGCGTGGTCGCGGGCGCAGTGCTCGGTGGGCCGTGGCCGCCCACGCTGCTACTCGGCGGGACGTTGGCCCTCGTCGCGCTCCTCCGAGGCGACACACGCGTCCTGCTGCTTCTCACGGCCGTCCTGGTCTGCGTCATCGGGCACATCCGCATGATCCACGTGGACGCGGCGCCACCGCTGCCGCTGGCTGCACTCACCGGCACGCACGAGGTCACCGGGAGCGTCCGCGCGGACGCGCTGGTCGACGGTTCTGTGCAGCGCATCGATGTGGACGTGCGTACGGTTGGCGATGAGCCGATGGATGGCGGCATCCGCCTCCGGGCGCGCCTCGAAGGCCCCGGAGACGCACCTCTGCGGGCAGGCGACCGCATCCGCTTCACTGCCACGCTGGAGCCGCCTCCTCGGACGGACGCTTACGACTACGCCGAGTACCTGCGCGACCGCGACATCGTCCTCGTCGCCTCGTTCCCCTCCGCGATCGTCCTGGAGGGCCGCGAGGATCTCGGCTGGCGTGGCGCACTTCTCGAGCTACGGCGCCGCATGGTTGCCCGCATCGAAGCGGCGTTGTCGGAACCTGCCGCCGCCCTCGCCGCCGGGGTCCTGGTCGGCGAACGCAGCGCCTTACCCGAGGACATCGATGACGCACTGCGCGCCACCGGGACGACTCACCTGGTTGTGGTGTCTGGCCAGAACGTGGCGCTCCTGATCGGCATCCTGGTGGCGGTGCTCACGTCCGCCGTCTCGCGGCGCGTCGCCTCGCTCGGCGCGCTCGCGGTACTGCCGGCGTACGTCGTGTTCGTCGGCGCGGACCCGCCAGTCGTCCGCGCCGCCATCATGGCCGTCGCGGTCGTCGCTGCAGGAGTCACCGGACGCCGCACGCCCGGCTGGACGTACCTCGCGTACGCCGTCGCCGCGATGCTTCTCGTCGAGCCCTCGCTGGCTCGCGACGTCGCGTTCCAGCTGAGCGCCACCGCCACTGCAGGCGTCAGCATCGTCGCACCCGCGCTGCGAGATGCAGTCCTCGCCGGTGCGCCTTCGTGGAGCACCCCGCGGCGCGCTGCTCTCGTGGGTATTGCCTCCACCGCCACCGGTGCGGCCATCGCGGTCCTGCCCGTGCAGGTCGCCGCCTTCGACAGCATCGCCCCGTGGACTATCGTCGCGAACATCCTCGTTGCGCCGCTGTACGAGGCCACCGTCGCTGCTGCTGCCCTCGCCGCGCTGACTGGTGGCACGCTCGGTGGAGCGAGCGCGGCGGTCGCCGTCGTCCCGCAGACCTTCCTGGCGCTGGTGCAGGCGCTCGCAGCGCTCCCCTACGCCGAGGTACCGATACGCCTGCCTCTGGCTACGGGCATCGTCTTCGTACTTGCCCTCTCTCTGCTGACGACGTGGCTCTCCGGGCGGCGCTCGGCGGTCGTCATCCTCGATCCGGCCCGCTCGCCGGCGCCCGTCCTGACCGTCGCGATCGCCGTGGTTACCGTTGGACTCTGGGCTGCCGCCCTTGCCCCGACGCCGGCCCTCGCCTCCGTCACCGTCCTCGATGTCGGACAGGGCCTCGCCGTCCTAGTCCGCGACGGCGACCGCACATTGCTCATCGACACCGGCCCGCCGGACGATGCCGTCCTCGCGGCGCTGGGCGAGGAACGCGTGGGACGTGTGGATGCCGTGGTCATCACCCACACCGACATCGACCATGCCGGGGGACTCGACGCCCTGCGACGCCGGATGGGCGTGACACGCGTCCTCGCGGAGCCGTCCACACTGGCGCTGATCGAGGGCTCCGCGGAGCCTCTGGACATAGGCGACCAGATCCACGTTGGCAGCGTGGCGATCACGGTCCTCGGTCCACCTGTTGCGACGCGCAGCGCAGCGCTCGACTCCGACAACAACGGGTCGCTGGTGCTCATGCTCGCCGTCGGTGACCGCCGCCTCCTCGTCACCGGCGACGCGGAGGCGGCAGCAGAAGCGTGGCTCGTGTCGACGGCACTCGACCTACGCGCAGACGTGCTCGTGGTCGGACACCACGGCTCCGACACGTCCACCACACCTGCGTTCCTGGAAGCGGTGAGTCCAGCAGTCGCCGTCATCCCTGTCGGCAGCAACGCCTTCGGGCACCCCCACGAGGACGTCCTTACCCGCCTCGGAGCGATCGAGGTCTACCGCACAGACGAGCACGGCAACGTCACGTTCCGCAGCGACGGCTCAGGCCTGTGGGTGGAGGCCGACCGCTAGGCCCCGGCTGCTAGCCGCGGATCAGGCCAAGTGTGTTGCCAGCGGGATCGCCGAACTCGGCCACCCACACGTCCGGTGCGACCTCGATCGGCTCGGTCACTCGACGTCCACCGCACTCCACGACGCGCGCCAGCGTCGCCTCCAGGTCCGGCACCTGGATCGAGATCGACACTCGCGCGCGTTCCTGCCCGATGCCGCCGTTGATGCCGCGCACGTAGTAGCGGGTGACAGTGGACGCCTCCGCCGTGAAGCGCCACGTGGGCGCGCCCGTCTCATCGGCACCGGTCGTCACGCCGTTGTTCATGAACGCGTCCGCACCTGTGTAGCGCATCGCGTTGGAGTCCGCATCGTGCTGGTGGGAGTCGGTCTCGACGAGCGCGTACTCCATGCCCAGCACGGTGATCTCCCACGCGAACACGTCGCGGTAGAACGCCACCAGCTGCTCCGGCTCCTCGCCCAGGATCTCGAAGAACGCGACCGGGTTCGGCATGGCTTCGCCTCTCGTCTCGGGTCATCGGCCGGCGGACGCCAGCCTGGTGATGCGCTGCACTCCGGATAAGATGGCGCGTGCCGCCAGCATGCGCACCCTGGAGTACCCCATGCACCTGGAGCAGAGCATCGAGATCGCCGCGCCCACCTCGACCGTCTGGGAGATCATCACAGACGTCGCCCGCTGGCCAGAGTGGACACC
>Ga0172380_10007182_pt1 | contig 12628 bp, 6 predicted proteins | sample Leawe162metaG_FD_119747 | JGI IMG/M metagenome (GOLD analysis project Ga0172380, IMG submission 119747) | Leachate microbial communities from a municipal landfill in Southern Ontario, Canada - Leachate well 162 metaG | ecosystem: Engineered > Solid waste > Landfill > Unclassified | place...
AAAGTCATTCCACATGAGCCAGAAAAACACCAGCCACAGGCCCTTCTTGTCGTAGGTCAGAGTGCCGACCGTAAATTTATCGTGGCGCGAATTTTTCATTCGGGGATGGGTCCGCCGGGATTGCCTGGGGTGGCGGTTGAGTTCGTTGGTTCGGGGCCCGGTTGCACGACAAAGAATCCAACGATGCGGGCGACTGCTCCGACGGGGGATTCCGCGACGCGGAATTCGAGTGAACGGCAGCCCGAAGGAGGCAGCCCATAACCGCCGAAGAACTGGCGCTGGAAATAATTGGATCGGTCGTCCTCTTCGAGAAATCGAGGTTCGTTTCGCAGTGGCAGACTTATCCATTCCCCATTCCCGTCAAGGCGCACCTCAAGCTCCCCGCCGGGCGTGGAATGTGGAGAATCCCCCGCCTGATGGAGGATGCCGACGACCGTTCCACGCGGGGGAGTGAAAACCCCCGAAGCGCCTGGGCCGCCCTTGATGAACTTCACCCTGCCATGCGCTCCTGCCTTGAAGCCATTTGTTTTGTCAACGATCCCGGCAGGCTCAAGGTGCGGCCATTCCCAGGGCGAAGGAAAAACGGTTGATTTTGGACATGGGATCGCGGCCACGGCGCGCTCATGGGCGGGCAATGCCTGATAAAGCGCCCACTGGCGGTCGAGTTCCTCCTCGATCACCCGTCCGTGGACATCGTATCCGCCCTTCGAGGGATGGATCCCGTCGGTCATGAATTTCTCCCACGGCTCACCGGACAGCACGCGCCGCGCAATCGCCTCTCCGGAATCCGTGACTGGAAAATAATAATGCTCAGCGAGGCGGTGGATGAAGTCCGCCGTTCCCGGGGTTCTTCCTGACCGGTAATCGCCCATCATCGTTGTGAACAGGCCGAGATTGAACAGGAGGTCCGCCTCGGGACGGAGGCAGCGGAGACGGCGGACATATCCCTCGGTGGCCGGATCGGTAACCCCACGCCCTTTGTCGCCCCACGCAGCATTCGCCGCTCCAAACTCCGCCACCACCAGATCGGGATTGAATGCCAGCAGCTTGTCGTCCATGCGGAAAAGCTGCACTTCCGGGCCAACGGCGAAGATGATGCCGGTGCGAACATCAATGGCGGCTTCCGGAAAGCGTTTTCTGAACCAATCCGCCAGGCGCACATAGTAGCTGTCGATGCGTTCGGCGTTGGACGGTGCGCCGTACGTGACGGAGTTGCCGATCACACCAATTACCAGGCGTTTTTGTCGGACGCATTTGGTAAAAGTATTGCGCAACAGGCATTTTTCGGTGATCGAGCCCTGTCGGAACGGGACAGTCAAGGGAGGTTCTGCAGCGCATACCACACCAAGCATCACGGCAATTTTAAAAGAGAGCATCGCTCGAGCCGAAAAAATTATTTCCAGATTCTGATGGCCACAATGTCATTGTAAATTACATCCGCCACGCCGCCTACAGCCCACAGATGGCCCGGGCCATTGGACCAAAGAGCGCTGATCGATTTCCGTCCACTTATTTCCGGATACCAAGTCTTTCCACCATCTCTTGTATGGAAAAGCGCATGGCTAAACAGAAGCTTGCCTATGCCATCAAACGGCTGGGCAAAAGAAGCCCAACCATTTCCATCCTGAAAAAAAAGAATGTCCGTCAGTGGTTGGCCGTTGGGACACCAGGGCTTGACAATTCCTCCGGCGGGAACATCCCGCCTTTCCCATGTGATTCCGCCATCGCCGGTATAAAGCAATATGCCGCCGTCTCCGCCAACCCATCCCTCCAATGATGAGATGAAAAAACAACGTTTAAGAGCTGGTGTATGTTCTGGAAGAGGCATGGATGTCCAATGGATGCCGCCATCCTCGGTTTTCAAGACACAGCCTTTTTCTCCCTTGCGGCCAACGGCATAGCCAGTCCTCCCTGAAGGAACATCTCCGGGAAGGACAAGATCATCAATCCATGCCGAGACCCCCCAATTCACTTTTTCCCAGGTCTTTCCGGCATCGGAACTGCGATATGACTGTTGGCTTCCTGCCAACGCCCAGACATCGCCAACAGGCGTTGTCTTAATCCGCAAGCAGATTGAAAGTTTTCCCGTCAATTCTTCGCGCCAAGTCCGGCCGGCATCCGCGCTGTGCAGCAGCACGCCCTTGCCTTGTCCGCCAGGATACTCATACCCTCCTACCCAAATCTCGTTTTGACCAGAAAGACTCAGGGAAGTCCAGGAAACGCCCTTCATAAGATTCGCGCGTTCCCAACCAGCAAACGGCTTCTTGTCGCCATATGCGAGCGTTGTCCAAGTCAATCCCCCGTCTTCGGTGCGATAAACAGCAGGCGGATTTCCAGTTGCATAGCCGATCTTGTCATCCCGGAAGCAGACATCCCACAAGTTTTTGTGAATCTCGCCCTGCCCGAAGCTGCCTCCGGTGCCGCCGGAGTCACCGATCAGCCAACTTCCGGAGGAGGCTGGGGGAAGATCCACCAAGTTCCGAGAGAGACTCCCCTGCCATTGCCCTTCTTTTGCGGAAACTTCTCCCCGGCAATAAATAGGTGGAACGGTTAAGAGTATGGCTAATGAAATGTCCGTCAGTTTCCACATAAGGTCTCCTTTATTCCACAACAAAGCTTCCCCACAAATTGGGTTGGATTTTCGACTCTACATACAAATCGTTCACCATGCCTGTCACCGGATTGCTCCAATACATCCTGAGTTCGTTTATGGCGCCTTTCTTATCCGAATAGACCACTCCGAAGTCCCCTTTGTATGACTTTCCCTTTTCAGGCTTGAACCCGAGTGCCTCCAAGGGAATGGTTGCGAAAAGGTTGTATCTGTCAGCCTGGCGTTCGATGTTTATACGAGCCCCTTCAATGACCCTTACCACATCAATATCAATTTTGCCGACCGGCGATCCGAAGGAGATGGGCTTTCCCGTCGTTCCCGGCTGTTGGTAGGCATACAGCACGGCGACTGGCTTTCCTTCGAAGACACTTATCACCAATCTTATGTCACCTGGAATGATGTCAGGATTTTCGTCGTCGGGTTTGGTCCTCAACTCGAACTCCAGAGCATCTCCGCTCTTGTAGAGGATTTTGCTGTCCGCTCCCGTGTTGACCATCGGAGAGTCATCCGTGACATCCCGGAAGCAAAGATACAGGTTTTTCTCATCAAAGGTGAAAGCAGCGGAAGCGGAGCGGGCATTGGAAAACGCCCATTTTGCCATATACTTCTCTCCCCACTTGAACGTGCCGAGATCGGGCGCATCCTTAACCGCCTGCACGGGTGCCCCAACGACCATCATCTTTTTCTCATCCTTCACCTTTTTCTCAACAATCTTGGCGGCCGATTCGTAATCAGACTGTGTGAATTCGATATTTTGAACAGGCAGCTTCCTGATCGTCTCCAAACCCTTTACCTCGCAGACCATCGGCGCGGCCCGGTTCTCATCCACCGGGCCTTCCATGTAAATTTTCCCGTCAGCCGGATTCTTGAAGAACGATCCTCCGAACGGCTCTCCGCCCGCAGAGCAGTCTTTCACAGACATTCCTCTCGCCAGATTGTCCGGCAAAGCGTCCGGCCCGCTCCGGCAGTCCCTTAGAAGACTCCCCACATACAAACCATCCGTGGTCAGCAGATAGCTTTCGCCAAGATTGCCCCGCAGGCAGAAGACTTCCCCCTGATCGCCTTCCAGATCGGTGGACCCCATGACAAAGAGAGGCCCGATCACTGACCCTCTTTTCGCCTGATTTGCCTTGTGGGAACCGTGGACTCCGGGCCATTTGTTGGGGTAAGTCCATAGGAGTTTCCCCTGCGTGTCAAACATGCTCATAGGGCTCTCGCCCATCAGCAGGACATCGCCTTTCCTGTCAACCCAAGCCATCTGAGAGTCGCCGCTTCCCTGGTTGACTTTTTCAGAAACAAGCAGTTTGGCATCCTTGTAGTCATACACAGGCGCGCCGAATTTGTTCCATTCTTTCACAGGCAATTTCCAGATGCAGCTCATTCCTTTGGCCTGCGCCGCGGGATAAAGAGCGAGGTCGGAACCTATTCCTGCCCTCCACCTGAATCCGAGATTCAGACCGCCCGCCTTGTCTGGAGCGAAAAACACAATTTCCTCTTCCTGGACTTTGCCATCGCCATTTCCGTCCGACCAAATGAACTGGCTGCGCAAATCCGGGCGCGAGAGGATATTGTTGCGAGCATAATGCGGGCTTGGGCTAGGAACTCCTTCATAGGTAGGGCCGTTTATCTCGAATGCTGTCGGGTTGCTTTTCCTCAGTTCCGTCACCGTCTTTTCGTCCGCTATGTTTCTCAGGATAAAATCCGGAATTTTCTCAGTTGCCGTTGAATCAAGCAGATTAGCGACCCAGCCAGCAGCAGCCAGTGGTTTTGCCGTATTGCCCAAGTCCTCATAGAGGCAGATCGTCCCGGTGCTTCCAACGGCAACAAGAAATTTGCGGCCATTATATTCCAGTGTTTGAATACTGGGCATGCTAACAAATTCGAGAATGTTGGCGCCAGTAAGCTCAATTTCGCCTGATGGCCAATAGGAGCCGATGACCCGCCATAAACCTTTTTCCCAATCGACCTCGCAAATGTTGCCATACAAGAATGCCCGCGTCGGATCATGCCGGTCAATTTGGGCGCACATGGTGCCGTATCCGGCCGTGCCGCAATACTCTTTCACCAGATGGTCATTCCGCCAGACACTGATGCGCTTGGGAATATTGGAATATTCCGTCACCCATAGCCGATCCTGCCGGTCGATGGAGAGCGACCACGGGAGAAAAAAGCCCTCCGGCTCATATGGGCCATTGAGCTTTCTCCCGCCTTTTGTGCCGATGTCCTTCAAGAACCTCCCGTCGCTTGCGAAGACTTTCACGCACATCGATTTTCCCCAGTCGGAGACATGGATGTTTCCGGTCGAGTCAACGGCGAGTCCTATCGGAGCCTCAAGATTTTCGGTAATCAGCGGGCTTGTTTGTCCATCCTGGCTTACTTTCACCACGTTTTTGCCGCTTATCGCGTAAAGTGTGCCCTTGTCATCGCAGGCAAGTCCGACCGGTTTATCAATCTTGAATTCCCCCGTAGTTTTGCCTTCAACGGGATCCACAACGATGATTTTGTTCTCGTGATACAGCGACGCATATATTCTCTTCCCGTCACTGGCCAGCCCCATGGTCTGGCGCATGCACCATCCGGCGTCGAATGCCTTGTTTTCCAGCATCCATGCCAGCGGTTCTCTCAGCTTCAGCCATTCCTTCGCTGGTCTTACCTGGGCAATGGTGTGCATGTATTTCCCGTCAGGAAATGGGGCATATTTCCCGGTCTTGGCGTCTATGCGCACAATGGCCGCCTCGTTTTGAGGAGGGCCTCCCCATGCAATGGTAGGGCAGCCAACCAGCATGTAGAGCCAGTCGCCATATCTGGCCAGCATTCCTCCGTTGATGTTGCGCACCCCCCACTGCTTTCGTCCATTGTAGTCGATTTTCATCACGGCCGTCTCGCCTTCGGCGAATGGCGCGGCGACATAAATTCCCTCCGCATCTGAAGTGACCGCAAACGGGGGCCATTCATTTGACAGCCAACCGCCCTTCTCGTCGGAGGTGTTCCAGGCAGGATTCCCCGGGCTTCCGTAACTGAACTGGTAGAGGAGATCCAATTCCTTGTGGTAAAGCCCGCGCATCCTATACTTGCCGGGAGGGACAACTCGGCCGTTGTCGTCCGTCCCATCCCAGAAATCGGTGTTTTTGCCTTTCTTTCTCGGATAATCACCGATGAGGTTTTTTATCCTCTTCCCCTCCGGCGTTTCCACCACCAGCGTCACGTAACCGGCTTCCGGCAGTTCGTATTCCATCCTTACCGGGCCCTGGGTCGAATAGAGCGTGTCCTGCCATTTTTCTATTTCCGACAATTGTCCGATACTTGGAGCCGGCTTGAGATTGCCTTTCGCCATGAAGACCAAATCCCCCCATGCATCCGCATTTGCCCAGAAGAACTCACGCTGCGGCTCGTTCTTGTTGATAAGATCCACCAACCGATGCGCCGGATAATTTATACCGGATGGGGCGCCCCAGTTTGCCTGGATGCCCAGATTCATCTTCTGGCCAGCCCCCAGGGAATTCCCTTTCCGCGTGACAAGTTTCCAGGGAATGGCGAGCTCCTCGACATATCCCCCCTTGTCCACATCGGCTTTGAAAGCGATTTTAACGCCCTCTTTTGTTGCGTCTGGAACTTCCCGCCGGTCGGGATTTTCCTTTGCGACCACCGCGCCACTACACGCACCATAAGATATGGACGCCCAAGGGATATTCCTGTCCGTGTAATGCCATGTTTCCCAGTTCGAGATGATGTCGGATTTCATTCTCAACTCGATACTGTCGGACTTCCACCCATCTCCCGGCGTGTTGACCGGGTCGATATGGTTCACCATCGGGGTCTTATCCTTGAAACGGAAGGAAAGATACAAATAGTCTTTGTCATACATGCAGGCGGCTTTGACTGAGTATTTGTCAAGGAGCGTGGAAAGATCGTAGCACATCATCATCTCGCCGGACAAATCCCACTCGTCAAGTTTCCCGTCGATCTTCACTTCCCCGGGTTTCGGCACAGCCCGAAGTTCATAGTTATTGGTCTGCCCTGCTCCAAACGCCAGTTGTCCGGCCATCATGGCGGCTGTCGCAAGCCCCGTCGCTCTTAGATGCCGGAAGATATTCTTTTTCCTGCTAATTTTTTTCATATTTTTTTCGTTTCTGCGAAGTGGTTCATTTTTTGTCGTAGAAGCTGCTGGATGTCGGTCGGACGCCGGCTTATTTAGCGGGCGAGCATGACCGACCTATTACCGAAAGCTGTCTTGAGAAAACATCGGGAATCCGTCCATCCGGCAAAATTGGCACATCCCAGGTGACGGCCCCATCGAAGCCGTTGATGTAACGCGTGTATTCGACAACCAGATGATCCGGGTAGCGCGGTTCGCCGACACACCAGAAATCGCCCAGGAAACTCAGCACATGGAATTGTGCCCCATCGATGAAACGCTGAAACCCGTGAAATTTGTTCGGAGTCACCAGGACGTTGGCTTCGCCGGCCGTGTAGTCCTCAAATTCTGTGTGGCTGATAATGGGGACCAGCACGCCGGGATTGAACGCCACCACGCTTTCGGGGTTGCCGGTCTTCAATGCGTCGGCGAATGAGCGGAAATTCGGCGTGCCGGTGTGGCGATACATCTGATCCGGGTAGTAACAGCCGTCGATCCACCAACCATGAACGTTCCGGCCCCAACGAAGACTCCACTCGCGGATGACGGATTCCCAATTCCGCTGAAAATCCGACAGGCGTTCGTCAGCGGGTTGTGCACTCACATAGGATCCATGCCACAGGGAAGCATCCCAAGGCGGAGTGCAACGGAGGGCCTCGACTGCACGGGGATGAAAACCCGGAGCATGAGCCGGCAAGTAAGCAATCAATCGGATCCCTGTCGGAGCGAGCGCCTCCGCAAGTTCTCCCATCAGATCCCGGCGGGAAAGCCTGCTGGGATTTTCACCAACGATGCCATCGTAGGTCGCATTGGGCGAACAGAAGAACCCCGACGACTGGCCAAGCGTGAAAATCAGATAGCCTGCCCCAACATCTTGAATCTGACGCACAAAGCGCGGGAGGTCGAATCCTTCGACTCTTTTATTCCACTCATCGGCGGTGACATCCGCCGGGTGTTGGAAACTGGGCGGATCACTGAGGAAGTGCACCATGACTCCCCAGCGCGCGTCACGCATCCAGTCGGTGTTTGCTCGTTTCCATGGTGTCTGTTGTTTTGTTGTTTCGTTTGTCATTTTAGGATTTTAATAATTCGTCGGCAGTCAGGGTGTCATTGCTTGCAGGGAGGAAATAGGTCGCCTCGCCATCGGGGTCGGGAAACTCGGTGAGCAGCGCGGGTTCGTGGTCCTGTCGGCACGCGACCCCGTGGGGGCGCAGAGTTTCATCTGTGACAGGCGACTGGAAGGCTGCCGCGTCCACAATCAGCGGTGCCTGCCCGGTGCCCGCATTGCGGTTCGGATTGAGGCAAAATACCAGAGGCCCGCGCATGACGGCTGCGCGTCCGTCCTGCTTTGCCGTCCCGCGCACCAAACGCCATGGCATCTCCATCTCCAGCTCCACCGCATCGCCGCTGTTCCATTCGCGATCGATACACAGGAGTCCACGATCAACAGAAGGCGTGACCTCGCAGCCATTCACTTTCACAGAGAACTGTCGGCACCACGAAGGAACCCGCAGACGGATGTCGAAGCGCGCTGGTCGGGTTGGCACAACCGTGAGATGGATATGCCCGGAGCTGGGATAGTCCGTTTTTTGAATCACGTCCACCGTGACCCCGGAGGCCAGTGGGATGGTGGCCTGCGAGTCGGCATACAGGTTCACGAGAAATCCCTCAGAACTCGTAAAATAAACGAGTTCCGGCATTTCGGACATGATCCGGCGAAAATTGCCCGGACAGCAATACGTGTCCTTGTCCCAAAACACCCGCCTGCCTTCAAACGGAGTGTAGTAGCGGAGCTTTCTTCCGTCGGGCGATTGCGCGGCGAAGAGCGCGTTATAGATCGCGCGTTCCATCAGGTCGCCATATTCGCCTGAACCTTCGAGACAGAGCAGCCGCCCGCACAGCCGGATCCAATACGAGGTCGCACAGGTCTCCCCCAAATCGCCGGTGCCGTCCTGGTCGGAATGCCAGCACTCCGAGTGACTGCACGTGCCAGTGATCACAAGGCCGTTCTTTTGACGCAAATACTCGACCGCACTGCGTGTCTGGCCGAGCAGCCCGGCATCCCCGGTGATCTCGCGCAAATCCAACTGCGCCAGGCAGCGCGTGAAATACGCGTAAGCATGGCCTTCGATCTTCGTGTGCCGGCCCTCCACGATCGGGAGATCCCATCCGGCAAGGTTCAACTTGCCGAGACAGAAATCCAGATACCGCCGATCCCGGGTTTCGCGGTAGAGCGCGAGCAACGCCTGATCCAATCCGAGCATGGTCAACTCCAGCGCGAGGTCCGCCTTCGTAGCCTCGTTATATTCGGTTGGCAAAGAAATGCCGGACAATCGTTCGACCAGATGATCGCCCATCTTGATTGCAGCCTCCAAGGACGGCGGTTCATGAAAAAGCCGCCAATCCGAAATCAACGCAAACAGGACATACGCCTGCTCGTGAACGTCCCAGACGCGGACAATGCGCTTTTCCGGCTGATAGGTGCCGAGATACCCGTCCGCCTCTTGAGTCCCGATCAGCGCATCCAGCACATGCCGTCGCAGAGCCAGAAGCTCGGGCTCCTTCGTATGGGATGCAAACCGCACCAGCCCGTCCAGGCTTTTTCCCATTCCGACATACTCGCCGCCCTTTCCCTGCTTCTCAAGAAATGGGCGGAGAAAATCTCCATCCCAATCCAGTGCCAGCAGATTCTTTTTCCAGGTCAGCTCCATCCGCTGCCCGATCCACCCCGCAACCCTCACTTGGTGGCCGTCGATTCGTTGATATGTCTGATTCATAGTCCGTCAATGTAAGGAAGTTTGATCGCATTGGGCGTGATGTGAACCAGCTCGTTGCCGCGGTAAGTGGAAATACAGGTCAGACGCTCGTCACGGTCTGTGCCGGGCCAGAGGCCCATGTGATTCAAAGGGCCGGCCACCTCACTGACAGACCACTCCGGAACAGGCCATTGGATCGACCCCTGTTGGCCTGCGCGAAGGTTGAGTGCCAACCACCGCTTGTCAATGCTCCACTCCGGAGCACCCGGCCCGTTCACGACGACGGATCCGGACACTACGCGCGAGGGAATTCGGACACGCAGCGTATGGTCCAGGATCGCTTGAACCCCGATCCCTCCGCCCTGAAGCTGCTCGATGGCAACATTGGCATCCTCATGTCTTCCGGAAATGCGAACAACGGTTTCGGTTCCGGAAGTGAGGACCGAAAATTTCCAGGCCGCGTGGAGGGCCCGCACGCCGGAGTAAGCACAACATCCGCCGGAGGTCAGCGTCGGGGTGTTGTCGGTTGCCGGTGTCGCCGCTTCCGGCATGTTGATCTGGGCTCCCTCGCGACCCGGATACATCCCGGCATCGGGGAGAAAACTGCGGCAACTACCCCAGGTGCCGATCAGTCTCGACAAGGTGGCTGGCGCGGAGGACTGGTCCGCGGCATGCGGAAGGAGGCGGTCCATGACGGTGAACTGCATCTTGAAAATCTCATTCCGGGTGAATCGTTCGACATCGTCCCAGAGGTCGCTGAGCGAAGCCCATCGAGGATCCAACGTGGCGCATTGGGCGAGTTCGGCCGCCAGTTCCACCATGTCCGCCACGCAGCACAATTCCGAGCACTTGTGCGGGGTGTCTGCGGCGGTTTCCGGGAACCATCCGCACGAGCAGCCGGAATTCACGTTGCGTTGCGGATCAAAAATCCACCCGTAGGCCCGAACGGCCAAATCAATCCATTCCGTTGCCCGTGCAGTTTCGCCCCGCGACCACAGCAATCGCGAAAGTTTGACCAACCCGAGCAGCCCGGAGACAGCGCTGTGAAAATGGCCGCGGAAGTGGCCATCGGTCGCAAACATCGGCGAGGTGCTCAACCGCCGCTCTTCGAAGCCGGCAAGAAAACCCCTCGCCGTCTCCATCGCGAAATCCAGATCCTGGGGGTCGCCGGTGATCTCCGCGAGCAGGGCCTGCGGTTCGATCAACTGCGAGGCAACGAGACACCAGCCGATCCAGTTCTGGTCGCCAAAATCCCGATCCGCCGGAAACGTGGTGGAGTCGTTCCAAAAGGCGTCGGACGCCCAGGTCAGCGCGGTTTCCCCACCGGGCAGCTTCGTCGCCGTGGCGATGTGCCGCAGACCCGACTGGAGTTTGCGGATCAGAGCGAGGAGGTGTGCGCGCTCGCACGGTGGCGAGACCCGCAAGCGCGCCGCAAGGTATGTCAGCGCGCGCCCCTGGTCCCAGAGATGGTAGTAATACCGGCCATCAGGAATGTCGCTGTGCTCTGGCACATACGCCAAACCGGTTTGAGGATGCAGGACCGATTGGAGATGCCGCCGGAGGCCAGCTTCCAGTTCCCGCCCTGTTCCGGTGTCTCCGGTGATTTCGCGAACATACAGCCAGGCGAGCAAGGCCCGCGATGTTGTGTCGCCGTGATCCCACTGGGTGTGGCGGATCCGGGGTTGAGGCAGCAGGACGCAGTCGAATGCGGGGCGCATCCCGGTGGGCACCGCGTCCACCGTCTGCATCATGAATCCATCGCGCGCCAGAAGGACGCGATCAGCAATGGTTGTTTTCATTTGATCGTTCTTTTGAGGATGATGACATTTCGCTTCCGCAGTTCGCTGTAGGGAAGGAAGCTGCGGTTCCCGAGGTGCTTGCCGTTCAATTTCAGTGAGCCGACATTCCAGCCTCGTCCGTGAATTTGAAGGTGGATCGTCCTGCCTCGAACAGTCAGGTTTTTAATTTCCATGTCGCCAGCATCCGCCGGCGAAAAGCGGATTCCCCGCAGATCGAAATCCAGCCCGGCGATCGTATGAAAGAACATCGAATACCATGCCTTGGCACAGAACGCCTGTTTGCGCCCCGGATTGTCCATCGTGGCACCGTGGTTGACCGTCTCGCAGGCCAATGCCTCCGGAACAGTCAGGCGGTTCCAGAACCATGCGAGATTTTCCCGCCAGGCCGCGGCCGGTTCCGGATCTTTCGAGAGCAGCATCATCTGCTGGTAAAAGTTTTCGAGCACCGGCATATACATGCCGAATTGGTTGCCATCCCTCATGAAGCAATCGTCCCATGTGGGAAACATGCGGACCCCGTGGCGGGCCGGGAAGTTTTCGCGCATAAAGCGGGCAATCCTCGCCTCTTTTCCGCGGACAAGGTCGGCGGCAAAGGGAGTGACCCAGAGGATGGCATAAACAGGGTAGTGCTTCCGGGGCGTTAGATCCTTCGTGGAGAGCGAGTCGAAGAAGTAGCCCTTTGAGGCGTCGAAGAACCGACGGAAGCTCTTGCAAAGCCGATCCGCACGCCGCCCGAAATCCCTGGCATCCTCCGGCAACTGCAATTCCGTTGCGATTTGCTCCATGGCGCGCAGTGCCTGGTAGAAGATGCTGTTGTTGAAAACGCTGAGATCGTTGCCATCCTGGCCAAGGTAGTCGGGAAAATCCGGAAAAAGAGCGACACCGGAAATCATGCCGGTTGTTCCCATTTCCTGCGATGCCGCCAGAAGGGTGAGCGACTTGGCGAACGGGTAAAACTCTTTCAGCACGCCGACATCACCGCCAAACACATGAGCGTTATAGAGCATGATGCCGTAAAGGCCCTGGGCAGGAAACGCCATCGCAAGCAACGGCTGCCCGCCAAGCGTGATGGCATGCGGGATGCCAAGGGTGGGATGGGACAGATCCCGATAGAATGCCAGCATGTCCTTCACCCCTTTCGCATCCCGATAAAGCATCGCGGCATCGGAGTGAACCATGCTGTCCCATCCCCACACCCAGTAGCCGGAATCCGCCGCACGGATGGCTCCCGGCAAATCCCGAACCTTGAGAGCATCGACCATCGGCCCGGTCATTGCCAGCAACGACTCCACCACTTTGTCTCCAACCAGCATCCGCGGACGCCCGC
>Ga0172380_10007183_pt1 | contig 12626 bp, 22 predicted proteins | sample Leawe162metaG_FD_119747 | JGI IMG/M metagenome (GOLD analysis project Ga0172380, IMG submission 119747) | Leachate microbial communities from a municipal landfill in Southern Ontario, Canada - Leachate well 162 metaG | ecosystem: Engineered > Solid waste > Landfill > Unclassified | place...
AAATGTTAAAATTGTTAAAAAAAGATGAATATCCTGAATGGCTTAAAGAGGCTTTAATTAGGGATGAAATTATTTACTTGGATGAAGAAAAAAATACAATAGTTTGGAAATGGGGCACTTGGGAAGGTGGCAATTGGGAAGGTGGCACTTGGAAAGGTGGCACTTGGGAAGGTGGCACTTGGGAAGGTGGCATTTGGAAATGGGGCATTTGGAAAGGTGGCACTTGGAAAGGTGGCACTTGGAAAGGTGGCACTTGGGAAGGTGGCACTTGGGAAGGTGGCACTTGGGAAGGTGGCACTTGGAAAGGTGGCACTTGGGAAGGTGGATTAAAAAGATTTGTTTCTTTGATAAAATGGCCTGTTTACTATTCACAAAAAAAAATAATTGTTGGATGTAAAGAATTTTCAGTTGATGATATGATAAAATGTAGGGAAGAAAATCAATTTCCATTTGAGGATGAGTTTACAGACGATCAACGGAAAGAGATGAAAAAAGCTATTGAAGATGTTTTGTTTATTTTAAGAAGATAAGGAAGGGCAAAAATGAATAAAAGATTTAAAAATTTAGAATTAGAGGAGGAAAAGGAAGAAAAAAAAGTAACAAAGTTGGATTATAAAAAGTCAATTTCCATTGATAAAGATAAACTAGATTTAGAATGGTTGGTTTGTGGTAATGAATATATGGATTGGGTAGAACATCAAGCGGATTGTAACGATATTGTCGATGACAAAGAAAACAAGCTTAAATTGTTAGAGGCTCAACTTGATAAAAAAATAAGATCAAGTGAAGATAATGACACAAAGAAAAAATTAACCGAAGTTGGAATCAAAAATGAAATCATTATTAATCAAGAATTTCAAGATTTGAAAGAAGAAATTAGAGTAGCTAAATTTAATTTAAATATTGCAAAAGGGGTTTTGGATTCTTTAGATCGCAAAAAGAAAGCTTTGGAAAAATTGGTTGATTTGTGGATTATGGGGTACAATTCGGAACCAAAACAATCATCCAATGTAAAAACAAAGATTTTGGATGGTGTTTCTAATCGGGTTAGGAGTGATTTAAATAAAAATAAAGGAAAATGAAATGAAATTTAAGGTTGAGGTAGAATTAGATTGGATTCAAGGTGGTTGTTCAGGTCTTGATAGTGATACGAATTCATGTTTAGGACCAGATTCTTTTAATATTGACCAAGCTGTATTGGATGAAGTATCAAGAGTTATTGCAGCAAAAATAGTCGATGGAAATTCGATTGGTCTTAAAAGTATTGAAAAAGAAATTAATGATAAATTCGACAAAATGGAAAATCTTGTAAAAGAAAAGATTGGAAAATCTGCTGAACAACTAATTGGTATTAAAATTAACGAAGTGATTGAAAATTGGTTAATTGGTGGATCAGGCATAACAATTACAGATGGTTATGGTGATGCTAAAAAGACCTATCCAAATGTAATGGATTTAATTAAAGAAAAGTTCAATAATATGTTGCTTGAAACTGTTGATAAAGATGGAAATTATGTGAGTAACGATTATTATAGTGGTTCCGCTAAACAAACAAGGTTAGAGCATCTTTTGGGTAAATTAAAGGCAAATGCTGAAAAAGAATTAAAGGTGAATGTAGATACAGAAATGAATAAAATTATTAAAGAAATGGAAGGTTATATTCAAACTCATTTAAGTAAACAAATTGGCGACAAGTTTCTTGAGTTATCTGGGATTGATGTTGCTAAAAATAAAATTGTAAAGAAGGGATAATTATGAAATTTAAATTATTTTTTATAATAATTGTTTTAAGTTTATTTTTTTCAGGGTGTACAAAGGCTATGATGATGAGTTATGAAAAGAATTGTGAGTCAGAAACTGATGGACTTACCAGAATAGTTAAGGCTTATTCATCGTATACCGGACAGGTAATATTTGAACGAAAGTTTACCAATTCGTATTTTGAAAATGAATCCACTGGTGACACGATAAAATTAAACATTCTTGACCTTAAGAATGGATTAAAAACAAATATAATCGGAAATAATTGTATTGTTATTTTTGATGAAGTTAATGAATAAAATAGGAGTAAATAGATGAGTATACAAGAACGAATAAGAGAAAACCATAAAAAACGCAAGGATTTTTCAATCCAGGGTAGGGAAAATGTTTTAGATTTACCGGATAGTGTTAAATTTTATAAATCTTCTTTTGATAAAAAAAATAAGATAATCATTCTGCCTTATAAAGTAAAAACAGACAATGACCCGAAAGCCAAAAAGGGGGAGGAAAATTACGTTTTGGAATATTTTGTTCATTATGATGTTGGCATTAATAAAAATCAATTTGTGTGTCTTAATCGAACATATGGAAAGCCATGTCCAATTTGTGAGGAACTTGAAAAATTAAAAAAAGAAGATGATAAAGAGTCCGAAAAATTAATCAAAAAGTATAAAGCAAGTAAAAAGGCTTCTTACAATGTTTTAGATTGTTTGTCTGAAAGTCCTTCGGATGTTCTTGTGTTTAATGCTTCTTTTGCTTATTTTGAAAAAGAAATGTTGGAAGAGGTGATTGATCCTGAAACTGATGATTTGATTTGTTTTGCTGATCCATCGGAAAATGGATATTACGTGAAATTTAAAGCAATTGAAGAAACTTTCGAAGGTCGAAAACATTCAAAATATAAGAATTTTTCTTTTGAAAAAAGAGGAAAAGCAATCCCAAAAAAAATCATGGAAAAAGTTTTAAGTTTGGATGAATTTTTAGTAGTTCCTACTTACGAACAGGTGAAAGCAGCCTTTTTGGGGGCTAATATAGATGATGACGATGATTATTTTAACACAGTTTCATCAAAAGAAACAAAAGATCAGGTAATGAACAAAAGAAAAAGTAAAGTAAAAGAAGAAGAGGAAGAAAACGAAGACATTTTTGGAGAGGCCGATCCGGAAGAAATAGACGGAGATTTATTTGAAGAGGAAGAACAGGAAGAAGAAAAATCAAAGAGACCAATAAAAAAACAGAATAAAAAAGAATCTGGAAAAGAAAAAAATAAATGTCCCCATGGGTTTACTTTTGGGGTTGATACCGATACTGAAAATAAATGCATCGAATGTAAAGTATGGGATGAATGCTCGGAAGCAAAGGAATTAACAAATGATGAGTAATTTTAACATGGTTACAAAAAATTATATGTTGAATGATAACAATTTTGTTCAGTTGGAAGAAATTAGAAACAAAATAAATGATGTAACCTATTTGAGAAACAAAAACAGAAATGTAAAAAAATATGAAATTTTAAATGCCTTAATCCAAATTGGGTTAAGGCACAAGTTCGAAGTTTTTCAAGAACTTGGTTTGAAGGATGAAGACGTCAAAGGGGTTGTTTTATGATAGAAGTACCAGAGATAAAAAATAGTCAAGATTATTTGAATTTTATTAAAACCTTGCCAACTTATGAAGATGAAAAATTAAAAGATTTTATTTCATATGGAAATAAGTCAAAATGGACTGATTTTGTATCTGGTTGGTTTTTTTCTGGGGTTAATAAGGAAAATGTAAACAAATTACAACCTAAAGAAAGTATAGATAAAAGTAAAGCTTTAATTGTTGTTAGTTTGATTTTGAAGGATTGGCAATTCAAGCATGAACACAAAGAAGCCTTGGCAGCTTATTTAATGAATGAATGGTTTGTCTAATTGGATTTAAGATTGATTTATTGTGTTTAAAATTAAAGGAAATAATAATGCCAAAGAAAGAGATTAAAAAAACAAATAAAAAGGAACAGACAATAAAAGAAATTACGAAGCAAGTTATTGAGGAAGTAAAAAAACCTTTGAACAAAACAACAAAACAAGACATTGAATTTTTAAAATCAGGCATAACTTTACTTGATTTGTGCTTGGGTGGTGGTTTTGGAAAGGGTTATATCAGTAATATTTGTGGATGGGAGAGTACCGGAAAAACGGTTTTGGCTTGTGAAATTTTGGGAAACAACAAAAGAAAAAACAAAAGTTTTGATCATAGATTCAATAATTCTGAAAGTGGTTTTACTTTGAATACAGATCATTTATTTGGATTTAAAATAAACATGGTGGACCCTTCGTCTGATACTGTTGAAAAGTTTGTTTTTGATGTTGAAAAAACAATGAAAAAAAAGAATCCTGATAAGGATATGATTTATGTTTTAGATTCTTTGGACGGTCTTTCTGATAGTCGGGAATTGAAGAAACATAAAGAAGATATGAATAAAGTTAAAGAGGCTTTAGACAAAGATAAAGAGGCTGAGATAAAAGGGGATTATTCAGGAAAGGCCAAGGCTTTATCTGAATTTTTCAGATTGAACAATAAAGATTTGTTAAATTCAAAAATGCATTTAATGATTACTTCCCAATTACGGGATAAAGTGGGAGTCATCTATGGTAAAAAAGAAGGGAGAACCGGGGGAAAAGCCTTGCAATTTTATTGTGCTCAAATTATATGGCTTTATTTGGAGGAAAAATTAACTAAAAAGGTAACAGTTGATGGCAAAAATTATGAAAGAAACACTAGTAATTTTGTAAGGGCTGAAATAGAAAAAAATAAGTTGGGGCCTGGTTATCGTAATTGCTATTTTTTTATAGATATGAATTATGGAATAGACAACATCAAATCCAACATTTATTTTTTATACGACCTTATAACTCCAAAGGGAGAATTGAGGGATTGTAAAGAGTTTGTTTGGGATGATAGAAAATTTAATTCTGATGAAAAATTAATAAAGTACATAGAGGATAATAATCTTGAAAGTGAACTAGAAAAAAGGGTGACTATTTTGTGGGAAAAAATAGAATCCGCTCTTTTAGTGGATAGGAAAAAGAAATTTTAAAAGGTGGTTAAAATGAGTTATTTTGAAGAAAAATTTAATGTTATGAGTGATGAAGAAAAGGAAAAGTTTACTGATTTTATGGTCAATCCTGAAAATATGATGAACCAAATTAAAAAAGATACCATTTCTAAAGTTATAGTATCTATAATTTTAACAGATGAAAAAATTCCAAATGTGGGAAAAGTTAGGATGATAGTTCCTATTTTAGCAGCTATGGCAATGGGTTTCAAGGAAAAACGAGATAACATTAAAAACCAACTCGAAACATTTAAAAAGTTTTCAGTAATCAGTCAAGACATACCTTCATTGGAAATGATTGAAACAATTAAAAATTTATTGGATGAATTATGATTGAAAAAATAGAGTTGATTAATTTTGAATCACACAAAAATACCAAACTTGATTTGGTTGATGGAGTTAATGTTGTTATAGGGGCTTCCGATTCTGGAAAATCTGGATGTTTACGTGGGGTTAATTGGATTGTTAATAATCGACCTTTAGGGGATGATTTTAGGAGTTTGTGGGGGGGAAAGACATCATCCAGTATAGTAATTAATTCCAACAAAATAGAAAGGATAAGAACGGATAATGACAACCTGTATGTTATTAATGATGATTATAAACATCCTTTTAAAGCATTTGGAAATGATGTACCGGAAGAAATTAAGAAGATGATTAATTTTTCAGATGTCAATTTTCAATATCAAATGGATTCCCCTTTTCTATTTTCAGAGACATCCGGAGAAGTTGCCAAATACATCAACCAAATTATCAATCTTGAAATAATTGATAACACTCTAGCAAACATTGACAAAATGAAAAGGGATTATACAAAAAAATTAGAAAATGAAAGAGTATTATTGAAAAGCAATCAGGATGAATTAGGTCAATATGCTTGTTTAGAGGAACTTGACGAGTTAGTTACTAAGGCCGAAATTTTAGATAAAAAAATAAATGAAATAGAGGAAAAAAAAGAAAGTTTGATTTCTATTTCTGAAAAAATCAAAAATTTAAAATTGGCAATTAAAAAAATTGATGGGTATTTGAAAATTGAAAAGGTTCTGGAAAAAAGTATGGAAACAAACAAAAAATTGGATGAAAACAAAAGAAAAATAGATTCTTTGAATGGGTTGATTAATAGCATAAATCAGTGTGAAAATGCAATTATTCAAAATGACAATAAGTTTAAAGTGTTAGAGCAAGAGTTTTTAAAAATTATGCCTAAAGAATGCTTGAATAAAAATTGTGTTTTTTTAGTAGAGTAAAATTATGATGGTTTTTCATTATTTTGTGAGATGCGATGGATGTGGGATTGAGAAAGCATTTAATTTTGATAACCACGAAAAAATAATACAAGAATTGATTAAAGAAGAGTGGATTTTTAAACCTTATTCAGATAAATCAAATATTCATTTTTGTTCATTAAAATGTAAATTGAATTATGAAAAGGAGTTGGTTATGTGTGCTGATTGTGAGTGGGAAGAGAATTTAGATGTTTGTAAAGATATTTTAGACGACTTAGAAAATGAGTGGTGTTTTGATACCATTACAGGAATTAAAAAGTGGGTAGAAGAAAATGAACATATAACCGAAAAGCAAATCAATGCTATTGAAAACATTCAATCAGCCATTGAAAGAAGAAACGATTTTTAAAGGGGGATAAGATGAAAATAAAAGTGGAAATTACTGAAAATGATATGAAAAAAATAATAAAAGAAGAATTAGAACATAAATTGAATATTTGTATTGATATGAATAAAGTTTCAATATTTGTTAAAAGCAAGCAAAATTATAAGTCTGAATGGGAAACATCAGATTTTAAAGCTATATATGAAAATTAAGAGGGTTAAAAATGTGTAAAACGTGTCAATATAAAGAATATAAAAAGAAATGTGAGGATATTTTGTTGAATCCTCATAATAAATATCAAAGATGGCTAATCGAGAGAATTAGTTTTCAGATTTCTGAAAATAATCATGTGACCGAAAGGGAAAAGGAATTGATCGATAATGCGATAGTTATTTTAGACATAAAAAATAAATTGCGATTAAAGAAGGTATTTAAGTGAAAATTATAGCAATTGTAACGGCTGATTGGCATTTTCGAGATACACAACCTCGATGTCGAATAGATGATTATTTTCAAGCTCAAAAAAATAAATTAGATCAAATAAAAGAAGTTCAGAAATTTGATAACTGTCCTGTTTTTGATTGTGGGGATTTGTTAGATAAGTGTAAAAGTTCCCCTTTTTTAGAAGGGTGGTTAATGGATAATTTACCAGATCATTTTTATACAATTGCGGGCAATCATGATATCCCTTATAAAAAAATTGATGCTATTGATTGGGGTTCTTTGGGTGTATTAATAAAAAGTAAAAAAATAAGTTTAATAAAATTGTATGAAGATGATAATTTAATTATTGAAGGATTTAATTATGGAGAATTATCAGATGACAAATGAAATATGGAAGGATATTCCTGAATATGATGGCTTATATCAAGTTAGTAATTTAGGAAGAATTAAAAGTTTGAAAAGAAGAATATGGAATGGAGTAGGATATTTTGAAACAAAAGAAAAATTATTAAAACAATATATTTCAAATAAAGTCCCTTATTTTTATTGTTATTTAAAAAGTAAAAACAAAAGAAGAAAAACAGAGTTCATTCATCGTTTAGTTTTATTAACATTTAAAGGTAAATCAGATTTGCAATGTAATCATATTAATGGGGTTAAGACTGATAATATATTAGAAAATCTTGAATGGGTAACAAGAAAAGAAAATATAAAACATTCATGGGATACAGGATTAATTACAAAAGAAAAACAATTTCACAAAATTATTCCTGTGAAACAATTTGATTTAAAAGGTAATTTAATAAATCAATTTAAGAGTATTAAGGAAGCAAGTATGAAAACTAATATTTGTGCTAATTCTATTTGGTCAGTTACAAAAAAAATAAACAAAACTGCGGGAGGATTTATATGGCAAAAAAACGTATAGCTTTAGTACATGAGTTTGTTTCACTAGATAAGTTTCCCGGGTCAATTACTCCCGAACAATTAACTGAAAAATTAAAAGGGTTTGATTTTATTTTTTGTGGTCATAATCATCAAAATTTTGGAGATTATGTTAATGATTGTCAAGTTATTAATGTTGGTTCCATGATGCGGATGGATGCCGACCAGGTGGATTATATACCTGGTTTTTATGTGATGTATGAAGATTATTCAATTGAATGGGTTCCTTTTAATATTGAAAATGATGTGATTGACCGGAAATATATTGATCAAAAAAATCAAACTTCGGAAAGACTTTTATCTTTTGTTGAAAGTTTGAGTGGGAAATACGAAATAGGAAATAATTTTCAAGAAAATTTACGGAAATGTCAATCTCGCGGGTATAATATAGGTGAAGGGGTTAAGAAAAAGATTAGTCAGGCTTTAGGGGAATAAGTTTTTATGGCTCTATGGTGGAAATGGTTACTGACTTAATTTTTTTGGTATTGAGTGTTTGTGGAAGGTACGGTAAACAAATGCAAGATATACAGGGAAAATTATTTATGCTGGTTCGAACCCGGCTAGAGCCAAAGTAACTTGATAGTTATGTTGAAGCGTGAAAAAGCTATTCACGAAAACTATTGGTGATTAAGTAACTCAGTTGGATAGAGCCTATGGGGAAACCTTAAGGGGTCGGGGGTTCGATTCCTCCCTTAATCAATCATGTGGGGTTTAGCTCAACTTGGGAGAGCCAAAGGGACGCGACCTTTGATACTGTTCAAATCAGTGGCCCCACCATAATGAGCGTTGCTCATTTTAATAATTTTACAGATTACTTGTAGATGTTTTTAAACATAGGAGGGAGTTACGTTGTGATTCCCTCTTTTATTTTTGGGGTGTGTTTGTGACTAAGTTTGAAGTTCCTGATTGGATGGATGAATATTTACCTTTTATTGATACGGTCCCGGAGGAATACAAAAATAAAGATATAAAAAAGAATGATGTTAGGGCAGCATTGATTTTTCAATGTAATTCTCAAATAAGATTGTTAATAAAATTAAAAGAGGGAGGTTTTTTGAAGTGAGTAAAATTTATGTGGGGATTGATAATGGGGTAACGGGATCCTTAGGGGTTATTTATCCGGATGGTAATTATGAGTTTGGAAAAATTCCAGTAAAAACAGAACAGAGTTATACAAAAAAGAAACAAAACATAACAAGAATTGACAATGGAAAACTACAAACTATTTTTTCATCTTTAGATAGTAATGTTTTTTGTTTGATTGAAAGACCCATGGTTAACCCGGGAAGATGGAAAGCTACATTGTCGGCTATTCGTTGTCTTGAATCGGTTTTGATTGTTTTGGAAAAGTTTGAAATTCCTTATCAATATATAGATTCGAAAGAATGGCAAAGGGTTTTATTGCCAAAAGGAATGGAAAAAGAAGAATTGAAAAAGGCTAGTTGTGATGTGGCATGCAGGTTGTTTCCAAAAGAAAAGATGACTATTTGTAAGCATAAGGATGGGGATTCTTTGTTGATGGCTGAATATGCAAAAAGGAAAGGATTATGATCGAGTTTATACTTGCTTGTGTAATTACTTTGGTATTGGTTTTTATAGTTTATTTTGTTTGTAAAGGGGTTTTTAAATGAATAATGCCGAGATTTTAATTAAGTTAAAAAAAGATATTGACGAGTCAAAAGTTAAAAAAAATCAGTTGCAAGGCAAATTACAGAGTCTTGAAGAGCAGTTGAAAGAAGAATTTAATTGTACATTAAAAGAAGTTGAAGAAAAAATAAAAGAGTTAACATCCGAAAATGAAGAAAATCAAAAAGAACTTGATGAAAACATTAAAAAAATAAGAGAGTATTTATAAGGAGGTATTTTATGTTGATTACGATTGAAGAAGATAAAAAAGAGGTGTTTGAACCTGTTAAAATTACTCTGACAATACAAAGTAAAAGTGAGTTGATAGAACTTTGGTATAGAATGTTTTTGAGTGTAGATTGTATTAATGATAATTCGGACGAAGATTTTGGAAGGGGGGTCCCTTGCTTTGATACAGGTTTATCTGATGTTTTTTGGGATGGAATAAATATGATTTGTTGTAAAAAAGGCTATAGGAAAGTAAATGATTAATCAATTTAGGAAAAATTTAGAACAGTTGAAAGGTAGACGAAAGCAAATTGAAAGTAAAATTCAAGAAAATAAAACAAATATAAAATTGTACAAAAGAGAAAAAGAGGATTCGGAAAAGGCTCAAGTAATTATTCAAAAGGTAGCGAAAGAAACGCAAGACGAAATAATTATACATATTTCTGATATTGTTACTTTAGCCCTTAATTCTATTTTTGATGAGCCTTATGAATTTAAATTGGATTTCGTCCCCAAGCGAGGAAAGACCGAGGCCGACATATATTTTTTGAAAGAAGGCAAAAAGATAGATCCTATGAAGTCCTCTGGTGGTGGGGCTGTTGATATTGCATCTATTGCGTTAAGAATAGCCTTGTGGAGTCTTTCAAATCGAAATAATACAATAATATTAGATGAGCCCATGAAATTTCTGTCAAAGAATTACCTTGAAAAGGCCATTGACATGATCAAAATGTTGAGTGAGAAATTGAAAATTCAGTTTTTGATTGTGTCTCATATAGAGGAATTGGTTGAAAAAGCTGATAAGGTTTTTTATTTGTTAATCAAAAAAGGGATAACTAAAATAAGGAATAGATATGTTTAATGCTTGTATTGTTGGGGCTGGAAGTATAGGGGCACTGAAACCGGATGAGTTTGATTCTCCAAAAACAGAGAATATATTAACTCATGCCCATGCTCTCTATCATTTTAAGGAAATGGGGAGAATAAATGAATTTTTCATTGTTGACAAGGATTACAAAAAAAAGCAAGAGGCTAAAGAGAAGTGGCATTGCAAAACTTTTTCCAATTTAAAAAGTTTGAAGATACAGACAACAAACATAGATATTTTTGTGATTGCCGTTCCTACTGAATACCATAAAGATGTGATCGATGAGATTTTAGAAAATTTTAATCCAAAAATGATCATAGTTGAAAAGCCATTTTGTTATAATTATCGGGAAGCTTTACAAGTGTATCAAAAATGTATGAAAAGAGAGATTGTGCTTGTGGTTAATTACACGAGGCGGTTTTGTCTTTCTATTCAATCATTGAAAAATGAATTTGATTGTTTGAAGTATGGAAAAATTAAGGCTTGTAATATTCTCTATGTGCGGGGATTTATTCGTGATGCTTGTCATGCTATTGATTTGTGTAATTATTTTTTTGGGGAATTTCGACAGGGGAATATTCTAGGTAATCGAATGAATAGTTATGAAGATTACTCAAAAGATGATTTGACTTTGCCTGTTTGGATGGAGTTTGAAAACTGTCCCAATGTATATTTTACTCCAATTGATGGAAATGACATGAGTATTTTTGAGTTTGATATTTTGACTGAACAAGCACGAATTCAGTTAGTCGATCATTTCAGACAAACAAAAATTTATGAAAAAAACGATTCCTGTATTTATGGGAATTTTTCATCATTGAGTTATGAAAATGTAAGTGTGTTTGATAATAATTTGGAAACATCGTTGTATTATCTTTATTTTAATTCTTTTGCATATTTGAAAGGACAAAATAAGCAGCTAATTTCTTCCGGTCGGGATGCTTTGAAAGTACAGGAAATTTATAGAAGGTTAGGAATTGAAAAAGAAAAGCATAGTTGTGTTAAAGAAATAGACAAGGTGACAGACCATTTTGGTCTTTTTATACGTAATGGATTTAGAAAATTTAGGAGTTTAGAATGAAAAATATTGCAATTGTATCGGCTAGAATGGGCTCAAACAGATTCCCGGGTAAAGTCATGACTGATTTATGGGATGGTAAGCCTGTTTTACAAATTTTGATTGAAAGGCTGAAATTGAGTAAAAAAATAGATAAAATAGTTGTGACCACTACTCCGGAAGAGAATAACAACCCAATAATAAAGTTATGCTTTGATTTGGGTATTGATTTTGTTTATGGACACAAAGAAGAGGCTTTGCAGTCTGTTTGTGAAGCTGTTAAGCAGCAAAGAATAATTGAAGCTGATGAATTAAATGTCATAGATATAACGGGGGATTGTCCTTTCATAGACCCTTTTCAAATTGATGAAATGTTGACTGAATTTGTATGTAAAGGGTATCATTATCTATCAAATTGTATGGTCAGGAGTTTTCCTATTGGATTTGATATTCAAATTTATAGGGATTCTTTGTTGATTCTGGTTAATGAGATTGTGAAAAACAAAAGTCATCGTGTTCATTCTGGATGGAATATTTGGGCTTATTCTAGTGTTATACAAAAAAATGATACTTATGGATATGTACGTCCTCTTAAGTTTGGTAATATTGTGGCTGATGAAAAATATAATTATCCTGATTGGCGAGTTGTTTTGGATTATCCAGAAGATTTAAAATTATTAAAAATATTGATTGGGAGTTTTGCTAGAATTAATTTTACATATCAAGAAATTATAGATTTCTTAAAGGTAAATCCAGAATTACTGAAAATTAACATCAATTGTAAGCAAAAAATACCAGGAAAAGATGAATAAATTTTTTCGGAAAAGTGTTTGTGAAGGGTATAATATGGGGAAAGGAGATAAGAAATGTTAAAATTGTTAAAAAAAGATGAATATCCTGAATGGCTTAAAGAGGCTTTAATTAGGGATGAAATTATTTACTTGGATGAAGAAAAAAATACAATAGTTTGGAAATGGGGCACTTGG
>Ga0172380_10007184_pt1 | contig 12625 bp, 9 predicted proteins | sample Leawe162metaG_FD_119747 | JGI IMG/M metagenome (GOLD analysis project Ga0172380, IMG submission 119747) | Leachate microbial communities from a municipal landfill in Southern Ontario, Canada - Leachate well 162 metaG | ecosystem: Engineered > Solid waste > Landfill > Unclassified | place...
CAAGAGACGCAGAGACACAGCAGAGAGGGACGAAGGCACGAAGTGAGGATGGGGCTGTGACTCTTTCCCTTCGTCCCTCCGTCCCTAAGTCCCTTCGTCCCTTTGTCTCTGTGCCGCTGCGGTTAATTTCTCCATGACATGTGCATCCTTCTTCCGCCCCGCTACAATAATCTCCCCATGACCACGCCCCCCCGCAAGCCCGGCACCGATGACAGCTCCATCAAGGAGACGCTTCAGTCGATCACCGTCGCGTTCATTCTGGCGTTCGTGTTCCGCGCGTTCGTCGTCGAGGCGTTCGTCATCCCCACCGGCTCGATGGCGCCGACGCTGCTGGGCAAGCATGTCAAGTTCACCTGCCCCGAATGCGGATACCGTTTCACCGGCGGGCCGCGCGATTATCCGGGGAATAACTCGTCGAATGAACCGTTGCCCATTCAGGGACGCCAGTCGTGGCGCGACCGGAAAACCGGCGCGCGGTTCGAGCGAACCGAGCCGCTGTCGGCCCACTGTCCGATGTGCGACTATCCGATCACGAAGGACTGGGCGCGACTGGACGCCGGTGACCGCATTCTGGTGTTGAAATACATTTACGCATTCAGCGAGCCGCGCCGGTGGGACGTGGTGGTGTTCCGCCCGCCGGACAACCCCGGCATCAATTACATCAAACGTCTGGTCGGTTTGCCCGACGAGTGGCTTCGCATCATTCGCGGCAATGTTTTCACCTCGACGGATCAGGGCCAAAGCTGGCACATTCAGCGCAAGCCGGTGAAGGTGCAACAGGCGGTGTGGCAGCCGGTGTATCACAGCGCCTTTGAGCCGCTGGACGACGGGCAATCGCTCAATCGCCGGTCGGTGTGGACCACCCCCTGGCAGCCGGTGAATGCGGAAAACTGGGCGGCGGAAAACCGCGGGCGGACCCTGACGTTCCATCCGGCCGCGGCGGATCGGCAAGGGGATGAATCGGGGACGAATGTTCCGGGGGCGGGCGTCCTGCGATTCGATTTCGAGCGTCATCCCTGGGCGACGAAGGATTACTCGGCTTACAACAATCTGGCCATTTACTCGCTGCGCGATTCGCCGGTGTTCGTGGAAGACATGCGTGTCGGCCTCACCGTGCTGCCCCACGCGACCGGCGGCGAGGTGACGTTGCACATCGGCGGCGAACTGCTGGATTACCAGGGCGCGATCCGCCCCGATGGTTCAATCGAACTTCGCATCGCGCCAGGCGGCGCCAAACGAACCGAACGGACCTGGACCACCGTGGCGCAAGCCCCCGGCCAGCCGCTGGCCGCCGATCAGACGCACCGCGTGGAATTGTGGTGCGTGGATCAATCGGCCCAGTTGTGGGTGGACGGCGAGATGGCGCTGAAGTACGACATTCCCGTCGCGGACCAGACCGATGACCAATCGCCCTTCGTGTTGAGCGTGCGAACCCTGCTGGCACACAACGAGATCGGCGAACCGCCCCGCATCAGCGTCACCCTCGGCGGCGCGGCGATGGATGTCAGAGACATCGACCTGGACCGCGATCTGTATTACACCAATCCCACCCATGAATCGACCTCGCTGGCGACGTACGACAACGTCGCCAAGCTGGCGGACAACGAGTTCTTCTGTCTCGGAGACAACAGCCCGGCCAGCGCCGACGGACGACGCTGGAAATCCGTGAACGACTGGGTCACCTACCACACCCGATTCGACCATCACCACCTCGGCCCCGAAGGCGAAGAACTTCCGGGGGTGGGCAACGGCATCGTGCCCCGCCGGTTGATGATCGGCCGGGCGTTCTTCGTCTATTGGCCCGCCCCCGATCGCCTGTCCCCCAACGACCGGCTCTGGATGCCCAACTTCGGCGATCTACGGTTCATTCATTGAAGTCGGAGGAAAGTCGGAAGTCGGAAGTATTTTATACACGGCTCTTTACTTCCCACTTCCCACTTCCGCCTTCCCACTTTCCTCCCACTTCCCACTTTCTTTTGTCGGGTTATCCACAATCAGTCCCCATCCGTCGGCTTCCTTGAAACCGCGATTATTTCCGGTTTCACTCCCTAACGGGCATTTTCGGGGGCAGCCCAGCCGGTTCCGAAAAAATCACGTTTCTTCCCCCCATTCTCCGCCATCGCACACCCAAACCTCCCCGCCTTCCCCATTTCATCTCCGCCTGAAAATCGTATCTATTGCTCCATTTACAATCCGTTACCCCCCGCCAATCCCGCTATGCACACTTTTTCCACACCCGCGTCGCCCCGCCTGGCCCCTCCCCAAGGGCGACCGCATTCTCCGTGGATCGGACGGGAAACGGACAGGAATTAACCACAGAGATGGCACAGAGGCACAGAGGCACAGAGAAAGAAATTTGGAAATGGATTTCGCTCTGTCTTTTACCCTCTGTGTCTGTGCCGCTGTGGTTCATTTTTTCTCTGCGCCGCTTGCGGTGAATCAAAAAGAGAGAATGCGGTGGCCCTGCCGCCGCCTCCGTTTTCACACCCTTCGCCCTTCCATCCTTCGGCCCGGCAAGCTATCATGGCCGCTCGCTTTGGGAAGCGTTCCAAGTTCAAGGTTCAAAGTTTGCGGAAGCGGGTACACCTTTGAACCTTCAACTTTGAACCTTGAACTTTGAACTTTTTCGCCTCACGGACCATTCGCCATGACCCTTTCCGCCCAGCTTTTCGTTTCACTCTGCATCGTCATCGTGCTGCCCAATCTCTTCCTCGGCGTCACGTCGTACCTGATCTATCTCGAACGCAAAATGGCGTCATGGATTCAGGATCGCGTCGGACCCAACCGCTGCGGTTTCACCTTCGGCCTGTTCGGTGACAACTCCAAAAAACGCATCTTCGGCCTGGGCCAGCCCCTCGCAGACGGCCTCAAGTTCCTCGCCAAAGAAGATTACGATCCCGACCAGGTCGATAAAGCACTCTTCTATCTCGCCCCCGCCATGGCCTGCGCCACCGCCATGATCGGATGGGCCGTCATCCCCTTCGGCGGGGCATGGCTCTTCCCCGGTTTCGATCTCGGCTTCCTCAAAGTGTTGCCCGGCACCGTCGTCGTCTCCGTCGCTGACATCAACGTCGGCGTCATCTACATCCTCGCCGTCGGTTCCCTCGCTGTCTATGGCGTCGTCCTCGGCGCGTGGGCATCGAACAACAAGTTCGCGTTCTTCGGCGGCATCCGCGGGGCCGCCCAGATGCTCAGCTATGAAATCCCCATGGGCCTGGCCGTCCTCTGCATCCTCCTGATGACCGGCTCGGCCAGCGCGTCCGACATGCTCAACGCGCAGATCGGCCACGTCTGGAACATCGTCCAGCAACCTCTGCTGGCCGTGCTGTTTTTCACCTGCGTGCTCGCCGAATGCAATCGCGCCCCGTTCGACCTGCCCGAATGCGAAGCCGAACTGGTCGGCGGATATCACACCGAGTATTCCTCGATGAAGTTCGCGTTGTTCTTCCTCGGCGAATACCTCCATATGATTACCGGGGCCGCGTTCTTCACGCTCATGTTCCTCGGCGGGTGGTCGCTGCCTTTCGTCGATGTCCTCAACCCCGCCCCGGCCGGCATATGGATCATGCTCGCCAAGGTCGCCGTGTTCCTCATCAAGGTCACGCTGGTGATCTCCGTGATGATGTGGATTCGCTGGACGTTGCCCCGCTTCCGCTTCGATCAACTCATGCGTCTGGCGTGGCGCTCCATGATCCCCCTGTCGCTCGGCCTGTTGCTCATCACCGGCGTGTTCACGTTCCTCGATCTCAACGACTGGCTCTGGGCGGGCAACATCGGTTTGTTCATCGCGTCATTGATCGTCGCCCCGCTCATCCCCGCCGGCCCCAACGTCAACCGCCGAATCAAACTCGAAGGCAGCCGCTACAGCGCGCCTGCGTAATCCGCCGCTCGCGGCTTAGCAATGCCGATTAATAGGTGTTGCGCTTGCGCACACTCACCTTCCCCCAATCCATCTCCGCCAATATCGCCGCGATCCGTTCCCCCGCGTGTCCGTCCCCGTAAGGATGCCGCATCCGACGCAGGTCCAGCGACAACGCCTTCACCAACGCCTCGCGCACATTCGCCGCGCCGTAATCGCAATCCACCACATTGACCGGCTTCTCCCGCCCGTTCTGCCGAGGCCCCACGTTCACGCATGGCACCCTCAACACCGCCCCCTCAATCAATCCCGCCGATGAATTGCCCACCAACGCCGTCGCTCCCGCCAACATCGACAACCATCGCGCTCGCGGCAAATGCTCGATCACTTCCATTTCCGGGGGCGCTTCCTTGATCGCCCGCCAAATCCCCGCACATCCCGCGTCACCGTTCGGCCCCATCACCACCGGCTCCAAATGGCGCACCGCCTCCAATGTCTCACCCATCCATCGCCGCTCCACTTCGTCACTTTCTCCAATCGGGTGCTGCATCACAATCACCCGTTCGACCGGGCTTGCCTCAACGCCTTCCAACCCATCGACCGCGGGTGATCCCACATTCCACACCACTTCCGCCGCCTCCCCCATCCGCACCAGCCGCTCGCGGCTTAGCATCGTCGCAACAAAATGCAAATGCGCCAATTTCGATATCGCATGGCGCATCGCCTCATCCGCCACTCCCTCCGCGCGATCGCCCCCGTGAATGTGCGCCACGTGAATCCCCCCCACGCTCCCCGCCGCCGCCGCCGCGAACGCCTCGATCCGATCCCCCAACACCATCACCACCTCCGGTTTCAATTCGTCGAACACCCTGCCGAATCCGATGATTCCCCGTCCCAACGCATCGACATCATCCCACCGTCCTTCCGGGGGCCGCTCGCGGGTTAGCACCTTCTGCATCCTCACCTTCCCCTCCATCTCCCACCCCGCGTCCCTCACATCCCGCCACGTCCCCGTCACCCAATGCCATCCCGCCACCACCACACGCAATCGCAATCCCTTGCTCCGCGCGATCGCCTTCATCACCGGCTCCAACAACCCGAACTCCGCCCGCGTCCCCGTCACCACGACGATTGTTTTGCGGTTTGCGGTTTGCGGTTTGCGGTTCATAAATCCTCCTCATGTATCAAATGATTCATCTTCACATCCCGCTTCAACGTCTTGCCGACCACCTCCGCCAATCGCGCCGCCGCCACCCCCGTGCCCGGCCGCTTCACCGTCACATCCCCGCGCCCGATCACATCCCCCGCCTTCATGTCGCGCACCGCGCACACGCTTTGCCGCGATACCTTGCGAACATCGGCCTGTACGTCGGCTGTTTCATCGAACATCATCGCCGCTTCCGCCGCGCCAATCGCCGCCACATACTCAGCGAACTTCCGGGGGTCGCAACTCGCCGCGTGGTCCGGCCCCTTCGCCGCGCAATCGTAAGTCAAATGCTTTTCAATCACCCGCGCCCCCAACCCCACCGCCAGCACCGCCGATACATCATTGCTCGTATGGTCCGAATATCCGACTTCGCATCGCAACGCATCGCGCAACACATTCATCCGTCCCACCGCCGCACATTCCGGCGGCGTGGGGTATGCGCTGACGCAATGCAGAAACACCGTTTCATGTTTCGCGCACAGCCGGTTCGCCGCGTGCAGTTCATCAATGTTCGCCGTGCCCGTCGATATCAGCATCGGCTTGCCCAAGTCCAGCATCGCCCCGATCAGAGGCAGATTCACCGCGTCCGGCGAGGCGATCTTCACCGCATCCGCGTCCAATTCCCGCATCTGCTCCAAGTTCTCCACGCTGAACGGTGTGACGATGAAGCCCATTCCCAACTCGTGCGCCAACGCCTTCACCTTCAGCATGTCAGCTACGCACAATTGCAGCGACCGCAGCATCTCATATGGATCAACCGCGTTCGCCTCCTGGTACTTCGCCAGTTCCGCTTCCGCGCTCAGCAACAGGTCCGGGTCGAACAGTTGCAGTTTCACCGCATCGGCCCCAGCCCCTTTCGCCGCCCGGGTCAGCGCCAATGCCCGCTCCACCGATCCGTCGTGATTCACCCCCAGTTCCGCAATCACATATGTCGGCGCAGCGCCGCCGATCTCCCGTCCTCCGATCACCACTTCCGCCTTCCGCCTTCCGCCTTCCGCCTTCCCAATCACCGCCTCCGCCACCCGCATATCCATCGCCCCGTCCACATCCACCACCCCGCTTCCGGGGGCACCCGATTCGGTAATCACCGCCCGCCGATCCTTCCCCAAAAAAGCGTGGGGTTGTCCCGCTTCCACCACGAACAGCGATTTCCGCGTCACCGCGATGATCCCGCCGTCCAACTGATACACCGCCGGAAGTTCCTGCCGCCGATACACCGTGTTCTCGACGTAAGGCAGCAACCGATCCCCCTCCACCACGCGTTTCATCCAGTACGGGTGCATCTTCCCCACCGCGCACACCGACTGCACCGAATCGCATCCGGTCTCGACGAGTTTCGTCACCGCGTCATCAATCAACGTCCGGGGTCGGACGGGGACGTTGGCGTACAAAATCACGACATTGCGGATTGCGGATTGCGGATTGCGGATTGCGAACTGCTCCACCGCGTGTCGCGCCGCCGCATCGACGGTGGCCGTGTCGCTCGCCAGTTCCGCCGGTCGTTCGATCACCTCCACGCCGCGCCGCCGCGCGATTCCCGCCGCCTTCTCGCAATCCGTGCTGACGATCACCCGGTCCACACGCTCGCTCGCCAGCGCGTGGTCGAGGGTGTATTCGATCATCGGTCGTCCGCAAAGGTCAGCCGTGTTCTTGCCCGGCAACCCCTTGCTCCCCGCCCGCGCTAAAACCACGCAAAGCGTTTGGATTTCTGATTTCTGATTTCTGATTTCTGATCGACTCATAAATCACCTCGCACGCCTTCATCTTCAATCCCAAATCCGAAATCCGAACTTCCGTGGGTTTTACTTCCGTGGGTTTTACTTCCGGGGGGTTTTACTTCCGTGGGGTTTTACTTCCGGGGGTCATGGCCGATGCCATTGCCTGCACGTTTCACAAATCCCCTCATACTTCCCCTCACGCTGAGCCACGCGCAACGCGCCGATCCGTTCCCATCCTTCCGTCACCGACCCGCTCATCGCGCATGCCCCGCGCACATCCTGGTCGCACCGCGCCACCCGTCCGTCGCTCAACACCGTCAACCGCCCCGTCAGCTGCCGGCACGCAAACCGTCGCGGCGGAGCCATGTCCATCACCGCCAAATCGCCGATCCCTTCCGCCAATACTTCCGGGGGCGGGGGCCCCTCCACCAACACCGCGCCGGCGAAATACGACCACCGATCCACGAAACTCTCCAACTCCGTCACATTCTCCCGCGTCTTCACCATCGTCGGCACCACCCACAACGCCTTGTCACTTCCGGGCTTACTTCCGGGGGCACCCGCCAAACGATGTTGCAACAATCGCTGCACATTCGCCCCCACTCGTTCAAACGCATCCACTCCCATCATCCGTTCATACATTTCCCTCGAATCCGCATTGATCCTTACTTTGACGACATCCACTCCCGACTCGATCAACTGTTCCACCGTCGTCGCATCGACATTCAAATCCGTATCCACCGCGATCGCCCGGATCCCCGCATCGCGAGCCATCCGCACCATCTCCGCCCAGTGCGGGTGACACAGCGGGTCGCCCGCCCCGCCGAACATCACCGCCACATCATCAATCTCCGCCAACTCCGCGAACAGCGTCTTCGCCCGCTCCAGCGTCATGTCCGCCCGATCCGCCGCAATCCGCAGCAACCCCTTTGTTTCAACTTCCGGGGGCCGTTTCGTCGTCAATTCCACCGTCACCATCCCCGGCTGCGCGTGTCCGCGCTCTTCCAATTTCCGCGCCATCCACGCCGCCGCCGCTTCCCCATCTTTCCATACTTCCGGGGGGGCCGCCCGCATCAACGTTTCCCATCGCTTCGCTCCCGCGATCGCGCGCACCTTCGCCTGTCGCAGTTCCGGGCCGATCTGTACGCAAATGTCCCGCGCGATCGGGTCGCCCTGCGGGTGCGTCGGGTTGTAGTCCAGCAAATGCCCGATGCTCGCCCCCCCCCCGGAGGCCTCCGCCATCTGCTCCAACAACTCCGCCGTCACCACGACTCCCGCCAGGCCCGGCGGACTCTGCGTGAACACCAGCTTGAACTCCGTCACATTTTCCAAATGCCGCTCAATCAACCGCCCGCACAACGCGCTGTCCAGCAAAGGCCAGGTCGCCCCGACGATCAACGCCGCGTCCCATTTTCGGGCCGCATCCGACTTTCGGGCCGCGTCCGGCTTCCGGGGGCGCATCACTTCCGCCAGCGCCTTGGCGTCGATGACCTCGTCGTACACCGTCGCTCCGCCGATCCCGCCCCGCCAGGTCGTCCCGCTCCACGCCCGCGCCGTCCGCCCCGCGCCCAACATCATCGCCCGCTCCGTCCGCACCACGCGTACGCCCGCGTCCGATGCCGCGCCCACCGCCGCATCCGTTGCGTCCGCCGCATCCATCTCGCCGTCCGCCGCGCCGCCATCCCCATCCGTCACCACCATCAGTTCCGCCACGCCCCTGACGTTCCGCATCCGTTCGATGACATGTTCGATCACCCGTCTGCCCCCGATCACGCGCATCGCCGCCGGCGCGTCCTGCTTTGCCAGCACGATCAATCCGATCACTTTTGTCGTCGGCTGTTCGCTCACATCGTCTCTCCTTCTCCAAACCCGCCCTGGGGACAGGGTGGCTCCAACCGCGCTTTCAACCGGCCGGCCGCCTGCTCGAACAAGCTCAGCGTTTCCTCGCATCCCTCGATCAGCCACTTCATGTTCACCAGGTCGCGCTCCAGTTGCCGCTTCTGCTTTTCATAGGGGTCCGCCTCCGGGTCCGCTGAAATCGACCGGTCCGCCTGCCTCCGCTTGAACGCTCCGATCTGATTCAACTCGTTCACCAGCGCGAACGCCTCCCGCAATTCCGCCACACGTTTCTGTTTCTTCTCCAGCTTCCCGAACAACGCATCCATCTTCCGGGCGTCCTTCTGATGTTCGATCATCTCCTTCAACATCGGCACCGTCTGCTCGCTGGTCACCTTCAACTCCCGCACCTGCCTCATCCGCCCCTCCAAATGTTCCGCCACCTCCCGCAATCGTTCCATTCCCCTCGGCCCGCCCGCTTCAGCGGGCGGGGTGTCTCTCGGCATCGGTATCACCGGCAACGCCCTCACCGCATACTCATCCAACACCTCCCGCAACGTCTTCCGCACCGTCCGTTCCTTCGCCACGCCCCCCTCCGTCGCGTCAATGATCGTCCGCCCCGACTCCGCGGCCGCCGCGAAATCCCGCTCAAACTGCCTCAGATACGTCAGCATCTGTTCGTCGGTGTAAATCGGCTGGTCATGCACGTCCCGCACCTTCTTCAAATGCGTCTTGTGCCGCGCGATCCGTTTCCACTCCATCATTTCCAGCGTGTTGAACGGCGACAGCTCCGTGCTCCAAACCTCATGGATCGCCGTCCCCGGACAATAATACAACCCGTCGCTGAACCCCAAATCCTGACCGATCATCGTGATCGGATCACACCCCAAAAACTGCGCCAGATACAACGACAAATGCGCCACCGTCGATCCCGACCGCAACCCCGCCATCGGCCTGGCCAAAGGCCCCAGCAACAAATCCAAAAACGACGACCGACAAACCCGCACCGCGCCCGGAAATGAATCCAATATCGCACAGTGCGCCTTGGGTTCCGCCACCAGCGTCACTCCCTCCAAATCCTTCGCGTTGATCCCTTCGTAAAACCTTCGTGATATTTCGTGATAATCCAACGCCGTCACAAAGTGTGGCTTCACCCCCCGCTCCAACAGCGGCTTCAACACCGTCTGCACCGCGATCACCACCACCCGATCCCGCACACCCTCCTCCGCCAATAACCCCACGTTCTTCGCCAGTGAAGGCCCCGCCGATACCAGCACCGCCGGGTATCCCTTCGCCGCGTCCCTTAAATCCTCCAGACCGGCCCCCGCCGCGTAGTACGCCAAATTGTTCGCATAATTCCGGCACGTCGCCGCGCTGTTCACCAGCGTCGTCGCCACGTTCGTCCTGCAATACGCCACGAACTGCGTCAGCGACGCGCTGAACTTCCCCAATCGCTCCCCCTGCAACTGTCGCGTCGGCCCGTAGGTCAATATCTGCACCCCCGCCGCCACGTGCGCCACCTGCGATTCCAGTCGCCGCGTGATCTCCGCCAACTCCACTTCCCCCGTGAACACCATCACATCCTCCGCGCCCATCCACTTCGCGCAATCCACCCGCTCCATCACCGCGCGCAGCAACCGCTCGTCCGGCTCGTACACCACCAATAACCCCCGCCCCCCCACACGCTCCGCCAATGCCGCCACGTGATGCCCCACCCCCACCCCCATCATCACAATGCAGCCATGCTCCTTCAAATCCGCCTGCTCCGCGAACCGCTTCGCCTCCGCCACCGGCGTGTGCCGCGACGCCAGCGTCACCTGCCGCTGCGTTCCATCCTCCGCCTCCACACTGATTGTCGCGCTGATCGCCCGCTCCTCCCGCAACGCATCCCAAAAACTCACCCCCTCATGCGCCGTCGCCTCCGCCACGCGCTCCGCCGTCGCCGCGTCACGCCCCCGCAACGCCTTCAGGTTTTTTTCCAGCAACTGCGACATGTCGTCCCATCATCCTTGACGTTACACTGTCGGACATTTCCGCACGCGATCCGACTATCCTAACACCACTTGACGGGGCTTGAAACATGCCCAACCACTGGCCCGATCCATCCTGGTTTGACCGCTTCCTCCTTGAAAACCCCTGGCCCGCGCTGGCGGTGTTCGCCGCGTTCGCCCTCATTTTCGTCTGGCATTATCTGCGTCAGCGCCGCCGCGCTTTGCTCATTCCCGCCCTTGGTTGCGCCGTTGTCGCCGGCGTCGTTCCTCTCCTGGCCTTCCTCGTCACCACTCCGCGCGAGCGGCTCATGCCGCTCGATGAGCAATTCGTCCATGCCGTCGTGCCCAAACTTCCGGGGGCCGATATCGCTACCCTCGAAAAACTGCTCAGTCCCGCCATCGACTTTCAAATCTCTTCGCCCGCCGTCTCGCAATCCCACGACCGCAAAGCCCTGCTCGAACAGATCGACCGCGTCCTGCGTAAATACCATCCGCATGATGCCATCCTCCTCGACAACGACGCGCGACAGCTATCGACCGGCCAATACGAAAGCTACTTCCGCGTCCGCGTCACCTTCGATGCCGCCAACGAAGGCCCCCTCTCCGCCTCCAACCTCTCCGCCACCACAGACTGGCTCCTCCAATGGTCCGGCCAGCCCGACGGCTCCTTCCGCATCGCCACCCTCCGCTGGCTTAAAATCAACGGCATCGACCCCGCCGCCTCCCTTTTGCCCTAGAATGTCCCACTCAATCTTTCGCGCCCCCGTTCCCGGAGTCCTCCCCATGCGCCATTCCCGCTTGCCTCAATGCCTTCTCTTCTTCTCTTTCTTCGCTTTCCTCTGCCTCCTCCTCCCCCCCCCCGCCCGCGCCGACGAAACTTCCGGGGGCGGGGGCACCGATCTCCGATCCGTCTGGCACACCGGCCAAACCTCACGCTACCGGGCCGTCTCCACCCGCGTCACCACCGTTCAATCCCAGGGACAAAAAGAACCCCACAACTCCACCCTCCAGATCAAATCCGAATTCACCTGGAAAGTCCTCCAGGCCAATCCCGACGGCGGAGGCACCTGCTCCCTCGCCATCGACTCCATCGCCATGGCCGTCGCAGGCCCCGACGGCAAACCCCAGGTCGTCACCGCCGATCAAGCCCCCGATAAACTCCAAGCCATGAGCCAATTCCTCAAAGCCCTCACCGGCTCACCGGTCACCATCACCGTCGCCCCCGACGGACAAGTCACCGGCGCCGCCGGCTGGCAATCCATCCGCTCCAACGCCGGGGATGCCGGAAAGCAACTCTCCGAAAAAGACTTCATCGAATCCGCCTGGGAACTGGTCCCCCTGCCCGGCGGCTCCGCCTCCGCCCGTGAAAACGCCCGCTGGAATAACTCCATCGACATCGACAGCGAAATGGGCCCCCTCCGCATCGACAGCGCCTACCAGTTCACCGGCACCGAAACCCTCGCCGGCATCCCCGTCGCCATGATTAACCGCACCAGCAAACTCAACCTCACCCCCGACCCCTCCCGCGTCCCCCTGCCCCCAGGCGCCACCGTCAACATCGACCTGAAAAAAAGCGAGATGCGTTCCCAGATCATGTTCGATCTGTCCCGCCGCGAAATCGCCGGCGAAAATGTCGATCGCATCGAACTGTTCCTTCTCACCTATTCCGTCCAGGGCAAAACCCTCCAACAAGCCGTCCAAAAACGCTCCAACACCCAGATCCTCCGCATCGGCGAAGACTGATCCCCCCCCAAGGCCGTAGCCCTTCAGGGCTACGGCCCCAGCGCACAAACCTGGCACCCCGTTTTTCCCGCCGACGCCCTTTCTCCCCGCGTTTTTGTTTCAATATCCCCGCTTTTCCCTCCATTTTTCTCCCCGCGACAGCTTTATGCGCAAATCCGCGCCTCGCGCCACCCCCGTTTCCGACTCCCAATCGCCGATCGCAACTCGCCTCCGCCAGAAATCTGGGCAAAAACCTGTCGCCCCCTCGGCGTGACTCGCTTCCCTTCCGGGG
>Ga0172380_10007186_pt1 | contig 12625 bp, 12 predicted proteins | sample Leawe162metaG_FD_119747 | JGI IMG/M metagenome (GOLD analysis project Ga0172380, IMG submission 119747) | Leachate microbial communities from a municipal landfill in Southern Ontario, Canada - Leachate well 162 metaG | ecosystem: Engineered > Solid waste > Landfill > Unclassified | place...
AACCCGGCGTCGAAATCGGGATGGGGAATTCCCCGAATCCCCCGTGCTCCAGCAGGTTCGCGCCGATGTGGATTTCTTCCTTCACCGGCGCGTTCGCTCGGTCGACCATCACCGGAGCGATACGGTTGCGCGGAGACTGAACCAGTTTCTCGTAGATTTCCGCATCGGTACACTGCAGGCCCGTCGCATAAACGGCGCGCGAGGCTGCAAATCCGCCGACCAGGACCGGAATCGGATAGGACTTGCCCTTGGCGTCGACCACGTTCTCGAACAGGAACGCCTTCCGCTTCGCATCCGGCAGCCCGCGGAACTGGCAGCGGACCAGAGGCATCAGTTCCGTATCCTTATTGATCTGCCGTTTGACGCGGATGAGCAAGCCGCGCTTATCGAGTTCGGCGATCAACTCACGCAAATCTTTGTAGTAGGCCATTACCTTCTCCTCTCCTGTTTTTGTTGTTGTGGGAACACTGGTCGACGCATTCTCAGGTCATCGCCAAGGGCTGAAATCCGGCTTGCGCTTCTCGAGGAAGGCGCTCGCGCCCTCTTGCTGCTCGCCAGTGGAGTAATAATTGGGGGCAACTTCCTTGATCACCGCGTTCCCGTCTACCCCCATGATGGGGGCCATGTGATGGTAGAAAGAACGCTTGACTATCTTGAGGCAGGTGGGGCTGAGCGACAGCAATTCATCGCAGTACTTCCTTACTTCCTCATCGAGCTTGGCCATGGGCACCACCGAGTTGGCAAGACCCCACTCCAGCGCCTGCTGGGCCGTGTAACGACGGCAAAGCATCCACAGTTCTCGGGCGCGCTTGTGCCCGAGCACGTTAGCTGCATGGGCAACGATGTAACCGCCCGCCGGCGAACCCACGCGCGGCCCGTTCTGGCCAAAGATGGCATGGTCGGCCGCGATGGTGAAGTCGCAGAAGTAGGCGAGGTGATGTCCAGCGCCGATGGCATAGCCATTCACCCGAGCGATCACCGGTTTTGGGCACTCTGCGATGACGCGGTTGAGCCGGAAATCCAGGTCCTGCAATCCGCTCTTGCCGCCGCTGCCTTTTTCCCAGTTCATGTCGCCACCGACGCAAAAAGCGCGCTCGCCCGTACCGGCAAGGACGATGACACCAACCTTGCTATCCTTGCCCGCCTCGAGCAGCCGGGCCTCGATCTCGTCGAAGTTATCGCCGGTACAGGCGTTGAGTGACTTGGGTCGGTTGATGGTGATGGTGGCGATGTAATCTACCACATCGTAAAGAATCTCCTTTTCGGCCACGGGGCTCCCCTTAAGTGCGAGTTGAAAATATCAGTACCTGTGCTTGTCTTTCAGCCGATCATGCTGTAGCCCCCGGAGACAGAGAGAATCTGCCCGGTGACATGCCCAGCGCGGCCCGACGAGAGGAACAGAACAGCATTGGCGATGTCGCGCGCGCGGCCCACCTTGCGCAGCGGCAGTGTCCTGGCGACCTTCTCCAACTGTTCCGAAGAGAAGGCTTCCATGAGATCCTTCTTCCACCCACTGTTGTCCCCCAATTCCGCATCTTCCTCCGGGACGGTCACGCCCGGGCACACCACGTTGCAGCGAATGGCGTCACGTCCATTCTCCCTGGCGATGGACTTCATGAAACTGTTGACCGCGGCCTTGGCTCCGCCGTAGACCGCTTCGCGCGGCTCGCCCTGCCGGCTGGCGTCCGAACTGATGGCCACGATTGCACCCCGCTTTTTCGGGATCATTATGCCAAGCGCCACCGAGGTGCAGTTGATCAGACCGACATAGTTGATCTGGATGATCTTTTGCCATACTTCGGGAGTCGTCCGGGTGAAGAACTTGATGTCATCCCAGCCGACGTTGTTCACCAGATTGTCCACAGTGCCGAATTTCTTCACTGCGGCATCGAACATCGCCTTCACCTGATCGAGATTGGTGACGTCGGTCTTCACCACCTGGACGCCCGCCGCCCCTTTGGCGAGCGCAAGCTCGGCCGTCTTGCGCGCCTGCACCTCGTCGATGTCGCCAATAGTGATGTTGGCTCCCTCCTCGGCAAAACCGAACACGATGGCACGGCCGATATGGGAAGCGCCCCCCGTGACGACCACCGATTTGCCCTTGAGTTCCAAGTCCATTCATGTCTCCTTCAGTTACGATACCGCTACGGAACAAGTTCGCTTAGACACCAACCCGTCAACCACAGCCCACAGGAAAACAAGCCAAAGCCTGCGGCCACGCGTCGAGCCATTTCAGCCCTTCGCGCAGCACCCGAGCACCCATCCGTGCCATGTCCTCCCCCACTAGGCCGCCGGCCTTGGCGACCTTGACCACCGCGTTGCAGCAAAGCGAGAACGCAACAGCCTCGATGCCAAACATCGCGCAAACGCGCTTGCTTGTGTCTGTTCCAATATTGGAATAATATACCGTTATTGGATCATACAGAAGCCGCCTGCACAAGTCAATCGATGCAAGAGACCCAGCCTACCAGCCGCCGGAAACCGGCCCGCAAGGGCGCAGGCAAGCTTGCGTATGCAGGGCCGCGCGCTCCAGTGCGTGTTATGCAGATCGTCGAGGCGCTCGCCGAAGCGCCCGATGGCGTATCGCTCGTCATGCTCGCCGAGCGGCTCGCGATTCCCAAGACCAGCCTCTTGAACCATTTGCGCGTGATGGTCGACACCGGCCACGTCGCAGTCAAGGACGCGCGCTACGTGGTGGGGCCATCGGCCATCCGTCTGGGCACCATCATCGTGTCGGCATTCAGCAGGCTGGCTTCCATGGAGCCAGTGGCCATTCGGCTCGCACAAGACAGCGGCGAGACCGCGTTCATCGCCATGCTGGACGAGCGCAGCCGGCAGGCGTTCTACATACACGTCGTCGAAGGCGTCCAACAAGTCCGTTATTTGCCCGCCACCGGAACTCGACGGCCGCTCTATTGCACTGCCGTAGGCCGCGCATTGTTGGCGTTTCAGGGGGATGCGTATATTCGCGCCTATCTGCGAGAGACGACACTCGAGCGCGCAACCGAGTGGACGGTGACCTCCCGCGCCAAGCTGATGAAGATTCTCGAGTCGGTGCGCGCGGAGCGCCTGGCGGTTTCATCCCGGGAGTATGCCGAGGACGTCGGCGGGATCGCATCGCCCGTGTTCGACCACAATGGCCAAGTCAGCTACGCGATCTCGGTCTCCGGCCCCCAGTCCCGCCTTGAGGCTGATCGAAGTCGCCTGATCGGATTCGTCCGCGCCGCGGCGGAGGAGGCGTCATGGGCGCTGGGTGCGCGCAGCACGAACTCCAGACCGACAAGTGCGTCTATCGTTTAATCGTTAAGAAGGGCCGACCATGAAATTCCAGAAATTGTTTGAACCCGGCAAGATAGGTTCCCTGGAAATGAGGAACCGGATAGTGCTCCCTGCCGTTGGGCTGAATTTCTGTCAGGACAGGAACATAAATGAGCGCTTCTTGAATTTTTACGAGGAGCGGGCCCGCGGTGGTGTTGGCTTGATAATCGTCTCAGCGCACGTCGAATACACGGGCGAAAGGGGCTACGAGTCGATGGACACGACCGGTATGTTGGGTAATGTCCCCAGCCTGGCTGATGACAGCTATCTGCCTGGCTGGAAAAAGCTGGTGGACATCGTGCATAAACACGGGGCCAAGCTAGGGGCTCAGCTCACCCACATAGGCAAGTTTGCTCATTCCAGCGTTTTGAATGGCGAGCAACCGGCCTCCCCTTCAGCGATCCAGGCCAATATGACGCTGACCGGTCTGCCCGGTGAGATGCCCCGGGAGCTTGCGATTCCAGAAATAAAACTCATCCAGCGCAACATCGCCAACACGGTCAAACGCGCCAAAGACGCCGGATTAGATATCGTAGAGCTGAATGCTTGCACGGCCTATCTGATCCGGGAATTTCTCTCGCCCCTTACCAATAAGCGGACGGACGAGTACGGCGGCAATCTGGAAAACCGCATGCGCTTCCTGCTCGAAGTCATCGGCAAGATTCAAGAGACGGTGGGAAAAGACTATCCGCTGATGGTCAGGCTCTCTGCCAGTGAGTATCTTCCTGAAGGTCATACGCTCGATGAGATGAAGATAGTGGCTCAGGCCGTGGAAAGAGCCGGACTCCATGCCATCAGTGTTGTGGGCGGGGGGCATGAGACCATGGTTCCCCTGTCGCCCATGGTGGTACCCCGAGGCGCTTTTGCTTATCTGGCTCAAGGGATCAAGAATGTCGTGAGCATCCCGGTCATCGCTTCAGGCCGGATCAACAATCCCACGACGGCGGAGAATATCTTGCGCGATGCTCAGGCCGATTTCGTGGCTGTCGCCCGCGGCCTGTTGGCGGACCCTGATTTTCCGAACAAGGCCAAAGACGGGAGGGCGGACGATATCCGACCCTGCGTCGCCTGTAACCAGGGTTGCTTCGATATGCTATTCGAATTTAAACCGGTAACCTGCTTGATCAACCCCCAGGTGGGTTATGAGAAAGAGCGTCAAATAACGCCGGCGAACAAAAAGAAAAAAGTAATGGTGATCGGCGCTGGGCCCGCCGGTATGGAGGTATCCCGGGTGCTGGCCTTGCGCGGACATACGGTATCTCTATACGAACGAGCGGAGCAACTGGGAGGCCAGGTCAATCTATCGGCCGTGCCGCCTGGCCGGGAAGAACTCGCCAACATACCGGTATATTTTGCCAATCAATTGAACAAGCTCGGGGTGAAAGTATTTCTGGGGCGAGAGGTCGATGCCCAAGTGATCAGCCAGGAAAAACCCGATGCGATTGTCGTGGCCACCGGTGCACACCCCTTTGTTCCTGATATGCCCGGCATCAAAAGCAAACATGTGGTCACTGCCTGGGATGTCTTGGAGGGAACAGAGCCCGTGGGCAAACGGGTGGTGGTGCTGGGCGGCGGTTCTGTAGGCTGTGAAACGGCCATATATTTGGCCGAAAAAGGCGCCATGGATGCCAGTACCCTTGCCTTCTTCAACCGTTATGGCGCCCGCGATGCGCAATCCGCTGCTGGTTCGACCATGAAGGGAAATCGGGATGTGTCTGTGATAGAGATGCGACCGCGGATCGGTCAGGACTTCGGCAAAGGAACTCGATGGGTATTCATGGGCGACATCAAGCGGCTCGGTATCAAAGTCATCACCAAAGCCGAAGTCACGGCGATAACCGACGAAGGGGTGAAGATAAAGATTGGAGAGCAGGATCAGCTTATCCCGGCGGATACCGTCGTATTGGCCGTGGGCTCTCAGCCAAATAGCCGACTCTATAGCGAGATCAGCGACAAGGTGGCTGAGGTTTATCTGATCGGCGATGCCAAAAAACCCCGAAAAACTCTGGATGCGATTCACGAGGGTTTTGAATTGGCGTGCCGCATCTAACCCCCTATTTGAGTAGGATGTTCCGACGTCAGGTTGTCGCTCGCCCCAGGCGGGTTGCGCTCTCGCTTGGGCAGGTAGCGGTGCAATACACTTACGGGAGGAAGTCATGAGCGGTGTGGATCCCGTCATCGTCGAGACGGTGGGAGCGGTGGGAATTATCGAGATCAACCGGCCGGAGAAATTTAATTGTCTGTCGGTCGGCGTTCAGGAGGGGCTGGCGAACGGGCTGCGAAGACTGGGGGCGCCGGGGTCTGGTATCCGGGTGATCCTGCTGCGCGCGCGGGGCAAGCATTTTTGCACCGGCGCCGACCTTGAGGAATTGAAGGCCTTGCGCGCCGACCGCGTCCGGCTTACCGAATTCATCCACACCTCCGAGGTGGCCAAGACGCTGGAGGCGAGCGATTTGCCCGTCGTGGCCGCCGTTCAGGGAATGTGCCTTGCGGGCGGTCTTGAGTTGATGCTCGCCTGCGATGTCGTTTTTGCCGCGAGCGATGCAGGCTTCGGCGACCAGCATTCCCAGTACGGTCTGGTGCCCGGCGGCGGCGGCAGCCAGCGCCTGCCGCGCTTGATCGGACTGCGGCGGGCGCTGGATCTGTTCTTCAGTGCGCGCCGGGTAGACGCGGAGACAGCCCTGCAATTCGGGCTGGTCAACTACGTTGTGGCCACGGAGCGCCTGCAACAAGCCGCTCTCGAGTACTGCCAGACCCTGGCGCAGCGCAGCCGTCCGGGGCTGGCCACGATGAAGCGGCTCGCCCGCCGTGGACTGGATAGGGAGTGGGATGCGGCGTTGCGCTTCGAGGAGGATGTGGTCGTCGATGCGCTGCTTGACGACGATGTTACGGAAGGTCTGGCCGCTTTCGAAGCGCGCCGCACCCCAGCGTTCAGCCGTTGATCCGGCCACGAGGAATGGCGACAAACAGTACGCTGCGACGGTAGCGCTCTGACCTAGGAAGGGAAGCCGACAAATGGGAAATGGTCCTCCTGCCGTGAGTAAGACCGACTGGAACGCATTGGCTAACGAGGCATTCCGCTCTGAAGTTCGGTCCTTTTTCGAAGAACACTATCCCTCTCATCTCCGCTATCCGAAAGCCCGTTTGCGCTGGCATCAGATTCGCGAGTGGACGCTCACGCTGTCGCGCAAGGGATGGATCGCTCCCGCCTGGCCCGTTGAATATGGCGGCATGGGGCTCGCTCCCGAGAAATTGATCATCTTCTACGAAGAGCAGGAGCTTTGGGGCGTCGGTCGCGCGCCCGATATGGGGATCACCATGATTGGGCCATTGCTGATCAAGTATGGCAGCGAGGCGCACCGCCGCGAGTTCTTGCCGCCCATCATCGCTTGCGAACACATCTGGTGCCAGGGCTACTCCGAGCCCGGGGCCGGCTCGGACCTGGCTAGCCTGCATACCGAGGCGCTGTTGGATGGGGAGGAGTTCGTCCTCAATGGCCAGAAGACTTGGACCTCGCATGGCCTGGACGCCACCCATATGTTTCTCCTGGCACGAACCGACAAGTCGGTAAAGAAACAGCAGGGCATCAGCTTTCTGCTCGCCGACATGAACAGCCCCGGCATCACGGTGCGGCCGATCCGCAACATCGCGGGCCACGACGAGTTCTGCGAGGTATTCCTCGAAAACGTCAGGGTGCCGAAGACGCGGCTGGTGGGCGAAATGAACCAGGGCTGGACGCTCGCCAAGGCGCTGCTCGGGTTCGAGCGCATCATGCAGGGTAGCCCGAAGCAGTCGCAATACGTGCTGGGACGCCTCGAAGAACTGGCCGTGAGGCTGGGGCTCGATCGGGATATGGGCTTTATCGACCGTTTCACTCAACTGCGTCTGGACGTCGCCGATCTTGGTGCTCTTTATATCCGCTTTGTCGATCAGGTAAAGCGAGGCGAGCCGCTCGGAGCCGATGTTTCGATCCTTAAGGTGTGGGGCAGCGAGACCGCATCCCGGCTGGCCAGTCTCCTGGTCGAGGCGGCGGGGAGCGCCGGTGCGACAGTGGGCGACGTGGAATTGCTCAGGAAACATGCCGACATCCTGACCAGCTTCTACAACGCACGCCCGTCGACGATCTATGGCGGCAGCAACGAGATCCAGCGCAACATCCTGGCAGCCCAGGTGTTGGGCTTGCCGAACTGAGACCGGCCGCCGACAGGACAGACAGGGTTTACACAAATTGCATACAGGGGGCTCCGGTAGAGATGGAAGATATGATGCAAGCGTTTGATCTTCGAAATAGGGTGGCGCTGGTCACCGGCGCGTCGAGCGGAATCGGCCTGCATCTGGCGGGCGTACTGGCCCGCGCCGGTGCCTCCGTGGCCTTGACCGCACGCCGCAAGGAGCGCGTTGACGCCGCGGCCCAGGAGTTGCGCGCAGCTGGCTGCAAGGCGATCGGCGCCGCCATCGATGTCGCCCGCCTGGAGACCCTGGATGACGCATTTGCGACAGTTTCCGCCGAGTTCGGCGCTCCGCCGGACATACTGCTCAACTGTGCCGGCGTGATCCTCATGAAACCGTTCCTGGAACAGACCGAAGCCGAGGTCAGCCAGATCTTCGACATCAATTTGCGCGGCGCCTTCTTCGTCGCACAACGCGCGGCCACGGGCATGGTGAAACTGGGTCGGGGCTCCATCATCAATGTCGCTTCCACCGCCGGTCTGCGCCCGGGGGGCTACCTGTCGAGTTACGGCGCGTCCAAGGCGGGGCTGATCCACCTGACCAAGGTCATGGCCTACGAACTGGCGCGTCATGGCATACGGGTGAATGTGCTGTGCCCGGGCAATTTCGAAACCGATATGCACCAGGAGTTCGTCGAGCAGGGCTTCGACGACGGTCTCGTCAAACGCATTGCGCAACGTCGCCTGGGGCAGCCGCGAGACCTCGATGGCGCAGCGCTGCTGCTCGCTTCGGACGCGGGGCGCTATATTACCGGCGCCGTGCTCGCCGTCGATGGGGGGCAACTGGTCAACTCCTTGTAATCGTTCTGATAGGCTGGCTAGGTGTCGCGCTTCATGGCGAGGCTCTTTGGTCAAAAATGAATTCTCATTCAGGAATCGACACACTGTGCGCAATACGCTGAACTTCCTGATGTACCAATGGCTGGGGGTGGCGTCGCTGACGCAACGTTCGCGCTACGCCGAACATAGCCGCGAGACCTTCGACTCGGTAATCGACATCGCCGAGCGCATAGCGCGCGAGCGCTTCGCACCGATCAATCGCCTGGTCGACACCGAGGAGCCGCAGTTCGACGGCAAGCGCGTGATTCTGCCAAGTGCGACCTACGAGGCCTTAGCCACCTACGCCGAGTGCGGCTTGCCGGCGGCCGGGCAAGACTACGAGCATGGGGGCATGCAACTGCCTTACGTCGTGGAAACAGCCGCCAACGCCTTCTTCGCGATGGCCAGCATAAGCCTGAGCGCCTACGCCATGCTGAGCTGTGCCAACGCCAACCTGCTGATGGCGCACGCCACGCCTCGGCAACGCCAGGTCTTTGCGCTGCCGTTGCTGCAGGGTCGGTTCATGGGCACCATGTGTCTTAGCGAATCCCAGGCCGGCTCCAGCCTCGGCGACATCTCGACGCGTGCCCTGCCCGATGGCGATGACTTCGAGTCCGACCCGCTGGGTCCGCGTTATCGCATCAGCGGCAACAAGATGTGGATCTCGGGCGGCGAGCACGAGCTCAGCGAAAACATCGTGCATCTGGTGTTGGCAAAGATTCCGGGGCCCGACGGAAGGACTGCGCCAGGCGTCAAGGGCATCTCCTTGTTCATTGTGACGCGCATCCTGGTCGATGCGGAAGGTCGGTCGACCGGCCAGCGCAACGATATCGCCTTGGCCGGCCTCAATCACAAGCTCGGTTATCGCGGCATCGTCAACACCCTGCTCAATTTTGGCGAAGGCGGCTTCCCGGTTCGCGGCACGGCCGGTGCCATCGGCTACCGCGTAGGCAAGCCCGGCCATGGTTTGCAGGCGATGTTCCACATGATGAATGAAGCGCGTATCAACGTCGGCGCGGGCGCGAGCATGGCGGGTTATGCCGGATACCTGGCCTCCTTGGACTACGCCAAGAACCGCCCGCAAGGTCGCCCGATGGGGCCGGCCGGCAAGGACGCGGCGGCACCGCAGGTGCCCATCATTCAGCACGCCGATGTCAAACGCATGCTGCTGGCGCAGAAAGCCTACTGTGAAGGCGGCCTGGCCCTGGGCCTCTACTGCGCCCGTCTGGTCGATGAGAAACGCACCGGCGGCACACAGGAGGCACAGGACGCGGGACTGCTGCTCGATGTATTGACACCGGTGGCGAAGAGTTGGCCCAGCGAGTGGTGTCTGGAAGCCAACAACCTGGCCATTCAGGTTCACGGCGGCTATGGCTACACGCGCGATTTCGCGGTCGAGCAGTATTGGCGAGACAACCGCCTGAACATGATTCACGAGGGCACGCACGGCATTCAGGCGCTGGATCTGCTCGGACGCAAGGTGCTTGCCGACGACGGCCGCGGCCTGTTGCTGTGGGCCAGCCTGGTGGCGGCCACGATCGAGAAAGCGCACAAGGTCGATGGGTTGCAGCAGCCCGCCGCAGATCTTGCCAAGGCCCTCGACGACGTGCGGTCCGCAACACGGGCCGCCTGGGCCAGCGGCAATCCGGAAGATGCACTGGCCAATGCAACGCCCTATTTGCAGGCCTTTGGCCACACGGTGCTGGCGTGGCTGTGGCTGGATGTGGCGATAGGCGCCGCCGGCGAGCTGGAATACTGCGCTGCACCGGCCGCGGATTTCTATCGCGGCAAGCTGCAAGCAGCGCATTACTTCTACCGCTATGAATTGCCCAAGATCGCCCCGTGGCTGAACGTGGTGGCCCGCTGCGATCGAACGTGCAGAGAAATGTCGGAGAATTGGTTCTGACGGAGCGCCTGGCAACATTCGCGCCAACGCAGTGTGCTTCAGCGTAGTCGAAACGCCGATGACCGGGGTCATACGCGACGGAGAAGGGTGATCATGAGCGAAACAAACCTGCAGGTCCTGCTCGCCAGCCGGCCGCAAGGATGGCCGACGGAGAGCAATTTCAGTATCGTCGAGACACCATTGCCCGAGCCTCGAGCGGGCGAGGTGCTGGTGCGCAACCATTATCTTTCCCTCGACCCCTACATGCGCTGGCGCATGAACGACGCCAAATCCTACGCGACGCCGGTGGCGCTGGGCGAGGTGATGGTCGGGCGCACGGTGGGCGAAGTGGTGACGTCGAATAATTCCAAATTCAAACCGGGCGACAAGGTGATCGGCTACCTAGGCTGGCAGCTGTCCGGCGTCAGCGACGGAGCCAATCTGCAGGTCGTCGCCGACAGCAAACTGCCGCTCTCCGCCTATCTCGGTGTACTCGGCATGCCGGGCGCCACGGCGTGGATCGGGCTGATGGACATCTGCGCCCCAAAAGCCGGACAAACCGTGTTGGTCACCGCCGCCTCCGGCGCCGTGGGCAGCGTCGTCGGCCAACTGGCGAAGATTCACGGCGCCCGCGTCGTCGGCATCGCTGGCGGACGCGACAAGTGCCGCTACGTCATAGAGGAGCTGGGCTTCGATGCTTGCATCGACTACAAGGCGGGAACCCTCCGCCCCGACATCAATGCGGCGACGCCCACAGGCATAGATTGCCTGTTCGAGAATGTCGGCGGCGAAATTTTCGATTCCTTGCTGCCGCGCATGAATGCCTTTTCGCGCATCGCCATTTGTGGCCTGATCAGCGAATACAACAGCGAGCCCTATCCGCTCAAGAACATCGGCTCGGTGCTGATAAACCGCATCAAGATTCAAGGCTTCATCGTTTCCGATCATATGGAGCGCTGGCCGCTGGCGCACCAGGAATTGCGGGAGCATCTCACCAGCGGCCGCATCAAGTATCGCGAATCGGTGGCCCATGGCCTGCGCGCCGCGCCGGCAGCTCTGATCGGTTTGCTCAAGGGACAGAATTTCGGTAAACAGCTCGTGAAACTGATTTGAGCGAGACACTGCCGTGAGGTACGACGACGTCCACGACAGCGCCGCAGAAGAGCGCGTGACCAGTTCGTATGAAACGCGGGTAATCTATATCGCGTTCATGGCCCAGCAGCTCACCAGTAGCGATTTGGCGTTGCAAGTATTACCATTGTCACACGGGATATACAAACCAAGTTGTTCGATTCGTCATGAATGCGAACATCCCAGACATGACTGGTGCGTCCCAGGTGCAAGGGCCTAGCCACACCGTAGACCCAGCCATTTTCGACGGCGCGAACATGATTGGCATTGACTTCCTGTCCGACGCAGTGAAACCGCTCGGGATCGACGACAAAAGCCGCCGCCCATGAAGTCAGTGTTTCAGCAAGTACCACAGAGACGCCACCATGCAAGGCACCTGCTGGTTGGCGCGTGCGCTCATCAACCGGCATGCGTCCCTTGAGATAATCTTCCCCAGCCTCAATCAGTTCGATTCCGAGATGTCCGTTCGCACAGACTTTGCCGCGCTGGTTAGCTCTGTCCAAGTCAAAAGATGTGTGCCAGATCGCCATGGTGATATTGTCGGAATCGCTGGATCGCTTATTTTGTAAGAGTTTGCGATGGCTGTAAAGCTGATTCGATTCGGGTATGCTTTTGCAGCAGACATTTAAAGGGTCTGTGGCTTTGCACCTCAACTAGGCAAGTGACATTCATCGTCGGCATGCATTTCTTATAGTGACGGAGGCAATCATGATCAGCACGCGAGCAGTCAGCATTGCTTACCGCCTAATCGCGTGGAAGCAGCACTTGCAAACCGAGTTCGACCACGTCTTTACCAGAGTCCAACGGAGCTAGACCGCGAGTCCCATAAGGGCGGCGATGTCCACCTGATCGCCGCTGAGCGCCGCGGATTCGCCTTTGTAGGCGATGCGGCCGCGATCCATGATCACACACCGGGTCGAGAGATCTAGAGCCACGTCGACGCTCTGCTCAACCAGCAGGACTGAGAGTGACCCAGCTCCAACCAGTTGGCGTATGGCCTCGACGAGTTGTTCCACAACGACAGGGGCCAGGCCCTCGGATGGCTCGTCCATCAGAATGACTCTTGGGTTACCCAGTAGAGCCCGTGCGATCGCCAGCATTTGCTGTTCGCCGCCGGACAACTGATTCCCAAGACTCTCAAACCGCTCCCCCAGCGTGGGAAACAGTTCGAGAACCGTCTTTTCGGTCCAGCGCCCGGGTCGCGCGGCAATAGTGAGATGCTCGTGGACGGTGAGGTTCGGAA
>Ga0172380_10007187_pt1 | contig 12625 bp, 8 predicted proteins | sample Leawe162metaG_FD_119747 | JGI IMG/M metagenome (GOLD analysis project Ga0172380, IMG submission 119747) | Leachate microbial communities from a municipal landfill in Southern Ontario, Canada - Leachate well 162 metaG | ecosystem: Engineered > Solid waste > Landfill > Unclassified | place...
GTTGTAATCGGTAGCTTATATAAAGAATAAAAAGACTCAAAAGTATGGTGTAAAAACCCACCATAAAATTGGTACTTGTCATGGATAGCGGATTAAAATAAATCAGAAAGGCAAATCCTGCACTCAAAGTACCATTTATGAAGAGTATTATTCGTTGTGTTTTTTCTAAACGAAAACCAATATAAAAAAGGGAAATACCCATAAATAGCGCCCAAACAGCAATTAATTTGACAAAATAAAAGGTTGCCAGATCACTTTTGAAAATACAGTAGTATGCAATTATCAAATCGAAAAATGCCAATAGCAGAAAACTGTACCAGTTTTTGGCAGATTTGCGTACCATCAGGCCAACAAATACGAAAACCGTTCCGACAGCACCCATAAAAAAGCCCAGGTATAACACCAGGGTTTCGGAGGTCATATTGGGTGCAGTAACCGCAATAATTCCAAAAATCAGTAAAAAGAGTCCACGTAGTGCAAACGACCACCAGTATTTCCGCAGTAGATTCAGCATTTTTCTTTTTTTCGAAGATGCTGAAAATTAACGGCGATTCAAATAAACAAAGGAATGTTTAGCGTTCCAGCCAGCTTTTGAATTCACCCGCTTTTTCTCTGCTAATATCCAGCTCCAGCTTCGCTATACCTGTGAGTATGGCAGAAATTTTCCCGTTTATGCCCGGCCGAATACTCTGCACGGCATCAATACTTACCAGACTTTGACGATTAGCACGATAAAACCGCTTGGGATCGAGTAACTCTTCAATTTCGTCCATGGTATTCAGGTTACTGATGTATTTCTCCCCATTGAGCAAATACACAAAAATCACTTCTTGTCGGTAAAAGCAGGCAATCTGATTGGTATTTACTGGTAGAAAACTGTTCCCGTGGTGAACCAGAAATCGTTCCCTGTACTTTCTTCCATCGGCTGGATTACGCAAATCTTGCAAGAGTGTTTGAATATCGCGTGCATATTCAGCCTGAGGCCGGTGAAATCGTTTGAATTGGGCCAAAGCCTGCGCGAGATCGGTTTGATCGACAGGTTTTAAGAGATAATCGATACTATTTACTTTAAAAGCCCGCAAAGCATACTCATTATAAGCCGTTGTAAAGATGATAGGACACGACATATCAATTTGTTCCAACAATTCAAAACTGACGCCATCGGAAAGTTGTATATCCAAAAACAACAGATCGGGTTGGGGATTATGTTGAAACCATTCTACAGCTGCCTTGACGCTTCTGAGCTGTGTAAGTACTTCAATTCCCGGATCTATTTTCTGCAGCATTTGTTGCAAATCCCGTCCGACCAATGCTTCGTCTTCAACAATTACGACATTAATTTTCATGCTAAAAGTGGGATTTTAATCATAAACTGATACTCATCCACCTGCACCTGTACCGGTTCAGGGGTAAGATATACATACAATTGTTTGAGCCGCTGAAGGCCTTGCTTATTAGAATCTTCTACTATCCCTTTCAACTGGAGGTTATTAGAAACAATCAGGTGAGCACCGTCACTATAAACTTCTATTCGCAGTGGTTTTTCTTCAGAAAGCACATTGTGTTTGATGGCGTTTTCGAGTAAAACCTGCAGTGTTACCGGTACTACCCGTTTTTCCAGGTCTTCCTCCAGTAAATTTAAATGTATCTGGAGGGCTTTATTAAAGCGCGTTTTGAGTAAGGCGATATAATTCGCTATAAAGATGCCTTCTACCTGCAAACTCACAAATTCTTTGTCTTTGTGTTCAAGCAAATAGCGATATACCCGTGACAATTGTTTCAGAAATTGGGATGCAAGTTCCTGATTTTCAAAAATGAGGCTATTTAAAGAACTTAGACTGTTGAATAAAAAATGTGGATTCAGCTGGTTTTTTAAATTCTCGAATTGCATATCAGCATGCTCCTTTTCCAGCTGTTTTTCATGTAATTCTGTCTTTTTCCACTCTTCAAAAAAGTGAAAAGTGAAGTAGCCGAGGTTGATTAGACAAATGACTATGAAGTCGACCATATAAGCCGTAAACACAAAAACCGTATTCAGCTGAAGTGGAAAATAATCCTTTGCCAGCCAAAACATCAATGAGCGTAAGGCCATCATAAAAAAGGAAGTGATGCCTATCTGAACAATAACGCGTTTCCAGATACTTTTTGAAAAAGGCAGGTATTTTGTCAGCAATTTATCTACAAAGTCAAGTACCGACCATATAAAATATACGGCCAAAAAGCTCAGCAGGAAGCTGACCAGGTGCATGGCAAGCGTGATATCGGGAAATAAAAAATAGCGCACCATCTGGCCGAGTGCGGCCAAAAATCCCATGACCAGTATAGCGATTTTCCTGCGGTTGGATTTCATAAAATTCTGGACTTTCCGAACGCTGAACAAAAAAGATTGTGGTTTTCCCATTCCGATTATTTCAGTATTTCGCCGTCGCTTAACTCAATAATTCTATCCGTATTTCTGGCAAATTCGGCATCGTGTGTAACAGCAATAATGGTTTGTTGCTGCTTGTTGGCCAAATCCCTGAATATTTCCTGCACATTTTGACTATTATGGCTGTCGAGATTTCCTGTAGGTTCATCTCCCATGATTAAAGCCGGGTCGTTGATCAATGCACGCGCGATTGCCACCCTTTGCTGCTGACCGCCCGACAACCGGCTTGCCAGTTTATAAGCTTGATCGGCCACACCCAACAATTCCAATTTGGCCAGGGCTCTTTGTTCAATTTCTTTCATTGACCATTTTTTCAGCTTCATCGCCGGTATCATCACGTTTTCGAGGCAGCTAAATTCAGGTAATAAAAAATGAAATTGAAAAACAAAACCGATATGTTCATTCCGAAAGCTGGAAAGCTGGTCCTGATTCATACCTGTAAGCAATTGTCCGTTTACGATTACCTGACCTTCGTAGGCAGTATCCATGGTAGACAAAAGGTATAATAAGGTAGATTTTCCGCTACCCGATTTCCCCATAAGTGAAAGAAATTCACCCCGGTTCACGCTAAAATTTATGTTTTTTAATACCTGAAACTCTACCGGATCGGTAAAAGATTTATTCAGATTGATGGCTTCGAGTACTTTATCCATCATTAACCTCTTAAAATGTTAACCGGATCAATTTTGGCAGCTTTGCGCGATGGGAAATAGGCTGCCAAAGCGGTTGTAACCACGCCAAACACCATTCCGAGTATGTAAAAGCGATAATCCATATTTACCGGAAATGTATCGATACTCAGCACATCACCCCCATCAAAAGGTGCTTTTGACGTCAGATAACTGAAAATGTAGCCAAAAATCAGCCCCAGACTACCTCCTAACAGTCCGATAATCACGGATTGAGTCATAAAAATTCCCTTAATATCGCTACCGGCAAAACCTGTTGCTTTTAATATGGCGATATCTCTCATTTTGTTGTAAATCGTCATATTCATGATGTTATAAATGCCAAATCCGGCCACCACTAAAAGCGTACCCGCAACAATTACAGTCATTACGTTTCGAATAACGAAACTCTGCAGAATGGTTGCATTTGCCGTTTCCCAGTCCTGTGCCTCGTAGCCGTATTGTTTGCGCAACATCTGCGCATACGGATTAGCGAGATTGATGTCTTTAAGTTTAATTTGAATTTCGGTGAAATAGCGGCTGTCTTCTTCAAGTATTTTTTGAACGCTTTCGGTATTGGCATACGACTTTTGGTCGTCGATAGCGCCTACGGCGGTTTTGAATATCCCCACTACTTTAAAGGCCTGCAATCCACCACTAGGCGTAGAAACGGTAACGCGGTCGCCTTTTTTGATATTTAGCTTTTTTGCCAGACCAATACCCATGATCAGTCCATCCCGATTGGCACTGAGTTCACTGATATGGCCGGCTTTCATTTTCGATTGTAAATCGAAAAAAACATCTTCAGCCAAAATATCCACCCCGGCAATGGTTCCATTGAGCTGGACTGGTCCGTAATTATAAAAAACCTGGCTGTTTACCTGGGCCGACACGGCCGCAACAGATTTATCAGCTTTTAAACGCGAAAGAATTTGGGTTGCTCCTTTAATATTACGCTTGCTTTGTTTTGGTCGTTGGTGATAGATGATTTTCATTAAACTATCCCCAGGATAATAACTATCAATCAAAGCCGGTCTTTCGGCAGTAACATCATTGTATAAACGAATATGTGGCGTATTCATCAACATGGTATCTTCGAGCAAGGCATTCACCCCTGTCATTACACTTATCATATAAATGAACATGGCAATACCGAAAGTCACGCCCAATGCCGCCACTGTGGTTTGTTTCTTTTTAGCCAACAAATGAGTGCGGGCTATGCGGATATTCAGGCGATTAATCATCGTTGAATGAGTACATCATTTTCGTTGATTCCTGATACAATCTCTATCCATTCGTTGTCACTTACCCCGGTTTTCACTTTTCGGCCAACGATCTCCCCATCTACCAAAACCAAAACGCTATCATTTTGAAGTAATATTTTCGGAATGGCCAAAACCGCTTCTCTTCGTTTGATGATGATGTTAGCTTCGGCATTTAAGCCGGAAAGCTGGAGACCCGGTTCGGTATTAAAAACAGCATCCACAGCAAAAGCCTGTTCTTTCCGATTCAAACGGGGATAAATTCGGGTAACCCGGGCTTCAAATAGAGAATCAGGCAAGATATCCAACCTTACAATCACGTCTTGTCCTACTTTAATCTTCTGAATATCAGCCTCATCTACCTTCAACTTAAGTAAGGTTGACCCACTCGCACCCAATACAGCCAAAAGCTCACCGCGACGTACTAATTCACCTTCTTCTTTAAAAATTTCGAAGACCATCCCCTTTCGATCTGCATTCACGCGATAATTGCGCATTTCTTCCACAGCTGCGGCATAAGCAACTTCGGCCTGCAATTTATCTTGCTGGGTTTGATCTTTTGCCCTGTTGTAGCGTGATAACGCATTCAACCAATCGTTTTTGCTGGTTTGAAATGCCAATTGTATGCGATCAAAATCGGCTTTCGTGCCAATTTCAGCTTTGGCCAGGTTGGCATACCGATACCACTGTATAGAATCGTTTTGATAACGAGCTCTTGCATTTTCAACCAGGGCGGCCTGTTCCTTCAAATAGGGAGATTGTTTGGCGGCATTGGCTCTTGCCAGTGTTACTGCATCACTAACTGCTTGTAACCGGGCTTCCTGTACTACATTTCTGATTTCGAATAATTTCTGCCCACTTTGAACGGTATCACCTTCATTGATATAGCGGGTGACCAATTGCCCTTCGGCCAGCGCCACCAAATCATATTCTTCTAATGGACTTAAGATAGCCGAGGCATATACTGCTTCGATTACTGTACGTTTTTGGGGCTGATGTTGTTCTTTTTCACTTTGACATGCCTGCAGACCAATAAGTCCGATTAAACAATAACCAAAAAAGTGCTTCATGTGGAACGTTTAGGTATACAAACCAACGATTTGTACATTAGCCTTCCAAATGACATTTAATGAAGTGTTGAAATAGAGGCTTGGAAAGTAGAACTGATTATATTAACTGCTTTTACAAACCCTATTAATTGCTTAAGTTCAAACCTTGAATGCAAAAGATGTATCATATCGCGGTTGTTGATGATCACACCATTCTTTTAGATGGTTTGCGCTGGGTAGTTAGTCAATTAAAATTTGTAGAGAGTGTAACGGCTTATAGTGATCCCCGTTTATTACTGGAAGCGCTGAAAGCGGGTAAAAACGTTGATCTGGTAATTACCGATCTTCAAATGCCGGAATTAAGTGGTCATGAACTCATCATTTTGCTCAAAAAGGATTTTCCAACGGTCAAAATTCTGGTAATGACCATGTTCGACAGTCCATTTGTATTTCGCAAAGTATTGTCAAGTCAGGCCGACGGTTTTTTCGTAAAAAACGGGGACGGCGAACGATTATCGAGCGCCATGCTCACCATTTTGGATGGTGGCAGTTATTTCCCGGACGAATTAAGTGGTTATGAAGGGCTCGATTCGACTTTAGTGGTTGAACTAACGAAGCGCGAAACGGAAATATTAGGCCTTATCGCAAGTGAAAAAAGCAGTAAGATGATAGCAGAAGAGTTGTATATTAGTGAGGATACTGTTTTGACACATCGGAAAAATATCATGCAAAAACTCAAAATCCACAGCACTGCAGGATTGGTAAGCTTTGCCCTTAAAAATAATCTGGTGTGAAGAAGCAGTTTTTTCTGCTCCTGCTTTTTATCATCGGCAGTTTTACCGGAACAGCTGTTCCTGCCACTGAAATGCAGGGAGATACCTTGATTATCCGCGATAATTTTGAGGCCCTAACTGCTCCGGTTGCTTTGCCCCAGTTTGTGGATGGCTCTTTTCAACTACAACCCAATTTTATACTACAGATTTTCGATGTGAAGTCGCGGTCGCTGGTTTCCAACAAAGTAGTCCAGGGTTATGTAAAAGCAGCATTCTGGCATAAAGTCACCTTATATAATGCAACTGACAGGGTGCAACATATTATGGTATCGGTGGACAATCCTAATCTCGATTTTGTTGAGTATTATATCAGGACGGGGAACCGATTAAATTTGGTTAATAAGGCCGGAGACCACGTCAAACACACCAGCTGGCCAATTCGTGGGCGGGTGCCTTCGTATGAATTACGGTTGAATCCAGGCATTACAGAACACCTTTATCTAAAATCTTATAACGAAAGTTCGGGCAACATTCACATTCCAATCAGCATTCGGACCAAAAACAACTATCATCAGTTTCAGGAAGGCTTTAATTTGATGATGGGCTTGTATATCGGTTTTATACTTGTGAACATTTCATTGGCCTTTTTCTCTATTTTGATGCTTAAACGCAGCATTTATTTGTGGTATGGCTGTTTTTTAGTTTCAATGCTTGGTTATACACTTGTCAATTTTGGTTATCTGTTTCAATATGTGACTCCTGAAATTATTGGTCTGAATGATGTATTAAGATCTTATCTGGCCATGACCACGGCCTCATTTATGATACGTTTCGCACAGTTTTTTCTGGATACCAAGAAGAACCTGCCTTTTCTTAACGGCTTATTTAATGCGAGTTTAATTATCCTGGCGACCTTTTTGGTGTTAAGTTTCTTTATAATGGACTATTTGCGTTCCAATTTTAACGCCATTTTCCCATGGGTCACCCTCGTAATTCTGTTCAATTATGTGAGTTTGATAATCTCGGCCGCTATGGTCCGAAAAAAGCTCCCTTTAGCAGCCAATTCATTTTTACTGGCATTCAGTTTTTCTATGTTAGGCGCTGTTTGCCTGATTTTATCTGATTTAGAGATTTTGCCTTTCCACGCCTTATTTACCTATGCGCCTTGGTATGGCAGCACCTTAGAAATATTGATTTTTACGGCCATACTGGCGTATCAATTCAAATTATTAAGCGATGAGCGTCTGGCTTTACAAGCAGAAGTAGCCTTAGAAAAAACCGCACGCCTCAAAGAGTTTTTTCACGGCCAGGAAAAGGAAAGAGAACGTATTGCGCGGGAATTGCACGACCATGTAGCCGGAACTTTGGTTGGTGCCCGTTTTCTGTTGCCCTCGCTTTATCAGTTGCGTAATCAACTGGATTTAACCCAGTTGAATTTTTACGAAAAAGCGCTCAGCGCCCTTGATCAGAGCATACATGACGTAAGAAATATCTCCCATCAACTCCTCCCTCCCAGTTTTCAGGAAACTTCGCTTCAGCTGGAAATGGAAAAACTGGTATCAACTTATCGACTGCTTTCACCGGGCACCTATTTCTCGATGACTTTTGATGTTGATGAAAGCCGGATAAGTCAAGATATCGCCATGACCCTCTACCGCATATCCCAGGAGTCGTTACAGAACATCCACAAACACGCACATGCCAGTTCGGTCTGGATGCACATCTGTTTGCTCAACGATGTCTTACAACTGAGAATTGAAGACAATGGCAGAGGTTTTGATCCGGCTAATATCCGACAAGGTATCGGTCTGCATAACTTCAAGTCGCGCATCAGTGCATATGATGGTGCTAGTTTTAAACTGCATGCTGCTCCCGGCAGTGGTACGCGTATTGAGCTGGATATTCCAATTAAGCAGCGAACTACAGCACCCCGCCTGCTAGCATCGTATAATTAATCTGTTCAGTCTAAATAAAAAAAGGCGCAGTGGTTAACTGCGCCTTGGTGATCCCGCTGGGATTCGAACCCAGGACCCATACATTAAAAGTGTATTGCTCTACCAGCTGAGCTACGGAATCTGAAATAACCCCTTTTTCAAAAGGTTGTGCAAAGATAGCGGCAGAGATCAAAAAAACAAGGGTATATTCTTAAAAAACGACCCATTTTTCACATAGAAGTACTGTATAATTCTAAGTGCCTGATAATGAAGCTTCGATTTATGCTAATATCCTTCTATTTCAACGAATGAGTTTTATTTCACCTTCAAAATACATTGGTTTCAGGTTTTTACCCTGTCCGCTGATGATATAAGGGTAACTGCCAGCTGGCAGGTTTTCGCCATTTTGAATGCCGTCCCAAGTGAATTTTGGGTCGTTACTCTGAAAAACCAATTGCCCCCAGCGGTTGTAAATCCAGATATCGAAGGTGAGGAAATTCCGATCCAGCACCTTAAAAAAGTCGTTCACTCCGTCGTTATTGGGTGTAAAAGCATTCGGGATAAACATGACCACACTATCAATAAAAACGTAGCTATATTCCAGTGTGTCGCTGCAGCCTGTTTGGGGGTTGGTCGCAATCAAAGTGACGATATATTCACCAGGCTCGCGAAAAACATGACTGGGTGAAGCATCGCTGGATTCGTGGCCATCTCCAAAATCCCAATGATATTTACCAATACCATCTCCGGTAGAACGGTTTATGAAGCTCATTTTGGCCGGCGCATAACCGGTATCTGGCGAAAAGACAAAATTGGCCTCTATTTCATTCCGTTGAATTCGAATCGTATCGGGCAAACTGCGACAGCTGTCATTGTAAGCAATAAGCCAATAGGTAGCTGCGGCTGTTGAAGGGAAACGCAGATTGGTCGCTGTATCACCCGTACTCCATAAATACCTTTGACCACCTCTAGCTGTCAGCGTAAAGCTGTCGTTGCTGCAGATATATCTATCGGGCCCTGCATTTGCAAAAACCGTAGGTTGTATATCTACCCAAATACTATCCCGCTGTGAACAACCAGCGGTATCGATTGAATTCAGATAAAAATAAGTTGAACTTAGCGGATTTAATTGTTGCGGACCCTGGTTTACATCCGTAATCAGTGGATGCGCTTCCCAATAAAAGGTATCGACGGCAGGCCCGAGATTGGGTTGAATAAAAACACCTCCCCCTAAACAGGCTGCCACCGTGTCGGGCATTAGCTGACGTTGGGGTGCTACCTGAACAAATACGCTGTCGTAATTTTCACACCCCACACTATTGGTTGCCCATACGTAGAGCCAGGTTGAAACATTACCTGTGAAGCGCGGGGCATTGCCTAGCGTATCTAATAAACCTGTTTGATTCAACCACCGATAACTATTGCCACCACTGATCTGAACCGCAATGGTATCATTGGGACATAATAAAGGAACTGCACTCACGTCAAGGCTTGCCGGCGCAAATACATTCACATTCCTCCGAATGGTATCGGAGCCTACACAATTGGAAACAATCAACGTTACTGTAAATAAGCCTGTTGTATTATACGTATAGGAAGGATTAGCCAAGGTTGAAGTAGCTCCCGGGACACCAAAATCCCAGAAATAGGTCGCGTTGGCTGTGCCTGTACTTTGGAATAATACAGGTACCAACTGGCATACCGGCGTATCGGGATACTGGGTAACGAAAGAAGCAATGGGCCTGAACATTTCCATATCGAATTTGAAAATGGCCGCATTACAATTCGTGCTGTTGTTGGTTGTGCTGTAGGCATTTGGTGTTACCGGAAAATTTGAACTGGCGCCACAGCCGGCACATACCGCCTGATATACTACCCCTTGGTTGTTAAACCGGCTTGTTCCTCCATCAACATGTTCAGCAACCGAACCGCCAAAATAGCTGGCATACAGCATGCCTGATACATTGGAATCGAGGACCATAAAGTAAAAATCGCCACCATCGGTGGTGGTTTGAAAAGCATTGGTGCTAACGGGCCAGCTTCCCAGATTGGGGTTGAGCGCATTGGTGTTGCCTCCCCAGCCGGCTATATAAATACGATTACATAAATCGACCAACAAAGCAGTCGGTGACATCGAAGGAGAATTACCATTTACCGGGCCAAGCGTCGTAGAAAATTCAAGTTGGGTTAAATTGGTATTATAGCGTTGCACAAAATGTTTACTTCCACTATTGTGGTAAGCTGTTGCCGGTATTACCGGCATTGTTCCACGGGATTGTCCAACTACATACACCCTATTCTGATCGTCGAGTTGTACTAAAAATGCCTGATCACTCTGACCCGTTCCAATAAATGTGCGACTGGAAATACTATTGCCACTTGCTCCCACGCCAATCAACCAGCCATCGGTCTCCCCGTTGAAAGTTAAATCATAGCCGTTTGGAACATTCATGAAAAAATTCGCGCTTCTGGTTCCTCCGGTCACAATAACATTTCTGAAAGGCTCAATAACCACCAAACCATAAGCAGCATCATTATCACTTCCTCCCAAATAGGTAGAATACACCAAGGCGCTTAAATTTGGATTTAATTTAAACAGCACTCCATCCTGCATACCTTGATAGGAACGTAATTGATTCTGTAGTGGGAAATCGTTCGAATGCGTATTGCTCGCGACATATACATTAAAGGATGCATCCAACACAACTTCTCCCCGACTATCGTCGCCATAGTTGTATTCTAAAGCAGTAGAATCTCCCTGATAAAAATTGCGGGTTGGCAGACGATTGTGACCGTCGTTGGCTGTACCACCAATGTAGGTCGACCCTAACAACAAACCTCCCGCAGCATTGAGTTTGGTAACGACTAAGTCGAAAGCGCCATTGTATTGATTGTCGAAGGCCGTCGCGCTCACCGGGTAATTATTCGAACGGGTTTTGCCAAGAATAACCAATTGTTGAAGTGTATCCGTAATCATACTCATCGGATATTCATCCTGGTTACCTCCCAGATAAGTACTGAAAAGCAAAAATTGACCGTCAGCACTGTATTTGGAGATGGCGATGTCCCACTGTCCCAGGTTATAACTATCGTCGTATGCCCCAATAGTAGTTGGATAGCCCATACCCGATGCAATGCCACCTAAATAGCCATTACCTGCCCGGTCGCTGGTTGCCGAAAAACCCCAGTTATCAACGGTAGATCCACTGAATGTTGCAAAAACGAGGGCCGGGTCGATGACCAGTACTTGTGATTTATCGTATTTACTCAGTTTAAATCCAACAATCTGTTGCTCTAAATAGAATTTCGCTTTTACTTGTACTTTTCCTGCTTCGTTCGGTTGGTACACATATGGTTTTTCTTCCACCATCTGTCCATATGGTGTTGTATAGCGCATTTCACCTGATTTCAACAATTCGGGTGTGAGCCCTTTCAGCTCCCACTTGATTTGTTGGGCATCGGCACCCGGCTGGATAACAAATTCATATTTCAAGTGGTCGCCTTTGGTTTTAAAAACCAAATCGATACCCGGATAAACTTCCTTAAAATTGATCTCAGTTGTGGGTTTTACGCCAGCCGTCCATTGGGTTTGATCCTGACCGCGGATAAAATTCAGTGAAAAATCCAGTGGATCAGCCATTTTCATAAGGCTAAGCTTTGCTCCCACCAAATGCATATCATAGACCAGATTCCCTATTTTAAGGTCGTAGTTACGTGTATCGTGTGCTTCTTTAATGGCTGCATGGTCCTGACTTATGATGCGCAAACCGAATTCTGTTATATAAATCCGGCTTCCGGGCATCGTATACATCGCTTTAACTTCAGCCGGCCATTGCCCATTGTTAGGGATAAAATAGGCTGATGCGTTGGATTTATGTGCCCATGAAGTCGTACTCCACAGCAAACAGCTCAAGCTGAGCCAGAAAAATAGCCGATATGTCAGGACAAATTTCACCACTTCTGGTAAAAATAACTCAAAGGAGACTAAAACGGCCTTAAAATTTCCAGACGAATTGATTGGAAATGTTAAAGAAAAAATTGTCGATTGGCACTACCGGTCTGCTATCGTAGATCCCATCGTAATTGAGGTTAAAGTCGAGATGCCGGTTTATTCGAAAAGCGAGTTGAAATGTGCCAGCCAGACGATAGCTGCTAAAAAAATATTCAGGTAACGCCTGGTAATAAAATACAGAACTAAAACGGGTATGGTCTCCCAAGCGCTGCGAAAAGCGCAGATAAGTATTAAATTTCCAGAGGTGTTTGGCCTTGTCCGTAAGAAAAGCAGGACGGTCTTCGAGTGGTACTGCGTTATATCCCCAGTTCTCGTATTCATAAAACAAGCCAAATCCGGCAAAAAGTGTGGTACTAGTATCCTGAATAATTTTTTGTCGAAGATTTGCTCCGGCTATAAATCGATGTTTAAGACCCCTCACGCCATCCCACTGATATTGAACATACTCTTCAAGTAACAGCACTTTTCCTGTATTGTCTCTAAATCGCAGGTGTACAAA
>Ga0172380_10007188_pt1 | contig 12621 bp, 11 predicted proteins | sample Leawe162metaG_FD_119747 | JGI IMG/M metagenome (GOLD analysis project Ga0172380, IMG submission 119747) | Leachate microbial communities from a municipal landfill in Southern Ontario, Canada - Leachate well 162 metaG | ecosystem: Engineered > Solid waste > Landfill > Unclassified | place...
CACATCTCCAAGGAGACGCTGGAGTTCCACTACGGCAAGCATCACCAAACCTATGTCACCAACCTCAACAACCTGATCAAGGGCACCGAGTTCGAGAACGCCACGTTAGAGGAAATCGTCAAGAAATCCTCCGCTGGCATTTTCAACAACGCCGCCCAGGTATGGAACCACACCTTCTACTGGAACGGCCTCAAGCCCAATGGCGGCGGCACTCCGAGCGGTGCCCTTGGGGATGCCATCAACAAGAAGTGGGGCTCGTTCGATGCCTTCAAGGAAGCCTTCAACAAGTCGGCCGTCGGCAATTTCGGCTCCGGTTGGACCTGGCTGGTCAAGAAAGCCGATGGCTCTCTGGACATCGTCAATACCGGCAATGCGGCGACCCCGCTAACGGGAACAGACAAGCCGCTGTTGACCTGCGATGTTTGGGAACACGCTTACTACATCGACTATCGCAATGCACGCGCGAAGTATGTTGAAACTTTCTGGAAACTGGTGAATTTTGATTTCGTGACGAAGAACTTCGCCTAATCCCCATCAAGCGGCCACGCGCCCTGGGGTGTCGTGGCGGGGTGGGAACTCACCTTCGGAGAGATGGCTAGCGCGCTGCCGGTGCCTTTTCTATGCCGGAAATCGGCATTCCGGCAGCCAATCCACGGCGCTTGAACCAGCCTGCATTCATCTCCAAGGCGAACTTGGACGGTTTTGCGGCGCAGTGATTATTCTCGGTCTGCGGTAGCATTTCTTCAATATTGATGATTTTCCCCTGGCTATCTATAAAGGCTACCGACAAGGGAATCAGGGTGTTACGCATCCACATGCATTGCTCAACAGTCCGGTCGAAGACGAACAACATGCCGTTATTGACTGGCAGGCTCTTGCGGTACATCAACCCTTCGGCACGTGAATCTTCAGTATTGGCCACTTCCGCAAGAATACGATGGATGCCGGCAGAAAGTTCCATCAGGCCTTGGGCCTGAGCCAACGAAGCCGCCAGCGCAAAGGCGACGGCAATAGTCCAGCCAACAACTTGTTTGCAAAATTTCATGGCAAATCCCCGGAGTAAACAATAATTTAAGTTAAACGCCCGGCCACAAAAAAGCGATGGGCAGGTTTCCCTGTCCATCGCTTATAAATCAATTACTTAATAAATTACTTGGTTTCAGCAGCCTTGTCAGCCTTCTTGGCCTTCTTGGCCTTCTTGGCCTTCTTGGCCTTCGGGGCATCAGCCTTGGCGGCATCAGCAGCGGGCGCCGGGGCAGCAGCAGCGGGCTTTTCGGCCGGGGCGGCGGCAGCCTTCGGGGCATCAGCAGCGAAAGCGGTGGTGGCAGCAAAAGCGGCGGCGATCAGAAGGCTCAGTAGTTTGCTCATTTTATTTCCTTTGCAATGTTAGGTTTGGTTTTGACACTTCAGGCCTAAACCGTGTGTCACAGTCAATAACGCGCGACTTTCAGGCAGGTTGACACTTGTTGTCAGGTTTCTAGCGCTATTTTTCGGCAACACCCAACCTAACCGGCGCGGCACTTGCCGTAGACGTTGCAAAAACGTAAAGATTCGGGATAGGGGAAGAAATCCTTGACCACACCTTGGCGTATCGCCTCCTGGGTTTCCTGCCAGAAATCAACATCGAGGAGGTCGGCGTGATTCTTCAAGAAGGCCGCTCGAACCCGTGGTGAAGTCAGCAGGAATGTAGCGAACTCTTCTGGAAAAACATCTGCCCGGGTAACCGAATACCAGACTTCGTCCGACATTTCCATCTCGGGATTGGGCGCCTGCGGTATTCTGCGGAACTTGCAGTCCGTCATGTATTCTATTTCGTCATAGTCGTAAAAAACGACACGGCCGAAGCGTGTCACGCCAAAGTTCTTCCACAGCATGTCTCCGGGAAAGATGTTGGCGATGGCGAGTTCGCGGATGGCGTTGCCATATTCAAGTACGGCGTGCTCGATTTTTTCCTGCTGATCTTCCCGTTCAGCATCGTGGAGATAAATATTGAGCGGTTCCATGCGTCGTTCAATATAGAGATGCTTGATGATCAGGTCCTCACCATCTTCCTCAATCAGGGATGGGGCAAGCTTGTAAAGCTCGTCAAGCAGTTCCTGAGAAAATCGCGCCTTGGGCAGTGCCGCATAGGAAAACTCCAGGGTATCGGCCATGCGGCCGACGCGATCGATCTGCTTGACCAACTGATACTTGCGCTTGACCGTGGCATGATCGATATCCTTTGACACGCCGAACACATCTTTGATCAGTTTGAACACATAGGGGTATGAGGGCAGCGTGAACACCAGCATCACTAGGCCTGGAATGCCGGGGGCTGTGGTGAAATTATCCTGAGAGTGATGTAAATGATAGATCAAGTCTCTGAAAAACATGGTCTTGCCCTGCTTACCCAACCCCAACATCGTGTAAAGTTCTGACCGTGTCTTGTCGGGCATAATGCTGCGCAGGAACTGCACGTAGGCAGAAGGCACCTCCATCTCAACCATGAAATAGGCGCGGGACAGAGAAAATAGAATGCCGAAGTGCCAGGCATTGAGCAAGAGGGTATCGATGTATAGCTCGCCTGCTGGAGCATGCAGAACAGGGATGGCAAACGGATACTCGCTGCCACCGTTGATCGCCTTGCCAATGATATAGGCTGCCTTATTGCGGTAAAAGGCGGAACTCAGGATCTGGATCTGGAAGTTGGCCTCAGCGTGAGGCCACTCCCCGAGATGCAGTTTGATTGTCCGGTAAATACGACCAGCGTCGCGATTCAAGTTTTCATATGGCCGCCGCCATGCGAAGTCGCGCAGAATCCGGCGGATGGTATTACTGAAGCCGACCACATTTGGGTAGTAACTGCGGTAGGTGGGAGGATCTGCCTCTAGGTATTCGGTCGAGACGGCCGGCCGGACAAAAATGAAGTCATTGTGGAAGTAGGTTCGGTGTAGGATTTTGCAGAACACCGAATTGAAGAAGGTTTCCGCCAGTTCCGGCTGCTTGTGATCGACCAACAAACCGATGAAGTAAAGCTTGGCCTGTTGCCAGATTATGTCGTCGAGCGACTCGGCATGAAACTCCCGATGCAACCGTTCTACCGTTTCAGTCACGCGATCGTCGTAGAATTGGATGCGCTCACCCACCGCTTTTTGCACCAACAACCAGTCACCCGCCTCAAAACGATCCTTGGCCTGTGCCGAAGATTGATGGAATAACCGGTAATGTTTGTCGAAACCTTCCATCAGCACCCGCGCGATCTGGTACGCGATAACGCCCTGACTGCCTGTCACATCCATGTTTTTCCTATCAGATCCTTCACAGCGGCAGAGCCGATTTTACCTGCCCGCTGGAGGCTAAGGGGTTTTGAGGGGATAATAACCACCTGATCGCATGAGGCAGGTAAGCATAAACCTTCTGTTAGCTTGGCAGGAAGGATTCCCCTTTGCGACGACGGACCTTTATCTACCATCGATGGAGCGGGCATGAGCACTTCTCTGATAAAAATCCCCCAAGGCGGCAAGAAAATCATTCACGGCCAGCCGGTTCCCGACAATCCCATCATTCCCTTCATCGAGGGTGACGGAATCGGCGTTGATATCACACCGGTAATGATAAAAGTGGTCGACGCCGCTGTCGCCAAGGCCTATGCCGGCAAGAAGAAAATTCATTGGATGGAAATCTACTGTGGCGAGAAGTCCACGAGAGTGTACGGTCCGGATGTCTGGCTGCCCGATGAAACTCTCGATGTCGTCAAGGATTATGTCGTTTCGATCAAGGGCCCCTTGACCACGCCGATCGGCGGCGGGATCAGGTCGCTGAACGTTGCCCTCCGGCAAAAGTTAGACTTGTATGTCTGTCTTCGCCCAGTACGCTACTTCCCGGGCGTGCCTTCGCCGCTGAAGGACCCGGCCAAGACCGACATGGTTATTTTCCGAGAAAATACCGAGGACATCTACAGCGGCATCGAGTGGCAAGCAGAGTCCGAGGGTGCCCGTAAGATCATCAAGTTTCTCCAGGAGGAAATGGACGTTACGAAGATACGTTTTCCCAATACCTCCAGCATCGGCATCAAGCCGGTCTCCCGAGAAGGCACAGAACGGCTGGTGCGTCAGGCGATTCAGTACGCCATAACCAACAAGCGCAAATCTGTGACCTTGGTACACAAAGGCAATATCATGAAGTTTACGGAAGGCAGCTTCCGTGACTGGGGGTACGATCTTGCCAAGAAGGAATTCGGTGGCGTCGAAATTGACGGCGGTCCCTGGCAAAGGCTTCCCAATGGCATCATCATCAAGGATGTCCTCGCCGATGCTTTCCTGCAGCAGATCCTGCTGCGTCCGGCCGAGTATGATGTCATCGCGACCTTGAACCTCAACGGCGATTACGTCTCGGATGCCCTGGCTGCACAGGTCGGCGGAATCGGAATCGCTCCGGGTGCCAACTTGTCCGATACTGTCGCCATGTTCGAGGCCACGCACGGTACGGCGCCGAAATACGCCGGTCAGGACAAGGTCAATCCGGGTTCGCTCATTCTCTGCGCCGAGATGATGCTCCGCCACATGGGCTGGATCGAGGCAGCCGACCTGATCATCGCAGCGACCGAAGCAGCGGTCAAGGACAAAGTCGTCACCTACGACTTTGCCCGACTGATGGAAGGCGCCACGGAAGTCTCTTGCTCCGCTTTTGGCGAAGCCATGGTAACGCGCATGAAACAAACATAAAAAACCCGCCGGGCTTGCGCCACGGCGGGTTATGCAATCCTGGAGAGCGCCTTACGCCTTCTGGATGTTCGAGGCTTGCTTGCCCTTTGGGCCTTGCACGACTTCGAACGATACTTTTTCGCCTTCCTTCAGCGACTTAAAGCCGGGCATGTTAATGGCGGAGAAATGCGCGAAAAGATCCTCGCTGCCATCATCCGGCGTAATGAAGCCAAAACCTTTGGCGTCGTTGAACCACTTGACAGTACCAGTTGCCATAAAGCTTATTCCTTAAACGTTGTCACACAAACCGGAACGATGCCGTACCGGGGCATGTTTGCGCAGCAAGCTCGCAACAGCAGAAGGCGCCAAGCGGTGATTCGGGAATTTGAAGAACTGCGGGGCATTCGACACTGAAGTGATCTTGAAATAGACAAACACGCCCCAATTTTTACCCAAGTATTGACAAAGAGTCAAGGGTTTTTGCTGTAGCAAGACGAAAATTGTCGGTGCCGCGCAACGCCGTCGCCGATGAAGTGTCCAATGGCTGAAATCATGGTTCGTAATTACGCAGCTATTCCCATGCTTTCTTTAGTGTTGCAGAATCGACAAATCGCATTAGAATCACTTTATGGCCACAAGAAAGCAAGACGACCGAAGTAGTGGCGTACTCGAAACGGAGCACAGCAAAACCAAGCCGCCGCGACTGTACAGAGTGCTGCTGCTGAATGACGATTACACTCCGATGGATTTCGTCGTGGTGGTATTGCAAAAGTTTTTTGGTCTGGGCCGCGAGCGCGCGACCCTCGTGATGCTAAAGGTGCATCACGAAGGCAAGGGCTTGTGCGGCGTCTATCCCCTTGACGTTGCCGCGACCAAGGTTGAACAGGTGAGTGCTTTCGCCCGCCAGAACCAGCATCCGCTAGCGTGCGTAATGGAGGAAAACTGAATATGATCGCGCAGGAACTAGAAGTCAGTCTGCACATGGCGTTCGTCGAAGCGCGCCAGAAGAGACATGAATTCATTACCGTCGAGCATCTGCTTCTGGCCCTCCTCGACAACCCCTCCGCCGCCGAAGTGCTGCGCGCCTGTGTCGCCAACATTGATGAACTGCGCAAGGAATTGACTGCGTTTATCGCAGAGCACACGCCGACCGTAGCAGGTTCAGATGAAATCGACACCCAGCCCACGCTTGGCTTCCAGCGCGTCATCCAGCGTGCCATTCTGCACGTGCAATCATCCGGCAAGAAAGAGGTGACTGGGGCCAACGTTCTGGTCGCCATATTCGGCGAGAAGGATTCTCATGCCGTTTATTTCCTACAGCGCCAGGGCGTCACAAGACTGGATGTAGTGAACTTCATCTCACACGGCATCACCAAGACACCACAGCAAGCTGCGAGTGCGGATGCCGACCAACTCGGCCAGGAACAGGAAGGCCAGGCTGCGGCTGGGGCTCTGGAGAGCTTCGCGCAAAACCTGAACGCCCTGGCCCTGATAGGCAAGATCGACCCGCTCATCGGGCGAGAAAGAGAACTGGAGAGAGTGATCCAGACCCTTTGCCGACGCCGCAAGAACAATCCGCTTCTGGTCGGCGAAGCCGGTGTCGGCAAGACCGCCATCGCCGAAGGGCTGGCAAGACGCATCGTCGAAGGGCGCGTGCCGGAGATACTCGCCGGCGCCACAGTTTATGCCCTGGACATGGGCGCGCTTCTAGCAGGGACGAAATATCGCGGCGACTTCGAGCAACGCTTGAAGGCCGTACTCAAACAGTTGCTGGAGAACCCCCAGGCAATCCTCTTCATCGATGAGATCCACACACTGATAGGCGCCGGAGCGGCCTCAGGTGGAACGCTCGACGCATCCAACCTTCTCAAACCAGCACTCTCCAGCGGCAGCCTGAAATGCATAGGCGCCACGACCTACCTAGAATACCGGGGCGTATTCGAAAAGGACCACGCCCTTTCCCGTCGCTTCCAGAAGATTGACGTGAACGAGCCATCGGTAGAGGAGACTGTGGCAATTCTGCGCGGACTCAAATCTCGCTTCGAAGAGCACCACGGCGTCAAATATTCGGCTGCGGCGATTTCCAGCGCAGCAGAATTGGCGGCTAAATACATCAACGATCGCCACCTCCCTGACAAGGCGATAGACGTCATCGACGAGGCGGGTGCTGCACAGCGCATCCTGCCCAAATCGAAACAGAAAAAGTTGATCGGCAAGACCGAGATCGAAGAGATCGTCGCCAAGATCGCGCGCATTCCCTCCCAGCATGTATCCTCCGACGACCGGAGCGCTTTGAAGAGCCTGGATCGCGACCTGAAGAGCGTGGTATTCGGCCAGGACAAGGCGATCGATGCGCTGACCCAGGCGATCAAGATGTCGCGCTCAGGGCTTGGCAATCCGCAGAAGCCCATCGGCTCATTCCTCTTCTCAGGTCCCACGGGAGTCGGCAAGACCGAGGTGGCGCGGCAACTCTCCTTTTGTATGGGCATCGAACTGATCCGCTTCGACATGTCGGAATATATGGAAAGACACGCAGTTTCCCGCCTGATCGGAGCCCCACCCGGCTATGTCGGTTTCGACCAGGGCGGCCTCCTCACCGAAGCAGTGACCAAGAAACCGCACGCGGTGTTGCTGCTCGACGAAATTGAAAAAGCCCATCCTGACATATTCAATATCCTGTTGCAGGTCATGGACCACGGCACGCTCACCGACAACAATGGCCGCAAGGCAGACTTCCGCAACATTGCCATCATCATGACCACCAATGCCGGAGCCGAAGCACTGCAGAAATCAACCATGGGCTTCACCTCCAACAAACAGGCCGGGGACGAGATGGGCGAAATCAAGCGGCTTTTTACCCCTGAGTTCAGGAACCGGCTCGATGCCATTATCTCTTTCGCCGCGCTTGACACTGACATCATCCTGCGCGTCGTCGACAAGTTCCTAATGCAGCTTGAGGGTCAGTTGCACGAGAAAAAGGTTGAAGCGGTTTTCACTGATGCTCTGAAAGCGTGGCTCGCCCTGCAGGGATTCGATCCGCTGATGGGGGCTAGACCGATGGCGCGCCTAATCCAGGACACCATCCGTTCCGCTCTTGCCGACGAGTTGCTGTTCGGGCGACTAGTCAGTGGGGGTCGCGTCACCATCGACATCGACGATAAGGAGAAGGTTAAGCTGATTTTCGAAGAAGCCGTCGAGCACGCGGTGTAAACCGTCAAAACCCTTCTGGCGGCGGCTCAAGGAGCCGCCTTTTTTTCGGCTTTTTTTCGTTATCGACAATGTCGCCGTGATCGCCCCTGACGGAGAACCTTCTTCACGTCATTCTGCAGCGCACCATTCTGACATTTCACGGAGCCAAATTGTATTTCTTATTGCGAAATACTAATTTTATATATATGATTATATTGAATATATAATTATTCTCTTCCTCACAAAAGTCCGTGCTGCTCTGCGGAATACCTTTTATACTTGATCTAACACGAACTCGACTGCGGCAACCTCCTTGGTCGGGTCCGTAAGGGTGGATGCCAACCTATCCTCCCTTTGGTTTGTCAGATCAGATCTCTGGCCGCCCCGTGGATGGACGCTGCCTCTCGTGCCCGCAAGGCGCGCCGGCGGCGCCGCAGGTCCCAACATCCAAACATTGACCAAGAGGAATTAACATGAGCCGTGAATTTGAAATCGCCAAGCTGAAAAAGGACTGGGCTTCAAACCCCCGCTGGAATGGCATCAAGAGAGGTTATTCTGCCGAGGATGTGATCCGCCTGCGCGGCTCGCTCCAGATCGAGTACACCATCGCCCGCCGCGGCGCCGAGAAGCTTTGGAATTTGCTTCTGACCGAACCTTTCGTCCCAACCCTGGGCGCCCTGACCGGAAACCAGGCGATGCAACAGGTGAAAGCCGGACTCAAGGCGATTTACCTCTCTGGCTGGCAAGTAGCCGGGGACGCCAACATCGCCGGTGAAATGTATCCGGACCAGTCGCTCTATCCCGCCAATTCTGTACCACTGGTGGTCAAGCGCATCAACAATACCTTCGCCCGGGCAGACCAAATCCAGTGGTCGGAAGGCAAGGACGGCATCGATTACTTCGCGCCCATCGTTGCAGATGCCGAAGCAGGCTTCGGCGGTGTTCTAAACGCATTCGAACTGATGAAGTCGATGATAGAGGCGGGTTCAGCCGGCGTGCATTTCGAGGATCAATTAGCCTCGGTGAAAAAATGCGGTCACATGGGTGGCAAGGTACTGGTGCCGACCCGCGAAGCCGTCGCCAAACTGGTTGCCGCGCGTCTCGCCGCCGACGTCATGGGCGTGCCGACGCTGGTGATCGCCCGTACCGACGCCGAAGCCGCCGATCTCATCACCTCCGACGTAGACGACATCGACAAGCCGTTTTGTACCGGCGAACGCACCGTCGAAGGTTTCTACCGGACCCGAGCCGGCCTCGATCAGGCGGTTTCCCGCGGCCTGGCCTATGCGCCTTACGTCGATCTGTTGTGGTGCGAGACCGGCAAGCCCGACCTGGCCTACGCCAAGGCCTTCGCAGACGCCATTCATGCCAAGTTCCCGGGCAAGATGCTGGCCTATAACTGCTCCCCCTCGTTCAACTGGAAGAAGAATCTCGACGATGCCACCATCGCCACGTTCCAGTCGAAACTCGGCGCCATGGGTTACAAATTCCAGTTCATCACCCTGGCGGGTTTCCACAGCCTCAACTATTCGATGTTCAATCTCGCTTACGGATACGCCCACAACCAGATGTCGGCCTTCGTCGAGATGCAGGAGGCCGAGTTCGCTGCGGTCGCCAAGGGATTCACCGCGGTCAAACACCAGCGCGAAGTCGGCACCGGTTACTTCGACGCCGTGAACCAGACCATTGAAGGCAGCCAGTCCTCAACCACGGCCCTCAAAGGCTCGACAGAGGATGAGCAGTTTTTCGACAAGAAGGCTGCCAACGCCTAAGTTATTGCGCCAAACACCCCTGGCACACGCCGCACCGCGCCCCTCACGAGGGGGTGCGGGGTTTCTGCTTTGTATTAAGCGTATGGCGTAGAATTCACATTTTTGATCTTCCCTGAATCAGGAGTCGATATGATCCAAAAGCTTCCCGCCGGCATCGAAATCAAGGCGGTCGTCTCACCCGAATTCGCCCGGATCCTCACTCCAGAAGCCCTGGCATTTGTCGCCAAGCTTTGCCGGGCCTTCGAACCCCGCCGCCACGAGCTACTGGCCAAGCGCGTAGTGCGCCAGGCCGAGTTCGACGCCGGCAAGCTGCCGGATTTTCTGCCGGAAACCGCTCACATCAGGAACGGTGACTGGTCCATCGCGCCGCTGCCCGAGGATCTGATCTGTCGCCGCGTCGAGATCACCGGGCCGGCCGAGCGCAAGATGATCATCAACGCCCTGAATTGCGGCGCCGACAGTTACATGACGGACTTCGAGGATTCCAACGCCCCGAACTGGAACAACCAGATCCAGGGGCAGATCAATCTCATGGAAGCCATCCGCCGCACCATCAGCCTCGATCAAGGCGGCAAGAGCTACAAGTTGAACGACCAGACAGCAACCCTGATCGTCAGGCCACGCGGCTGGCATCTCGATGAGAAGCATCTGCTGATCGACGGGAAACGCGCCCCCGGCGGAATCTTCGATTTCGCCCTGTTCATGTTCCACAATGCCCAGGAATTGCTTTCGCGCGGCTCCGGCCCCTACTTCTACCTGCCGAAATTGCAGTCGCACCTCGAGGCGCGCTTGTGGAACGACATCTTCGTCATGGCGCAGAACGAACTGGGCATCCCGCAGGGCAGCGTCAAGGCGACCGTCCTGGTGGAAACCCTGCTCGCCGCCTTCGAGATGGAGGAGATCCTGTACGAACTGCGCGAGCATTCTTCCGGTCTCAACGCCGGCCGCTGGGACTACATCTTCAGCTGCATCAAGACTTTCAAGACCAACAAGGATTTCTGCCTGGCCGATCGCGTGAAGATCACCATGACCGCACCCTTCATGCGGCCCTACACCCTCCTGCTCTTGAAGACTTGCCACAAGCGCAACGCGCCGGCCATCGGCGGCATGAGCGCGCTGATCCCGATCAAGAACGATCCGGTGGCCAACGACAAGGCCATGGCCGCCATCCGCGCCGACAAGGAACGCGAAGCCACGGACGGCTACGACGGTAGCTGGATCGCCCACCCGGGCCTGGTCTCGATCTGCATGGATGAATTCGTCAAGGTGCTGGGAGACGAGCCCAACCAGATAGACAAGAAGCGCGACGATGTGCAGACAAAAGCCGCCGACCTGCTCAACTTCCAACCCGAGCAGCCGATCAGCGAAGCCGGGCTGCGCGCCAATATCAGCGTGTGCATCCAATACCTGGGCTCCTGGCTTGCCGGAAACGGCTGCGTGCCCATCTTCAATCTGATGGAAGACGCTGCTACCGCCGAAATTTCGCGATCGCAAGTTTGGCAATGGATACGCTCGCACAAGGGCGTGCTGGACGATAGCCGCAAGGTCACCGCAGCGATGGTGCACGCGATGATTCCCGAGGAGATGGTGAAAATCAAAACCATCGTCGGCGAGGCCGCCTACAACGCCACCTACGTCGAAGCCGCGGAGATTTTCGAGGAAATGTCCACCGCTACGGACTACCCGGAGTTCCTGACTCTGGCGCTCTACGAAAGACTCGACTGATCGTCTTCTTACCATGCTGACGAAACGGCGCCTGATGGCGCCGTTGCCCTTTATAGGGCTTGCCCTCGAATGAACTACCCTGCAGAATTGCATTATCGGTGGCCGCCGCCGCAATTTCATCGGAACCCTCTGCCATGAGCTATTCCGTCACAGTATCGTTCGCCCGCGATCGTGAATACGAGTTCAAGTTGCCGGAGAGTACCGCCTTGCCAATGCGCGATGAGGCGCAGCAGTGGCTTGACCGGGAATGGTCGGATCTCGACTGCGAACCGCGCAACCCCCTTGGCAAGGTATTGACGCTCGACAAGCTGCTCTCGGTCGCCTTGTACGCCGGTGAGAAGCGTTTTGCCGGGGGCGGCCAATGGGCTCAGGACTATGCCCGGTCGATCCTTGCCGTTCTGGGGCGCGACAGCGTGCGCGTCGATGTCGGCGAACAGGTCATCGGCTAAACATTCCCTGCATCCCGTCGCTATCATGTTATTGCCGGGACACGCAAACCGGCCGATGAACCGCGCTGCGCTGGTAGTGGCATTGGCCGGCATGGCCAAGGGCAGAATCGTCTAGGGCAGGAAGAATTTCAAGCCTGGGGTGCAGGCGCCAACGAGGACGGGCAATCGAAAAAAGTGCTGTGCATGAAAGCCTGGGCCGACCACTACAAGGGCATGGTCAGCCTGACGAGAGGGGAGCGAAGTGAAGGCGCAGTACGCGATGGAGTGGGCGAAGAACATCTGGGCCGACTCATTGGGCTGAGCTCAGGACTTGCCGGTGCTGCCGAAGCCGCCGGCGCCGCGATCGGACGCGGCAAAATCATCGACGATATTGAAGCCGACCTGCAGTACCGGCACCACCACCAGTTGGGCGAGGCGGTCCATGGGGTTCAAGGTGAATGTCTCCTTGCCGCGATTCCAGGTGGAAATAAAAATCTCGCCCTGGTAATCCGAATCGATGAGGCCGACCAGATTGCCCAGCACGATGCCGTGCTTGTGGCCGAGTCCGGAGCGCGGCAGGATCATCGCCGCCAGCCCCGGATTGTCGAGATGAATGGCGATGCCAGCCGGCACCAGCATCGTCTCGCCCGGATGCACGCGCACCGGCGCCTCGATGCAGGCGCGCAGATCCATGCCCGCCGCACCGGGCGTCGCATAGTGGGGGGCGGCTTCGCCCTGATTGTCCTTGAGACGCTGGTCGAGAATGCGCACGTCGATCTTATGCATTTTTAATCATCTCCGCGATATGGCGCACGATGGCGCGTG
>Ga0172380_10007189_pt1 | contig 12620 bp, 12 predicted proteins | sample Leawe162metaG_FD_119747 | JGI IMG/M metagenome (GOLD analysis project Ga0172380, IMG submission 119747) | Leachate microbial communities from a municipal landfill in Southern Ontario, Canada - Leachate well 162 metaG | ecosystem: Engineered > Solid waste > Landfill > Unclassified | place...
ATCTGCGCATGCTTTTTGATCAGTTCCATCCGGGTTGGGTTGACCTGCTCCATACCTCATCCTTTCCGGTATGCCGGGTGATACTTTTTAATGAACTCCACTTTGATCCGTTTCAGCTCTTCCTCGGGGAGCATCGATAAGAGCTCCCAGCCAATCGAGAGCGTCTGTTCGAGGCTCCGGTTCTCGTCGCCCTGCGTGATGAACTTCTTTTCGAACTCATCGGCAAACTTCAGGTACTTCTTGTCGAGCTCGGTCAGGGCTTCCTCCCCGACAATCGCCACAAGCCGTCGGAGGTCACGCCCGTATGCGTAGGACGCATAGAGCTGGTCGGCAACGTTCCGGTGATCCTCCCGTGTCTTCCCGGCTCCGATACCGAGGTTCATCAGCCGCGAGAGGCAGGGAAGGATGTCGATCGGTGGATCCGCTCCCCTCCGGAACAGATCCCGCGAGAGCACGATCTGCCCCTCGGTGATGTAACCGGTCAGGTCTGGCACCGGGTGGGTGATATCATCGTCGGGCATCGTCAGGATCGGGAGCTGGGTGATCGACCCGGTCTTCCCCTTGATCCTGCCCGCCCGTTCATAGATGGTGGCGAGATCGGTGTACATGTATCCCGGGTACCCGCGCCTGCCGGGGACTTCTTCCCGTGCGGTCGAAATCTCCCGCAGGGCTTCACAGTAGTTGATCATGTCGGTTAAGATCACAAGCACGTGGAGGTTATGGGTAAACGCGAGGAACTCGGCGACGGTCAGGGCGCACCGTGGGGTGGCAAGCCGTTCGATCGTCGGGTCGTCAGCGAGGTTCATGAAGAAGACCACACGCTCGAGCGCCCCGGTCTTCTCGAAGTCCCGCATGAAGAATGAGGCTTCCTTGTACGTGATCCCCATTGCGACAAAGACCACGGCGAAGTTCTCCCCTTCCCCGAGCACCTTTGCCTGCCGGGCGATCTGGGCGGCGAGCTTGTTCGCCGGCAGACCGGAACCGGTGAAGATCGGGAGTTTCTGTCCCCGTACGAGCGTCGTTAGGGCATCAATCGCCGAGACGCCCGTCTGGATGAAATCCGCCGGTTTGTCCCGGGCATACGGGTTGATCGGCATCCCGTTGATGTCCAGGCTCGCCTCCTGGATCACATCCGGACCCCCGTCCCGGGGTTTGCCCACCCCGTCAAAGATCCTGCCGAGCATATCTATGGAGACATCCACTTTCATCGGCTCACCGGTGAACCGTACCCGGGTCTCCATCGCATCGATGCCGCTCGTCCCCTCGAACACCTGGATGACCGCCAGATCCTTTGAGATATCGAGCACCTGCCCGGTCCGCTCCTCGCCGTTCGGGAGCGTGATCTGGACAATCTCGCCGTAGGTCACGCCCTTTGTGGTCTGGGCAAAGATCAGGGGTCCCGAGACATAACTGACCGTCTTGCACTCCATTGTCGCAAGGCTTACAGGTTTCATCGCTCCACCTCCACGGCACCGATCTTCGCATCGATCTCCCCCGCGAGGCGCTGTACCGCCTCCACCTCGCGGAGCTCCTTCATCCTGCCGATCTCGGCTTTGATAGGTAGTTTCAGGATCTTGTTCAGGGCGACTCCCTTGCTCATCGCTTCCCCTGTCCGTTCATAGAAGGTCAGGATCACTTTCAGCATCCAGTACTGCTTGTCGAGCGGGCAGAACGAGTCGATCTCGTGATAGGCGCTCTGCTGCAGGAAATCCTCACGGATCATCCGGGTCACTTCCAGGATCGCCTTCTCGCTCTCCGGCAGGGCGTCAGGACCGACCAGCTGCACGATCTCCTGCAGCTCGACCTCCTTTTGCAGGAGGTACATCGTCTTGTCCCGCATCACCTTCCAGTCAACAAGCCCGCTCTTGGTGAACCCCTCTTCGATGCTCTCAAGGTAGAGCGAGTAGCTCTTGATCCAGTTCACCGACGGGAAATGCCGCCGGTAGGCGAGGCTTGTGTCAAGCGCCCAGAACGTCCCGGCGATCCGGAGCGTGTTCTGGGTGATCGGTTCCGAGAAATCCCCGCCGGGGGGGGAGACCGCACCGACGATGGTAATCGACCCGAACCGCCCGTCTTTCCCCAGGCAGACGACCCTCCCCGCCCGTTCGTAGAACGCCGCCAGCCGGGTGGCGAGGTACGCAGGATAGCCTTCCTCGCCCGGCATCTCCTCAAGCCTGCCTGAGACCTCCCGCAACGCTTCTCCCCACCGTGATGTGGAGTCTGCCATCAGGGCGACATCGTATCCCATGTCCCGGTAATACTCCGCCATCGTGATACCCGTGTAGATCGACGCTTCCCGTGCCGCGACCGGCATGTTCGAGGTGTTTGCGATCAGGATCGTCCGCTGCATGAGTGGCATCTTCGTCCGGGGGTCAACGAGCTCGGGGAACTCGGAGAGGACATCGGTCATCTCGTTCCCCCGTTCCCCGCACCCGATATAGACGACGATCTGGGTATCCGACCATTTCGCCAGCGTCTGCTCGGACACGGTCTTGCCCGTCCCGAATCCGCCGGGGATCATCGCCGTCCCGCCTTTTGCGACAGGAAACATCAGGTCGAAGATCCGTTGCCCGGTGACGAGGAGCAGGTGGGGGTCCTGCTTCGTCGTATAGGGTCTGCCCTTCCTCACCGCCCACTTCTGGAGCATCGTGATGACAGTACCGTCCTCAAGGGTGCAGACAGGTTGCTCCACGGTGAAGGTACCGCTCCGGCAGGTTTTTACGACACCCGATACACCGGGGGGCACCATGATCCGGTGGTCGATATGGTACTCCCGCACCGTGCCGAGGATATCACCCTCCCCGACCCGGTCACCAGGTTTTGTCGTTGCGACGAATTCCCACGTCCTCTCCCGGCTCACGCCCGGGACCGAGATCCCTCGGGAGATGAAACTGCCGCTTTTTTCGACGAGCAGGGGGAGGGGTCGCTGGATGCCGTCGTAGATGGAGGAGAGCAGCCCGGGACCGAGTTCCACGGAGAGCGGGGTCCCCGTGTTCACGACCGTCTCCCCGACCGTGAGACCCGACGTGTCCTCGTACACCTGGACGACCGCCTGGGCCCCGTCAAGGCGTATGATCTCGCCGTTCAATGCATCAGTGCCGACCTTCACCACATCATACATCTTCGATCCTTTCATCTGCTCTGCCAGAACCACTGGACCGGAGATCCGTGAAATCTTCCCCGCTATCATGCCTACCTCCTTATCACGATGTTGTACCCGATTGCCCGCTGGAGCAACCGTTCGATGTAACTTGTTCTGCTGATACCCTTGATCCTCGATGGGATCGGGATGATGATCGGTCTGTACGTCTTCCCAATCTTTTCCATGAGTTTCTCATCCAGTGCAGCCATCAGGTCCTCGCTGATCGCAACGATCCCGGTATCGTCCCGGTAGACCAGCGGGGGAATGACCTGCTTTGCCTCGTCAAGACCTGATGCCTCTACAACATCCACCCCCGCGAGCCGGAACCCCGGCGCCGAGTCCGGATCGGTGACGACGACAAACTTATACATAGACCAGTTCCCCCCGCAGTTCCTTCTCCGGGACATCAGCGGTCTTGCACCGGGCGATGATCCGGATATTCGTCACCTCGTTGAACTTTGCCCAGATGTACCCGATGGGAATGGCGATGCTCAACGGGTCGCCAAGGAACCGGCTGATCCCCTGCCGGATCAGGTACCGGTCGAGATCTTTCTCGAAAACCGAGATCTTTTTGGATTTGAACACCTCATCCGGGACTTTTGCGAGGAAGTTATACGGAGTGTTTTCGAGCTGCTTGATCGCACCTTCAAGGGTGCCGGTTTTTATCATGGTCTGGAGTTTCGTCACATCGAGCGTGATACCTCCCTCGATCAGGTAGTGTGGCGCTTCCTCAGGGTCGATCCGGTCCCGGATGATCCGGAGGACGTTTTTGATGTTCGTCACATCGATCTCGGTCATCAGGATCTCCCGGACGATCTGGTCTTCCTCTGCATCGCCGCTGACCGCGTCAAGGGCACTCTCGAAATAATACCGGTCGATCGCGTACTCGAGGATCGCGAGATCCCGCTTCTCCGAGAACTCCCGGAAGTTCCGGGTCAGGGGTTTCGCATAATCGATCCCCCAGGTCGCAAGGAGATCGATCACCGCCTTCACGTCCGTTTGCTTGACGAGCTCGATAAGTGTCGTCTCATCCAGTTCCCCTGCCGGGATCAGGCACTCGTGAATCTCTGTGGCGGTCACATGGATGTTCTTTCCCCGCAGGATCGTTTTGATGTTCTGGATATCCCATCGTCCGAGAACGATCCGGATGTACCGTTCCGACTCATCCCCACGCATCAGCTTGAAGATGTTCCGGAACGCCCGGGTAAAATCCCTTCTCGTGGCAACCTCGATGCAACTGATCCCGGCATACTGGACACTCGCTTTCTCCAGTTCTTCCTTGTACGCGGTGGTGCTGAGTTCGGTGATGATCGCATCGATGTCCGGCTTGAGGATGAGGGTCTCAAAGACCGTCCGGTCCAACAGCCGGCTCTTCATGCCTTTCACCCGGGCATTTACGTAGTCATACTCCACCCTGATCACCGTATAGTGTCGCAAAGATTGCCGGTTTTATGAGCCCCTTCGCCCGCTCCAGCCGGGACTCGACCGTATTTTTTATGACAAACCTGCCATCCGGGGTGCTCACATCCAGCCCCCCGACAGTGGTGATACCGGGGACAATCCCGCAGTTCAGGTTGAGTTCCGCCACCAGTCTCGTGCAGAGTGGTTCATCCCGGGGATCGATGGAGATGACGACGCGGGACCCTTCGAGTTCCGCCACCGCTTCGACAATCAGTTTACGAAAAATACCCGCGTAGTTCGCATCCGCTCGAATTTGCGAGAGCTGCTCTTTCGCGCCGGTGAAGGCTTTCTGGTACACCTCGTCCTTTGCGAGGACGAGCTGCATCCGGGTCTCCTTTTTCACCTGTGCGACCGATCTCCCCCGTTCCGTCTCAATCGCCGTCCGGGCTGCCTCCTCGTGTTTTTGCCGGACCCGCTCCTCTTTTTCCGCCGCTTCCGCGTGGATCTCCGCCACCCGCCGGGCGGTCCGTTCCCTGATCGTGCGGATCTTGTCTTCGGCACACTCGTTCACGGATTCGATCAACTGCTCGTAGGGCATAGTTCCATCATCTCATTTGCATTCTGTCGACCAGTACCGTCAGGGCAGAAATCCACATCCCGTAATACGGTTCGCGTAAAACCACACGACCCGGCAGATCTCTCCGGCACGGCATATGCACCGGTCTGGCACGATCCTCTCGTTCATTTCAGCATGATCATGATCATCGTCGCGACAACGAACCCGAGAATGACCAGCGTCTCCGGGATCGCCACAAGGATGACCATCAGACCGAATGTCTCCGGTTTCTCCGCAATCGTTCCCGCGCCGGCTGACCCGATCTTGGACTGGGCGATACCCGTCCCGAGTGCTCCCAGTCCAAACGCGATTCCTGCTCCAATTGGAATTCCCCAATCCACCATCTTCTGACACCTCTTTAAAATTTCAAACAATTTTTCAGACTACCTGGGTTCGATATTCAGTCTACTATACCGGATCTGCGACAGACCCCCGCACCCGTACTCATAGCATGAATCTACCCCCCTCCGCGTTCTTTGACAAACGGCTTGTAGATCTTTCCCCCGCCCTCGTAGAATTTCGAGTTGAACTCGACGAGGTGCAACCTGAGCGAGTGCAGGAACGGGGAGAACATCGCAAGCGCGATGTTGAGGATATGGAGCAGCGCCGCAATCACAAACCCCACGAGCGCGACATCCGCCATCCCGCCGAGCTGGTTTGCAACGAGCGCCAGCACCACCGACGCCATGCCAATTGCCATGATCCTCGCATACGAGAGGATGTTTCCCATCGTGCTGATGATCTCGAACGCCCCGAAGAATCCTCCGCCGTAGATGATCATCGGTACCGCAACAACGAAGAGCACGATCCCCGGTGCGAGCAGCACCGACGGGATCACATTTGCCGCTGCACCGATGACGAGGAGGATCCCGGTCACGACCATGATCATCCCCGCCTTCTCGATCATGTGCTTCCTGCTCTTCCTCGTATAGGCATTGAGGATCCCCACCGAGAGCCCAAGAAAGACATGGAAGACACCAATCGCGAGGGCGAGCACGAGAAGCGGCACGATCGCCTCGATCCGGTTCCACGTAATCCCCCCGATGGTGAGAGGATGCAACCAGCCCATGTGCTCCCCGAAGTTCCCGAAGAACTCCCCGAACACAAACCCGAAGAAGATTGTCGGGATCGAACTGATGATCAGGATGTTCATCAGGTTCTGGAGCCATTCTTCCGCCTTGAACCGGTACTTGATGATCAGGGCAAAGGCAAGGATGATGATCCCGTACGCGATGTCCCCGACCATCAGCCCGAAGAAGATGGGAAAGAAGATCGCCATCAGCGGGCAGGGGTCGATCTCCCGGTATTTTGACGGGCTGATGAGCCGCATGAGAAACTCGAACGGTTTCACAAACGACGGGTTGTCATAGAAGGTGGGCGCCTCGTCCATCTTCTCCGGGCTCACCTCGAGCTCGTTTATCACCACCCGGTTCCCGAAGTCCTTCGCCAGCACCTCGCGGGTCCGGTTCATGTACTTCTGCGGGATCCAGCCAAGGATCAGGAAGGTGTACTCGGTCTGACCGAACTTGTAAAAGACTGCTGCCTCTTCGTTCCGGTCTTCGAGCACCTTCTTTAAGACCGCAAGCTCCTGGTACCACTCTGCCGAGAGTGCGACCAGCTTCCGGTCGATCTCCGCCATCTCCTCGATCGATTTCGTGCGTTTCTCTTCAATGATACCGAGGATCTCATTGAAGGGTCTCCCGAGGTACTCCTGCGGCATCCGGACCTCGTTCACGTTCTGCGAGAAGATGAACGAGTGTACCTGCTCTGAATATTTTTTGTTGAAGATGATGACTGCGGCAATCGTCGATTCATCGACATCCGCCGAGATCAGCTCGAACTGGTTTCTCGTGATCTCGACGAGCGCGTTCCGCACGAGCTCAAGGACTTCACGGAACTCCCGCTGGATGAGGACGACCGTGATCTCAAAACCTTTTAAGATGGGCAACTGGTTTTCGAGCGGCAGAATCTTTGTGATGATCTTCTCATACCGGTCAAGCGCGTTTAGCGTGTACTCAAGATCGGTCTTTGTGGTGGCGAGATCCTTGGTAGTCGATTCGAGCGCTGCGACAACCTGGTTCGCCCGCACAAGGATGTCCCGTTCGCTCGTCTGCTGGAGCGCTTTTCTGATCTCTGCCTGCTTCGCTGTGTCGTCAGGAATCTTCGGGAGCGTAAGGAAGATGCCCCCGATCTTCATGAGGATGGCAGCGATCTCCCCTCCTTTTGCGACATCCATCTTCCGCAGGATCGTGTCACCGGGAAGGATGGTCTTCGATACGTCCTCAAGATGAACAGTGCCGGTATGATACAGGACATCGACTACGCTCTGGAGATCGGTTTTCGGTCCTATCACCTGGACTTTCTTCATCTTCTGTAACATATCGCCTCACTCCATCGTGACGGCTTGTACGATCTTTTCGGTCGCACGCGGCAGGTTGCGCTCACCAGCCTCACGGATCGCCCGCGCCTGCCGGTCGCCCTCCGCCTGCAGCTGTTCGATCTCTTGTTTGACTATGCCCCGCTCGCGCTCGCAGCAGGAACGCGCGGATGCTGCCTCTGCCTGTTCCCTTGCGGCGAGTCGCTCTGAGGCTTGTTTCTCCGCGGCGCGGATTGCCTCATCTGCTTCCCTGCGCGTATCTTCAATCTTTATGTTGATCAGCAGTTCTTTCTCCCGTATCTGCTGCAACAACGTCTTTTCAGTCGTCATAATCCGGTTTTAGCCTCATAACCCATGCTGTCGTTTCAGGCAGGATGTCATTCCGGGCGGTTCTTTTTTGGGGGGGAGAACTGCTGAATCCTCTGGTCTGTTCCCGTTCAACACCCCCCGTGCCTTGTCTGCCGCGAGCTCTATGCGCTCCCTGCATCGTGCCACTGCATTGTCTTTGATCTTCCCGATCAGGGTGTTTATGTTGTTCACCATTGGCATTCACTCCCCCGTGGATAATGGCGTATTCACGCTTATACATCTTAAACTTTGTTATTGACTGTCCGGCAAAGGCAAAAACCTTCGCCGTAAATTCTGACGGAATGGGTGCAGGGCTGGGAAAATCCGGCAGGAACCCCGCGCCACCCGAATATCTTAGGGTATCTCCGACGGTGCGTCGGGTTTTTTCATGATCGCACCTGCCAGGGTCAGGTGCCCGGCACAGACCGCTGACTGTAAAAACGAAGGCATTTTCCTGTTCCCCGCCCGATCAGACATGATGAAGAGTACGAATCCCCCGGCAGGTCAACCCCCGGTAACCGACGAATATATGCAAGGACTCATCGCCGCGCTCTCAGATCCCTCAATCGACCGGCGCCATGCGGCAGTCCGGGCGCTCCGGGAGTGTGGCGCGCCCGCAGTCGCCCCGCTCATCGCCGCGCTTGCATCAGCGCCCGACGCAGATCACCGCTGGTACGCGGCAATTGCCCTGTCGAAGATCGGGGAGCCCACCCTCGCTCCGCTCCTTCGTGCGATGGCAGGGAACCCGGATCACGCCTTCCGGAGGTATGCCGCCGCTGCGCTGGGCGAGATGGGCGAACGTGCGGTCGAACCCCTCATCAGCGCAATGGCAACCGATGACCGGGTGCTTCGGGGATTCCTCGCGCAGGCGCTCTCCCGCATCGGAAATCCCGCAGTCGGACCCCTCACCCGTCGGCTCACGGATGAGAACGGGACCATCCGCACCTGCTGTGCGCTCACGCTCTGGCAGATGGGAGAGGTAGGACTTCCCGCAATGATCCATGAGATAGAGAAAGAAAAGTCATGAATTACCGATCCGTGGGAGGTGAGGTTTTTTGCACCCCCCTCGTTGAGCCCATCCGCTCAACAATTTTACATACGCACCGATTACAATCTTTTCTGAAACTCTGAATTTGCTTTATTGATTAAACAACTCCGGGCACCATTGAGTGTTTATTTGGATGTTCCTCCATCATGAAACTTAATTCAGAAGAGTTTTAGCGCGTTTACATCAATAATTGACTCTCAACATGTGGAACGGTCTTTTATTCTTAAACAACGGTCTTCAGGACATGTATCTCCCGATTTTTCATGAAGATCGGGAGTTTGCGTTTTCTGTACTCACAGAAGCCATGAAAAACTTCAATGACCTAGATATGAAATTACAGCGCGATTATGTCGTGGATTTTTATGAAATTGCAGAGGATATCGGAAGTAAAAGAACGAATGGATTGTTCATCGGTCCTGAAGCAGTACGCGCGCCACATCTTGATGATGAGGGAGATGCATACACACGCGGATTGTACATTTTTACTGTCGATTTTAAAGAGAAGAAGATTGTCACCGTGAGATAATGCATCTTTTTTTCTGTTTAAAATGAGGGATTCAATCTGAACCTCCCCCTATGAACACGGCGATAGAGCCTTCGAGAAGTGTTCAGGCAGTCATTGGTTGATCTCAGTCATAACCTGCAAAATTATTTTTTTAAACTGCTCCAACCGCTCTTCTGAATTCAATAACGATATGGAAAATGATGGCCATGCATCAATCTTATCACCGGATTTGACACGACCAATCTTTTCACTTATCTCGTTGATAAGTGCCTTCCGTTTTTCAGGATTATTATAAGGAAAATTATTTTTTATCCGATCGAACCGGATGGAAACGGAGGTATCTGAACTTATGCTGAACGGTGAGACCTCCTTACCATCTTTTTGGATTGAATAGATTAGACAACTTGCAGATTTTTGACCTTTCCCGAAACGGAATCGTATCTGTTTTTCTTCAAACCATTGCAGTAAATTCACCATGGATGATCGTTCAGCCTTCCCGATGTCTTCTTCAATTTTGTTGAGGAACGAGTCCTTATCCCAATTTTTAGAAGATAATGAGACTTTTTCCTCAGTCATTGCAGTCTGCCCGATAACTCGTGGGACAAGAGTCTTCAGACCCTCCCCAGTAAATTGTTTGACTTCAACCGCAAGAACTTCCACATCCTTCATTTGTTGATTGAGGAACTCAACGATCCTCCTTAATTCCCTGGGAATTTCATCGGCAACAAACAGAAGACGGAGTTTTCCGGTCTTTAGATTGCTCTCAATTTGCTCCCAAATCTTTTCATATTCAATATCCCTTCCCAGTGCCTCTTGGACAACATCCGATCCGGTTTTCCCTGCATCCAAACATTGTTGTTCAAATTGGACTTTTATTTCTGATATTTTCCAGTATTCGATGCCATTCGCGGCATAGTCGAGCATTTGTGCAACAACTTCCCTACGGGTTCTTGTATCTGTACTCCGCTTCACTTCTACCAAAGTCGGAATGCCTTCCTGATCTATGAAAAGATGATCGAGTGCCCACCTGTTTGAAGCGTTGTCATCATCCGGGATACCCATTTCCCGGGATATGAGCAACCATCTCCGTGGGTTCTCACTACAGATTTGGTCTCCTGCAAGAATTTTTGGATAGTCTGCGAGAAGTGTCTGGAGCAGATCTTCAGAATCATATTTTTCTTCACGCAATTCGACCAACTTCTCTCCTTGAATTAAAAAAATAACACCAGACATGGATTGTTCCATATCATCTTTAAAGAATAATAACGAGTGTGTTTTAAATTGAAAATGGACAACAACCGATCCAGGGACCAGAAATCTTCACGAATGACGTGGACACGGTTCTGATTTGTCTGCGTATGTGACAGCCTTCGCAAACCTGAATGAAAAGTTCAGCGTCATGAAAGATGCGACGCCGGGAGTATGAAACCCTGTCTGGGATCTCCTGATGGGGATTCATCTCCCTGAGGTAAAACGAAGGGATAAATCCCCCATCCGCCCATCATACCAGTATGTTACAGCTCTCCCCTGAAATGGAAGCCTACGAGAAGACGCTTCTTGACGGGCTCGACCGCGCCATCGCGATTGCGAAGGATGCCCGCGTCCAGGGTATCGACCCGAGCACCGATGTCGAGATCCCCATTGCGAGCGACCTTGCCGACCGCGTCGAGGCGCTGCTCGGGATCAGGGGCGTGGCTGTACGGATCCGCGAGCTGGAGCAGCAGATGTCCCGTGAGGAAGTGGCGCTCCAGATCGGGGACGATTTTGTCGCCCGGCGGTTCGGGGAGAAGAACACGGACGAGATCATCGACCACGCGATCCGGACGGCAATGGCACTCCTGACAGAAGGCGTCGTGTCCGCCCCTACCGAAGGGATCGCAAAGATCGGGATTGGTAAGAACGATGACGGGAGCCAGTACCTGAAGATCTATTACGCCGGACCGATCCGGAGCGCGGGAGGTACTGCCCAAGCGCTGTCGGTGCTTGTCGGGGATTACGTGAGGCAGCAGCTCGGCATCAACCGGTACATTCCCCGTCAGGACGAAGTGGAGCGATACATCGAGGAGATCCGTCAGTACAACTCCATCATGAACCTCCAGTACCTGCCCAGTGAAGCCGAGATCCGGCTCATCGTCCAGAACTGCCCGGTCTGCATTGACGGCGAAGCGACCGAGAAAGAAGAGGTCTCCGGGCACCGGAACCTCGAACGCATCGAGACGAACTCGGTGCGGGGCGGCATGGCGCTTGTCCTTGCGGAAGGCATCGCCGGAAAAGCCCGGAAGCTCAAGAGCAAGGTCGAGAAGATGAAGATGCAGGGCTGGGACTGGCTCGACAAGCTGATTGCCGGCGCGGCAAAACCCGGCAGCGAAGCGAGTGCACCGGGCATCAAACCGCTCGACAAGTACCTCCGGGATCTCATCGGAGGCAGACCCGTCTTTGCGTATCCCCTGGAGAAAGGCGGGTTCCGGCTCCGGTATGGCAGGTCGCGGAACACCGGCTTTGCCGCTGCCGGGCTCCACCCGGCGACCCTGCACATCCTTGGGGACTTCCTTGCGGTCGGCACCCAGATGAAGACCGAGCGCCCGGGCAAAGCCTGCGGCGTCGTGCCCGTCGATTCCATCGAGGGACCCACGGTCCGGCTCACCAACGGGGACGTTCTCCGGGTGGACGATGAAGCGACTGCTGTCGCACTCGTGCCCCGGATCGAGCGGATCCTGGACGTGGGCGAGATCCTCATCTCGTACGGGGATTTCCTCGAGAACAACCATCCCCTCGTCCCGTGCGGCTACTGCGAAGAGTGGTGGCAGCTTGATGGCGGGGGGAAGCGCCCGGCAACGGAAGAGGACGCCCTCGCGCTCGCCCGGAACGGGGGGTATCTCCACCCGGCATACACCTGGTTCTGGGATGACATTCCGTGCGACCAGATCCGCACGCTTGCCGATGCGGTCTCATGCACCGGAAAGATCGTCGAGAACCACCTCATCCTCCCCCCTGACCCGAAGATCAAAGCGATCCTTGAAGAGCTGCTCATCCCCCATGTCGTCCGGGAGGGGCAGGTCAGGATCCGGACGTATCGGGCGTTTGTCGCCTGCCTCGGGCTCACCGATGACCTGAAGAAGCGGGAGACCTGGCAGGATGCCCCGGAGAAAGGGCAGATCGCGCTTGTCATGCACCTCTCCGGAC
>Ga0172380_10007191_pt1 | contig 12616 bp, 11 predicted proteins | sample Leawe162metaG_FD_119747 | JGI IMG/M metagenome (GOLD analysis project Ga0172380, IMG submission 119747) | Leachate microbial communities from a municipal landfill in Southern Ontario, Canada - Leachate well 162 metaG | ecosystem: Engineered > Solid waste > Landfill > Unclassified | place...
CAGGGGCAACGTCTGGAGGTGCCGAGCGTCAAGCCGGAAGCTCTGGTTGATCCCACCGGCTGCGGCGACGCCTACCGCGCGGGACTGCTCTACGGCATCGCCAATGGACTGCCCTGGGAAATAGGTGGGCGCCTCGCCTCGCTGATGGGCGCCTTGAAGATCGCCAAGCGCGGCGGCCAAAACCACAAGGCAAGCCGCGAGGAAATTGCCGCGAGGTACAAGGACAGCTTCGGCCACGCCCCCTGGTAGAAGACACGACAGGGGCAGCTATTGCGCTGAGCGTCAGGAACTGACGCAGTCGACCTGGAACACCTGCCGGTCTTCAAGACGCAATGCCGTCAACTGCTGGCCCCAGTAACAGCCGGAATCCAGGGCCAGCAGGTTGGCTTCCAGACGCAGGCCGAGCGCCGACCAATGTCCGGTCACCAGGATGTGATCGGCGCTTCTGCGCCCGTCCACGGCGAACCAGGGGAGATAACCCGGCGGCGGATCGGTCGCTTCACCCTTGGTCTTGAATTCCATCACGCCCTGCGGCGAACAGAAGCGCATCCGCGTCATGACGTTGACGATCACCCGCAGGCGCGCCCAGCCCTCCAGATCATCGCTCCAGGTAGCCGGCTCGCTGCCCCAGAGGTGGGCCAGGGTCTCCGGGTAGTCTTCCGCCGCCAGGGCCTGTTCGACCTCGCGCGCCAGCTTGCGCGCCTTCTTAACCGTCCATTGCGGCAGCAGCCCGGCGTGCACCAGCACGTGCTCGCCCTCGGCGTGCAGCAGGGGTTGGTGCCTTAACCAGGCCAGCAACTCATCGCGGTCGGGCGCCGCCAACACGGCGTCGAGCGTATCGTCGGCGCGACGGCGCGAACAGCCAGCAGCGAGCATGACCAGGTGCAGGTCGTGGTTGCCGAGGACAGTCACCGCCGCATCGCCCAGCGATTTTACGAAGCGCAGCACTTCCAGCGATTGCGGCCCGCGGTTGACCAGGTCGCCGACCAGCCAGAGGCGATCGCGCCGCGGGTCGAAGCCGATCTTCGCCAGCAACCGCCGCAACTCCTCGTAGCAGCCCTGAATGTCCCCGATCGCGTAGGTCGCCACGATGATCAGGCTTCGCGCTGCGGCGTCCGGTATTCCGGAACCCAGCGCGCCAGTTCGCGCTTGACCGCGGCGCTGTCCAGGCTGGCCGTGGCCAGCCACTGCGCCAGATCCTCCAGCCAGCGCGCGTCCGGCACGGCGTCGGCGCGCGCCACGCGCAGCTTGGCGTGCGGGGTCGGCTGGGTGGTCTCGTCGTCGGCGAGCAATTCCTCGTAGAGCTTTTCGCCCGGCCGCAGGCCGATGAATTCGATGCCGATGTCCTCCTCCGAGAAGCCGGAGTAGCGGATCATCTCGCGCGCCAGGTCGACGATCCTTACCGGCTCACCCATGTCGAGCACGAAGATCTCCCCGCCCCGCCCCATCACCGCCGCTTGCAGCACCAGTTGCGCCGCTTCGGGGATGAGCATGAAGTAGCGCACCACCTCGGGATGGGTGACGGTCAGCGGCCCGCCGTTGGCGATCTGCTCGCGGAATTTCGGGATGACGCTGCCGCTGCTGCCGAGGACGTTGCCGAAACGCACCGTGACCACGCGGGTCACATCCGAAGAGTTGCCCATGCGGCTGCCCAGGGCCTGACTTACCTGCTCGGCCAGCCGTTTGCTCGCCCCCATGACGTTGGTCGGATTGACCGCCTTGTCGGTGGAGACGAGCACGAATTTCTCCGCGCCAGCAGCGATCGCCGCCTGCGCCACGCGCCAGGTGCCGAGGACGTTGTTGCGCACCGCCTCCCAGGCATTCTCGCCCTCCATCAGCGGCACGTGCTTGTAAGCGGCGGCGTGGAAGACCAGTTGCGGCTGCAGCGCACCGAACACCGCGCCGAGGCGCAGCGCATCCTTGACGTCGCCGACGATGCAGGTGACGGCGAGCTGCGGATGGAGGCGGGCGAATTCCTGCTCTATGGTGTACAGGGCGAGTTCGGAGATTTCATAGAAGACCAGACGTCGCGGCGCAAAGCGCGCGATCTGCCGGCATAGCTCGGCGCCGATCGAGCCGCCGGCGCCGGTCACCAGCACCACCTTGTCCCTGATCAGGCGGTGCAGGTTCTCGTCGTCGAGCTCGACCTTGTCGCGTCCCAGCAGATCCTCGAGCTGCACCTTGCGCATCTGCGAAATCGCCACCCGCCCCGAGAGCAGGTCGTCGATGGAGGGAACGGTCAGCACCGTCAATCCGGCGTCGCTCGCCAGCTTGGCAGCGTGGCGGCGCACCGCGTGCGCCTCGCCGGGCATGGCCATGATCACTTGGGCGACGGCGTGGCGACGCGCCTGCTCGCCGACGCTGGACAGGGGACCCAGCACCGGCACGCCGTTGATATGGCGTTGCTGCTTCTGCGCATCGTCGTCGAGCAAGCCGACCACGTGCCATTGCGAGCTGCGTTCCAACTCGCGCAGCAGGGCGATCGCCGCATCGCCCGCGCCGAGCACCAGCACCGGCTCGCCGGCGACGGCGCGGAAGCTCAGCAGGTGGCCATCCTTCCAGGAGCGATAGAGAAAGCGGCTGCCGCTCATGAAGAGGATCAGCAGCACGGGATAGAGCACCAGCACCGAGCGTGGCACGTCCTCCAGTCGCTGCAGCATGAAGAGCAGCATGGCCGCACCGAGGGCGCCCGAGCCGGCCGCGAGGATGATGCGCTTCAAGTCGGGCAGGCTGGCGAAGCGCCAGAGGCCGCGGTAGAGCCCCCAGCCCCAGGCGATGGCGGCCTGCAGCGGCAGCACCACCATCAGGCTGGAGAGCAGGCTGTGCTGGTAGGCGGGCGGCATGTCGAAGTTGAAGCGCAGCCAGTAGGCCAGGGCCCAGGCCAGGGCCGCGGCGGCCAGATCGTGCAGAACGGCGAGCACAGAACGCACGGTCAGCGCCGCTCGCTTGCCGCTGTGCGCCGCCAGCGCAGGTCTATGGCGGCGAGCAGGAACAGGTAGACCAGGCCCCAGGCGAGCAGCATCGCCCGCTGATAGGCGGCGGGCAGGGAGAGGCCCAGCAGCGCGCTTGCGGCAACGACCAGGATCAGCGCATAGGATGCCAGGCAGGTGCGTCTATGGCTCCAGCCCATGCGGATCAGGCGCTGGTAATAGTGTTCGCGGTGCGCCCGCCAGAAGCGCTCGCCGCGCAGGGTGCGGCGCAGCAGGGTGACGCCGGCGTCGACCCAGAAGGGCGAAAACACCAGCAGGGGAAACCAGGCGGGCCACAGCAACGCTTGCACTCCAAGCACGCCGATGGCGGCAGCGGCGAAGCCGAGCGAAATGGAGCCGGCATCGCCCATGAAGACCCGCGCCGGTGGAAAGTTGAACAGCAGAAAGCCGGCGGCAGCGGCGGCGATGCAGGCGCTGCCCACGGCGAGTCCCATGTCGCCCGGCGCCGCCGCCCAGGCGTAGGCGGAGAAGCCCAGCAAGGCCATGCCGCCGGCGAGACCGTCGGCGCCGTCCATGAAGTTGTAGAGATTGGTGAGCACGACGATGGCGACGACACCGGCGAGCAGCCAAGGCAGGCCGGGCCTCGGGGCGACGAAGCCGAGGAAGATCGCGGCTACCGCGCAATGCGCCACCAGGCGCACAGCGACGGGCAGATGCGCGCGGTCATCGAGATAGGAGAGCAGGCACAGCAGGGCGATCAAGAGCCCCGTGCCTGTCGCGGCCATGGGGAGCAGGGCCCAACTCGCCAGGAAGGCCGGGACCAGCACCAGGCCGCCGATGCGCGGCGTCGGCCGAACGTGCAGCGAACGTTCATTCGGCCTATCCAGCGCCAGACGCCAGGCACTGCCCGTGCGCAGCAGGGCATGGATCCCGAGCGCCGTGAGAACAAAGGAGAGGAGCGGCAGAAATTCCAAGGGCAGGAGGACGAAAAGGAAAAATTATACCCGCGCCCCGGCCCGGCCCCGCGGCTATCGCGGCCGCGCACGGTACCAGCGCACGGTCGCCGCGATGCCCTCGCGCACGGACAGCGGCGGACGCCAGGCCAGCCGGGCGTGAATATGGCTCGGGTCCAGCGTCAGCGAGTCCATCAGGCGCGCCGCTTCTTCGCCTTTGCCGAGGAGGGTCGCCGCAAGCCGCAACAGCCCCGGTGGACAGGCGAAGAGCCGGGCCTTCACCCCCATCTCGGCCGCGACCAGACGCACCAGATCCGGCGTCGACAGGTCCTCGCCATCGGCGACGAGAAAGGTCTCTCCGGCAGCGTGCGGATGCTCCACGCAGCGGGTCAGCGCGTCGGCCAGGTTGCCGACGAAGATCATGCTGCGCCTATTGGCTATCGCGGCCAGCGGCAGGGGCAGACCGCGTTCGACCAGGCCGAGCAGACGCAGGAAATTGGCCCGCACGCCCGGGCCATAGACCAGGGGCGCCCGCACGATCACCGTCTCCAATCCCGTCATCGTGGCGACGTCGCGCAACAGCGCTTCCGCTTCCTGCTTGGAGCGACCGTAAGCGTCGATCGGGCGCGGCGGATCCGCTTCGGTGAACGGCGCCGCCAGCGTGCGCTCGCCGTTGACCTTGATCGAACTGAGGAAGACCAGCCGTTTGACTCCGGCTGAGGCCGCAGCCCGCGCCAGATTTCCGCTTGCCGTCACATTGACGCGGCGATAGCTCGCCAGCGGGTCGGCGTCGGCATCGCGGAGGACGTGAGCCCGGGCCGCGAGGTGCACCACGGTATCGATGCCGGCCAGCGCCGGCCGCCAGTCGACTTCCGCCGCGATGTCGCCGATGGCGACGGACTCGCAGCCGGCAAGCGGCTGGCCGCGCCGCGAGGCGGCGCGCACCTGGTGACCGGAGGCCAGCAATGCCGCGTTCAGGGTGCGGCCGACAAAGCCGTCGGCGCCGGTGACCAGGACCGCGCTCACGCCAGTTCCATCGCGCTCGCTAAAACGCCGCTCAAGTCCGGCCTTTGGTCAATTCGACCGGCGGCCTGGCGAAGAACTGCGGCAGGCGCGAAAAAATCTTGCGCAGCACGAACAGCGGAGAGACGGCGATGCCGTTGTTGCGGCAGGCGCGATAAGCCTCGAGGTTGCCGTTGAGCACATTGACGACGCTGTTGTTGGACATGCCGCCGCGGCGCATGCGCACCATGACGCGCGGTATGTACAGCGCTTCGATATGGTGCACCTCGAGCAGGCGCAGGCTCAGCTCGAAATCGGCCTGCAGCCTGTATTGCAGGTCGAAGCCGCCGAAGCGCTCGAGGACGCTGCGGCGGACGAAGAAGGTCGGGTGCGCAGGCATCCAGCCGGTGGCGCACAAGCCGCGCGCGTAGGGCCTGGACTTCCAGTAGCGCACGATGCGGCGGGTATCGTGTTCGTCGACATACACCAGGTCGCCGTAGCAGGCCGCCACTTGGGGTCGCATGAAGGCCGCGGCAACATCATCGAGCACGCCGCTGTCGGCATAGACGTCGTCGGAATTGAGAAAGCCCACGACCTCGCCATCGGCCAGGGCGATGCCCTTGTTCATCGCGTCGTAGACACCGCGGTCGGGTTCGCTGAGGACCGCCGCAAGACCGTCCCGACAGGCGTCGACGACAGCCATCGTTTCGTCCGTGGAAGCACCATCGACGACGATGTGCTGGACGTCCGAATAACGCTGCGCCGCGACCGAGCGCAGGGTATCGCCGATGGTGGCGGCGCTGTTATAGCTGACGGTGACAACCGAGATCTTGATGCTGCTCTCCCACAACCACAGGCGCATCTCTCGGCGCCGCGAGTTTTCCTGTACCCTTGTCGGCATTTTAGTCTGGAAGCACCACGTTGACGAAAGATATAGGCGGCAGCGCGCAAGAAAAGCGAGAAACCAATTGAGCAGCGACCGCCTGCGTGCGCGAGGATTCGCACGAAACCTGACGCGGAACACGCTTTGGAATCTTCTTGGGCAGGGCGCGCCGCTGCTGGCGGCGGTATTCGCCATCCCCGTCCTGGTCGCGCAGCTGGGCACCGAGCGTTTCGGCATCTTGAGCCTCATCTGGATGGCCATAGGCTACTTCAGCGTCTTCGATCTCGGCCTCGGGCGAGCCCTGACGCAACTTGTCGCCGGCAGGCTGAATACTCCCGCCGCCGCCGAACTGCCGCCGCTGGTGTGGACGGCGCTCTACCTGATGACGCTCTGCGGTCTGCTTGGTATGGTCATCCTGCTGCTGCTGGCGCGGCCCCTGGTCGAACACCTGCTCAAGGTTCCCGCCGCCATGCAGGGCGAGGCCGGTGACGCGATCCTGGTGCTCGCCCTGTCCCTGCCCGTGGTCGTGCTCACCAGCGCCTTGCGCGGCATTCTCGAAGCGACGCAGAACTTCGCTCGGGTCAACGCGGTGCGCGTTCCCCTCGGCGTCGCCACCTTCGTCGGACCGCTGCTGGTGCTGCCCTTCGCCACCAGCCTGGTGGCGGTGACGCTGGTTCTGCTGTTGATCAGGATCGCCGCCCTGGCTGTCCATTGGCGCCTCTGTCTCGGCGTCCTGCCGGCCTTGCGCAGGCGCGCGCCCTGGCGCCGCGATGCCGCTGTCGCGCTGCTCGGCTTCGGCGGCTGGATGACCGTCACCAACCTGGTCGGCCCGGCCATGGTCTATCTCGACCGCTTCCTCATCGGCGGCCTGGTTTCCATGACTGCGGTCGCCTACTACGTGGCCCCCTATGAACTGGTCACCAAGCTGCTGATGTTTCCGGCGGCGGTGTCCTCGGCGCTGTTCCCCGCCTTCGCCGCCAACGCCACGGCGCGCGGTGCAGACCGGAGAAGCCTCTATCGGCACGGCCTCAAGCTGATCTGCCTCGTCCTGCTTCCCGCGACCCTGCTCATCGCCCTGCTGGCCCGGCAGATTCTCGACCTCTGGCTGGGACCAAGCTTCGCCGCCGAGGGCGAACGCATCCTGCAATTGCTGGCGGCCGGCGTGTTCGTCAACGCTCTGGCCTTCGTTCCCTTCGCCCTGATCCAGAGCGTCGGTCGACCGGACCTGACGGCGAAGCTGCATCTGCTCGAACTGCCCTTCTACGCCGTCGCCATCCTCGCCCTGGTCGCCTGGCAGGGCATCGTCGGCGTCGCCCTCGCCTGGACCCTGCGGGTCATGGTCGATGCGCTGGCGATGTTCCTGCTCGCCGCGAGGCTGGTGCCGGAGATCCGGCGCCAGCCGGTCGAGGAGCGCTGACACCGCCATGGACGCCGGCACCTCCGCTTCGATCGCCAGCCGGGCGCAGGAACACTGCGCCATCTGCGGCTCGACCGGTGATCTCCTCTATCGCGATCTCGGCGACCGGCTCTTCGGCGCGCCGGGCCTATGGAACATCAGTGCTTGCCGCAACGACGCCTGCCGCATGCTCTGGCTGAATCCGCAGCCGCTTCCGGCAGAAATTGGCAAGGCCTATAGCCGCTACTACACCCACAAAGCGGAAGAGCGCGGCACGGGTTGGCGGCGCCGCCTGCTGGCAGCGTCTCTGCACCTGCTGGTCGACGCCAGCATCCTGCTCGGCGGATTGCGCCGCGAATGCGTCGCCGTAAAGAGCATGCACCTGCACGACAGGCCGCCCGGCAGCCTGCTGGAAATCGGCTGCGGCGACGGCGGCTTTCTGGCGCGCATGGCCGCCTCGGGGTGGCAGGTGCAAGGGGTCGAGTCCGATCCCGCCGCGGCCACGGCCGCGGAAGAAAAGTTCGGCATCCCGGTGCGCGTGGGCGAGCTTGCCGAGATGCGGCTGGCGCCCGCCAGCTTCGACGCCATCGCGCTGAACCACGTGCTCGAGCACGTCTATCATCCGGTCGCACTGCTCAGCGAATGCCGCCGGCTGCTCAAGCCCGGCGGTCTCCTGGTCTGCATCACCCCCAACGCCGGCGCCTGGGGCAGACAGCACTATGGCGCCAACTGGCGCGGCCTCGAGCCGCCGCGCCACCTGCACATCTTCTCCCTGGCCGCTCTGGCGCGCGCCGCCGATCTCGCCGGCTTCAGCCAGCGACGCGTCTACAGCACCGCGGTCAACACCTGGTTGATCGACAGCGGCAGCCGCGCCCTGGCGGCGTCGGCTCCGGGCACCGACGTCGCCGCCGCCGCCCGCCGCCCACAGCGGCTGCTCGCCTCCCTGGCGACCCAGCTGTGGCTCGCCCTGCGCAATCGAACGCGCCGCGACAGCGGTGAAGAGTGCGTGCTGGTGGCTTCCAAATGAGCGCTCAACGACACGGAGCCGCGCAGCGGCGAACCACGGTCACCCCCTCCCCCGGGGAGGGGGTCGGGGGGAGGGCTCATCATCGTGTCTGCGCTGTGATCGTCAGTTTTCACCCGGATCGCGGACAGCTGGAATGCCAGCTCGCAGCGCTACGGCCGCAGGCCGAATTCGCCGTCTGCGTGGACAACTCCAAGGACGCGTCGGTGCACGACATGCTCGTCCAACTGGGGGAGCGCTACGCCATGCAGGTGCTGGCGCTCCCCGACAATCTCGGCATCGCCGCCGCGCACAACGCCGGCATAGACTTCGCGCGTCGAGCGCAAGCGACGCACGTGCTGCTGCTCGATCAGGACAGCGTTCCCGCCGCCGACATGGTGACCAGACTGCTCGCCGCAAGCCGGGTGCTGTCCGAGCGCGGCAGCGACGTCGCTGCCGTCGGCCCGGCAATCATCGACGCGCATGACACAGCCGCCGCCGGCGCAACGCTTGTCCCGGTCGATGTGCTGATTTCCTCGGGCATGCTCATCGCCCTCGGCGCCATCGACCGTCTGGGCGCCATGGACGATACGCTGTTCATCGACCAGGTCGACAGCGAATGGTGCCTGCGCGCCCGCGCTGCCGGCGCGCGCAGCTACCGCGTTGGCGAAGCGCGCATGACGCACCGGCTGGGCAGCAGAACGCTGCGCCTGTGGCTGTTGCGCTGGTATCGCGTGCCGGTGCACACGCCGCAGCGTCACTATTTCAATTTCCGCAATTCCGTTCGCCTCTATCGCCGCTCCTACGTTCCGCTGTCGTGGATGCTGCGCGACCTGCCGCGCCTGCTCAAGCTCCTGCTGTTTTTTTCCATCGTCGGCAAGGACAGGGTCCGCCACCTGGGCATGATGCTGCGCGGCGTCCGCGACGGCTGGCGCGACCTCGGCGGCAATCCCTTCCCCGGACAAGGCCTCTCCGACGGCAGCGCGAACGAGGGAGACGCATGATCTCCGTCTGCATGGCGGTATGCAACGGTCAGCGCTATCTTGCGGCGCAGCTAGACAGCGTCCTCCGCCAGTTGCCCGAGGACGCCGAAGTGATCGTGGTCGATGACTGCTCGACCGACGCCAGCCTGGAGCTGATCGCCGCGATCAAGGATGGACGCATCCGCACCCTGCGCAATTCCAAACGGCTGGGCGTGGTGGCGACCTTTGAACGGGCCATCGCCGAGGCGCGCGGCGAGCTGATATTTCTTTGCGACCAGGACGACCTCTGGACGCCGACCAAGGTGGAACGCTTTGTCGCAACCTTTGGCGCCGACGCCGGCATCCTGCTGGCGATCAGCGACGCCCGGCTGATAGACGGTGAAGGTCGGCTTCTGGCCGAATCGTTTTTCGCCCAGCGCGGCGGCTTCGTTCCCGGCTTCCTGGCCAATCTCGTGAGAAACCGTTATCTCGGCTGCGCCCTGGCCTTTCGTGCGATGCTGAAGCCGGCCATCCTGCCCTTCCCGCCCGACATCCCCATGCACGACATGTGGATCGGCACCCTCGCCGCCGTCAAGGGTCGCGTCGCCTACATCGACGAAGCGCTGATCGACTACCGCCGCCACCAGGGCAACGCCAGCCCAAGCCGCCACGCCGGCCTGATGCAAATGCTGATCTGGCGTTGGCGACTGGCGAAGAATCTGCTGCTGCGCGCGCTGCGCCGCCGAAAAACGTGAGTCGTTCTAGGCCTGGCCGAGCACGGCGCGGTAGACCTCCAGGGTTCCCGCCGTCAGGTTCTGCAGGTTGAACTCGCGCCTCACCCGCTCGCTCGCCGCCTGGCCAAGAGCGCGGCGTTTCTGCTCGTCGGCGAGCAAGTCGTTTAGCGCCGCCGCGAGCGCGCGCGGGTCGCGCGGCGGCACCACCAGGCCGGTGACGCCCTGCTGATTGACGTAGGTGGTGCCGTTGTGCAGCTCGCAACCGACCACCGGCTTGGCGCAGGCCATCGCTTCCACCTGCACCAGGCCGAAAGCCTCGCTCGGTTCGACCGAAGGCAGGCAGAAGAGGTCGCAGGCGTGATAGTAGTGCGGCAACTCCTCTTCGGCGATGCGGCCGGTGAACACCACCCTGTCGCCCAGCCCGAGCGCCGCCGCCAGTCGCTGCAATTCCTGCGTCTTCGGTCCATTGCCGCCCAGCACCAGCACGGCCTCGTGCTCGACCGCCTGCATGGCACGCAGCAGATGGTCGAAGCCCTTGTAGTAGACATGTCTGCCGAGGGCGAAAACGATTTTCCTGCCGGCGTAGCGCTGCCTTATCCGCTCGGCGCCGGCGAGGTTGCGCGGCGAGGCTTCCATGGGCGCGAAGTCTATGCCGTAGGGAACGACGTGCATCTTCGTGGTATCGGTGCAGGCCCTCAACTGGGTGGATGTCGAAAAGTGCAGCGGTGTCGCGGCGATGATGGCGTCGGCACGACCGACGATGTGATCGAGGAAGGGTCGATACAGGGGGAGCAGATTCCTTTGCCGGACGATATCGCTATGCCAGGTGATCACCAGCTTGGCACGACGTGGCAGTGCCTGCCACGCAAGGTGCGCCATCGGGTCGGGAAAGTGGAGGTGCGCGATGTCGTAGCCGCCGCTCTTGAACAGGCTTCTGGCATAGCAAGGCATGGTCGGGCAGAGCGCCGTGCCGGCGAGCGTCGCCAGAGACGCGAGCTTGTGGATGTCGTAGCCATCCTTGTGCACGACCTCCGTCTGCAGGCGTTCGTTGGCGACCACGTTGGTCACCGGCATTGACCGCTTCAAGCAATCGAGCAGGGTGCCGACGTGGCGCTCAATGCCGCCGAAGTTCCGGGAATGAAACCGGCCGAAATGGATGGCTCTCAATGACAATGCGTTCTCTATGAAAACGTGGCCTCGACGCGGTGACTGCCCCGGCGTCCCCTTGCGCAGAAACGTGTAGCTGCGGTAGCTCGCCGGCGGCTGCTATAATTTGTCCCGATTATATCCAAGATTGTTGTCTCCGACCGCTTGCCGGTGCCCGCAGCGAGGCACGTCCTGGATGCCCGTCATATATGGATGTCATTCTCAATACTGAATCGCTATCGCCGCCGCTGACGGGCATAGGCAACTACACTCTGCATCTCCTCAACGGCCTGCTCGCGCATCCCGACATAGGCAAAGTTCATCGCTTCGCCGGGCCGCGAGACCTGCCGGCGATAGACGCTGCGCCAGGAAGTTCGTCATCGACCGGCCTCTTGCGCAAGCTCAAGAACAGCGTACGCGGCCTGCCGGGTGCCTATCCGCTGCGCACCTGGCTCAGGGAGCAGAGCTTCAAACGCCGGTTCCGCCACTGCGGCCAGGCCGTCTACCACGAACCCAACTACATACTCAAATCCTTTGCCGGAGCGAGCGTGGCCACCATCCACGACACCTCCTATCTGCTGTATCCGCGCTTTCATCCGCGCGAGCGCGTCGCCTATCTCGAACGACAGCTACCCGGGACGATACGCCGCGCCGCGCAGCTGATCACGCTGTCGGAGTTCATGCGCGGGGAACTGATCCGCCATTTCTCCGTTGCTCCGCAGAAGATCACCGCCATCCATCTCGGTGTCGATGCGCGTTACCGGCCCTACGGCGAAGCGGAGACGCGGGCCACGCTGCAGCGCTACGGGCTAGGCCACGGCGGCTATCTGCTCTCGGTGGCAACGCTGGAGCCGCGCAAGAACCTGGTCAGCCTGCTCCGCGCCTACCGGCAACTGACGCCGGCGCTGCGCCGGCGCTATCCGCTGGTGCTCGCCGGCGCCCCCGGCTGGCATAGCTCGCCGCTGGCCGCAGAACTGCGCCAGATCGGCGACAGCGTGCGCCTGCTCGGCTACCTGCCGGCGCGCGACCTGCCCCACGTCTACGCCGGCGCCGCTGCCTTCGCCCTGGTCTCGCTGTTCGAGGGTTTCGGCCTGCCGGCGCTCGAAGCGATGGCCAGCGGCGCGGCGCTGCTCAGCAGCCAACGCTCGGCGCTGCCGGAAGTGGCTGGCGAGGCAGCGCTCTATGTCGAGCCCGAGGATATCGACGACATTGCGCGCAAGCTGACGCGTCTGCTCGAGGACGCGCGCTTGCGCGAGACATTGAGCAGCGCCGGCATAGAGCGGGCGAGGCCGTTTCGTTGGCAGGATTGTGTAGACCGGACCGTGGCCGTCTATCACCGGGCGGCGGCTGGGAACTGAATATCAGATGTTTACCGGGCCGTGGCGGAACGGTATCCAGTCCTTGTGCTCGGGGCGGTATTGCAGACCGTAGGGCGACTTCAGAAACACCTTCGGCGGATTGCCGCTTTCCTTCTGCGTCTTTTCGACATCGACGAACCCGCTCGGCAGGAACACCTTGTCGACGATTTCCTGCAGCGGCACCTCCCGTCCGGCGTTCTGGACATACTCGCGCGCCGCATCGCTCACGCTCCAGGCTTGCTCCACCAA
>Ga0172380_10007192_pt1 | contig 12615 bp, 11 predicted proteins | sample Leawe162metaG_FD_119747 | JGI IMG/M metagenome (GOLD analysis project Ga0172380, IMG submission 119747) | Leachate microbial communities from a municipal landfill in Southern Ontario, Canada - Leachate well 162 metaG | ecosystem: Engineered > Solid waste > Landfill > Unclassified | place...
CTTCGGTGGTTGTTGCACCCGTGGTTGTCGAAACTTCGATGGCGGTTGTGAATGTCGCACCTGCGAGCATGGAGTTTCCTATTGGGAGCATCCGTGCACGTCGGAGGCGTTCGCGGAACGACGGTCCGGCAGGTGTTTCGGTTGGCGTTGTTGTTGCAACGGGAGTCTCATCATCACCAAAACCAAATGTGTCACCGAAGAAAGAAATGAACCCACGCTGGTCGCCGGTCGGTGTTGTGTTGGTTCCCGTACCACCAGTCGTTGCACGCACAAAGAACCAAACGCCGACCGCGATGGCGATTCCGATGATGAGGATTGATGTAAGAATGGTCCAGCGTTTCATAGTGATTTAGAAAGATACGTGCCAATGAGGATAAACACCCGGACCACACTGAGCATCTTCCCAATGGAATGTCAGGCCGTCTTTGACCTTTGCCTGAAAACAGGTACCCCCTGCTCCTCCGATGTAGGCGTTTATCCCAGATTGCTGTCTGAGGTCAACGGTCCTGTTATCGTTGTGGGTTTGATGGAGCCAGTGTTCTGTGCCGGCGGTGACGATGATTCTACAGCTCGGTTGTGCTGCAACACAGCGCGCTTTGAGGTTGATAAGTCCCTCAATAGCACCTTGTGTGAGCCCGTACACGCTCGTACATCCGGTTTGTCCGATGGTGGTGCAGTTTGCGTTGTTTATTGGAATCCCGGCCGCTAGAAGAGTTGCTCGTTCACTTGCATCACTGGGCCACGCTTCACCATCATCAGTAGGAGCCGGTGGAGGCGGGGCGCCGCTTATCGCCTGATCGGCAGCCTGGTCGAGGCTTCTGACGAGATCGAATTTAACGAGGTTCGGGTTGATGGTGTAGAGGATGAGCCACGCACTGAAAGCAAGGAGAAGGCCCCAGACGATGTTTCCAAGGTTGTTCTTGGAAGCGACCTTGACGCCTGGGATATCAGAGAACATGTACTGGATGCCGTTGATGACGAGCATGACAACGGCGAGCGTCACCGCAATTCCTATGCCGAGTTGGAAAAGACCGTTGAGGTAATTGCTAAGATCAGTGCTCCCCCCGATGAACGGCAGGTCTTTGACGATGAGATAATCAGAGGTGTTGCTTGCCGAAGCGAGCGAAGTGATACAAAGGATAGATGCAGAACCGAGATAAGAAAGGATTTTTTTCATAGGTTATTCCAAAAAGAGTGTGGTTGCTCCGGAAGCGTTCTCAAGAATGTGTGTGCTATTCGTTATTGATACACCCACGGTGGTGGTTCCTACTGCTGATTCTGACCGTAGTACAAGACGCCCACTATTGCCGAGCGGGTTGCTGGCGCTCGAGCTGTTCACCTTCCATCGATATAAAAGCGCGGGGTTGCTGCGCGTTGGTGTTGAAAAGAAAAGAGGGTATGTTTCAACGGTGAGCTCTTTACCATTGAGATGAGGGTTTTCAATGTTGAACAAAATTCCTCCGAGTGGTGCGTCGGCGTAGACAAGCACTTGGGGTTTTGCGAGCGGTATACGTAATGCGCCAGTTCCAATGAGACCCTTTGCATCGGATACCTCAACGACAATGAGCTGCGATCCCCCGAAGATTTCACTACGGACCTCATAGGTATTTCTCCCCACTCCTGAGTGGGCACCATCGATTGCACCGTCGATGCGCCACGAATAGCTCGTATCGGCTGTTGGGGTCATTCCTGTAGGGAGAAAGGCGACAATGCGTCCGTCTCCCCCATCAGGCATTAGAGCCTTTCCTTTGTAGAAGGGTGGCACGTATGAGCGAGCCTCCCACACAAGCGTTATGTTGGGGGTGATAGTTTTTGTGACGACATTTACCTGTGCGTTTGCGCTACGCGCAAACAACCAACAACCTACAACCAACAACAGGAATACAAAAATCTTTGCTGTGAGTTGTAGGTTGTAGGTTGTTGGTTGTAGGTTCATAGGTCTGCTCTTTCCACCATTATCTCCTATTTCTCGTTTCTATGAAACGTCGTCATTCACATCTCTGGGGATGGGTGTCGCGCCTGTTGGGGTTTCATCCGCAACTGCTTCCGGAGAAGCCTCTTTTCGTCGAATATCGACATCGAGAGATTTGTCACTTTGTCGTGAGCCTCGTCCAAACTGAGGAGAGATACCGGGGAATGGAACGCGGGGACCCACGGTGCTGTTTTGCTGTCGCGGCAAGGAGTCAACGCCTTGTGGTTGTGGGGTTGATTCGAGCGCGTATGCGTCTTCTCGGTAAGAGTCATGGGCAAATGGGGTTTCCTCTTCTTGGTCTCGAAGACCCGTTGCCACCTCCTCATCTTGTGGATTAGCACGACGTCTTGGTGGTGCCCTCCTTACTGCCCGAGGGGCCGGTGTGGCGCCTTGTGTTACGGGCATAGAAGGATCTGCAAAGTGCTGTTTTTGAGATGCGGTGACGGGGTTCTTTTCAGGGGTTATGAGGGTAGGTCGGTTTGGAGTCTCGGGAGTTACTCCTCGCGCACCCGATGGTGATTTGTTTCCCTTGATATGTGGGGTCGCGCCAGTGAGTGGGGGCAGTTCACCACTCTCTCGAAGCGGAATCTCATATTTGTGCCACAGGTCCATGGCGAGCATGATGAGTTTCACCAGCTTCTTCTCTCGATGGTGGGCCAGCAGTACCAAGATTGTATAGGTGGGGATTATTTTGAGGAGAGGAATGGATTCTACAACAGCAGCTCCAAGCAGCCGGATCCAGAGCCATTTCCAGAAACGTTTGATGAAGAAGCCTCTCCACGACGTACCGTTTATCTTGCCGAGGTACCAAAAGAATAGGATTATCCAGAGAATCCAGCCCAAGATCAGCACGACAACATACCCCACGCCAGTTAGTTCGATAAGTGTGAAGTCAAGAAGGTCTTTACAGACGGAACAGTAGATGGCAAACCACGGGAATTCGGGTGAGGGTGGAGGGGGTTCGTCTCGAACGATGGACATTTCTTCCTCGTTCCCGATCTCCTCCCCACCTTTTTTGAATATTTGGCGGATGCCGCGAATCCCCTCTTTTACCAGCTCCTCTGTTTCTGCGGAGGGTTGGCCCGTGGGAGATGTCGCCCCTGTCGATTGGTTGTTCGAAGATTCGTTTGGTGGCATGGGAGCCGGCTTCTACTAAAGCACGTTCTTCAATTCTACACCCTCAGTGATGCTTTTCGGAGGCTCGGGTGTGATGGATGGAGTCGATTCCACAGGACGTTGTGGAGCAATAACAGATGAATCACCTGATGATGGTCGTGTTTTTTCTACGGCAGGAACGGTGTCTGATGCCAGTGTGTCGTCGGACGACGGCTTTGTTTTTTCGGGAACGAGTGTTGGTGCGGGCATCGCGGTCTCTGCGGCGTTTTCTGCTGCGGTTGTCTGGGCTTGTCGGTATTCCGCCTTTGCTTTCTTGATAGCCATCACTTGAGAAGGGTCGGATGTGATGATCTGGTCTTCTGTATATGAAGCAATCGTCTTGATAGCAACGTGCTTGAGTCCTGCAAAGAAGATGCCCTCCCCCACTTCTGACTCGAGCAAGAGGTATTTTTCTTCATCGGTGAGGTTGAATGTCTTTTGCACCAAGTCGACCGATGATGGTGATTGTTTGAGCAACACCTGGATTGATGAGTTTGTGATGATTGGGAGACCGTATGGTGAGCGCAAGAAGTCACCGACGTCTTGAGTGATGGTCGCAATCCCCAAAAAGTATTTGCGACCTCGTTTTGCGAGACCAAAGAGGAGCGATGCCGTGTCTTCTGATTTCATCATCCACCATGCCTCATCGACGACGAGGAGGCGCTTTTTGATATCGCGGCGCACAGCGCTCCAGATGTAGTGTGTGACGAGATACATTGCGACCGGCTTCAACTCGTCTTCCATGTCACGCACCGAGAACACAACAAACTTTTTGTTGATGTCGACGTTCGATGGGTTGTTGATGAATCCCGACCACGTTCCTTTGGTGTATTTGGAAAGACGCGTAACGAGTGATTCTCCACCCTCCATACCTGCCAAGACGAGCTCGAAGTCCGAGAGAAGTGGAGGCTGTGCGTCTTCCCAGTCGGCTTCACCACTGATGTCTTTGAGCGCGTAGGTTTCGGTGATTGCTCGGTCGATGATCGCGTCTTCTTCGGGAGTGAGATTCCCAAACATGATGCGGAAGAGTCCGACGAGCACCACGATGTGGGAACGGAGTATGTTGTTCGGTGTATCATCACCGGTGATTGGTGGCAGGTCGAATGGATTGATGTGGTGCTCAGATGTGAGCGAAATGTTGAAGTAGCGTCCACCCATCGACTCGGCCATGAACTCGTACTCGCGCTCGGGGTCAATGACGATAACCTCGGTATCGAACATCAATGTGCGGAGAATCTCGAGCTTGGTTGCATATGATTTACCGGAACCAGACGTCGCGAACGTTACCGAGTTGTAGTTTGGAAGCGAGAAGCGGTCGAACAAGATGAGTGATGAGTTGTGACGGTTCACACCGTAGAGAATCCCCTTGTCCGAGGTAAGGTCAAATGAAACGAATGGAAAGAAGCTCGAAAGCGGCGATGTGTTGAGCTTTGAGTGGACGTTGAGCTCGTCGAGCTGGATTGGCAAAACGCTGCGGAAACCTTGTTCCTGCTGGAAAAGTGCAGGTTTGAGGTAGATGAGGCGCGCTTCGAGAATCGAGCGGATCTCGGACTCCATTTTGTCGAGCTCGTTTTGGCTCTCGGCGTAGATCGATATATAGAGGCCGACATCAAAGAGCTTCTCAGTCGCCTGCTGAAGCTGATCGCGCAGACTCTCGAGGTTTTGGTAAGCGGCGTCGAGCATCGGGTCTCGCACGAGACCCTTTTCTTCACGCATGTGGATCTGGCTCTGCACTTCGGCAACGCGCTTTCGGAAATCCTTGAGCGCTACGGATGTTTCGATTGGCATGATCGAAATCGAAATGTCGAAGACCTTGTCCAAATTGATGATTGGCGAAAGCCAGTTGTCCGGGATGAAACGCGGATATGAAATGACGAAGAAGGTACGAACGATACGATCACCCAAGTTGAGTTCGCGCGGTGTGATCTTGAGCGCCGAAGGGGCAAGGATGTCTTTGAGCTCCAAGACGCCCGCCTCATAGATATCCTTCGGAAGGACAGGCGTTATTTCCTGTGTCGCCGATGCTTTTCTTTTTGTTATGAAATCGAAGAGAGACATTTGTTAATCATGATGATAACGCATAACGCATAAGAAAGTCTCTTGTGTGTTGTTTTTATGCGTTATGCGTTAAGTTTTATTGGTTTTTCTGAGTCACCTGGGTTGAAGAGCTTGTAGTAGAGCTCAACAAGCTCTTCGGTGCCGAGTTGCACTGCACGGATACCAGCACGCGCGAGACCTTGTGAGACAACAGCGACACGCTGGTCGAGCTGGCTCTTATTCTCTTCGAATATGTTGAGAACTGCCTGCGAATCTTTCTTTTTTCCCATGAGCCCACTGAGTGCCCCGGTGATTCCCCCACTGCTTTGCGATACCGCTGCTGCAGAATATGGGACGACGACGAAGAAGCTCTTCGACATGATGTTCACATTTTCGGTGAAGCCTTTGATGAACTCGATATACTCACGGGTCTGGACCTTGATGAGGTCGATTGTCTGCTCTTTGAGCTGAGCATCGAGGAGCGCCAGATAGGGGCGTATGTCGAGCTCGCGTGATTCGATGAAGAACTGCAACGGAAACTCGATCGAGTTGATGAGATTTTGGAACTGCATGATGATCGCCGTCTGCTCGCTCTCGGACTTGAGAGCAAAGTTGAGCGATGATGCGAGCAAGACACTTCGGAGTGATCCATCGACCAAAACAACCGTTCCACTGCGGATTTCTTTGATCGGGACGAACTTTTGCGCGGACTGCGCTTTAGGAGCGGGAGCCATACAAAATAGTGTAACGCATAAAACATGACGCATAAAGGGAGAAGATGACTTTATGCGGCCCTTATCCCTTGAAGAATATCATTCTGAGCATGCAATCTTTCCGATTTCTTGATTGGAATGTATATCAAGAAGCACAGAGTCTCTTTTTAGACCTTAGAAACATCACTCAAACCCTCTCGCCTGATATTCGGCGCGATATAGGAAGCCAAACAATCAGGGCAAGTCTTTCTGTCGTTCTTAATATTGCCGAAGGTTCAGGAAAGTCCTCGGAAAAGGAATTCATTCGGTTTCTCGATATATCTTTTGGTTCTTTGTATGAGACGCGGGCTATCCTTGATTCTCTCTTTATCCTTGAGCAGATAAGTCAACAGAGACTCTCGGAACTTGTTCTAAAGTTGGAATCAATCGGTCGGCAGATTGGTGGTCTCAAAAGAAAGGCAAGAGGTAGAGTAATAAAGAAAGGAAACGAATAACACACCACCCCTCTTATTTTTATGCGTCATGCGTTATCATTAACCCCATGCGATTCGAAGTACCCCAATTCATCGATGTCGAGGACAAAATCTTCGGTCCGCTGACGTTCAAACAGTTCATCTATCTCGCGGGAGGCGCCGGGGCCTCGGTGATTATGTGGACGTTCCTTCCAAAAATCGTGGCGATTCTCCTCATCCTCGTTGTTGTCGGTCTCGCCTGTGCACTCGCCTTTTATAAAATCAACAACAAGCCATTCGTTGACTTTCTTGAATCAGCCTTCAAATATAGCCTCGCAGGAAAGCTTTATATATGGAAAAAAGAGGCGCGTCCTGTTGAACAGCACGCCGCCGCCCTTCCCACTGACGAGTCTGTGGCGGTGCCTCGCATCTCTGACAGCAAGCTTCGCGATCTCGCGTGGAGCCTCGACGTCCATGATTCGCTCTATAGCGAAACGGAAAAATAACGCATAACAAAAACGCACAAGGTGATTTCCTTATGCGTCATGCGTTATTCTCATGCGTCCTGCCTAGTTCGTCGGTTCTCGATAGGGGTCGACTGCTGCATATTTGCCATCTTGTACTGGTGCAGCTGGGGTAGGTTTTGGTATTGGTGGAGTTGCGACAGGTGTTGTGGGCGCCTTTACGGTAATGCTGTCGGGTGGAAGACGGAATGCTCCATCCATCTTCACCTGTGTCATGTCTGCTCCGAGTGTGCGCGAGATGGACGACATGGTCGGCGGAGGTGTTTGAACTGCGGCCGGTGCCTGTATTGGAGCTGTGGGTGCGATTGGTGCCTTTGCATCGTGTGCCGCTTCCATCACCTGCATACGGATTGGTGCGAGCATCAGTGTATTGATATCCACCACGAGCGCATCGATCTTCGCAGACTCGAGCGTCGGAAGCGCGCGACGCAACTCGCTCGGCAATTCCTTTGGAAGCACGAGACCAAAGGTGATGGGCGCGAGCGTATCCGCCACGGTTGCAATCTGCGCAACGGTAAGCTCGTTCTTCTCCATGATGGTGTGAAACGCATCTGAGCGCTCCGGAGACATGATGATGTCCTGGATGTCTTGCGGAAGCTTTTGCATCGCTTCGTGAAGTTGTTGTTTGGTGTATCGTGACATGCTTAGAATATTTGTCCGGCGTCTGAGTTCAACCAGCCGAGTGTCTTGTAGGTGTTGTCTGCGAGCGCCTGCTCTTCGGCGGTCCATGGGCGGGTCAGGGCGGTAAGGTCATTTTGAGCCGCCTCGATGTTGGCGCGTATTATTGCCTTGTCAGCCTCACCCACCTTGCCGTCGAGGGCAATCTTAGAGAGTGTTCCCACTGAGAGTTGTGCAGAGATATCTTTGTTTGAAAGGACATCCGATGGCAGCTGCGCAACTTCATGGGGCTTGCCTGAGGTGATCTTCTTTGCCTCGTTATAAACGTTTGCCACCTTTCCAGTCGTGACGCGATCAAGCAGACCACTCTTGCGGGCCCCACCGATGTCGCCCTTGACCGTATCGCTGATGAGCGTGCTCGACATAATCTTGTCCATATGTTTCGATGTCAGGTCAGGCGCCATCTTCTTGAGCTGGTCGAGTTTTTCAGTTGCCAACATCTCTTCAATCTGCTGGTCGGTAATCTTCGCGACAGTCTCGATGTAATTCTTGGCCTTATCTTCAGATGATTTATAGGACCCGTTACGCAGGCCTTCTGTTGTGTACTTAAGACCTGCCGCGATTGTTGTTGCCGTCTTAGCATCCTTAACAGCCTGACCAAGCTCCTTTGTGCGCTGGATGCGCGCCTTCTCGCGCTCGGCGAGGCTTTCCTGTGAACCAAACTTCGATGCGGCAGTTGCTTTGAGTGTGTCACGGATGCCCTCGTCGATAGGTGTTATTCGGGCGATGCCGGCGATTGTTCTTCCTGCCGCAAATTTTGCTACACCGGTGATTCCCTTTGCGTCTTTAAACGTGAGCTGGGACATCTGGCCCATACGGAGGTCGTAGGATTCTCCGGCACCTTTGGCAAATCTACCAACAGTATTGCGTCCCAACCAGCCTGCGGCCGCTCCCCCAAATGCCCCAGGCACTCCTCGCGCCTTCTTAATCGCCCAGTCGGCGGCACCGTTTGATGCTGCTCCAGCACTGCTCTTGGCGATGACCATGCCCACAATGAGAAGACCGATGACGATGGCATATTGGACCAAACCATCAACACCACCAACAAGCCCCGGCACGTTTTCTTGTGAGAATTTGCCTCTGAATTCTTGGTTGGACACGATGACTGCGGTGACCACAAGGAAGAGCATCATGAGTGGTGGAAACACAGCTTGGTCAATGAGCGCCTTCCACCATTTTTTGGAATACCCAGCTATCTGTGGGAAGAGGCCACCCATCACTGAGATTGGTGATGTGATGAGAAGGATGATGAGGACAATGAATCGACCCAAGAGCAGAAAGCCCATAGCAAAGAAGACAAACGCCAGGACAAGGAACAAAATTGAAGAAAAAATCATCTGTTGCAACAACGTTGCCACAAAAGACGCCGCGTCCAGGTCTTTGATAGCTGCGACTTGAATCCCTGCTCCCTGCATGAAGACTGCGGTGATGCCGCTTTGTGTTCCAACAACACTGTTTTCATTCGCTGAGATATTGTTGCCAATCTTTTGCACCGCACTGTGCATCTGCACGGTGAGAACGTTTGAGGCGTCGATGATGACGCTTGTGAAGAAGAAGCTGAAGTTGATGAGAAGACCGGCCATGATAACGCCCTTGACGATACCCTTTTCTTTACCAAGACCGAGGATCATCGATATTGATGCATACAAGAGAAGGAAGATGAATGTGATATTCATCGTGTCACGCAACACAGTCCACGCTATCTTGATACCTGGCAGTGCGGCCCAGTTGTGAAAATCCAATATGGTTAGCTTGATGACGAGATCGAGAAACGTGGCGGCAACCCAGACAAGAAAACCAAATGTTGAGTAGACGGTGTAATAAAAGAGCCTTCCGATAACACAGTTGAGATCTGGAGAGAGCCAACCTCCGCAGTCGATATCTTGTGGTTCTGCCGGAGGCTGAGGTGATGCCGCGATACCGCTTCCAGCAGGGGCGTTTGCAACACATGCGGACCCCTCTTGGTGTTGTCCTGCTGGACACGACATGGTGTCAGGAGACCACGGTTCATCATCGACACACCCCGAACCTTCTTGGTGTTGTCCGACACCACACGAGCTCGTGTCTGGAAGACATCCCAACCCACCCGGATCTGGGTGGGTACCAGGCTGACATGCTTCTGCAAGGCTTTGCTGTGGAGCAAAGAGAATGAATCCTCCCAGCATCAAGAGACTAACGGTGCCTGCGAGGATGCCTATTTTTTTACCCCAGTTTGTTTCCATGTGTTCGGTATCGAAGTTGTCTCGCCTTATTCTTCAACCGTCGCACCTCCCGATTCAAAATTCACCTCTAGGTTCTTCCATGTCCACCCATCAGTGAGTGCCTCATCACCCGGTATGCTTTCGGCGCCACCGAGTTTGATGAAGAATCCCCCACGGCCACGCTGATCTCCGCTCTGGAGGACATCGACTGTTGTTGCTTGGGAAACAACAGTTGTACCGTCGACTTTTAGGGACATGGTCCTAGCCCCAGGATTGTAGTCGATGACGACATGGTAGGTGAGGTTGTCTCGGAACGGGCTTCGTGAGCCATGTTCATTGTGCTCACAGCTATTAACACTTGTTTCAAGACGAACCTTGCCATTTTCTGCATTCAAGGCGACTACAACAATGTTGTTTGCTGCCCACTCGTAGTGGCCCTCGTCTGGCCCTCGGTGGAGCCAGAACAAGTTAAGCTGTGAGGCATAATCAGGGTCCGTTTGTGGTGCTGTGGTCAGGTCGAACTCGGCTGTCACACGTGAATAATTTTGCCCAGGGGGGACATCGATAGTGATCTCTCGTGAAGGGTCATCGGCTGTTGAGGTGAACGCCTGTGGTTCGTTGACCAGTTGTCCATTCGGTCGGCCAGGCTCTCCTGCACCGCCACTTGGGGGTGTACATGCACCACCACCGCCATCACCGCCACCCCATCCTCCGGGTGGTTCGGGTGGAAGCTCATGGTCAATCTCGTCGGGGTCGTATTCCGCGAGACCGCCGTCTTGGGTGAGGATGTCCGAGATGAGCCATGCAGCGAGAAGGCTGAAGATTTCATCGAATTCGTCGGCGGTTGCTATCTGATCGAGGTTCACACCAAACGCTTGTTCGAGTGACGTCTTAATTTGTGCTCCTGGAGTAACGACTCGTGGAGGATCACAGACGGTGCCGGGTGGTGGGGGACCAACCTGAGTCTCGTCATAGGGTGTTGGGGGGCCTGCCTGGTCATCAGGAAGAGGCGTATAACAATCTTGAACTTCTTTTGAAAGGAATCCGCTACCGAGATCTATTTTTATTGACGCTTCACCTGATGCCGAGTTGATTTTGGTGGCAAGCTCGTTGCGCGCCTCGAAGTATGCGCCGTAGGGGTTGTTTTGAGGGTTCGAGAACATTGATCGCCACCCGTCCCATCCGCCGGCAGAGAAGTCGCCCGCAAGGAAAGCATCGACGTTCTCAACGCTCTCGCTGAGGGTACAGCTCGATCCATTGATACCGAGTGGGCCGCGTCCACTCGAATTCTTGTAGAGCATGTTGAGCTGTAGTTGGATGTCAGCACGGAACGGAGAACAAAGGAATGGCGCGGCATTTTCGATGTAGCTGCCGACTTGTCGATCGGCAACGTTTCGAAGATATGCACCGATGTTTTGCACGAACGCTGGGTTGCCGTTCATACCGGTCTGTACCCACTGCACGGTGGAGCCGGTTACCTCTTGGATGAGGGCGTTCTTGAATGCCCAGAAGAGACAGTCGAGGATTGTCTCTTTGATGGTTTCCGGCACAGGGTTGGTTGGGACGCTCATTCCGCCCGCGATGAAGCCGATGAGCATGAGGATGGCTGCTGTTGCGGCACACATGACGACGCCATTCTCGAAGTTTTTTTGGGTATCCTTGCTGAAGTTACCAAATCCAGCATCGGCAACAATCGGAGTCACAATGTTCGCGATAAAAGCGAAGACGACGAGGAGTGTGAGGAATTTGCGTGCCAAGGTAGTCATCGTTTTATTGGGTGATAGCAGCATTGACGAATGTATAGCCGGGCTCTCCGGAGAGAAATTCTGTATTTGAGTTTTTCAATGATGTGCGGAGCTTCTCAAATAGCCCTGTCATGAGCGCCGAATCTTTCTGGTATGCGTCCAGAGCTGCTATTGCCATAAGAGGATTGTCCCCCACTTTTGAGAGATCAACAAGGTCGGTGCGCACAGCGATGAGTGCGTTTGTCAGCGCAAGATGAGCATCTGCTCTGTCCGCAGAGACGTCCATGTTTATGAAGTTGCCAATGGTTACATCGTAACGCTCAACCACAGCAGCCATGTCTGCTTTGAACTTCTCTGAATCGGGCGCTTGGATGTAACTCAACATGACGGTGAGCTCGCTTGGTGCGGGTGTGCCACTTGTATTCATAAGCGCTGTCCCGACGGCATTTCCATATGCTTTTGCCGACATCGTTCCGGCGACGATGTTGAGATCTGCTGTTGAGGCGATTGGATACGTGCGGTTCAAGTCTGTGGTTCCGAGCGCAATCTGTCCTGCAAGCGCAATTGAGTCATCTTTCAAAGGTACACCAACCTCTTTTGCAGTGAGAAATTGAGAGATGAGAATCTTTCCCGCGAGTTCTGTTGGTTTCGTGGGTGCCGCGTCGGGGTCGATGTTGTCGATAACGACAGAAGGAGCATCGGTAACTGTCTTTCTACGGTTCTCGACTTCCTGATAGTCTCCGGTGCCGTCCCCGTCTGTATCGGGATTCATTGGGCTCAATTCCCACAGATCTTCCTCCCAGTCTTTAAGCCTGTCTCCATCACTATCTTTTTCTTCGGTCATCGTGCGTGGGGTCGTGTCGTCAGAAAGTGTGACGTGTACAGACGACTCCTTGCCAAGAGAAGGCTCACTGCGGAAAATCACCACCGCGACGATAATTGCCGCCACTACTATCAGTAGTGAACCGACCCGCTTGCTCGGCGCGAATGCGCGCGCCTCGGAAACAAAACCCATATATGACACATATGATAGTACATTCTACTGAAGACTACTAAGGAATAAGTGAATATTTTTTCAAATCATGTACGATGAGAGACACGATGCATGGACAACCCACAACCCACAACCCACAACTCA
>Ga0172380_10007193_pt1 | contig 12612 bp, 10 predicted proteins | sample Leawe162metaG_FD_119747 | JGI IMG/M metagenome (GOLD analysis project Ga0172380, IMG submission 119747) | Leachate microbial communities from a municipal landfill in Southern Ontario, Canada - Leachate well 162 metaG | ecosystem: Engineered > Solid waste > Landfill > Unclassified | place...
AGCAATTATGCGGATTGGCTGGGTTAAGATATTTAAGGCCACTCCCTCTTCTTTAGCGTTTTTAATTTCTTCCAGCCGTCCGGGCATTTCGTTTTCGCTCCGACGATAGACCAGCGCTGCCGTGCTTCCCAGTCTTAAGCTCACCCGGCTAGAGTCCAGGGCGACATTCCCTCCGCCGATAACTGCGACTCTCTTGCCTATATTTATGGGAGTAGCGTATTCAGGAAACTTATAGGCCTTCATCAGGTTCACCCGCGTCAGGAATTCATTCGCGGAGTATACCCCGGGTAAATTCTCTCCTTCGATTCCTAAAAATTGCGGCAGGCCCGCGCCCACCGCGATAAAGGCTGCCTTAAAGCCGTTTTTAAATAAATCTTCCAGGGTAAAGGTGTTGCCGATAAGCGTATCGACTTTGAGCTCTACGCCTAGGTTTCTTATGTAATCAACTTCATCCTGGACTATCTTTTTAGGGAGCCGGAATTCCGGGATCCCGTAAACCAGGACACCGCCTGCTGTATGCAGAGATTCAAATAAAGTAACCTTAAATCCGCGCTTAGCCAGGTCCGCGGCGCAGGTTAATCCTGCCGGGCCGCTCCCTACTACCGCTATTTTAGCCGCCAGGTTTTGCCGGCTGTTGGCTGTTGGCTGTAATTTGTGGGTTAATGCGTAATCCGCGGCATAGCGCTCCAGGGCGCCGATGTTAACCGGTATCTTTTTTTTATTCAGGATGCAGACTGCCTCGCACTGGTTTTCCTGAGGGCAGACCCTGCCGCAGACTGCCGGAAGGTTATTCTTTTCTTTTATTTTTTCCAGGGCTTCTTTCTGCCTGCCTTCCTTAATTAATTTTATAAAAGCCGGGATATCAATTCCTACGGGGCAGCCCTTTACGCAAGGCTTATTTTTACACTGCAGGCAGCGAGAGGCTTCTTCTTGAGCCTCGCTTTCAGAGAAGCCCAAGGCGACTTCCAAAAAATTTTTAATTCGTTCTTCCGGAGGTTGTTGAGGTGTTTTATTGCGCATCTTATTTTATAAAACTGGTTAATAAAAGGGCGATAGATAACCCGATCATTGCGACGATAACGATTATACTCAGCACATTGTAAATCCGTGAATTGGTGTATTTACCCATCAGGCGTTTATTATTTACCAATAAGAGCATGAATATAAGGACAAAAGGAAGAAGTATGCCGTTAGTGACTTGGGATACCAGCATGATCGGGATAAGTTTTACATTAGGCAGAAGTATTATCGCCGCCCCGATAATGATTATAGTTGTATAGAGGGCGTAGAATTGCGGTGCTTCCCTGAACCGGCGGTTTACTCCTACCTCCCATCCCATCCCCTCGCAGACCGAATAGGCAGTGGATAAAGGGAGGATACATGCCGCAAAGATGGACGCGTTCAGCAGCCCAAAAGCGAAAAGATAAAAACAATATTGCCCCGCCAGGGGTTTGAGGGCGAGCGCTGCGTCTTTGGCGGTTTCAATCCTTATGCCATGCGTAAAAAGGGTATTCGCGCAGACGACTACAATAAAAATGGCGATGATATTCACTACGAACGCACCGATAATCACATCCAGGCGGCTGTATTTATAATTCTCCATCTTGATGCCTTTTTCTACTACCGATGATTGTTGGTAAAACTGCATCCACGGAGCGATGGTCGTTCCGATTACGCCGATGAGCATAAATAGGTAAGCTTTATCAAATTGGATAACCGGCTTAAGGGAGCTATTGGCCACGGTGTTCCAGTCGGGCTTGGAGAGAAAACCCGAAATAATATAAGACACATAAAACAAGCAGGCAACGAGGAATACTTTCTCTACGGATTTATAGGTACCTTTGACGATGAGCCACCAGACAAAAAGCGCGCATAAAGGTACAAGTATATATTTATTGATTCCGAATAATTCCGCGCTGGCCGCGATTCCGGCAAATTCTGCAATGGTGTTAAAGATATTAGAAAGTATTAAGCCCATCATGGCGTAAAAAGTTATTTTTACTCCGAACTCTTCGCGGATTAAATCTGCCAGGCCTTTGCCGGTAACTACTGCCATACGTGCGCACATCTCCTGGATGATGACCAGGGCAATAATAATGGGGACAAATGACCAGATCAGGGAGTAGCCAAAATGCGCCCCGGCCACCGAGTAAGTGGTAATGCCTCCGGCGTCATTATCCACGTTGGCGGTAATTATCCCCGGGCCCATTACCGCAAGGAATATAATTATTTTTCTCCAGGTGTTTTTCATGAGTCTTTAGAAAGTATTTTTACTTTTTTAAGCCTTCTCCAGGCAAAAGCGATTAATTGGCTCAGGATATCGTCGACCGTGATTATCCCCTGTAATACGCGGTTTTCGTCGACCACAGGGATAGTGTAGTATTTATATTTTTCCATTAGATAGGCTACTTCTTTTACGCTGGAGCTTAAGTTCACCGAATAGGTCTTGGGGAATGCGACATTCTGGATCGGTTCCCGGGGGTCAGCCAGGATCAATCTGCGGAAATTAGTTGTGCCGAGTAAGCAGTTATTTTCATCAACGATGTAAACATATTGCGCAGGCTCAACCTTATAGGTACGCTCCTTAATCTGCTTAAGCGCCGACTCAACCGGCGTATCTTTTATAAAGACCGTGTATTCGGCGGTCATCAGGCCTCCGGCAGAATCGCTGGAATAACCCAGTAATTGAGATAATTTCTTGGCGTATTTACTTTCAATAAAGCCTAAAATATGCTCCGCCATATCCTTGGGCAGTTTTTCCAGGAAATCCGTGGCTTCATCGGAAGGGATATTGTTTAATAATTCCGCCACCTGTTTGGGCGCCAGGTCTTCCACCAGGGATTTCTGGGTTTTGAAGTCGATATTAGTAAAGACCCTTGCCCGGGTTAAAGCATCCAGCGACTGGAAAAAAGTAAGCTGTTGTTTAATATTCAAATCCAGGAATATCTCTCCCAAGTCGGCAGCCGGGATACTGCTAAATTGCTTCTCCGGGACGTTCACCTTAATGGCCATGCTCGCCGAGTTAACCGTAAGCGGCTGGATATATTTCCAGGAGATAAAGTGCTCAGTTTGAAGATACCTGGAATTTTTAGAGATCAGGCTGACCAGAAAATCTACTAATTTTTCAAACCCCAACCTGCGGATAAGTCCCCGGGTGCTGATGTCAACGTGGGCGACCATCAGCGCCTGCTCTACGAAGAGCAGATGGACGTCGTTAATCCGGATGACTTTGTGGTCATGGGTATCCACTACCTGTTGGTCAAGTATATCCCTGCGCAGGGTAAGCTCGTTTCTATTATCGCGTTTTTTTTCAAAAAAGACCTCATGCCTTTCGATGTCCAGGCTGGTTTCCTGGTTATAAATATCAATATCTTGGATATGGTCCCAGTTGATTACCGCGTATTTACGGTTAGGAAAACCCCTACGGATGACCAGGAATGCGGACTGCGGATAGACTGCGCTGGGTTTAAGTATTATGTCGTATATCTGGCCGATTATATTCTTACGGCTATCCAGCACCGGTTTATCTATCAGTTCGGAAAAATAGATAAACATTTTATTTGCCGTTATCCGGTTAAGCATCGTTTGATCCTGTTTAGGCATTTTCTTCGCTAATCCTTCTTTCTTCTTGTCTAAAGGTCTTGAGGCGTTGGCTAAGTTCTCCGAAATCTACCTGGTGCGCGTCAAAATCCGGGCCGTCCACGCAAGCGAAAGCAGTCTTACCGGCTACGTGGCAGCGGCAGGCGCCGCACATGCCGGTAGCGTCAACCATAATCGGATTAAGGCTGGCTATGGTTTTGACGGAGTAGCCTCTGGTAAAATCCGCTACTGCCCGCATCATCGGCACCGGGCCGATGCAATAAACCAAGCCCGGATACTGCGTATGCGCAGATTTTTCAATTACCGTAAAAAGGTCTTTTAGGACGTCGGTAACCAGGCCTTGACGGCCGTAAGAACCGTCGTCGGTGGTAATAAAGAATTCGTCGCAGCTTCCGCGTAAAATATCTTCCAGGATCAATAGATCCTTATTTCTGCTTCCGATTATACAGATAACCCGGTTACCCGCTTGCTTAAAGGCTCTGGCCACAGGATAAATCTCAGCCACCCCTACTCCGCCGGCGACGCAATAAACCTGTCCCAGGTTCTTTACTTCCGTAGGATGCCCTAAGGGGCCGAGTATATGCTGGATCTCCTGGCCTGCTTCCAGTTTAGCCAGCCGGCGGGTAGTAAAGCCTGCTTTTTGAAAAATTAGCGTAATCGTGCCTACTTCTTTATCCCAATCTGCGAGCGTAAGCGGTAGGCGTTCTCCCCTTTCGTCAATAATGATTACTACAAATTGCCCGGCTTGGGCTTTTTGGGCAATGAAAGCCGCTTCCACCGTAATCCGGACAATATCGTTATTTAAATTTTCTTTTTTAATTATTTTGAACACAGGTATCCTCAGTTATGCTCACGCGGACATTGTTAAATTGCCTGGCCAGGGCTTCTCCTTTATCTTTACCTAAGACAAAAATTGCCGTAGCTAATGCGTCTGCGGTCAAGCCATCCCTGGCGATAACCGTTACCGAAATAATCCGGCTATCTGCCGGATAACCGGTTTGCGGGTTAAGTATGTGCGGGTAACGTTTTTTATCTTGGGAAAAATATTGTTCATAACCGCCTGATGTCGCCACGCATCTGTCTTTTAACTCCAGATATCCGGCTATAGTGTTACTTTGCGCGGCCTTTATCGCTATCCTCCAGGGTTTAGCGAACCTGTCTCCCAGGCAATAAATCTGCCCGCCGGCATTAATCAGGCAGCTTTTAATCCCGGATTCTCTTAATTTCCTGGCTGCGCAGTCCAGGGCGTAGCCTTTGGCAACTCCGCCTAAGTCCAGCTTCATTCCAGAAAGTTTAAATTGTACCACACTCTCCCCTTCCTGCAAAATAATTTTATCCGAACCGGTTAACCTTAGGGCTTTTTCTATCTCCTCTTTTTTGGGCACGCGGTATTGCCTATCCCCGAAGCCCCAGAGGTCCACCAGGGGTCCGGTGGTAATATCAAATGCTCCCTTACTGGCTGACCAGAATTCTTTTGATTTCTTAATTACATAAAATGTTTCCGGGCTTACCTTTAAAGAGCCGGCTCTATTTAGTTGAGCTATTTCGCTTCCGGTGCCGTATTTACTCAGTAAGTTTTCAATACGCCGGAATTCGTCAAAAACGATTTTTCCTGCTTTAATGTCCGGAGAAACCACCTCTACGTATGTCCCCATCATCAGGTATTTGACGCGGTAGAGATTCTTATCCTGAGAATATGCTTGCGCCAGGAGCGCGCTAGCCTCGGTAAAGTCCGGGGCAATTTCCAGCGCGTATTTTAATTCCCGGATTGCTTTCTTTATGCTCCCGCCTTCAAGCAATGGCGCTTCCAGATAAAAAATACCCAAATATAGGTGGGTTTCGGGTAATTCCGGGGCCAGCCGTACGGCTTTTAAGAAACAATCTTTAATTTCCAAGCCTCTGTTTATCCTGGCGATAACTCCGCCGTTAAAAGGCCGGGCGCTATTTATCAGGCCCAGGAGCATATAGGCTAAAGCCCGGTCTTGGCGGTTTGTCCCGGAAACGATAAAAGACTGATGGGTTAGATTTAAAGCCGCGTTTAAGTTTCCTCCCTTATATTTGATATAGGCTAAACTTAAAAGCGCTCGCCGATGGTCCGGTTTTATATCTAATACCTCCTGAAACATAAGTTCGGCTAATTTATCTTGCCGCGCCCTTCTAAAAACCTCGGCTTTTCCCCAGATGGCATCCGGATCTTTTGGTTCGCTAAGTAAAACTTTATCCAGGATTACCAGGGCATCTTTGTTTTTCCTGACCCTGAGTAAATCCAGGGCTTGGTTAACCGGGCGGACCGGTTTTTCGGCAATAATCCTGGCCGGGCAATTGGCAGTTTTTTTCTCTAGCGCAAGGTAGACAAAAGTAATACCGCAGCCCAGCACCAGCGCCGTCAGTAGGTATCTGCTTATTTTATCGCTAGGCATATTTATTAAAGGCTGAAATTATAGCTTGCTTCAATAGTTTTAACCAGGTCTACTAATATGGAATTTACCGGCACGGGGATGCTTAACTCCTGACCAAGCCGTACTACCACGCCGTTAATAAAATCTATCTCGGTGCGTTTCTTGCGCAGGATATCCTGCAGCATCGAGGAAACATTGCTGGAGGTAGCCTCGCACACTGCCTCTACCTTAGCCAGCGGGTCGTCGTAGATAAGTTTTATCCTTTTTCTTTTGGCGATGCGGATAGCTTCCGTAACTGCCTCACGCATAATCCTGCGCGGGCCTTCAAATTCCGTCAATTTTCCGTTGTTCAGCCGGGTTATAGCCGTAAGGGCGTTAATACCGACATTGATGATTAACTTTGACCAGAGCAGGGATTTTATATCCCGTGAAATACGCGTATCCAGGCCGGCTCTATTAAAAATTTCGCGGATAGAGCGCATCCCTATTGTGGTCTTAGCGTCAATCCGGCCGATTACGGTTTCGCCTTTACCGGCGTGCCTGGCCTTAGCAATATCCAGCAGAGTTGCGCCAAGGTTAGTTACCCCGCCAATTACCTTATCCGGCCCCACTGCTTCAGCGATAATTTCTACATTGCCTATGCCGTTCTGCAGGGTGAGGACCGCGGTATTCTCTCCAACCAGCGCCTTGGCCTGCGTTATTGCTTCTTTTGTATTATAGGATTTAACGCAGATAACCACCAAGTCGGCTATGCCTATATCTTTTACGTCGGCAGTTGCCTTAGGGTTACACTGCCATTGGCCGCTGATGCCCTCTAAGGTTATTCCGCCCTGCATAATCCTGGAAGCCCGGTCTTTATTATAATCAAGAACCCATATTTCCTCTTTTAGTTTGGATAGAAAAGCGGCTAACAAACAGCCCATGGCCCCCGGCCCAACGATAGCTATTTTCATCTTATACCTCCACCAGCCTGTTCAGGACTCTTTGCGATTTTAATTCCCGTTCCAGATGGAAATTTAAAAAGGCATTCAGGATTATTTCCAGTTCTTTTTTAATCTGCGGGTTCAGGCCCAGGTTCAAATTATTCTTCAGGTTATTCTTTTCGATATATAATACGGAGGCAATTGTCCCGCGGAATATAGAACGCGAGGATGTGTCCTTGTGGTAACATTTTTCGCATAGAAGTCCGCCTAAGCTCAAAGAAAATTTTGACTGGCCTAAGATCCTGTCGCCGCAGGAAACACAGGAGTCAAAGTGCGGTTTAAAACCCGAAAGGGCAAGCATCTTGATTTTAAAAATAGTCATTATTTTTTCCGGGCTGCTGGTCGTTTCAAGTTCTTTCAGGCACTCTAAAGTCAGGGCGAAGACCTCTTCGTTCCTGTCTTCAGGCTGCATAACTGCCGACACCAGCTCCATCATAATACCCATGAAGCCCGCCTTAGCCAGGCTTTTTCTTATATCAAAAAAATTATCCTTCAGGTCGCAGGCACTGACCAGGTGCAGCGAAGTATTCGTTTTTTTATAGAAGATGATCTCATTATAAGAAGAAACCTCTAAGGAGCTGGCGAACTTTTCCGGTTCAGCGCGTATCCCCTTAAGCAGTCCGCTAAGCTTGCCGAAATCCCGGGTGTATAAATCCACGATAAGCGAGGTTTCGCGGAAATCCCTGCGCCTTAAGACTATGGCTTCGGTTTTATGGATGGGCATATTTAGACTCTTTCTTGCGCATGAGCGGCTTGCCTTTAAGGGTATGGTCAGTATAACCCAAAAGATGCAGCAGGCCGTGGATAGAATATAGATTCAATTCATAAGCAGCCGATGTTTTATAGATCCGGGCATTACGCAGCGCCGTGTCAACAGAGACCACTATGTCGGCAAGCATTTTTTTTGAGTTCGGTTTATCAGTCAGATTAAAAGCCAGGACGTCCGTAGGCTGTTTTTTTTTCAGGTACTTAAAATTAAGTTTAGAGATCAGTTTGTCGCTGACAAAAGAGACAGTGATTTCACCTTGCTTCTTAGGGCCTTCTTGCTCTAAGGCCCTAAGGATTGATTTTTTTATCCTTGCCGGACAGATGGGAACCTTCTTTTGAAGGTTTTTTATGATTATTTTCAATGCTTGTACCTTCAGGGTAGCTTGTCCGGCTGTGGTATATGCCGCAGAGCAGACGGATAAACACCGCTGAAATCTTTTCCAGGTCTTTAAGGGTTAATTCACACTCGTCAAGCTGCCCATCGATAAATTTATTATTGATTACTTTATGCACTAATTCTTCGATTTTCGCAGGGCTGGGTTCTCTTAAGGTGCGCATGGCTGCTTCTACCGAATCCGCCAGTAACACTATGGCTGTTTCTTTGGTGTTGGGCTTAGGGCCGGGATAACGAAAGCCCTCTTCTTTTACAACTTCGTCTTTTTCAATGTTTTCCAGTGCCCGGCGGTAAAAATAATAAACCAGGCTGTTACCGTGATGCTGTTGGATGAAATCTATGAGCGCCGGGTTCAAGCGGTACCTCTTGGCCAGCTCCAGGCCTTCTTTGACATGGTTCATGATCACCAGCTTGCTCATTGTCGGCGAAAGATTACCGTGTTTGTTGATCTCCCTGTTCTGGTTTTCGCTAAAATACTCCGGTTTCTGGAGCTTGCCGATATCATGATAATACGCGCCTATCCTGGCTAATAAAGCATTCGCCCCTACTGCCCGGCAGGCGGTCTCGGATAAATTACCGACAATTAAGCTGTGGTGGTAAGTCCCCGGGGCTTCCTGAACCATCCGCTGTAAAAGCGGATGGTGAAAATCCGCCAGTTCCAGGAGGCTGATATTGGTCGCGGTATTAAATAAATATTCAAAAACAGACAGGACCCCTAATACTATAATACTTGAGATTATTCCGTTGAGAAAAAGGGTCAAGTACCTGTAGGGCAGGCCGATCCAGAGATGTTCAATAAGGACTAAAACTATTATCTGCAGGAGAGCATTAAGAATTCCCGCACGGATAATCGTGCTGCGTTTACGCGCTCCCAGGACGAGGAAGCTGGATACTGTGCCGCTGGTTAAAGCCAACAGCATTGTCTGCAGCGGGTACCCGGAAAAAGAAGCCAGGGCAACTGCAGAAGCCAGGGTAAGCAATAAAGATACCTCCAGGCTGCCAAAGAGCAGCGTGGCCAGCATGGGTATGATTGAAAATGGGATATAGAGTATGGAAAGCTGCTGCCTGATAATAAAAGACCCGCCGGCATAAATAATCAGGAAAAGCAGGGAAAGGTTAATTAGCCGGCAGCACTTTATATCCAGCTTTCTTAATTTCAGGTAGCCGCACAGGATAATCAGGAATAAGGTTACCGCTAAGTTAATCTGCGCAACATAGCTGAAAATAAACGCCAGCAGTATTAAGATTATTGCTTGAAAATTAATTTTAGCGGGTAGCTTTATCATATGCCTCGATAATCCTCTGCACCAACGCGTGCCTGACTACGTCAAGGCCGCCAAAGTATACAAATTTTATCCCTTCGGTATTATTCAAGATATCCTGGGCCTGCAACAGGCCGATAGGTTTACCGTTAGGCAGGTCGCTCTGGGTTATATCTCCCGTGATTACCGCTTTAGAATCAAATCCCAGGCGCGTTAAGAACATCTTCATCTGTTCGGCAGTGCAATTCTGCGCCTCATCCAGAATAATAAAGGCATCATTAAGGGTCCGGCCTCTCATATAAGCTAAAGGCGCTACTTCAATAATTCCGGTCTCAATGTATTTCTCGATGCGTTCGGCCTCCATCATATCATAGAGCGCGTCATATAGGGGTCTTAAATACGGCGATATTTTCTCATGCATATCCCCGGGTAAAAAACCTAATGATTCGCCCGCTTCAATAGCCGGCCGGGTAAGGATGATCCTGCGTACTTCCTGTTTCTTTAAAGCTTCTACGGCACTGGCCATAGCCAGGTAAGTCTTACCTGTTCCTGCCGGCCCGATGCCAAAAACAATATCAAACTTCTTCATCGCCTCAACATATTCGCGCTGCCCGGTAGTTTTTGGGCCAATCTGCTTTCCGCTGGAAGCGCGGGTAACCCCGGTATCCGGAATTTCCAGGGAACCGGTTTTTCGGGGTTTCTTGAAATTGGCGATAAGATAAGCTAAGTCCAGCTTACCTGCGTCAGTCTGGCCCAGGCGGTAGGACGCTAGAATATACTCAATTAATCCGCGAGCCTTCTTGATATTGGCGGATGTGCCGCTGATTTTTAAATGCTCTGCGCGCAGGGTCAGCTTTACCTTAAACTCTTTTTCAATGAGTTTAGCCTTGGCGTCGTGCAGGCCCAGGAGGTCCTGTGCTTCCCGGTGAGTATGGAGTTTAACTATTTCATCCATTAATTATTATTTCAGATTTTCTTTCGGCTCGCTTAATCTTTCGGCAGCCGGTTGCATTTGCCCGGCGTCCGGTATGTTGAGGGTCTGTCCGGGATAGACTTTATCCGGGCCCTTTAAGACATCTTGATTAGCCTCGTAAATCTTGGTCCAATTTCTGGTTGTGCCGTAGAATTTTTTAGATATCTTCTGTAGGGTATCGTTTTTACCTACAACATATTTCTGGCTGGTTACGCTGGCCTCCGGTTCCACGAAAGTTTCTTCAATAACGATTTCGTCAGTCTTCATTGCCGGTACCGCTGCGTATCCTTCTTTAGCTTTATACGAACGGCCTAACTCGAACTCAAATACCTGTATTGTACGGGTATCTTTTCTGGCTGTTTCCTCCTGCGCCGGGGCCTTGCCCGTAATAAATCCGCGGTTACCGGTGTTTAAGTTTTGGTCAATCCTGTCTTTAGATACAGAATATGTCCGGGTAACACAGCCGGAGAGGATTAAAATAGAGGCTAAGGTTAAAAAACCCAGTAGATTCTTACTTTTCATTTCGGTATCCTTCCTTTCTTATTGGTTAAATTTAATTCTTTCAATTGTTTTTCATCTACGTCCGAAGGCGCACCGGTTAACGGGCAAACCCCTGCGCTCGTTTTGGGAAAGGTGATTACCTCTCTTATGCTTGTTTCATTAGCCAGGATACTTAATAGCCTGTCTATGCCGAAAGCAAAGCCGCCGTGCGGCGGCGCGCCAAATTGAAAAGCTTCCAGGAGAAACCCAAAACGTCCGCTGGCAGTTTCTTTATCTATGCCGATGATTTTAAATATTCTTTCCTGTAATTCCTGGTTGTGGATCCTTATTGAGCCTGAGCCTAACTCTACGCCGTTTAAGACCAGGTCGTAAGAGCGCGATTTTACTTTATCCGGGGATTTTTCCAGGTTCGCCAAATCGTTTTCCGCCGGAGCGGTAAAAGGATGATGTTCGCTCTCCCAGCGTTTCTCTTCAGCGTTAAATTTAAAAAGAAGAAAATCCGTTACCCAGGCAAAAGCAAATTCGGTATTAAGTTCTTTACGTAAATCCGGCTTATCTGTTTTATATTTTTCTTGCGATTCGCCGAAGGTAATGCGCGGGAAGGGAATTTTTAATTCTACCCCTTTAAGTTCTTTAAATACCCTAAACAGCAGTTTTTCGATTATAGCATAGATATCTTCTTCGTTGATAAAAGACATCTCCAGGTCCAGTTGGGTAAACTCAGGCTGGCGGTCAGCCCGCAGGTCTTCATCGCGAAAGCACTTGGCGATCTGGTAATATCGCTCGATCCCGGCAACCATCAAGATCTGTTTGAATAATTGTGGCGACTGGGGAAGGGCGTAAAATTTCCCGGGATTAAGCCGCGAGGGGACCAGATAATCGCGCGCGCCTTCAGGAGTAGACTTGGTCAGGATCGGCGTTTCGCATTCAATAAACCCTTGAGCGTCTAAATATAGGCGGATAACCTTGTAGAGATTATTCCGCAGTAACAGATTATTCAGGGTTTTTTGCCGCCTTAAATCCAGATAGCGGTATTTAAGCCGGCTCTCCTCCGTCACCACCAGGTCTTCTTCTATCTCAAAAGGGGGATTGGCGCTGGGATTTAAAATCTCCAGGCCGTTGGCCAGGACTTCGATTTCTCCGGTTTTTAATTTAGGATTGATGGTGCCCGCGGGCCGTTGATTAACTTTACCGGTTATTTTAATGACGAATTCAGCTCTTAGGTCCTGGGCTGCTTTATAAGCCTCGCCGGATTCTTTAGGAATAAAAACAATCTGCGTAAAACCGCTCCTGTCCCGGATATCGATAAAAATGAGCTTGCCGTGGTCGCGCCTTCTGGCTACCCAGCCGCAGAGCACAACTTCTTTATCCAAATCCCCGGTAGTTAATTCTCCGCAAGTGTGCGTTCGGATCATTTGATTTCCTTTATAATGTCTTTTAGCCGGATTTCTTTTTGCTCTCCGGAGCGCATATCTTTTAAGGTAACCATACCTTTTTCGATCTCATTGTCTCCGATAATCAGGACCAAGCGGCTGTTGAGGTTGTTTGCCTTGCGCAGCGCCCCTTTCAGGGATTTATCTTCGTAATTAGTATCGCAAGGCACGCCATTCTTACGCAATTCATCCAAAACTTTTAGCCCTTCCAGTTTCGCGGGTTCACCCAGGGTTATGAGATAAACCAGGTTTTTGCCTTGAATGTTAATGTTTTTATTTTGAGCTAAGAGCAATCTTTC
>Ga0172380_10007194_pt1 | contig 12611 bp, 14 predicted proteins | sample Leawe162metaG_FD_119747 | JGI IMG/M metagenome (GOLD analysis project Ga0172380, IMG submission 119747) | Leachate microbial communities from a municipal landfill in Southern Ontario, Canada - Leachate well 162 metaG | ecosystem: Engineered > Solid waste > Landfill > Unclassified | place...
AGAGCATAGCATCAACGGTCGATACTCAGCTAACCACTTCTCTGGTTCCCATCGCTCGGTGTAGCAATGCAAGTTATTGGAAAACTGATTGTAGAATCCTACCTCAACTCCCAAGCAGTTAGCTACGTACTCCTGTAATACAGAAAAGGTAACTACGTTCGTTCCCAAGGTTCCCCAGATCAAATCATTCGAGCGGTTGCAAACCGTCATGTCTAAGAATTTGTAGTCTGCTGGAACGTCGATACTGGCTCCCCACGGAGTTACTCCACCACTGTCTTGCGAGTCATGGTTAGTTCTGATAGAAAACATCACAGACAGGTTGCAGCAACAATCTTTCGTTTCATCAATCTTCAGCAAGTCATCTTCGACGTTCCACATTTGCAGCACACAACGACGTGACTCAGGCTTCCTACGTAGTTGGTCGATGATAATTGCTAGTTGGTCAACCCAAACTCCAGCGTCAGTTCGGCAATGGCCTTGGTGTCCATGCCTACGCCAACGGTAGCCATAGGCTCCGTTAAAAGTCTTACCGTCATCACTGGCAATGTCAGCAATCTGGCTGTTGTAGTAAGCCAGTGGTGCAACATCATTGCGACCAGCCAACATCCAGAGGCTTTCAAATAAATGAAAGAAAACATTACAGTCTCTTTCTTTGTTGAATAGGACTCGCTCACGAGGGTGAGTGTACGTAATGGTGACTGGCTCTTCAACCATCAACACTGGGCCAGCACGACTAGGGCTCTCCCTAACTGGAATCTCTCGGTTGTGAATCTGTCTTACCAAGCTGGCAAACGCAGCGTTGACATTCCTAAAACGAAAGTGCATGACGGGACTCCTCTACATAACAACGGTAAACGTAATCCAAGGGGTTATCGCTTTGTAAGTGCAACGAGTTGTGACGACAGGGAAACACAATTCCCCTACCGCCAGCTTTGGTAAACGCCTGAACTGTTTCTTCTCTGTCATCAATCAGAATGTAATCCGGTCTGACTAAGGCTGTCTTGCGTGGGGTGATGATGTAACGGTCAAAGTCAGCACCGAATTTGTTCTGCATCCAACGGATCTTCCCAGTTCCAGCCGCAGCACAAACGCTAGGCGACGTGACGATCAACCATGGTCCAAGCTTGTCAGCCAAATCCAACATCAGATCAGACCACACCGTCTGCCCCATGTGTGCCCAAAAGTCAGTACCTGCCGCTTTGATGGGACGCCAGAATTGTTCTTGGGTCATTTCCATCGGCTCGACTATGGACCATGTACCTGGCGTCCACACCTTCTCCAATCGGTGCCTGGTCCAGCCATGTTCCCGCAAGGCGGCACCTACAAAATCCGTCAGTACTTCATCCATATCCAGCAGAATGGTCAATTTGGCTGGCATCCTAAGTCCTTATTCCTCAACTGGTTACGAAACACACAGAAAATATTGTGAAAATCAAGCTGCGACCCCTTGACTTCAGACGTCAATTAGGTATACTAAGGTTGTAGACTGAAGTCTAAGGCCAACTGAGGCACTTACCTCTCGGCTAGCCAAACCAAAACGGTAAGCACTAGGAGCATACCATGTCGCCCGAAACCACCCCCGAATCCTCCGTCACCGAAACTGCCGTTGAGCCCAAGGTCGCCAAGGCAAAGCGGGCCTCTCGTACCAAGAAGGCCGTCAAGGATCCCGCGAAGGGTAAGGCGAAGTCGTCCAAGCCCTCGGCAAAGGCCCCCAAGACGGAGAAGGCTCCCCGCGAGAAGAAGGAAGGGCTGCGCAAGCCGCAGATCCGCATCCTCAAAACTCTCGCGAAGGCCAACAAGCCCCTCACCCGGGCTGAGGTTTCCGAAAAAGCCCCCGTGGATGTCGCTACCTGCGTCGAGTACCTGGGCAGTTGGGATGACGCCACCCGCGAGTCTAACGACGTCAAGCATTTCCCGAGTCTCGTGTCATTAGGATTGGTGAAGCACGTGGATGAGGATCGGGATGGCCGCAGCGTCATCGTCTACTCGATTACGGCAAAGGGCAAGGCCGTCGCTGCCAAGCTGTAGTCGCCTCAGTTCAGAATCCCGAATCTCCCTTTATCCCCCGCTTAACGGCGGGGGATTTCGTTTCGTAGATACAAAGCCGTACTAGCCGAGTGATGCTTTTTCGAGAAAGCCACTAACTGGTATCCCGAGACTCTGAATTTGCTCCAGTATTCGTCCAAATCGGGTGAACTCAGATTGTAGGCCTGCCAATTCAAATGTAAGTAACTACAAGCTACGTCGGTAAACACAAAATACCTAGCCCCTACCTGAGCGGCCTCATCACACAACTCTCGCTTCAATACTGTTACTGTATTGAAATCAGCTAGCAATAAGTCTGGCGGTTTCTTACCGTTCGGCTTCCATCTCTCTACACGCAAATCCACCCTACCTGACTTCCAGGACATATCGGCGGTTTGTTGGTCCTGCTCGTAACCAATCATTCTAGCATTCGGAAATCGACTCATTACTACTTGAGCCCATCCCCCCAACCCATAACGTATATCGCAAACGCGATTCACTTCTGTTGGATTGATATTTCCCAGTAGCTCTCTCAGAGCCAATGCGTTCTGGGCTAAGTCTTTAGAGCGAATATTGATAGCAGGAGTGTCTTGATTCATCATACAGTTACCCTATGTTCCAAAACAGGACTTGGTTGTATCCGTAATCATCGCGGTTGCTCATCCACCACCGGAAAGCCTTGAGGTCATAGTAAGTATTGCAAGGCCATAATGGAATCTCTCCCTTTCTCGCTTGATCCTTGTAGGCGTAACCCTCATCCACCAATTCGATATTGACTCCAGCAATTCCAGAAGCTGACTCTAGGTATTCCAAAACTGCTTCGTGAGACCGACTGTACCCAAGGTGGATGATAAACAACTTCGGAACTAGCTTGCGGCGGTAAAGCCCTCGAATCACTCCAGCAGCAATTGTCCCACTACTCGCTGGGATAATCACGCATTGAAATGGTTGGCTAGGAACCTCCTTGGCTGTTTCGGCTATTGATTCCTCTAGTTTCAGAGCATTAGGCATCATATAGCCTGACTCTGCTTCACACAGATTCTTAGCTTGATGAAACAGAATTGCTGATCTTCCTGCCGGCAACCCAACGAGTCTAGCCCCTAATGCCTTCGCTCTCAACTGAGGCTTTCTTGGACCAGGCTCGTACTTGTACTCAGGATAGTAGTTGATACACTGCTTACCCAGTACCTGACAAGCCCTCGCTACAGCATGGCCTGCTTGGCTATGGTAGGTGTCGAGAGCCCCAATGATCTTCTCTGGCCTGGATTTGATCCTTGCATAGACTCCTCTTGTCTTGCTGAAGTGAGGGCCAGGATTGGGGCAAGACAGGTCTTCCCGCTTTACCCATAGCCCAAACTCCTTGGTATAGTCCTCCAGTGGGGTATTCTCTAGCAGCATGCCCCCGGCAATTAGCCTACCCACGCTAATACCCATCCTAAGCCCCTCCTTGCATCGTAGGCAAGCCCTTAAGCAGTTTACGGCTAGTTGCCCACTGGCCGTACCGAAGCAATCCTAGACGAATTTCGTGCGAATCTTTGCCTATCGGATAATGCCCGTTCCAGTGGGCATAGACCTTACAAAAACAGGTCTCTGTTTCCTGCACATTGATTCCACGTTCATATTGTGGTGGGGCTTTCAGATCAGACAAATGCCGAATCAAGTAACGGTGAGACCACAATAGGCGTTGATGCTCGTTTCCGTCAGAATCTCCAGCGTGGCGTCTAGCGTAAACCTCTTCAGCGCCTTTCTTCGGAGAAGAGAACATGTAGTCAACGTCGTCTTCAACAAACTTGATTTTTGCTAGCCCTAGTCGCTCTAGCATATCAGGGACTTTACCAGCAATCCATTCCCCGAATCCATAGAGGGATTTTACCCTATTCATGACTCCGACAGCTCGGGGACCACCAGCAGCGATCCAGTCTACCATCTCCTCGGCACAACTAAATTGCCCTCTCAGTTTAGCTACTGCCTTGATTGCTAAATCTCCTCTGAAATGCCTGCGCTCTGTACCTCGGGGATAGTCTGTTCCGCCTCTAGCGATCTTGTCTAAGGTGTCCCACTCTCCGTGTTCTGAAGCCCAGCAGCACAATCCTGCGTGGTAGTAACACCAGTAGGTTACCAGCCAGCGACACAATTGGCCTTTCGTTAGCTTTGCTTTCCATAAGGCTATGTAGAGCGGGTCTAAATCCTCCGTGATAATCAGCTGCCTGCTGAACTCCACCAGATTCAGTCGAGACTTAGATTTGTTCATTACTTCTTCTCTGGAATCTGAATAGGCTTCTTCATAGCAGGTAATCGTAAGGCGGTTGCTTCACCCATCAGTTGGTCTTTGCAACGCGGGACTCCGTTATTATCGTCAGCGCAGTATAGGCATCCAGAGGGCGGACAAACCTTGATCTCTTTGAATCTCTCTTCAGCAGAGTTTCTGGTGAATACTGGCACCCTTCGTCCGTGGCATTGATCTGATGTCGTGTAGGTTGGCCCTAGGCTAACTCCTGTCTTGCTTAGGACTTTTCCGTCATCATCGCAATCCCAACCATACTCATAGCACATGGCATAGGTAAGCCCAAGCTTCGTGGCTTCGCGACGAAACAGAGCGTGGGCCTTTCGTCGATAACCTTCATCAATCGTCTTCTCTCCACCGATGTTTTGGGTTAGCAGTTCTGCAAACTTGTTTCCCCGATCTCCAAAGCTTTCAACCATCCGGGCTACCATCGCTGATACCCAACTGTAGGCACACTCTACAAACTTAACGATTACATGGTTGGCTCCAGCATTAGCCAACTGCCTAAACAACTCAACAACCTGCTCATTAGAAGTAACTCCGGGAATTACTGAATTGACTTGGATAGATACGTAGATTCTGCTATCACTGATTCTACGAATATCAGCATACTGTTGATCTAGCGGGGGAGCCCCTGGAGACAACTTCTTCCAGTCACTTGGATCACTGGTATTGATAGACTTCTGAGCGTAGCTATACTTGTTCTGCTTCAACAACTCGATAGCCCAGTCAGGATAGTTCAGACGGCTGAGGAAGAATATCGGCAATCCAACTTCTGTAAAGGCTTCAGCTGCTTGTTGAGTATTGTGATAGAACTTCTCCAGAGGGTTGAACGGTTCGTGAAAGGGGGTGATGTATCCTGCCGATCCCCTTCGCAGTTGAGACAATTGCTTCTTAATCTGCTCCCCGTATTTGAATGGTACTACAGTCAGCCCCGTTCCCCGATAACCCCTTACTCCTGAATTCACGTAGCAAAAACGGCAGCGAATGGGACAGCTTCCTCCGTAAGGTTCAGTTAGTAGTGCTTCCGTGTAACAGGGTCTAGGGCGAATAGATCCTGGTTCGTGCTTTGATTTGTACCAACCCTGCAAAGGCTTAGCATTCTCGATTCGTACATGGGGCAGAGGATTGAGGTAAACCTTAACTGCCTTGCGGTTAGCATCTGAAGCGTTTCTTACCATACCAATCCTGGCTTCACGGACCTTTACCTTACCCAGTATGGAGTCGTCTTCTACCAGGATTGGACCTAGGTTTTCTCTAGGCTCATCGCTCATGAAGTAACGGTATCCCGAAGCTTCTGTATCTTCTATCTTAGGCATGATATTCCTTAATCCAAGATTGAATTAATCTAGGGGTTTGTCTAGCCGAAGCTCGACAACAGTGAATCCCTAATTGTACTAGCTTCTGCCTAGCCCTTTCGATAACGGCTACTCGGTTTGTGGTGTTAGCTGGATTCAGTGGCTTCTCATTTCCAACAGACTTTCTACGGTTGCTAATCCACTCCAGACATTGATCTAGCGGGGTTACGAGAAACACAACTCGTAGGTTCTCTAACTGACTACTCCACTTTACATCTTCGCTGAGGAGCAGTCCCTCAACAAGAATTGTATGAAATCGCTTCTGGCATAGGAAACAGGGCTTAGTTGTTAGCTCCTGAATCAAATCGTAAATGGCCCTAGCACTTCCAATTGTGTCTCCCCCACCGCATGGGCTGTCGTAGTGTCCTAGGATAGCAATATCGTCATGGTGATAGTAAAGCGGCTTCTGTCGTCCTGGTATCCTTACAGCACACCACTTACCGCTAAGCTGATGCATTACCTTTCTCATCGCGGTACTTTTGCCGCTACCTGAAGTGCCTCTGATTTGGATGATCACTATTCCTCCCCTATTCAGTAGTGCGGTACAGTTGCTTAGGTTTTCCCTCTCCTAGCAGTACTCTACTGAACTTGTCTGTTTCGCACAGGATATTTTGCCAATCAATTGCTTCCAACCGTCGATAGACTTCTGAAGGCAGCTTAGATTCGCAAACCTCTATGTACCAAGTAAGATGTTTCTCAAATTGATCTTGAGACATAGGGGATTTAGGATTCAAACCAAGCAAACGATTCATACCTCTGCGAGATCCTGGACCCATTGGAGCCCAAGTATTACGATCTGCCCATTGCCCCTCAACTGCCCATCGTAAATCAGCAACAACTTGTCCTGCTAGAAAGGATCTGAATCCAGGCATCCCCTGAATCATGGTCCATGACTTCTGCATTGTCCTTGTATCTATTACAATGCCTGCATTGACTAATGGCATAATGAATCGATAGATAACTTGAGTAACCTTAGACCCACCATAAATTCCTGTAATCATGTAGGCAGCACTAAAGTTCTTTAAACCTAGACTGTGCCTATCATTTAGAATTTCATCAGCCATTGATGGATTCCAGACCTTTGGAAATCCGATAGCATGCAGAGCCTCTGGAACATTGAATTGTCTAGCCAAAGCACAAGCAATCAGCATATTTGGATGGCCATAGTTTGGTTTGTACCAATTGTTCAGCAGCCACTGACTGACTCTGTCATCCATACGCCTCACGTTGCAAAAACGGTACTTTCTGAGTATCTCGTCATCAGTCCATGGTGGTGGTTTGCCATCTTTTCTCTTAAGCCTAATTGACTCTCGCTCCTGAATCCAATACAACAGTCGCTCCATCGGCATCAGTTTAGCAACTTCTTCAATCAGCATTAGTCTCTCTCTCCTCAGTTAAGCAGTACCTAGTCAGTTTTGCTGCTGGCCGACTAACAATAGTTAGGGCTTCCCACTCAATGTTTCTTTGGCCAGTTTCGTTTTCGTTGTCAAATGAAGGAAACCGACAAAGGCATTGTTGCAAGTCTGGATCAATTTCTACCACTATTCCCACTTGTCCTACCCAAGCCCTTATGTCTTCGTCCTCTTCTCCGCTACTTTCCCACTCATCAGGTTGTCCTACTACCAAAACATAATCCCCAAGTTGTACTTCTTCAATATCCTCGTTAACTGCGCTGGCCTCTACGTTGACTAACATTGCAGAGACAACATCAGTAACTTCCTTCCCTACTGGAATTGTACGGAATTTGTGTAGACTAATTAGGGATTCAACAAGTTCCGCTATCTCGTCTTGGTCAGCAACAATTCCCTCTTCGGTGTCTCGATCAATTACCTGTAGGCTCACTAGGATTTGCATCATCTTCTCCAGAGGTTTCTACTACTTCCTTGGCAATTTGTTCAAGCATCTTCGGCAGCTTACGCATCAACACAGAAGTCGCATAATGAATGACTTTCAAGCGACGTTGGAATCCATTCAGTATGTGCTCTAGCTGTTCTTGGAAGTTGGAAAACTCCACAAGATCACTAACCCCCTTAACATAATCTCGATAGGCAGCCTTTACTTCATCCTTGTAAGCCTCACGGAGGGCAAGAATATCCCTGTCTTCCATTGCTTCGCGAATAGATTCTACGCTGGCTTGTTCCATTGAATTGCTCCCAATGATGTTTGGTGGTTAAGTGGCAGACCCTTCCCAACTAATCGGATGGTACTCTGCTGATACCTTGAGTGGAATACCAATATCATTACCGGACTGTTCCATCAAGCGTTTAATCTTATCTGCTATTGGCTGATTACCTAGCTTTGGCTTAGCAGGCATATCAACCACTATCTCATCGTGAATTTGCATAACCATTCGATAACCAGGCATTGACTGTAGATAGGGATGTACTCGAATCATAGCCTTCATGGTACACCACATGGCCGATCCTTGGACGAAATAATTCATGGGAATTGTCGGGCTTACGTTTCCCCATCTAGACCGAGTGCAATATATAGGATAGCCATGTTTTGGATCGACTGTCTTGTCTGGTAGTGTTTCGACATAGCCTTGCTTGTTAGCCAAGTCAGTCATCTTCTTGTTTAATTTGCTGTGCTCACTCAGACGGTCCTTCACCAAGTCATAAGACCCTGGTCTGTGGGCAGCCCTATCTCCTGTAGGTTGCATACATCCATAGCTAAATGCAAATCCAAAATTCTTGCACCACTGATACCACGTTGAAGCATACTTCTTCTTGAAAGCCCCCTTCTCTTCCGCTAATGGCCAGAACAGATCAGGATAGATGATGCTAGCGTTCATCAAGTGGTAGCTACCAAAGTATGGCGGTTCATCTGGCTTCTCAAACAGGTCAATCATTACCTTCTCACCAGATACGTAAGCGGGTATTCGCAACTCCAAGTTTTCATAGTCAAAGCTCCACCACTCCCTACCAGGAGCCGGCCCAAACATATACCTAGCACTGTGTCCCTCTTCGCCTACCTCAGCAATCTCTTGCTTGCTAATCTGCTGACTGTTAGGGTTGCTACTGCTGAACCTCAGAGTGTCCGTGCCAGTTGGATTCAGCGAAGGGTAAAGTACTCTCCAGCCAATCACACGGGCATTGACATTCTTGTTTACAAGAGGCAGCCAGAATTTTTCATAAGACTTGATGTACCCTAAAGCAGTTTGCCGCTTACGATATGCTTTGAGGTTGTTAATGAACTGATACGGAATACCATCTTGGGGCAACGTGGCTAACCACTCATCCAACACAAACTTGTCAACGCTGACATTGCCCTTCTTCGTCATACGACTTGAAGTCAACTTAAACTGCTCAAACAATACTTTCTTCAGGTCATTGCTAGCGCCATTTTTCGGTAGTGTCTTGATGCCACCCTTTGACAGCTTAACACAAGCCCTGTGACACCTTGCTGATGACTCAGTGTAATGCTTTTTCAGTTTGTTAGTACGTTCTTCACTCTCAGTAACCCCGTAAGACTCCATACAACCAAGCACGGGCAGTAACTTCAACCGCTCTTGGTAGATTCTCCACAATCCCTTCTTCTTAATCAACTCTCGTTGCTTCTTAAACAGTGGTAGTGTCACCGCACTATCGCTATTGGCGTAATCACTACACACTGTCCACCAAGGATGGGCTAGTTCTGCTAGTAGTTCAGCCAGAACATCTCCATGACAATCCTCTGGTTTGCAAAAGCACCCTAGTCGCTTACCATCCAATTCTGATAAGCAAGCCAGCAACTTCTTATTGTGAGTAATCCACCTTCTGTACTTGTCGATCACCTCCGCTCGGTTGCCATCCACCCCAATATGAAATGGGTTACCCCACTTTGTGGTCCTGTCAATACGGACATCAAACTCTTCTCTTCGCAGGTTAACTACTTGGCACTTGCCCGTTAGGTATTTCTCTTTCTTGGCAATAGCCCTGGGCAGCCAAGCGTCAGACTTCCATGTCTTCTCCTTGGCACTAGGCATCTCTGGTAATCCAGCCTTAGCAATTCGCCAGGTCGGGTATTTGTGCTTGGCTATCCTACGGGCTTCTAAGCAAGCAACCTCCAAGGCATCTTCAAACGGTTGCGCATTGACCCCAAGATACACAATCGACATTGAAGTAAGGTCATGGGGTTGATTGCTTGCCAGCAGATGACCGGCTAACAACGTGTCGTATACCTTGCTCCAATCCCACCAGCCCATACCGTCAAAGACTGTACCTAATGCTCCAAAGTCAAACTTCGGATTCTGTAGTACAACCGAATCAGCATCTTCAAACCGGCTACGAATATCGTCTAAGTCTTCTGGCGGTACGATGGGTTGTCTAGTCTCAGGGTTTACATCCCACTCCCACCACGTATTTTGCCCTTCCTCATCACAGATTGTAACGAGGTATGGCTTGGCCCCATGTTTCAAATCGAGACCGGTATCTTCACTATCTAGGCTTATCATCCCACCGTTGCTGATCCTCGGCATTGCCTAGTCCTCCTGTATCTGCAAGCCAAGGTCTTGCATAACCCGCAACACTTCACTCAGATTTGCCCTGGATATTGGGCTGACAAGATTAGCAATTCTTTCCGTCTTTGCTAAACCAACTCTTCGATAAACAGACTTGTCAACTTCAGAAACAGCAGTTACTCCCCGCAATTCCCATCCTACCCCAGCCGCTCTTTTAGAAGCCTTGTCTAGTGCAGCTTCAACCTCAAGTGCAGAGGCAACAAACGCTTTGCCTAGCCGCAACGTATCCATGTGCTTGTGGTTGACAGTTTCGATAAGCAACTCTAGTTCGCTCTTGGGTGGTTCAGCGGTTTTGTGAGTGTCGGCTAAAACGCCCAAAGCCTTCATCATAGGTTGGCTAACTGGAGCTTTTATCACAGAATCTTCGGATCTATGAATCAACCCTTCTCTAAGCTCAATTCCATTAGAGAACTTTCCAGGGGGTTTCGTAGCGGCGGCTTCAGCCTCTTCTTGGCCGACCTCCAGAAATCGTTTACCAATATCTGCCTCGGTAGAAACAAGCCTAGGCTTGCCTTTAGGCGTTGCCTTAGCCTGGGGTGTAGGTAGGGGCTTACCAGGGCTTTGCGACGCACCTAGGGCCTTCCTGGGGGCTTTAACGGGATGTTTAGCCTTGCCCTTAACCTTATTGGGCTTCTGCTTGGTTGTGGTGGGCTTGCGTAGCGGCTTCTTCGTCTTTTGAATGCGAGGCATGATCGCTCCTAATGCTTGTGGTTACTCGTCTTGCTTATCCATTGCATCCAACCAATCTTCGTAGGTTGGGTACAGCGGTTTGTAGTGTTTGCGATTGAGAACTAGACGCCACTTTGACCACGGGGCAATTACCCCATTATATACAGGCAGCCTACGTAGGCCGGCTGCTGCTAGTACCCTATCACCGTGTTGAATTATGGCTGCATACTTGGCATGATGAATCTTGCCAGTATCTAGCAGCCACTGCAATCGACCTACGTGGATGTAGTTGTGGCAGAAGTGACATAGCGGGGCAGTACGAATATAGTACAGACGTCCTTTGACGTAGTCAGTGCGATAGACTTCGTGGCCTTCAAGCCACTGATGGTAGGCAGCACTGAGCTTGGGAACACCGCAAGCCTCACAATGCCAATCTGTACTGCGATAAGCTTCCTGCCTTGTCTTATTCCACCATACAGAACCCAGAATGACACGAGGGGCTACCCCATGAAGTGGCTTAGGAATTTGAGGTAGCAATAGAAGTTCTGGCTTAACTTTCCATCGCTTGGGTTTAACCTTGGACATCTTCTCCCGCAGTCTATCAGCAATGCTCAAGATTAACCCTCAATATGTTGTGTGGCTAGCGTTAGGGCTTTTTGCAAGCAGGAAGGGCAGATCCAGGTCGTATTGGAATCATAATCTGGTTCATCCCCCAGCCTTACAACAACTTCCGATTCAACTCTACATTCACTGCATACAGTTGGGCAAACCCACGACCTATTCCCAATGATTGCAGCAACATCCTCTGGAGTCGCTGTTTCTTTGTCTAGACACTCCAACCTTGCAATAGTTTCTCTCCAGGCTGGATTTCCACTTTTACCCCGATATTGGGCAGCAAACCGGTCAGCAACATCTCGAATCTGTGAGCGAATAGTGATGAGTTTCATGTTTGTAGTCCGCCTCCACCAGAGCGTTGAAGGTTGAACCCAGCGAATAAGCCAGTATCAAACACAAGCTTCTGTAAGTCACTAATATGGGACTGGCTCATCTGATGTACAGATTGTAAGTGTGCCTGAGTAGCAGCCAAGGCTCCAGCGATACCTGCCCCTTCTGTTGGCCTTAAACCACATTGCCACAGTTCATCCATTAGCGATTGTGCATCTTCCATACCCAGTCGAATGGCTGGATCTCGCTCTTGGTAAAGATTCGTAATCTTTACAAGAGTGACCACCCCGTCATAGATATCCCCTCTGTCGTCCCTACTAAACAGAGTTAGGTCTACACACCGACTACAGTGGTTTAGCCAAGCGTGGACTTGCATTCTTTCGGTCATGGTTATACAATCCTCACCGTCTTAACTGCTTCTCCAGCACGCAGCACCCTCGCGGTAATTCCCCACTTAGGCTCCCACTCTCCCACATAGCCTAGAACTTTGTGCTCAGCTTTGCAGACAGGTAATCCTCTAGCTTGTTCACAGTGGTCAGTACAGGATCTGAATAGCACGTGAGTTAACATTCTACTGACGTTACAGCGAAGGTGCCCACCCACGATGTAGTTGTAGTCAGAATCGCCATCAAGCTCTTCTCCACATACAGGGCATTTGGCAATAAGAAACCCAATGTGGATTACCGGGTTAGATTCTTCGCTACTTGGGCTTTGGCTTTGGTTTGCTACTGTTGCTTGATTGGGTTGCTTGATCGGATTCATTTGGTTTTCCTTTACAGATGGGGCATACCGACCACTTGCGATTCTTGCCTGAACCACCACAGGCAAT
>Ga0172380_10007195_pt1 | contig 12611 bp, 12 predicted proteins | sample Leawe162metaG_FD_119747 | JGI IMG/M metagenome (GOLD analysis project Ga0172380, IMG submission 119747) | Leachate microbial communities from a municipal landfill in Southern Ontario, Canada - Leachate well 162 metaG | ecosystem: Engineered > Solid waste > Landfill > Unclassified | place...
GGTGCACTCGGGCCTTCATCTGACGACTTCGGACGGCTCTCGCTCTCATTCACGGTTTTGTCGACCTACGACCGATTCCGCGCTTTTCTCGCCGACCTCGAACGAAGCCTCCGTCTCGTTGATGTCACATCGCTCTCATTCGGTTCACCAGGGCAGAACGGTATGACATCGTATCAAGTGACCTTCACGACGTATTGGCTGAAATAACTATCATGAACTCACTTCTCAAAAAGATTCTCATAGCAGTCGTCGTGCTTGCCATCATTTTTGCAGCATATCGTATTTTCTTTGTGAGCGAACCTGAAGCGCCGCTTTCATCTGAGACCGTGAGTGGTCTTCCTGTCGAAGACGGCGATCTCTTGTCGCTCTTGCTTCAACTCAAATCCCTCAAGCTTTCTGATGAGCTTCTTGCTGACCCAACATTCGTCACACTCCAAGATTTCACCGTTGAGCTCGCACCAGAGCCGGTAGGACGTCGCAATCCGTTTGCGGCAATCGGTGCTGCCGAAACTCCGGTCGCGACGACGTCGACGACAACGCCTGCTACGCCGTAAATCCTAAATCCGAAGCACGAAATCCGAAACAAATCAGAAATCCAAATGATCTAAACGAAACATGTTTTTGGTTTCTGATTTCGAACATTTGGATTTATTTCGGATTTCGAGTTTAAGGTTTCGTATTTAGAATCCAACTATGTCATTCCTCAATCAACTCGTTGAGCAAGGAAAACTCGCACAGGAAGCGGCTGCTGCTATCGAGCAGGAAGCTTCAGATGCGGGGCGCTCTCTTGAAGAAGTCGCCCGATCAAAAGGTGTGCCAAATGCTGACATCCTCGGTGCTAAGGGGGTTTACTACGGATTGCCGACACGTCCGTCCATTGACCCTAAGTCAATCTCTTTTGACATTCTCAACCAGATTCCCGAAGAATCTGCTCGCCACTATCGTCTCGTACCAATCGGCATGGTCGATGGTGCACTTGAAGTGGGGGTCGTCGATCCAGATAATACCGAAGCAAAAGATGCGCTTCAGTTTATTTCGGCAAAGACGGGACTTCCGTACAAGCTTTTCCTTATCTCGCAAAATGATTACGAGAAAGTTCTCGAGAACTACCAAGGTCTCTCAGGGGAGGTGACCGAAGCACTCACCGATCTCGAGTCCGAGCTCAATACTGAACAAACGAAGTCGATTAAGCGCGCTCGTGATGAAAAGAACGGTGTCAGTGAACAGGAGGCGATCGTCGAAGATGCACCAGTCACAAAAATCGTCGCGACAGTGCTCAACCATGCGGTTGAGCAGAGTGCATCAGACATCCACATTGAGCCAACCGACGATATGCTCAAGATTCGTTTTCGTGTTGATGGCGTGATGTCGACGAACCTCACACTGCCGATGAACGTGCATCCTGCGATTATCGCGCGTATCAAGATCCTCTCGAACATGAAAATTGACGAGAAGCGCAAGCCACAAGACGGTCGTTTTTCAGCGCACATCGGCGGACGTAAAATCGACCTCCGTGTCTCGACATTCCCGGCATACTACGGAGAGAAGGTGGTTATGCGTATCCTCGATCCAGAGAAGGGCGTTCTACCACTCGATAAAATCGGCATGTCAGAGCGTGACCTTCGTTTGGTCCGCAATGCGATTAAGCGACCATATGGTCTCATCCTTATCTCAGGACCAACCGGCTCCGGTAAGACGACAACACTTTATTCGATGCTCGAAGAGGTCGACCGTGAGGCACAGAACGTGCTCTCGCTCGAAGATCCTGTCGAATACAACATCAGTGGTATGAATCAGTCGCAGGTGCGTCCTGAGATTGGCTACACATTCGCATCTGGTCTTCGTACGACACTCCGTCAGGACCCCGACATCATCATGGTCGGTGAGATCCGTGACAAAGAGACGGCACAGCTCGCGGTGCAAGCCGCACTTACCGGTCACCTCGTCTTCTCAACTATCCACACCAACAGCGCGATCGGCGTCATTCCGCGTCTCATCGACATGGGCGTCGATCCGTACCTCATCGCACCAACACTCGCGCTTGCCATGGCACAACGTCTCGTGAAGCGTCTTTGCCCTGAGACGGGGAAGGAGATTCCTATCGAAGGCAGCGTCAAGATGATGGTCGAGAAACAATTTGAGGACCTACCAAAGAAGTATCAATCAGCAATTCCTGACTCGAAGTTCCTCTATGGTCTCGAGCCATCTGAGGCTTGTCCAAAAGGTACGAAGGGCCGATTGGCGGTGTTCGAGGTGATTGAGATGAACAAAGAGATCGAACAAATTATCCTTACGAATCCAACCGAGCCAGCGGTCCGCGAAGCGGCGCGCAAACAAGGCATGTTGACGATGCGCGAAGATGCCCTCATTAAGAGCATGCGAAAAGAAGTTCCGTTTGAAGAGGTCAACACCCTCGGTGGCGTTATTGACTCGGTCGAAGATGAGGCTGTACAGGCTGATGCTGCCGCAGCACTTGAGAGTGAAACAAAAGAGAGCGTGATAGAATAATAAGAGCATATGGCCGCATACGACACACAACTCACTGAACTCATCGAGACCATCATCAAAGAGGGAGGCTCCGACCTTCACCTGACAGCTGGTTATCACCCAACACTCCGCGTTTCGAGTGCACTCCTCCCGCTCGTTACTAAACCGATTCTCACGTCTGACGACACAAAAGGATACATGGAGGTGCTCCTCACACCTGAGAACCAGGAGACATTCCTTCGTGAGAAAGAAGTCGACTTTTCATATAGCTATAAGAACGATACGGTGCGTCTCCGCGGTAACTGCTCGCTCGCTCGCGGCGCCGTCTCAATCGCACTCCGTCTTATTCCGAAGAACATCCGCACACTCACGGAGCTTGGGCTTCCTGGCTCGCTTGCTGATTTTGCACGCCGCCAGCAAGGATTTTTTTTGGTGGTCGGCCCAGTTGGTCACGGCAAGTCAACCACGCTCGCAGCAATGATTGATGTGGTCAACAGCGAGCGTGCCGACCACATTGTGACAATTGAAGACCCTGTTGAATATATCTTCGAACCAAAGAAATCGATGATTAATCAGCGCGAAGTGCGCGTTGATACCGATGATTTTCATAAAGCGCTCCGCGAGCTTTTTCGTCAGGACGTTGACGTGGTGATGATTGGTGAAATGCGAAGCCCGGAGACGATTGCTACAGCGGTTACTGCCGCTGAAACCGGCCACTTGGTGCTTTCGACACTGCACACCAACAACGCGTCACAGACAATCGACCGTATCATTGACTCGTTTCCACCCGAACAGCAAACGCAGATTCGCATCCAGCTCGCGAGCTCGCTTATCGGTGTCTTTTCACAACGTCTCGTCCAACGTGTTTCAGGCGGACTCGTTCCTGCATACGAGCTTTTGGTGAACAACAAAGCAGTTGCGAATCTCATCCGTGAGGGCCGTACACATGAGATTGACTCTGTCATTGAGACAGGATCTGAGTACGGCATGGTTGATATGAACCGTTCGCTCGCGGAGCTCGTGCGGAACGGGGAAGTGTCGGTCGAGACCGCGCGTATTCACTCGCTTAACCCTGCGATCCTTGAGCGCCTTATTTAACGCATAAATCCTAACGCATGACGCATAATAAAAACCAAGGATCTCTCTCATGCGTTATGCGTTATCATTTCCTCATATGCCTTTGATTTATGCCGGCCTCGCACTCGTCGTCATACTTGCTATCGTTTTCATAAGCAGATAAACATCTATGTTGTTCTCATATACAGCGCTTGATCAACAGGGAGCCGAGACAAAAGGCACGATTGATGCCGTTTCTGAAAACGTCGCAATCCGATCGCTCCAACAACGGGGTCTTGTTATCTCGGGCATCAAAGCGGTTGATGAACGCGGTTGGATCGAGAGCTTCTCATTTTTCAGTGGTCCTTCCAACAAAGACGTCGTCATCGTCTCGCGACAGATTGCCACACTCTTCGAAGCTCAGGTCTCAGCACTCCGTGTGTTTCGTCTCCTTTCCGAAGAAGCCGAGAATCAAGCGCTCCGTGATGCACTCTCCGGCGTCGCAAATGATATCCAAGGTGGTAGTGCTATTTCCAAAGCACTCGAGAAGCATCCAAAAGTCTTTTCTCCTTTCTACGTCAACATGGTGAAAGCCGGTGAAGAATCAGGAAAGCTCGATCAAACATTTACATTCCTCGCCGACTACCTCGACCGATCATACGAAGTCACATCAAAAGCCAAAAACGCGCTTATCTATCCCGCGTTCGTCATTGGCGTGTTCGTTGTCGTTATGATTCTCATGTTGACCGTCGTCATCCCGAAGCTGTCGGTCATTCTCGAAGAGAGTGGACAGGCGGTCCCACCATACACTGCGGTTGTCATTGGACTCTCGAATCTTCTCATCCACTACGGTATCTTCATTCTCATCGCGCTCGTTGTTGCAGGATTTTTTGTCTGGAGATACATACAGACGCCTGAAGGATCTGCATCAATCGCACGTCTCAAGCTTTCAGTGCCATATGTCGGTTCGCTCTATCGCAAATTGTACTTGGCGCGCATCGCAGACAATATGAACACAATGCTTTCATCAGGTATCCCGATGGTCCGTGCACTTGAGATTAGTGCTTCGGTTGTGGGCAATCGCATCTACGAGGGGCTTCTCACAAAAGCGGTCGAATTGGTTCGTGGTGGTTCGCCAGTTGCCGATGCCATGGCAGGAACGGGGAAGGAGATTCCGAACGTGATGACCCAGATGATTAGGATTGGTGAAGAGACCGGAGAATTGGGCAGCATCCTCAAAACATTGGCGCATTTCTACCAACGCGAGGTCACCAATGCGGTCGATACACTCGTTGATTTGATCGAACCGGCCATGATTGTGCTCCTTGGTTTGGGCGTTGGAACGCTCCTTGCATCGGTCCTCATACCGATCTACAACATCTCCTCGTCGATCTAGGGTGATTTTAGTTGTCCACAGGGCTGTTTTGGCTAGGAAATAAGGCATTTATAATGAATCCCGTTACCAATGCATTTAGCAGGTACTAATAATCAGTGATTTTTATGAAGAATACGAAGAAAGGTTTCACACTCATCGAGCTCTTGGTCGTCATCGCGATCATCGGCATTCTCTCCTCGGTTGTGTTGGCATCGCTCAACACCGCCCGCAGGAAGTCACGTGACGCTCGTCGCATGGCCGACCTCCAGCAGATTAAGCTCGCAGCAGAGCTCTACTTCGATGCAAACGGCAGCGAATACCCTGCGGATATCTATGCTGCAAGCGGTAGCCTCTCGCCTGAATACATCGGAAGCGTTCCTACGGATCCTACCGGCGGTGAATATGCATACAATCTTGCGACCTCGACGACGGACTACTGTCTTGGTGCTGCACTTGAAGATGAAACGGCAGCAGCGTCTACGACATCTGACACGGCATGTATCACATCTCTTGGTGGTACGGTGAACTACGCAGTCGCTCCTTAGTCTCCCTTCGACTCGCGTTGCTCACTCAGGGCAGGCACGAGTGTAGATTGCGAATGACCCCCGAAGCCTTTGGCGGAGGGGGTTTTCGTTTTGTTCGATACGTAACGCATAAGAATGACGCATGAATAGGATTTCTCATGCGTTATGCGTTATCATTAATAATCGCCTTCCCATGTTTCTCATCGCATCCTTCATCTTCGGCACCATCATCGGAAGCTTTGCAAATGTCTTCGTGCTTCGCTATGGCACGGGGCGTTCGCTCAATGGCCGCTCGTCGTGCGGCTCGTGCGGCCATCAGCTCTCATGGTACGAGCTTATCCCAGTTGTGAGCTGGCTCATCCAGCGGGGGAGATGCCGTTCGTGCGACAGCCGTATCTCGCCGCAGTATCTCATTGTCGAGCTCGTCTTCGGTGGAGTGTTCGCACTCTGCGCGTGGTTCACCCTTGGCTCTGTCGCGATGCTCACGCTGTCGTTGTTCATCAACCTCGTCTATCTTTGGATTGTCTCATTCCTGCTCATCGCTCTTTCTATCTACGACATTCGTCACATGATTATTCCCGATGGGATGCTCATTGTCCTCGGAGCAGCCGTTGTTGCATGGCACATCGGTGGATTGTGGGGCGTGTGGAACACGCTTCTCATGGCACTCATCGCTGGTCCGCTTGTTGCACTTCCGTTCTTTGCTTTGTGGTTCGTATCAAAAGGCCGATGGATGGGTCTTGGTGATATTAAACTCGCTGTTGTGCTCGGTTGGATGCTCGGGCTACTCGGCGGTTTCTCGGCGCTCATCTTTGGGGTGTGGGCGGGTGCGCTTGTGAGCCTTCTGACTATCGGTATAACTCGTTTGGTTTCTCGTCGTGCCGGTCTTACAATGAAGAGCGAGATACCGTTCGGCCCCTTCTTGGTTTTTGGAGCCCTGCTTGTATTGCTGACCGGCATTACGCTCGAAATATTCGTTGGCTCGTTGTAATCGGGGCAAGTTCCAAATCCCAAACATCAAATTCCAAACAATGATTAACATGCAAATGTTCAAAAGCTTGAAATCCAAAATCTTGAGTTTAATTGGAACTTGGAATTTGGAACTTGGAACTTCCATCAATGTGAAGCCTTCCAAGGGCTTCACATTGATGGAAATGGTCGTGACGGTCGGCATCTTTGCCCTCATTTCGACCGTCGTCATTGTGCGTAACGCACAATTTGACAACGAGACATTGCTCCAAAACCTCGCATACGATGTTGCGCTCTCGGTGCGTCAGGCACAGCAATTTGGCGTCAACGTCCGCGCTTCCGAAGGTGTGTTCAGTGGCTCATACGGAATCCATTTTGATGCAGAACAACCGACGTATTTCATGTTCACCGACATCAATGAAAATGGCCTGTACGATGAAGACGAGCTTCTTGAGACGTACACCCTGGGTCGTGGAGCCACGATTGGCGCGATTTGTGACCCTTCGTCCAAAGGGGATTGTGGTCACAAACAACTCGATGTTGTTTTTAGGCGCCCCGACCCTGATGCTGTCATCAACAATGGTGACCTCTCACAGGCGACCGTTGAGCTGGTTTCGGGTCGTGGTGATGGTTCCCGCATCATAAGTATTGAATCGACAGGACAGATTTCGATTAAGCGAGCGCTGGAAGAAGTTAATGATACCGGCGGAGATGGAATTGAGGCTTTCTAGAAAGTGATATCGATACCCTCATTCATCAGTAGCATGCACACGATAACTACAGAACAAAAAGGATTCACGCTCGTCGAGATGATCGTCGCGATTTTCGTGTTCTCGGTTGTGATGGTAATCTCGACCGGTGCGCTGGTCTCTATCATCGGTGCGAACCGCAAGGCACAGTCGGTAAAATCCGTTATGAACAACGTCGCTTTTTCGCTCGACAGCATGACCCGCGCGCTTCGTGTCGGGAACAACTATGATTGCGGCGTCTCACTCTGTGCATCCGATGGATCCGAATCACTCACATTCACTGACGTCGATGGTCGTGAGGTTCAGTATCACCTCAACACAAGTACGAATCAGATCGAGCGCGAGATTGACGGAGGCGGATTTCAGGCGCTCACGGCTCCTGAAGTTACTGTCGACCGTCTCATGTTTTATGTTGATGGTGTCGCATCCGACGGTCAGCCACGCGTGCTCATTGTGGTGAGCGGTCGGTCGGGTGTCGGTCGTTCGGAGACGACTTTCGATATTCAGACGCTCGTGAGCCAGCGTAGCCTCGACAGATAAAGTCGACGAAACAACGATATGAATACAAGAATCACAATGAACCACAGTCTACAAGCTTCCAAGGGCTTCACTTTTGTTGAAACGCTCGTCGCCATCTCCATCTTACTCATGGCAATTGCTGCCCCACTTACACTTGGTTCTCAAGGTCTTGCTGCATCTCGCGTCGCACGCGACCAAGTAATCGGTACGTATCTTGCACAGGAAGCGGTCGAATATGCGCGTAATATCCGTGATACGAATACGCTCGCTGCCCAAGATTGGCTTCAGGGTCTCGAAGGCTGTATCAATGCGATGTGTATGCTTGATGTTCCTGCAGGTGTTATCCAGGCCTGTGTCGGGGAAGACAGGTGTGACGATCCGATGGCTTTCAGTGAAACAACGGGATTCTATGGATTGCCTGGGGGCGGGAGCAAATGGGTAGATACGAAGTTCATAAGGACACTGTCTATCACTGTTGACGCAGGAAATCCTCACGAGGCGCTTCTTACGGCGACGGTTTCGTGGAAAGACGGCCTTGCTGATCGAAGCCTCTCTGTTGAGGAATCGATACTCGATTGGCAGTAGAACGATGAAGCAACGATATGAATACAAGAACCACAATGAACCACATCCTAAAAGCTAAAAGCCAAAAGCTAGAAGCTGCTCGAGGCTTTACGCTTTTTTATGCCGTTCTCGTCTCGTCACTACTCCTTGCCCTCGGGTTGGCGATTTTCAACATCACATACAAAGAGCTTATCCTTTCTGCTGGCGCTCGCGAATCGGCTGTCGCGTTCTACGCTGCGGACGCGGGTCTCGAATGCGCCCTGTTCTGGGATCGAAAACATACTGGTCTCTCATCACCAGTGTTCGGATTCTATGGTGATAGTCTCGCGAGTGGTCTTGCTGGCTATTGGAGATTTGAAGAAGGGGAAGGAAGCGAAGCGTACGACTCGAGCGGTCAAGGAAATACCGCTGTCTTCAGTGGGATGGATGAAACTGCGTGGGGGTCGGGACAAATTGGTGGAGGACTCTTTTTTGACGGTGTAGATGATTATATTGAAGTGGATGATAGCGACGGGCTTTCGCTCGCCGGTGATATGACCATTACTGCGTGGATTAATCCAACTGATTTTGCGGGTACAAACGGTATTGTTGGAAAAACAGAGAGCAACGTGCCAAGCCCTTACGATTTTTACACAACACAAACAACGGGCACACTTCGTTTTTATGTGGGTGACGGAAGCTCGTTTCAATTTATTGAGAGTACGAGCCCCCTCACTGTTGGTGTTTGGCAGCATGTCGTCGCGGTGCGATCCGGATCGACCGGCCGCCTTTATATAAACGGGGAGCAGGTTGGGAGTGGTGCACTCAGTGTTTCAGCTGTTGATGATAACGGAACCCTCCGCATCGGCTCGCGTGATGACGGTGTGACCAAGATGAAGGGGGGTCTCGATGACGTGCGCATCTATAACCGCGTGCTCTCGGTCACTGAGATCGAGGCGATATCTGAACCCGACGGAGGATCCAATATCGTCTTCACCGACCCCGTTGTTCCTGACAGTGGAGCCAATTGTGTCGGTAGTGACATCACCGCTGTCGCTAACGGATGGGAGACTTCGACCTCCACCACGGCAGCCACTACTTCTTTCGATATTGCATTCCCGAGTGGTCGGTGCGCATCGGTCGACGTGTTCAAGAACGCCGCCACCACGACCATCATCTCGCGCGGCTATAACAGCTGTGATCTCGACAATCCCCGTCGCGTTGAGCGTGCCATTAGGGCGATCTACTAGGAGCAGCGATTAGCGATTGGCGATTAGGAAATAGCGGAAAACCAGTCCTTTTCTAGAAGCTAAAAGCCAATCGCTAATCGCTGTATACTGTCTCCATGCCCGTCCCGAAAAGCGCCCACGAACGCCACAAAAAGCTCTCTGCAGAGGTACAGCGCCATGCGGAGCTTTATCATACTCACGACGCGCCCGAGATCTCGGACGAAGCTTACGACGCGCTCGTACGTGATGTGGCGGAGCTCGAAGCTAAGCATCCTGAGCTCAAAAGTGTTGGTAGCGTTACACAGGCGGTCGGTGGACGTCCTGCAGAAGCTTTTTCAAAAGTTCGCCACGACGTGCGGCAGTATTCATTCGACAATGTTTTTAACACCGAGGAACTTCAAGTGTGGACGAAGCGCGTTGAGAAAGGCCTTGCTGAAGCAGATCTCTCAACTTCGGATCTTTCATATTGTGCTGAAGAAAAGATTGATGGGCTTAAAGTCATTCTTACCTACGAAAGTGGCAAACTCGTACGCGCAGCGACTCGAGGCAACGGCGTCATCGGTGAAGACATCACACACACCGCACGCACCATCAAAGACATCCCGCACACACTTTCACAGCCTGTGTCGCTCATTGCTGTGGGTGAAGTGTGGCTCGGTGCCGAAGAATTGGAACGCATCAACGCTGAACGCACCAAGAACAGTGAGCCATTGTTTGTGAACACGCGCAATGCCGCAGCCGGAGCGCTTCGTCAGCTCGATGCGAGCATCACTGCGTCGCGCCGCCTCAACTTTTTTGCATACGATATTGAAGAACCGACAACCAACGACCTACAACCAACAACAAAGACGCAAGAAGATGAGCTTAAACTCCTCAAGAAGCTCGGGTTCACGGTAAATCCTGCGTATGCAATCTGCATAACAGCAGAAGATATTGAAACGTATTACCACCAAGCGCTCGAACGACGTCACTCGAACAGCTATCACATTGACGGTGTTGTGCTCAAAGTAAATAACCGCGAACATCAGCGTGCGCTCGGTCACACCGCCAAAGCTCCACGATGGGGGATCGCATACAAATTCCCAGCAGAACAAGTCACCACGATCCTCGAAGACATCGTGCTCCAAGTGGGACGAACCGGTGTACTCACGCCTGTGGCTCACCTCAAGCCGGTATTCGTTGGCGGCGCATCGGTGTCTCGCGCAACGCTTCACAATGAGGATTTCATAAAAGAGCTCGATCTTCGTATCGGTGACACAGTCATACTCCAGCGCGCAGGCGATGTGATTCCTGAGATTGTTTCGGTACTCACCAACCTTCGCAGTGGCAAAGAGAAGCCATGGAAGTTCCCAACAAAAGTTGGATTGTGTGGGGGAGACGGCTCGATCGAACGCGTACCTGGTGAAGCGGCGTGGCGATGTAAACACAAAGGCTCGTTCGACCAACAGCGCCGCGTGTTTGAGCACTTCGTCGGCAAGCATGCTTTCGACATCGACGGTCTTGGCAAAGAACAAGTGAAACTCTTTTTGGAAGAAGGATTGATCTCGGACTTCGCTGACATCTTTACCATCGAAAAAGGCGATTTGATGTCGTTGCCGCGCTTTGCTGAGCTTTCCGCAGACAATCTCATCAAGGCAATCGAGACGTCGAAGAAAGTTCCACTTTCGCGATTTTTGGTATCGCTCTCTATCCCACATGTGGGCGAAGAGATCGCCATCATGCTCGCCGAGGCATTTGGCACGCTCGCGAACATCCAAAAGTCGAGCGAAGACAAGCTTTCAGCAATCGAAGGCATTGGTCCCATCATCGCCAAATCGGTTCGAGGTTGGTTCGACGATACAGAGAACATAAAGCTTGTTGAGAAGCTTGTTGAACAGGTAAAAATCCAAAGCCCCGAAAAACCAATCGCTAGTCGCCAATCGCTAAAAGCTCTCACCTTCGTTCTCACCGGCACCCTCTCAACCATGTCGCGCGATGAAGCCAAAGATCTTATCCGTGCTCGGGGAGGGAAGTCGGTCGGTTCTGTTTCAAAAAATACCAATTATGTTGTCGCGGGAGATGCACCGGGAAGTAAATATGATGAGGCAATAAAGTTGGGGGTAAAAGTGATTTCCGAAGAAGAATTCAAGAAACTTCTGTAGGGTTGACGACCCAACAAAATAAACGTATTATCCTCTCGAATTGTTCCTTGAGAGGCGACGATCGCGCTCTTCCGATGAGCCGAACTCATCGGACCGTTGTGGTGGGAACAACCCCACATCGTGGGGAGAGGGAGAAGATCATGGACAGCGGGCGTGACGTAGAGAAGTTTCTCAGACTGGAAAAGGCGATTAAGGTACCGATGTGGAAGCTGTGGACGGCCGCAATTCTTGCCTGCCTCGGCGTGGCGATCGTTCCTTGGCCCACGGAGGAGAATTTGGGCCTCATCTCCATGTCCGTCGTGAGCGCCGTCATCTGCTTGACGGTGGCGCACAGGATCCTGACCCCGCTCTGGACGGCGCTCCGTTTTCTGAACGGGGACTACTATCGCCACGAACTCATCATCCGTTCGGAGTTGGGTAGCGAGTCGAACGGCCGGGCCAGACTCGTAGAGCTTGCCCAGGAGATGCATGACGTTGGCAATCGTCAGAACGAGCATCAGAAGACGCTGAAGACAGCCAGCACTCTCCCTGCTCGGGCGCTCTTCTATCAAACGGAGGGGGAACTGTCGCGGGAGTTCAAAGAGCTCCAGGCCAGGTTCTATGCTCTCCAGGAAGCCCTGAGTGCTATGGAATACAACGTGTCGAAGCGGGGCAAGTACATCGACTACCTGTTCCCGGAAATGAAGAAAGAAACCTATCTTCGTGGAGACGGTACGACCGAGCAGCCGTCCACGTCGACTCCCACGGAAAGTTCGTGGGTGCCCACTGTGGGAGAGTTTCCTGGCGACCACTGACGCGCCTCTCCGTTTCAACCCGACCCCGCTTTGCGCTTGCGCAGGGCGGGGTCTTCACTTTTTTGATACACTAGCCCCAATGAACCCACAGGACATTGAAAACCTCGCCAAACTGGCGCGTATGGAGCTCTCGGAGGCCGAGAAGGCCTCTTTGGCGTCCGATATGAAGAATATCTTGGCCTTCGTTGATCAAATCAAAGAGGCTGATATCAGCATGGAAGCTGA
>Ga0172380_10007196_pt1 | contig 12608 bp, 10 predicted proteins | sample Leawe162metaG_FD_119747 | JGI IMG/M metagenome (GOLD analysis project Ga0172380, IMG submission 119747) | Leachate microbial communities from a municipal landfill in Southern Ontario, Canada - Leachate well 162 metaG | ecosystem: Engineered > Solid waste > Landfill > Unclassified | place...
ACCGCTCCGGTCACGATCAGCTGCGAAAAGAACGAGACACCGCCGACCCCGCCGAGAGCGCTTTGGCCAAAAATCCCGGCGGCAATCCCTCCCCACGCACCGCAAACCCCGTGCAGCGGCCAGACTCCAAGCACGTCATCGACCTGCCACTTGACTGTTTCTGTTTCAAAAAGAAATACGAAAAGTCCGCCCGCGACAACGCCAACCACCAAGGCGCTGACGGGATGATAAAGATCCGAGCCGGCGCACACCGCCACCAGACCGGCCAACGCGCCGTTATGCACAAAGCCGGCGTCATTTTTTGAAACCAGCATAGCGGTAATCGTCCCTCCGACCATTGCCATCAGCGAATTGATCGCCACCAGACCGGAAATGGCTTCAATTGAACCGGCACTCATCACATTAAATCCAAACCAGCCGACGATCAGCGTCCAGCTGCCCAGTGCCAGAAACGGTATGCTGCTGACCTTGATGGAGTTGGTTTCATAGCGCTTCAGGCGCGCACCAAGCAGCATAATCGCCGGCAACGCCAGCCAGCCGCCGACTGCATGTACCACCACGGAACCCGCATAGTCATGAAACGGCGCGCCGAAGGTCGTCGCCAGCCAGCCGGTTGCGCCGGCCAGTGTGTCTGAAAAACGGCCCCAGAGAGAGCCTTCGATCAGAGGATAGACCAGGCCTACGAAAATGCTGCCCGCCAGCGCGTTGGTCCAGAATTTCGAACGCTCGGCAACCCCGCCAGAGATAATCGCCGGAATACAGGCCGCAAAACCCAACAGCAGAAAAAACTTCACATACGCAAACCCGTGATCGGCCGCCAGCGTTTCAACCGGCACCAGGAAGGAAACACCGCGCGCAATCGGATAGCCGATCAGGAAGTAAATGATCGTCGAAAAACCCCACTCGCAAATGATTTTGTTAAGCGCATTCACCTGATTTTTTCGGCGGACCGAACCGACTTCCAGAAAAGCAAACCCGCCGTGCATCGCCAGAATCATCACCGCACCGAGCAGAATGAACAGCGTATTGGAAGACTGAGTCAATTCATCCGGTGCGCTGTCCGCCGCCTGTGCAGTACCGGTCAACAGAATCGCCGACAAAACCGTAATAAATAACAGCGCCAATCTTCTTTTAAACCACATATTTGTTTCCCTCCGTTTATTCGCTGCACCGCTCCTGTTGCCGCACAAACAAAAATGTTTTTGCTCCGGCATAAAATAGAGGAAAAGGAAAAGCACGTTTTATGCCCTTCATGAAAAGCACGGCGGAAACAACAAACCTTAATGCTTTATAATTAGTTGATTATAGATATTATCCGCCTGAATAATGGGCACTATATAAGAGCTACAAGATACAGATTTGTATTCATTGATGAATCAATAAGACAAAAGTGGATCGTTGGATTACCGGTTTGCATCACCGTCATCTTTGCACTTCAATACGAAATCCCACGGCAATTTCAATCGAACCCTTTATTTTTCCGAACCTTGGAGCTGGCGAGGCTGGATTACAGATTTTTTCCAAACATTGGAAAAACGGAAGCTGCCCAGACTTATGCAAGTGTGAACAACTTCCAAGGATTGGAAGCTTCGAGAGTTATGAGATGAAGAGATTGGCGCCGGAGCGGCTGAGGTGGTCGATATACATGGCGACACCACCTTCTTCGACTCCGTCGATCAGTTCTTCCCGTTTGATGCCCATCAGATCCATGCTCATGGTGCAAACGACCAGTTTGACGCCGCTGAATTTTGCCTGGGCGATCAGCTCCTGAAGCGTCATGACGTTTTTGTGTTTCATGATGCCTTTGATCATCGCCAGACCCATGCCCGCCATATTCATTTTGGAAAGCGGTAGCTTGTTCGCACCTTTCGGCATCATGATGCCGAACATTTTTTCGATCAGGTTTTTCTTCGCAACGACCGGGCCGGACTTACGCAGAATGTTAATGCCCCAGAAGGTGAAGAAGAGCGTCACTTCATAGCCCGCCGAGACGGCGCCGTTGGCGATGATGAAGGCGGCCATGGCTTTGTCAAAATCGTTGCAGAAAACGACATTGGTCATCGCCCGTTTTCCAGACATTGGAATCCCGCCTGCAGCATGCGCACGCTTGATGACCGTGGCACGGTAAGCGCCCTTTTCAGCCGGTTCGATCGAGGCCAGTTCATGTCCGGTGGTGTTGCACCAGGCGGGCACATCGGCGACAAAGCCGGGATCGGTGGCGGTGATGCAAACCGCTTCGCCTTCTTTCAGTTCGTCCAGCGCGTTTTTGAGCTGGAGGATCGGACCGGGGCATTGCTGGCCGCAGGCATTAATCGTTTTAACAAGTTTCATGGTCGGCTCCTTTTTAACATCTTCGTAATCCGAATCGCTTCCGGGCTTATGGTCTTCGGGCATCTCGTCGACAGAAATACCGGTTGTGCGCTGGTAGGTGATGTACCCGCCGGTGAGATTGCGGCAGTTGAATCCGTTCTGCGTTAACATGCGGCAGGCAAGATAACCACGAACCCCGACACGGCAGAAGACAAGGTATTCCTTTTCTTTGGAAAGCTCGTCCAGCCGGTCGCGCAATTCATCGATCGGAATGTTCTTCGATCCGGGAATAGTTCCTGCAGCGACCTCTTCCGTTGTGCGCACGTCAAGCAGCTTGCTGTGCGGTGCCGGATTGATGATATCTTCGACCTGACAAAGTTTTACGTCGCCGCGCAACACGTTCGCCGCAACGAACCCGGCAAAGTTGACCGGGTCTTTTGCTGAACCAAACGGCGGCGCATAGGAAAGTTCCAGTTCTTCGAGGTCGTACACGGTGAGTCCGGCGCGAATGGCGACAGCAAAAACGTCGATGCGTTTATCCACACCATCGGCACCGACCGCCTGCGCACCGAGCACTTTGCCGCTCTGCGGATCGAAAAGCATTTTGATGCTGAGCGATGCGGATCCGGGATAATACGAGGCGTGGCTGGACGGATGGACATAGATTTTTTCAAAAGCAATCCCCGCGCGACGGGCGGCTTTTTCGCTCAGGCCGGTCATACCGATTGCAAGATTGAACACCTTGCAGATGGCAGTGCCCTGCGTGTCTTTATAACGCGAGTCGCGGACGAAGATGTTGTCGGCGGCGATGCGTCCCTGCCGGTTGGCGGGCCCGGCCAGCGGAATCAGCGCGGGCTGGCGGGTAACGAAGTCGATTACTTCCACGGCGTCGCCGACGGCGTAGATGTTTTCATCCGAAGTCTGCATGCGGTCATTGACTTTGATGCCGCCGCGCGGGCCAAGCTCAAGGCCTGCCGCTTTGGCGAGCGCCGTTTCGGGCCTCACACCGATGGCAAGAATCGCTACGCCGGTTTCCAGTGTTTCGCCGGAGCTCAAAGCCAGCTTCAATCCTTTCGCGGATTCGCTGAAACCGGTGACGGAGGTGCCGAGGCGCAGATCAACTCCGTTGAGGGTCAGTTCCTGATGAAGAATCGAAACCATTTCGGGATCCGCCGGACCCATCACCTGCGGTGCGAGTTCAATCAGCGTGGTTCCAACGCCGCGCCTGCGCAGCGCCTCGGCCATTTCAAGACCGATGTAGCCGCCGCCGATCAAGGCGGCGTGCGTTTTGCCGTCGAGCGCCTGAATAATGCGATCCATGTCCTCCATGTTGCGAAGTGAAAGGACGTTCGGGTTGTCGATGCCGGGAATCGGCGGACGGATCGGTTCGGCACCGGGACTGAGAACGAGACTGTCGTACGACTCGCGATAGACTTCGCCGCTTTCAAGGTTTTTGATTTCGACTTCTTTTTTCTCCGGGTCAATCGCGGTGACTTCATTGCGCGTCCGCACGTCGATGCGGAAACGGGTGCGGAGCTGTTCCGGCGTGGTGACCAGCAGGCGGTCGCGGTCGGCGATTTCGCCGCCGATATGATACGGCAGTCCGCAGTTCGCAAATGAGACATAAGGCCCGCGTTCGAGAAGAATAATTTCAGTTTCTTCGCTCAAACGCCGCGCGCGCGCCGCCGCGCTGGCGCCGCCGGCGACTCCTCCGATAATAACAATTTTTTTTGCTTCCATGATGAAAACCCCTTCAGGTTAATCCTTAAAATGCAGAAAAGTGCGCAGGTGTTTGTGCATACAGTCGAACAGCTTCAGAAAATCGGGATTCTTCAGCGCGCAGTATTTCTGTGTTCCCTCCTTGCGGATGGAAACCAGTCCCTGCTGACAGAGAATCTTGAGCTGCTGCGACATCAGCGACTGACTGCAATCCAGCTGCTCAAAAAGTTCTGTGCAGGTTTTTTCACCGTCAGCCAGCAGCTCGATCACACCCAGCCGCACCGGATGAGCCAGCGCCTTCAGCACCTCGGCCGATATTTCCCGTTCCTGATTATTCATTGTTCCTCCAATGTAAACATTAATAAATTATAATGTTCTAATTTTAAGACAATCTAAAACGCCAACTTTCTTTTCCCAATGTTTGGAAACCCCGGCGTCGTTTTTTCCAAACATTGGAAAAATCGACTCGCCTCATCGCCGCATCCGGACTAAAAAGCCCCCCTATGCAACCGCCTGTCAAAAAACTGTCCTGGAAACCCGGCAACATGCTCTTCCCCGTTCCGGCGGTGCTGGTGAGTTGCGGGGGAACCGGCGGGTGGAAACCAAACATGATCACCATCGCATGGGCCGGAACGGTCTGTAGCAACCCGCCGATGCTCTCCATCTCCGTCCGGCCCGAGCGCCATTCCTACAACATTATCCGCCAGACCGGCGAGTTTGCGGTGAATCTCCCCACGGTCAAACAAACCAAGGCGACCGACTGGTGCGGTGTCGTTTCAGGGCGCGAATACGATAAGTTTGAAAAAACCGGTCTGACTCCCGCCTCCGCGCTGGAGGTCAGTTGCCCGATTGTTCTGGAGTGCCCGGTCAACATTGAGTGCAAAGTCCGACAGACCATTGAACTGGGCTCCCACGTCCTCTTCATCGCCGAAGTCGTCGCCGTTCAGGTATCGGAAAACCTGATCGACGCGAAAGGCAAGCTCTGCCTCGAAAAGGCCGGACTGATCGCCTATGTCCATGGCGCATACGTCGCACTCGGTTCCTACCTCGGCCACTTCGGATTTTCCGTACGCAAGAAAAAGCAGACCGCCAAAAAAACTGCGGCTATAAAGAGGAACCCGAATGAAAGAAAACAGCGTAAACCCCGGACGTGAACACTGGAGCGGCCAGCTTGGCTTCATCCTCGCCGCAGCCGGATCCGCCATCGGCCTCGGCAACATCTGGCGCTTCCCATACATCACCGGCGAAAACGGCGGCGGCGCGTTCATTCTGGTTTACCTGCTCTGCGTAGCATTCGTCGGCCTGCCGGTCATGATCTGCGAAATCACCCTTGGACGCCACACTCAGCGCAACCCGGCCGGATGCTTCGCCCAGCTCACCCCGAAATCCTCGGTACTGTCACACTTCCTCGGCGGCGGCATGATCCTCACCGGCATCGCCCTGCTCTTCTTCCACTCTTTTGGCTGGGGTATCGCCGCGCTGGTGCTCGGCGGACTGGTCTTCTGGCAAAGCTGGCGGCTCGTCGGTCTCATGGGCGTCCTCACCGGATTTCTGATTCTCTCCTACTACAGCGTCGTCGGCGGCTGGGCCATCGGCTACGCCATTAAAGCAGCGGGAAACCATCTCGCATTCACCGGAGTTGAACAGGCCCAGGAAACGTTCGACAACTTTGTCAGCAGTCCGTTGCCGGTCATTGGCTTTCATTTTTTCTTCATGCTGCTCTGCGTCGTCATCGTTTACAAAGGCGTACAAAAAGGAATTGAAACCGCCTGTAAAGTCATGGTGCCGCTGCTCTTCATTATCATGCTCGTGCTCATTCTGCGCGGACTCACCCTGCCCGGTGCTGATGCCGGGGTTCGGTTCTGTTTCACCCCCGACTTCTCCAAACTCTCCGCACAAGGCGTACTCATCGCGCTCAGCCATGCCTTCTTCACCCTCAGCCTCGGCATGGGCGCCATGATCACCTACGGAAGTTATCTCGGTAAAAATGAAAACATCTTCGGCGCGGCCGTCTGGATCACTGCGCTCGACACCCTCTTTGCCATTCTCGCCTGTCTGATGATTTTCCCCGCCGTTTTCGCCATGGGCTTTGAAGCCAGCGAAGGCCCCGGTCTGCTCTTTCAGGTCGTTCCGGCGGTCTTCAATCAGATCCCGCTCGGACCGGTCTGGGCGGTTCTTTTCTTCCTGCTGCTGCTCATGGCGGCGCTCTCCTCCGGCATCAGTCTGCTCGAAGTCGTCACCGCCTACTTCGTCGACGAACGAAAATGGCCGCGTCACCGCGCCGTCATCGGAACCGGCGCTGTTATTTTCCTGCTCGGTACACTCTGTGCGATCAGCCTGAACAACTGGAACGCCCTGCCCGGCATCCAGGAAGCGGTCACCGCCTGCTTCGGCGGAGCACGCGCCAGCTTCTTCGATCTGATCGACAACCTCACATCCAACTGGATGCTTCCGCTCGGAGGGTTCTTTATCGCCCTCTTCACCGGCTGGGTATGGGGAACCCGCAAAGCGATCGAAGAAATCCGTCACGGATCAAAAAATTTCGCCGACGTCCATCTGCTCACACTCATGGCCGGACTCAAAGACGACCCGTCGCACAACAGCAGTAAACATCCGCTCACGCTTGCCACGCTCTGGGGCATTTTCATCCGCTTCGTCTGCCCCGTCGCGATTTTGATCACCTTCCTCCACACCATTGGCTGGCTGAATCTCACACCGTAAAAAAGTTTGGAGTTCCGCCTTCAGGTGGTTTCGTATCTTCCGGCTAAAGCCGGTACTCCGAACGTTCAAATCAGGCCTCGGCCCAAATTCCTGAAGTGGCCGGAAACAGAAATCCCGGCAGTGAATGCGGCAACATGTTTATAAAGGCTTCTGCTCCGTCTTCCGGAGGTTTGGCGGAAGAAGCTGGAAGTTTCTTTCTTCCTGACGCTCCACGGTCTGATAAAAAGGACATTTCAAGCAGGACGTGAACTTCGTGGCAAAAGTTCCCTGCACTTCGCCGCTGCAAAAGGTTCCGCCAACAACCCAGCAGAAGCGCCCCGCATTTTTCCCTTTATTCGTTCCATCGCACGCCGTGTCTACACTGGCCGGACAGACACCAAGTTTTGCGGCGTTCTCCCCTCCGGGTTCGCGACCGCACTTCATGCATTCCCAGCAGTTTTGTCTCTGTTCACTCATAGTTCTGCCCCTCCTGCTAAAGAATATAGGGTTCAGTGAAAGCTCCCAAGCTTAAACACCTACCTCTGAGGCAGTATCAGATCGCGCCACTGAATCCGAAGATAAGGTCTTTTTGTTTCAACGGCGTTGGCGGACGGCTTCGTAGAGCAGAATCGCGGCTGAAACGGAGACGTTCAGCGAATCATTTTTCCCAAGCATTGGAATTTTTACGTTCATATCCGCGCCGTTTTTCCAAACCTTGGAAAGTCCTTTGTCTTCTGCGCCGACCACTATGGCCATAGGACCTTTCAAATCCACATCGGTATAAACCGCTTCGGCATCCGGCACGGCGGAAAGAATTTTGACTCCCTTCTTCTTCAAGAACAAAACGGTTTCTTCCGACGTCGCTTCGGCGACCGGCAGATAGAACAGCGTGCCGATGCTGGCGCGAATCACATTCGGATTATTCAGATCCGTCGCCGCGTCACAGACGATCACCGCGTTCGCGCCGGCACCGTCGGCCGTTCGCAACAGCGCGCCGAGATTACCGGGCTTCTCCAAACCCTCGGCAACCAGAATCAGCGGATTTTCAGGAAGCTCTAAATCTGCCAGCGTTTTACCAACGAGCGGCCCGACCGCCAGAACCCCGTCCGGATTCTCGCGATACGTAATTTTTTCAAAAACATTTTCTGAACATTGGAACCGGCCAGGCCGGTTTTCAGATTTTGTTTCCAAGCATTGGAAAAATCCGAGGTCGGTTTTCCAATGTTTGGACCCGAGCGAAGCAAGAGAGGCCTCGCAAATGCGAGGCAGTGACCGACGGGAGCGGCAAACTTCATCGCAACACCAGAGCTCGGTTGGCTGCCAGCCGTTTTCGATCGCCCGCGAAACCTCGCGCGCGCCTTCAATAACGGTCAGCCCCTCCGCGCGGCGGGCCGAGGCCTTGCGCTGAAGTTTGGCGATCCGTTTGACGCGCTCGTTTTGTACGCTGGTTATCGTTTCCATCATGCGGAGGATACTTTATCCTGAGCGGCATGAAAATGACGACTGTATTTACGGGTCTGTTGCTCCTCGCGGGAGCTGTCCGTGCCGAAACGGGTCGCCCGGAAGATATCCCCGAGGCCGGACGTATCCGGATCGACGGGAACCTGCACGACTGGAAACGAATCGAATGGACGCCCTTGAATGCGACGCTGGACGGAAATCCGGTAAATATCTCCAATGCGCAGTGGGCGCTTCAGTGGGACGATGACGGCATGCTGTACATCGCAGTGTGCTACGATGATGCCGACATCGTTCTTCAAGACGGCTATGTAAATTCCAACGCACAGGACTGCGTGGAAATCTTTGTGCGCGGCGACACCGGCAGCGAACCGCTGGATTATTCAAAAACACAAGGCAGCGCCCAGCACTATGTTTTCGGACTGGCAAAAAACAAAACCACGGTCTGGAAAAAACTGGCATCCGTGGATCCGTTTCCCATTCACGATCCGGCGGCAGTGGCCGTCAAACTGGAAGGGAAAACTTTCACGTATGAAATCAAAGTGCCGCTTTACGATAAATTCGACAAAGCTTCCCGGCATCGCAGTGAAATTTCAGAAGCGGCGGTGGATTTTGAAATCGGCGCGGACATCGCCATTGTGGATGCCGGAGCGAAGGGTTATGCCGGACGGAAATCGGAAAACACGCTGAGCGACAAAGAGCACGACGCAAACCACATCGCCGAGCACACGCTGGGAGAATAGCCTGTAGGGTGGGCTCTGCCTCCGCGATCACGGATCGCGGCTACAAACACATTAAGCCGTGTAATCACAAACCGACCGCGCCGCGACCAGCGGTTTCACAAAACCGACGACGGCCTGATGGTCGGGATGCATCTGATAAACAAGCAGATCGTCTTCGGTAGAAAATTCGGAAGTTAACGACATGGTTTCGTTTTCCGTGTCAATCCCGACATCAATCACCAACAGTTGCGGAATTTTCCCGTTCAGCGCCATCAGCCGGAGCTTCATTTCCTGTTTCTGCTCGTCCGTCGCCTCCGGCTTCATCGTCCAAACTACAATGTGCTTAACCATGATTCTCTCCAGTTCATCCAGGCAATTTAATCAGAATAATTTCGGACAGAATAATTCTCAAAACTCTAGAATCCCGCCCGAGAAGTAATCATTCTGTCCTTAATTATTCTGATCAAACTCTCCTGCCCATCATTCCGCGCCCTTCGGGGCGCTATACACCAGTTCCATATTTTTCGCGGCGGCAACTTCATCGAGACGTCCGACCGGCGTGGTGACCGGCGCGTGATGCAAGGCGTCCGGATTTGTTTTTGAAAGCTCGAACAGTTCGATCATATCCTTACAGAACGCATCGAGCGTTTCGCGCGTTTCGGTTTCGGTCGGCTCAATCATAATCGCTTCCGGCACGTTAAGCGGGAAATAAATCGTCGGCGCATGATAACCGCGATCGAGCAGTGCCTTGGCGAGGTCGAGCGTATGAATGCCTTCACCAAGGGTTTTGCCGCTGAAGACGCACTCGTGCATACAGCGGCCTTTGGTGACTGCCGCGAAATACGGGCGCAGCTTTTCCTGAATGTAGTTGGCATTCAGCACGGCGCGGTCGCTGGTGGCGCGCAGGCCGTCGCGTCCGAGCATCAGCAGATAGGCGTAGGCGCGCACCAGAATGGCGAAGTTGCCGTAGAACGGCGCGATGTAGCCGATGCTCTTCGGGAAGTCGTAGTCCAGTGTGTACGTGCCGTCTTTGGTTTTGGCCACGCGCGAAATCGGCAAAAACGGACGCAGTTTTTCACAGACGCCGACCGGGCCGGTGCCGGGGCCGCCGCCGCCGTGCGGTGTTGAAAATGATTTGTGCAGATTGAGATGACAGAGATCAAAACCGAGGTCGCCGGGTTTGATGCGTCCCATGATGGCATTGAAGTTCGCGCCGTCATAATACATCAGGCCGTCCACCCCATGTACCGCCTCGATGATTTCCTTCACCTTCGGATTGAACACACCCAGTGTGCTCGGGAGCGTCAGCATGACCCCGGCGGTTTTGTCGTTGAGCGCCGCCTTGAACAGATCGATATCCATGTCGCCGCTGGCGTCGGACGGAATGGTCACCACATCGAAACCGCCGAGCTTCGCGCTGGCCGGATTGGTGCCATGCGCCGAGTCAGGGATAATGATGTGCGTCTTCTTGTTGCCGCGGTCGCGGTGATAGGCCGCCATCATCATCACAGCGGTCAGCTCGCCGTGCGAGCCGGCCATCGGCTGAAGCGTGAACTCGGCCAGACCGGTAATTTCGGACAGCATGCGTTCCAGCGAATAAAGAATCTGAAGCGAGCCCTGTGTCAGCAGTCCGCCGTGACGGAGCTGCGGCCAGAGCGGATGCGTTTCGCACAGATCGGGCAGCGACGCGGCGGCTTCACAAGCGCGCGGATTGTGCTTCATCGTGCAGGAACCGAGCGGATAAAAGTGCGTATCGACCGAATAGTTCAGACGCGACAGTTTGGTATAATGACGTACCACTTCGCTCTCGGAAACCTCCGGCAGTTCAGCCGGAGCGGCACGGAGTAGCTCCGACGGAATCACATCGTGCTCTGAAATGCGGTCTTCTGGGATTCGTATTCCGCCCCGCCCCTTCGAACTTAGTTCATAAATCAGTTTCATAACAAACAGCCTTTTTAACCACTAATCTTCACTAATCAGCACTAATACTTTTTAAACCACGAAAAACACAAAATACACGAAAATCAGCTTTTAACCGCGAATTCACGCCAAATGAACGCAAATTTAAGATTTAACAGATTTTCCCGTTTTAATTTTAACAATATGGTATTTTTGACTTTCTTACGTTAACGTCCCTGACTTCTTTCGAATTCAAAAAGCTCGTGACCATCTGTTCAGAATTCACATTTCTCGGCCCGAGGACAACTTCTCGAATTCCAGAGCAATCAAATTGAAAATCCTTATAAGGCACTATTTTTCCGTCACATATTCGATGCTTACACCCATAACCCACTAGATCATTTTCATCCAACTGAACGAGCAGTCGCCACTCCCGCTCTTCGGAGAAGCCCTCATCTTTCAACAGAAAAGTTTCAGGGAAAAAATTCATTGTTTGACCGCGCAACTCGTTATATGCATCGAGTCTCTTATTGTTTTCTTCAGCAGAGACGCCCCTCTCAGAGAGTAGTCTTAACCCACCTCGATCGACCGCATCCTTCATTTTTTTAAACACAGGCCCCATTAATTCTTTTTGCTTATCGTGATCGTATTCGATCTGTGCAAACTGCACATACGCGGTTTTACAACAGAGCTCTTTCCGATCAACGAACTGTTCCAGACATCTCTCTGAGAACCCAATTGCAACTCCTGAAGCATTGTCCGCATACCCTCGCCATTGACTTAGCAAATCATCCTGAGCAGACAGACAAAAACCCAATGCATGGCAATTTTCCTCAACTCCTTTTATATACTCCACCAGATCGTCCATTTTTACGGACTCTTTCTCAGCTAGATCTTTAAAAATTCTAGAGACGAGCTTCCCCTCCGTTTTGTCATTTGAAAGCGCAAGTGAGGACAGCCTTATCGACTTATTGTTTATGATCGAGCAAAACGCTTCGTTCGAACAATAGTGATAAAATAGATCGTCTTCTTCCATAACATCCCCTGATCGTTTTTATATTCGCGTTAATTGGCGTTCATTCGCGGTTCACTACTTTTTCCAATGCTTGGAAACTTTCCCTTCAAATTTTCCAAACCTTGGAAGTTCTGTAGCCGCGCACGGCGGGCGCGGTCATCGCCCGCACCTACAGCTTTCAAACCCTGGAAACTCCCATTATCCATCTGCGGTTATCTGCGTAATCTGCGGTTAAAACTCTCGTTCAGATCAAAAGCGGCGATACGGAATACCTTCTATCGCCGCACTCCAAAATTTCAGGTTTCTAGAGCATGGACTCCAATTTAGCGGCTAAAATGTCGATTTCCTTCTTCGTTCGTTTTTCGGTGCAGGCGACGAGCAGAACGTTTTCCATTCCTTCATAATAGCGGCCCGCCGGGAAGCCGGCGGCGATGCCTTCGCTGATCAGCTCGCTGACGACTTCGCCCGCGTCTTTCGGAAGCTTGAGCGCGAACTCGTTGAAGAACGGTTGGTCGAACAGCGGCTCGACGCCCTTGATCGCTTTGAGGCGCGTCCAGGCATACCCGGCGCGGTCCATGCACTGGCGGGCGACATCGGCGAAGCCATCCTTGCCGAGCAGCGAAAGATAAATCAGCGAACGAAGCGCGCAGAGCTGCATGTTGGTGCAGATGTTCGACGCGGCTTTTTCGCGGCGGATGTGCTGTTCGCGGGCCTGCAGCGTCAGCACATAGCCGCGCCGCCCTTCCCCGTCTGTTGTTGCGCCGACGATGCGGCCGGGCATGTTG